>OFIS01000380.1_pt1 | contig 28286 bp, 23 predicted proteins | sample 1775071 | NCBI WGS metagenome assembly OFIS01 (sample SAMN08195774, study PRJEB24354) | sludge metagenome | isolation source: sludge from phenol fed wastewater aerobic bioreactor C | place: India: Nagpur | collected 2016-09-17
CCTGGCGATTTTCCTCGCCGTGTTCGGCTTCAACATTCTCGGCGACGGTCTGCGGCGCACGCTCGACGTCCGCGTCACCGCGCAGCGGACCTGACGCCATGGATACGTTGGTCGCACGAAAGCTCAGCGTCAGCGCCGCTCTTGCCGAGCGCCCTGTCAATGTCATCGACAATCTCGATTTCTCGCTGGCGCCGGGACGCATCCTCGGCATCGTCGGCGAATCCGGGGCCGGCAAGTCGATGATCGGCCGCACCATCGCCCAGCTTCTGCCGTCGCTGTTTTCGGTGTCGCAGGGCGAGCTGATGTTCGATGGCCAGGACCTGGTGACCATGGCCCCGGAGAACCGCCGCGAACTGCTCGGACGCGACATCGCCTTCGTGCCGCAGGAGCCGATGTCCGGGTTGAACCCGGTGCTGACCATCGGCCGGCAGATTGACGAACACCTCGCGCGCCTGAAGGTCGGCAGTCGTCGGGCCCGCTTCGATCGGGCAATCGAAATGCTCGAGGCGGTGCATCTGCCCCGCGCGCGGGAGTTGCTCTCCAAGTATCCGCATCAATTGTCCGGCGGCATGTGCCAACGCGTCCTGATCGCCATGGCCTTTGCCAGCCGGCCCAAGCTCCTCGTCGCCGACGAACCAACCACCGCGCTCGACGTCACCATCCAGGCGCGCATCGTCCAGTTGATCGCCGAGATGCAGCGCCAGGACGGCACCAGCGTCGTCTTCATCACGCATGATCTACGGCTCGCCGCTCAGATCTGCGACGAGATCCTGGTTCTTTACGCCGGCCGCGTGGCCGAGTATGGCCCGGCGCGCGAGATCCTCGCTCGGCCGAGCCACCCCTACACACGCTGCCTACAGCTCGCGAACCCCGTCATGGGTGGCGTCCGCCGCGGCCTCTTCACCTTGCCGGAGCGGATGCCGGGCCTTGCCGCGCTGAGCGGACTGACCGGCTGCGCATTCGCCTCACGCTGCCCGGTCGTTCAGGACGATTGCCGGACGGTGACGCCGCTGCCGGTAGAGATCGGCCCGGCACATCGCGCCGCCTGCCTGCACAGCTCACTGACGGCAACCATCGCCGCGCCCGAACTGCCGGTCGAAGCCGCGCCGTCCGCCCGGGCGCCGCTGCTGACGGTGAGCAATCTCGGCAAGACCTTCCGCATCGGTCGCGGCTTCTTCCGTCACGAGAGCGTCGAAGCGGTCAAGAATGTGAGCTTTGAGCTGGCCGACAATGAATTCGTCGGCATCGTCGGGGAAAGCGGCAGCGGCAAGTCCACCGTGGCCCGCATGCTGTGCGGTCTTGAAACCACGACATCCGGCACGGTGGTGGTGGACGGGCGCGACGTCAGTTCCGGCGACGCCGCGTCGCGCCGCCATCTGCTCGCCTATGCGCAGATGGTGTTTCAGGACCCGCAATCGGCGCTCAATCCACGCCGCCGCGTCGGCAGCATCGTCACGCAGTCGATGGAAGCGACCGGCACAGGCGGCCGCGCCATGCGGCTTGCCCGCGCGCAATCGCTGCTGTCGGAAATCGGCCTGCCGCCGGAAGCGGCGCTGCGTTTTCCGCCGCAACTCTCCGGCGGCCAGCGCCAGCGCGTCAATATCGCGCGCGCGCTCTGCGCCGAGCCACGCATCCTGGTCGCCGACGAAATCGTGTCGGGTCTCGATGTCTCGGTTCAGGCGCAGTTGCTCAATCTGCTGCTGCGGCTGCGGCGGGAGCGCGGCTTCGCCATGCTGTTCATTTCGCATGACCTGTCGGTCGTCCGCTATCTCTGCGACAAGGTACTCGTGATGTATCGCGGCGAGGTCGTCGAATGCGGGCCGACAGCCGAAGTCTTCGACAATCCGCGCCACGCTTACACGAAGGCTCTGCTCGCCGCCGTGCCGCCGGACGATCCATCCTCGGCGTGGAGCTCGCCCGCGGAAAGCTCGGACAGCGACGTCGCGGCCAGCAATTCACTGTGGACAGGCACTCCGGAATCCCAAACATGAGCGACATCGCCGCCATTCAATTCTCCGCCTATGGCGGCCCGGACGTCCTATCCGTCAATCGCATCGTGGCGCCGGCGGCCCGCGCCGGTGAAGTCGTGATCGATGTGCATGCCGCCAGCGTCAACCCCATCGACTGGAAGGTGCGCGCCGGTGTGTTGCGCAACATCGTTCCCGTGGCGTTTCCGATGACCACGGGCCGCGATGGCGCGGGCGTCATTGCCGCGGTCGGCGAAGGCGTCTCGACGGAACGCATCGGCCAGCGCGTTTGCTTCCTGGCCTCGCGCGGCGTCGGCACCTGGGCGGCGCGCATCGTACTGCCGGCGGCGCTCGCCGTACCGATCCCCGATGCGCTGTCGATGGCGGAGGCCGCGGCGCTGCCGCTCGGCGGCCTGAGTGCCTGGGCGGCACTGGCGTCTGCGGTTCCGGTGACCTCGGACATGAAAGTCCTCATCCATGCGGCTGCCGGCGGTGTCGGCTCGATGGCCGTCCAACTGGCCCGCTATCGCGGGGCTTACGTCGCCGCCACCTGCTCTGCCGCCAATGTCGGCTTCGTCAAATCGCTCGGCGCCAACTTGCCGATCGCCTACGATCAGGACGACTTCTCACAAGCCATTGCCGACGTGGACATCGTATTCGATACGCTGGGCGGCGACGTGCACCGCGCGAGCTACCGCGTACTGCGCAAGGGCGGCACCATGGTTTGTCTGGTCGCGGCCCCGTTCGAGAACGAAGCCGCGACCTACGGGGTCACGGTCAAGGTCGCGCAGGTAATGCCCGATCCGGAGGCGCTCGCGACACTTGTCGAACTGGCGGCTACCGGTGTCGTCAAGCCGACGGTGGGCAAGATCCTTGCCTTCAGCGAATTCGCCGACGCCCACCGGCTATCCGAGCGGGGCCATGGCCGTGGTAAGATTGTGCTGAGCCTGCGCTGACGGCCGGCCCTTCGCGTGGACATTACCTGTCACCGCAGGCATCTGGGCCGACAATAGCAATCCGCATTCCGCCCTCCTGCCAGCCGAGTCTCTGGAATGGGCGCCCGCTTGACTGTTATCATGAGTTTTTCTTATGTAACATCAGCGGGTTTTCGCCGTTATCGCACAGGCCGGAATGTCGTCAGCGTTGCGCATCATTCACGGGACTTTCGGCCGTGTCGCCTTGCTCGACATGGACCGCTCGCTCGTGCGCCACGCTCACCCTCACTGCCATGTTTTGATCAAGGCGGATGGGGCGGATACGCAATTCACGGTCGGCGATAATCTCGTGCAACTCACCAACTCCCAGGCGGTGCTCGTCAACACCTGGGAGCCGCACGCTTACGTCCATTACCCGGAGCGGCCGCGGACGATCATTCTTGCGCTCTATATCGAGCCGGATTGGCTCAAGGTCTTCCGGCCGAACTGGGCCGCAAGCGGCGCGCCGGGCTTCTTCGAGGCGCCGGCCGGGGAAGTGTCGCCGCGCATCCGGCGGCTGTCGATGGATCTCGCCGCGATGATGCTGGCGGACCCCGGGGCCGGAGCCGAGCAGGAGCAATTGCTGTCGGATCTGATGATTTCTGTGATCGAGCGTTTCACGCCCTGGCGAACGCTGTCGCGCAGCCTCGCCGATGTCGACCGCAACCGCGACCGGTTCGACTGGCGCATTCGCCGGGCCGTGACCCTGATGCGCGCCGATCCGGCGGTTGCGTGCGACATCGACACACTCGCCAGGGAGGCGGGGCTGTCGAGGGCCCATTTCTATCGGCTCTTCGAGCGCTCCACCCGCATGACGCCGCATGTTTATCTCAACCTGCTGCGTATGGAGTTGGCCGTCGGGTCCGTGGTGCACAGCAACAACAGCTTCGCGGTGGTGAGCGACAAGCTCGGCTTCAGCGCGCCGGGGCACTTCACCCGTTTCTTCCGCGACCATGCCGGGGTGACCCCGAGCGAGTTCCGCCAGGTCGCGCGCATGGGTTCGCCGGTCGGCGCCTGACTTTTCGCCAAATGAGATTCCTCGGTAAGCCATGAGACGGCTCGGCATCGTCACGCCCGCACGGCCGTGAAAGCTTGCCCCCCCTGCGCGCCATTTCAAGAGCGCGTCGAGGGATCGTCCGGGAATGTCGTCTGTCGCTAACAGCACCCAGTGGTGCGGCCAATCGGTCGAGCGCGTCGAGGATGCCGCGCTGCTGACGGGCCGCGGGCGCTTCATCGACGATCTCGGCGTCAAGCCCGGCACGCTGCACGCCGCCATCCTGCGCTCGCCGCACGCCCATGCCCGCCTCGCCGCCATCCGCACCGACGCCGCCCGCGCGCTGCCGGGCGTCGCCGCAGTGCTGACCGGCGCCGATATCCGGACGCTGTCGTCGAGCCTCGTCGTCGGCGTCAAGGCGCCGGTCGAATGCTGGCCGATCGCCACCGACCGCGTGCGCTATGTCGGCGAGCCGGTCGCCGTCGTCGTCGCCGCCAGCCGCTATGTCGCCGAGGACGCGCTCGATCTCATCGACATCGACTACGAGCCCCTGCCCGCCATCGTCGATCCGGTCGCCGCGCTCGATCCCGCCGCGCCGGTCCTGCATGACGGCCTCGGCGCCAACCTCGCCAGCGAGCGGGCGTTCCGCTACGGCGACCCCGAGCAGGCCTTCGCCGCGGCCGCGCACCGCATCGCCGTCACCATCCGCTATCCGCGCAATTCCTGCACGCCGATGGAGACCTACGGCCTCGTCGCCGAATACGACGCCGCCGAGGACGCCTATGACGTGCTCGCCAATTTCATGGGCCCGTTCAGCCTGCACGCCGTGATGGCGCGCGCGCTCAAGGTGCCGGGCAACCGCTTTCGCCTGCGCACGCCGCCGGATTCCGGCGGCAGCTTCGGCGTCAAGCAGGGCGTGTTTCCCTACATCGTCCTCATCGGCGTCGCCGCGCGCGTCACCGGACGCCCGGTGAAATGGATCGAGGACCGCCTCGAACATCTGGCCGCCTCGGTATCCGCCACCAACCGCGTCACCACGCTGGAAGCCGCGGTCGATGCCGACGGCCGCGTCCGCGCGCTGGCCTGGGACCAGCTCGAAGACGTCGGCGCCCATATCCGCGCGCCGGAGCCGGCCACGCTCTACCGCATGCACGGTAATCTGACCGGCGCCTACGACATCCACCATGTCTCGGTGCGCAACCGCGTCGTGCTGACCAACAAGATGCCGACCGGGCTCAATCGCGGCTTCGGCGGCCCACAGGTCTATTACGCGCTCGAGCGGCTGATGCAGCGCATCGCCGTCGAGCTCGAGCTCGATCCCGTCGACGTCATCCGCCGCAATCTCATCCCCTCGGGCCGCTTCCCCTATCGCACCGCGACCGGCGCCCTGCTCGACTCCGGCGATTACGTGAAGGCTTTCGACATCGCGCTGAAGGACGGGGCGTTCGCCTCGCTGCGCGAGCGCCAGGCCAAGGCCCGCGCCGAGGGCCGCCTCTATGGCATCGGCCTCACTGCCGCGGTCGAGCCCTCGGTGTCCAACATGGGCTACATCACCACGGCGCTGACGCCGCAGGAGCGTCGCAAGGCCGGCCCGAAGAACGGCGCGCAGGCGACTGCCACGGTCTCGCTCGATCCGCTCGGCGGCGTCACCGTCAATGTCGCTTCGGTACCGCAGGGCCAGGGCCATCGCACGGTGCTGGCGCAGATCGTCGCCGACGATCTCGGCCTCATGCCCGCCGATATCCGCGTCGTCACCGATTTCGACTCCGGCCGCGATGCCTGGTCGATTGCTTCGGGCAACTATTCGAGCCGCTTCGCCGCGGCGGTCGGCGGCGCCGCCAAGCTCGCCAGCGGCAGGATCAAGGCCAGGCTCGCGCGCATGGCCGCGGCGCAGCTCAATGTCGGCGTTGACGAGATCGAATTCGCCGCCGGCAAGGTGCGCGCCCGCGGCAATCCCGACAACGCCCTGCCTTTCACGCGCCTCGCCGCCACCAGCCACTGGTCGCCCGGTCTTGTGCCGGTAGAGAACCAGGCCTTGCGCGAGACCGCCTTCTGGTCGCCGCCGGAGCTGACCGCGCCGACCGAAGGCGATGAGATCAATTCCTCGCTCTGCCACGGCTTCATCTTCGACTTCTGCGGCGTCGAGATCGACCGCGTCACCGGCGCGGCGCGGATCGACACATACGTCACCATGCACGACTGCGGCACCATCCTGCATCCCGGCATGGTTGCCGGCCAGGTGACGGGCGGCTTCGCCCACGCGGTGGGCGCCGCGCTCTATGAAGAATTTGCCTATGGCGACGACGGCAGCTTCCTCACCGGCACCTTCGCCGACTATCTCGTGCCGACGGCGATGGAGATCCCCGCGCCGCTCATCCTGCATCTCGAGACACCTTCGCCCTTCACGCCGCTCGGCGCCAAGGGCGTCGGCGAAGGCAATTGCATGTCGACGCCGGTGTGCCTCGCCAATGCGGTCGCCGATGCGCTCGATCTCGACGCCATCGACCTGCCGCTGACACCGGCGAAACTCGCCGGCCACATCCACGGCGCCGAGCGCGCGCCGCCGCAGCGGCCAGCCGCGGCGAGGACCGGCAAGGGCCGCGCGCTGCACGGCGTCGGCGAAGCCCGCGTCGATGCTCCGCCGGAGACGGTGTGGCGCATGCTGCTCGATCCCGGCACGCTCGCCGCCATCATTCCCGGCGCGCACGGCGTCGCGAAAGTGTCCGACACGCATTTCCGCGCCGACGTGACGCTCGGCGTCGGCCCGGTCACCGGGCGCTACAAGGCGGACATCAGGCTGTCGGATCTCGATGCCCCCCGCGCGGTCACGCTGATCGGCGTTGTCACCGGCGCGCTCGGCGACGCCCGCGGCGCCGGCCGCATCACGCTGACGGCGGATGCCGGCGGCACCAGGGTCACCTACGACTATGACGCCGAGATCGGCGGAAAGGTCGCCTCCATCGGCGGCCGCCTGCTCGACGGCGCCGCGAAGGTCGTCATCCGGCAGTTCTTCGCCGCGCTGGTGCGTCACACCGGCGGCGCGAAGCCCGGCTTCCTCGCCCGTCTGTTCGGGAGGGGCGCATGAAGCCCGCCCGCTTCGACTACATCCGCGCAGGCGATATCGCCGAGGCGCACGCAGCGCTCGCCGACCACGGCAACGACGCGCGCATCATCGCCGGCGGCCAGACCTTGATGCCGATGCTGTCGATGCGGCTGGTGCGGCCGAAGATCGTCGTCGACATCATGCATGTCGCCGCACTGCACGGCATTGCCGCCAGCGGCGCCGACATCCGCATCGGCGCCGGCGTCCGGCAAGCCGAACTGCTGGCATGGCCCGGCCTTGCCGAGCACCTGCCGCTGCTGCATGCCGCCCTGCCCTGGGTCGGCCACGCGCAGACGCGCAGCCGCGGCACCGTCTGCGGCTCGGCCGCGCATGCCGATCCCAGCGCCGAGATCCCGCTTTGCCTTCTGGCGCTCGACGCCACCCTTGAACTGTCGTCGCGCCGCGGCCGCCGCCGCGTGACAGCCGCCGACTTCTTTACCGGCATGATGACGACGGCGCGCGCCGACAACGAATTGATCGAGGCCGTGCGCATTCCAAAGAAGCCGGCCGGCGCCGGCTATGCCTTCAACGAATTCGGCCGCCGCCATGGCGATTTCGCCATCGTCGCCTGCGCGGCTGTCGCCAGCGGCGACACCACCCGCCTCGCCGTCGGCGGTGTCGCCGATACGCCGGCCCTGCACGAGCTCGGCGCGCTCGGCGGCAAGGAACTGGACGACGCCCTCGACGCCTTCGCCTGGGCGCTCGACGCGCGCGACGATCTGCACGCCACCGCCCGCTATCGCCGTGAGCTGGTGCGCCGGATGGGCCGAGCCACCATCGAGGAGGCGCGCGCATGCCGAGACTGAGCGCCGCCGAGCGTCACACCGTGCGCTTCACCCTCAATGGCCGCGCCGTCGAGGCGCAGGCCGAGCCGCGCATGCTGCTCACCGACTTCCTGCGCCACGAACTCGGCGCGACCGGCACGCATGTCGGCTGCGAGCACGGCGTCTGCGGCGCCTGTACCGTGGAGATCGACGGCGTTCCGGCGCGCTCCTGCCTCACCCTGGCGGTGCAGGCCGACGGCGCCACGATCCGCACCGTCGAGGGCCTCGCGCCCGAACCGGGACGGCTGTCGGTCCTGCAGGAAGCGTTCCGTCGCCACCACGCCTTGCAGTGCGGCTTCTGCACGGCCGGCATCCTGATGTCGCTCGACAGCTATCTGCGGAGTCAGCCCGACCCCAGCGAACAGGATCTGCGCGAGTTCCTGGGCGGCCATATCTGCCGCTGCACCGGCTACGTCCCCATCATGGCCGCGGCCATGGATGCGGCAAAAAGACTGCGGGAGTCTCCTTCCGATGTTTGATCTCGGCAACAGCTTTATCGGCAGCGTGGAGCGCGACCCCCGCGCGCTCGCCATCGTCGACGGCGATCTGCGTCTCACCTATGCCGATTGGTATGCGCGCATCTCGTCCGTCGTCGCGGCCTTCGATGAACTCGGCCTGATACCGGGTGACCATGTCGTCACCGTGCTGCAGAACCGCTGGGAAGCCGCGACGCTGCATTGGGCCTGCCAGTTCGCCGGCATCGTCATCACGCCGATCAACTGGCGGTCCAAGGCCGACGAGATCGACTTTTGCGTCGAGAACTCCGAGGCCAAGGCCGTGGTGTTCGAGGCGGTGTCGGCCGAGGCCGTCCGCCTCTCGACCGAAGCCAGGAGCCGTATCCGTATCGCGATCGATATCGCGCAGGATGACGAGGTGAAATTCGCCGGCATGCTTGCTCGTCCGGCGGCGCCGGTACAGCCGCGCGTCGGCGCCGACGCCTGGTCGGTGATGCTCTACACGTCGGGCACCACGGCGAAGCCGAAAGGCGTGCCCCGCCGCCAGCGCGCCGAACGGGCCGCGGCAATCGCCCATGTCGCGCAGAACCAGTATTCCAACGGCGAACGCACCCTCGGCGTCATGCCGCTCTACCACACCATGGGTGTGCGCTCGCTGCTCGCCATGTCGCTGATCGCCGGCGCCTTCGTCTGCCTGCCGCGCTTCGATGTCGCCAGGGCGTTGAAGCTGATCGAGGCGGAGAAGATCACCAATCTCTATCTGGTGCCGACGCTCTACCACGACCTCATCCACAACGACGTTTTCGCCGGCACGGATATCTCTTCGGTCCGGAAGCTCGGCTTCGCCGGCGCCTCGATGACCGACGGGCTGCTCAAGGAACTCGACGCGGCCTTCAGGCCCGACTTGTTCGTCAATCACTACGGCTCATCGGAAATCTACACTTTCACCATCGACCAGAACGCGCCGAAGAAGCCGGGTTCGGCCGGCCGCGCCGGCATCAACCAGCGCATCCGCGTGGCGAAGCTCAACGCGGTCGGCCCCGAAGACACCGCCGACGTCGGCGAGGAAGGCGAAATCATCGCCCATCTCGCCAGCGACGAGGCCTTTGAAGGCTACTGGCGCCGTCCGGAATCGGACGCCAAGGCGTTGCGGCAGGGTTGGTACTTCACCGGCGACACCGGCTATGTCGACAAGGATGGCGACCTGTTCGTCACCGGACGCGCCGACGACATGATCATCACCGGCGGAGAAAACGTGTCTCCGATCGAGATCGAAAGCTGCCTGTCGCTGCATCCCTCCGTGTTCGAAGTCGCCGTGGTCGGCCTGCCGCACGAGCGCTGGGGCAAGATCATCGCCGCCTTCATCAAGCGCAGCGCCCCGGTCACCGGTGAGGAGCTTGACGAGTTCTGCCGAACCTCCGGCCTCGCCAACTTCAAGCGTCCGCGCCAGTACGTCTTCGTCAACGAAATCCCGAAATCCCCGGTCGGAAAACTCCTGCGCCGCAAGCTGGTGGCAGGCGAGTTCGCGCCCGAAGGTCAACAAGGAACCGCAGCATGACCGTTATGTCTTTCCCCGATCCCCGTCTGGCCAAGCTCAACGGCTTCTCGGTCGAACTCGACGAGGCGAAGCAGCGCGCCGACATCGTGCTGCAGCGCCCGCCCCTCAACGTCATCGAGATGCCGCAGCGCGATCAGATTCGCCTGGTGTTCGAGGCGCTCGACGAGGACGAGCGCGTGCGCATCATCGTGCTGCGCGCCGTCGGCGAACATTTCTCCTCCGGCGGCAACATCAAGGGCTTTCTCGAAGCCTCGCCAGAACATGTCTCGAAGCTGGCCTGGAACATGGCCGCGCCGGCGCGCTGCTCAAAGCCGGTGATCGCCGCCAACCGCGGCTACTGCTTTGGCGTCGGTTTTGAGATCTCGCTCGCCTGTGACTTCCGCATCGTGTCGGAGACCTGCCAGTACGCCCTGCCCGAGCAGAAGCTCGGCCAGATCCCCGGCTCCGGCGGTTCGGCGCGGCTGCAGAAGATGGTCGGCATTACCCGCACCAAGGACATCGTGATGCGCAGCAAGCGCATTCCCGGAAAGCAGGCCTATGAGTGGGGCGTCGCCACCGAATGCGTGGCCGATGACAAACTGGAAGCCGCGACCGACGCCCTGGTCGATGAACTGCTGACCTTCTCGCCGATCGCGCAGCGCACCGCCAAGAAGCTGCTCAACGACACCGAGGATTCCACGCTCGCCATCGCCATCGAGCTGGAAGGCCACTGCTACAGCCGCCTGCGGCAGTCGCACGACTTCAAGGAAGGCGTCGAAGCCTTCCACGCCAAGCGGCCGGCGAAGTTCACCGGCACCTGATCGATACGAAGCGAAGAAAGACAGCGGCAACCGCCGCAATAAGCAAACCCAAGGGAGGAAACGATGACCTACAAGACGACGATACTGGCGGCGCTGCTCGCCGCCACGGCGCTCACCGGGGCGCAGGCCGCCGATCCGATCAAGATCGGCGTGGTGACGCCGCTGTCCGGCACCTATGCCGGCATCGGCCAGCAGGTGCGCTGGGGCCTCGAGCTCGCCACCAAGGAAGTCAATGCCTCCGGCGGCATCGCCGGGCGTCAGGTCGAGCTGATCTTCGAGGACGAGGAAGCCAACCCCGCCGTCGCCGTGCAGAAGGCCGACAAGCTGTTCCAGGTGAACAAGGTCGACTTCCTCACCGGCACGGTGAATTCCGGCTCGACGCTCGCCGTCGGCCAGGTCGCCGAGCGCGCTGGCAAGCTGATCGCCACCACGGTGTCTTTCGCCGACTCCATCACCACCGACAAGTGCTCGCCGAACGTGTTCCGCGTCAATGCGCGCGCCGGGCAGCAGTCGTCGGCGCTGGCGGTGTGGCTGTCCAAGGAAAAGCCGCAGGCCAATGTGTTCTACCTGGGCCCGGACTATGAAATGGGCCGCTCGACGGTGGCCGCCTTCAAGTCGGCCGCCGAGAAGGTCGGCGCCAAGTCGACCGGCGAGGTGTTCGCGCCGCTCGACAGCAAGGACTACACCCAGTATTTCGGCCAGCTCCGCTCGGCCCGGCCCCAGGTGCTCTACACCTCGGTCGCCGGCAATGACACCGTGCGCCTGCTGACGCAGATGCAGGAATTCGGCCTGCTCGGCAACCTCACCGTGGTCGGCGCCTCCGGCACCGTCACCGCGCAGAACCTGCCGGCGATCGGCAAGGCGGCGGAAGGCTTTGTCACCGGCGTCGGCTATTCGGCGCAGATCGACACCCCGGAGAACAAGAAGTTCGTCCAGGCGTTCCAGGCGGCCACCAAGAGCGATCCGGACCTGTACGGCGCCGACTCCTACGGCCTGATCTACGCCTATAAGGCGGCGGTGGAGAAAGCCGGCGACACCGAGACCGACAAGGTCCGCAAGGCGTTCGAAGGCCTCAAGTGGTTGACGCCGCAGGGAGAAAAGACCCTCCGCGCCGGCGATCACCAGGCCATCCAGACCATGTATGTGGTTCGCGTCACCGGCGGCAAGTTCATGACGGTAGGTCAGGTTTCCGGCGACGACGCCATCGGCCCCGACGCCTGCCCCCGCTTCTGATCGAAGCATGACCCACGAACACGAGGTCCGCTGATGTCAACGGCGATAGAATACTTTCAGTTCGTACTGGCGCCGCAAATGCTCATCGGCCTCGTGCTCGGCGTCGCCGTCATATTGGTGGCGTTGGGCCTGACCATCATCTTCGGTCTGCTCGACGTCATCAACATGTCGCACGGCGAATTCTACGCGCTCGGCGCCTTTATCGCGCTGGCGCTGGGTTCGATCGGCTTGCCGTTCTGGCTGCTGCTAATCCTCGTGCCATTAGTGATGCTGCCGGTCGGCTACATCGTCGAGCGGGGCCTCATCCAGCGCGTCTTTCATAGTGGTGAGCGGCACGTCACGACGCTGCTGCTCACCTTCGGACTTGGCTTGGTAATGGAAGATGCGTTTCGCCTCGTATTCGGCCCCAATCCCCATAAGCCGGAAACGCCGATTGTCGGCGCAATCGACGTCTTCGGTGTTTTTCTGCCGCTCTACCGGCTTTTCCTGATTGTCGGCGGTGCGGTGGTCGTTGCGCTGGTCGCGCTGGTCGTGTACCGCACGCGGCTCGGAGCGATGGTGCGCGCCGCCGCGTTCGACCGGCATATGGCGGCTTCACTCGGCGTCCCCGTGCAGCACGTCTATGCCGGCGCCTTTGCCTTTGGCGTTGCCCTCGCTGGCTTGGCCGGCGTGCTGCTGGCGCCGGTATATTCCGCGTTTCCCACCATGGGTCGCGATTTCATCCTGATGGCCTTCACCGTCGTCATTGTCGGCGGCATGGGTTCGATTGCCGGCGTCGTCGTCGCCGGCCTTCTGCTCACGCAAGTTCAAGCAATCTCCTCGCTCTATATCTCGCCCGTGTGGTCCGACCCGATCGTGTTTGGGATCATGGTGATCATGCTGATGGTACGCCCGCAGGGCCTGTTCGGACGACTCGGTCATGGCTGACGCACTAACCAGATCGATGCGCGCGAGCCATGTGCTCGTGGCGATCCTCGTCGTGGCCTCACTGATCTTCGCCGCAATCGGCGTCGTCAACGGCGACACGTTTTACTTGCGGCTCGGCACCGAGGCGCTGATCTTTGCCGGGCTTGCCTTGTCCGTCGATGTCCTGCTCGGCTACACCGGCCTGCTCTCGCTCGGCCAAGCACTGTATTTCGGACTCGGCGCCTACATCTCGGCGCTCGTCCTGATGGTAACTCCGTCGTTCTGGGCGGCCATGGGGGCGACCTTCGTGGCTACCATTGCCATTGGCGCCATCGGCGGCTTCATCGCCAACCGCGTGCGCGGCGTCTACTTTGCTCTGATCACCTTCGGCATGGCGCAGGTTGCCGCCAAGGTCGTCTACAACGCCCGCACCCTCGGCGCCTCCGACGGACTGATCGGCGTGCCAATCATCAAGGTTGACTTCGGCTTCGCCGCGATCTCTACGGCCTCGCCGGCCGGCTTCTTCCTGTTCACACTGGCGTTTATAGTCATTCTGTACGCGCTCGCCGCCTATCTGCTCGACACACCGTTCGGCCGACTGCTCATTGCGCTCAAGGCCAACGAGCGGCGGGTCCCCTTCCTTGGCTACGACACGGTGACTCCGCGCCTGCTGGCCTATGTGATCGCCGCCGTGATCGCCGCGCTATCGGGTGCGCTGTATCCAATGCTGCGCGGCTTCGTGTCGCCGGAGCTGCTGTTCTTCTCGACGTCCGGCAACGCCGTCATCACGGTCGTGACCGGCGGTGTCGGGACACTGGTCGGCGCTCTTTACGGAGGCATCCTGCTGACGCTTATGAAATCGGTGATCGGCAGCTACACCGAGCACCACCTCATCGTCATCGGCTTGTTGTTCATGGGTGCCGTGATCTTTCTGCCGCGCGGCCTGATGGGCATCGTACGTCCGGCCATTGCACGAATTCTTGAGCGGAGGACGAAGTCATGACAACGCCCGTTCTCGAAGTCCGCGGACTGTCGGTCAATTTCGGCGGCCTCCGCGCCGTCGACAATGTCAGCTTTGCCGTGGCGCGAAACCGCGTCACAACTGTCATCGGCCCGAACGGCGCCGGTAAATCGACGTTGTTCAACCTGATCTCCGGCGCCGTGCGTGCGGCGGCAGGACATGTACTGATCGACGGCACTGACTGCACGGGGCAAACACCGAACCGCCTCCAGGCCGCCGGGCTTGCCCGCTCTTTCCAGATCACCAATCTGTTCTTCGAACTCTCGGTGGCTGAGAACCTTCGGCTCGCGGCACAGATCCTGGAGCCGGTGCGCATGGCGCTGAGGCCCGTGGCCTCCAGCCGCACCACGCAGGCGCGCGTCGACGAACTGCTCGAGCGCTTCGATCTTGCCGGCAAGCGCGCCATGCCGGTTGCCAAGCTATCGCACGGCGAGCAGCGGCGTCTGGAAGTGGCCGTGGCGCTGGCCGGCAAGCCAAAAATCCTTCTGCTCGACGAACCGACCCAGGGCATGAGCCACGGCGACACTGCCGACACCGCCCATCTCATCAAGTCGCTGGCCAGCGACGTCACCGTGCTGCTGATCGAGCACGACATCGGGCTGGTCATGAGCCTTTCGGACACGGTGATCGTCATGCATCAGGGCCAGAAGCTTGCCGAAGGAACCCCCGAGGCCGTACGCGGCAATCCCGATGTTCAATCGGCCTATTTCGGCCACGCGTGACCCATGCTCGCCATTCAAAACCTCCACACCTATTACGGCACGAGCCACGTCATTCAAGGTATCGACCTCAATGTCGATCAGGGTGCCGTTATCGGCGTCTTCGGACGCAATGGCGTCGGCAAATCGACGCTGCTGAAGACCATCGCCGGCTGGATCAGGCCGGCGCAAGGCGAGATCGTATTCAACGGCGAACGCATCCACGGCCAAGCCGCTGACCGCATCGCCCGCAAGGGCGTCGGCTTCGTGCCGGAAGACCGCCGCATCTTTCCCGGCCTTACCGTCGAGGAGAACCTCACCCTCGGCTTTCTGCAGGTGCCACGGCGTTCGGGTGCCGATAACAGCGCCGCACTACGCCGCATTTACGACCGTTTTCCGCGTCTCGCCGAAAGACGTCACCAGAATGGCACGACGCTGTCGGGCGGCGAACAGCAGATGCTGGCCATGGCCCGCGTTATGATCGGCGAGCCACGGCTGCTCCTCATCGACGAGCCGAGCGAGGGGCTGGCGCCGATGATCGTCGCCGATCTCTTCGCCATCATCGGCGAAATGAAGCAACGCGGCTGTACCATCCTGCTGGTGGAGCAGAACGTCCCGCAAGCATTGACCGCCTGCGACAGCTTCATCGCAATCGAGCGCGGGCGCGTTATAAGGGCTGGCGATGCATCCAACAAAGACGATTGCGAACGCCTGATGCAGGCGATCTCGTTTTAGCGATAGCGTTTCAATTGAAATAGGCGCTGCTGACTTTGACCATCAGGCGGAAGTACACAAAGTAGTTTGGACGGTCAGGACCCGGGGCCCACGGCACGGGCCGTCGAAACGCCCGATGGCGACGCCAACGCCGTTCGAGCCGGCGGCGCTGGAGCGTCCGCCACGACGTCGGACGCATTGCCGGTACTGCTGCTCAAGGCCGTCGCGCCGGTGACCGTCCCCGCGCGCTTCGGTGTCACGACCAGCCAATTCCGCAAGGAAAGGATCGCGGCCTCGATGACGACGCAGCTGACCTCCCCGGAAGTCGTTCAATAGTGGTGGATGAGCGTCGCATCGAAGAGCGGAAACTAACCCGCTCGTCCCCTACCGTGAACGGTCGACGTGCCGCTAAATCGCCACTTCGGTCTGTCCTGCCGCACGCGCATCATGCTTCTTCCGGCAAGCTCCGCACGTTGTAGGTATGTCCAAGTACGCGGCCGAGGACGGGATCGTGCAGTTCGATGTCGAATTGGGGGGTCGGGCGAATGCCGCCGATCGCGCTGCAAGCCCCGCAAAACATCAGCCATTCGTGCGGCCGCAACGCCGTACGCTCCTCGAACAGTCGCAACATGTCGCCGGGCGTTCGGAATTCCTGCGCCAGCGCCTGCTGATACAGCTTGCGCTCGCCATTCTCGGTGACGAAAGCGCGCAACTCGAGGCGATCCCAGTGGCCAGCGACCTCGTCGAAGCGCCATAACGCCGGCGCCATGACCTTCGAGCACAGTTGTTTCGCCAGCGCGACGGAATGAGCTTCCATTCTGTTGTCGGTGTGGTCCGAACCGACGCCGACATAGCGCTGGCCGTCGACTTCCATGACAACGATTTCGACCTCGCCCGACGTCGCAGCGCCGACGACCTCGATGCTGTCGGCGGTGGTCAGGAGACTGGCGCTGACGCGATAGAACACCGGCACCTGCGACGGCGCCGAAACGCCGGCTTCGGCCAGCTCGTCGATGTGATGCTGGACGCTTGCGGCGCTCCGGCCGGTCCAGCCCGCCATGATGACCGTGCCGTCTCCGCGCGCGTTGAAGTTGACCGTTTCATCGCCGGCGAGTTCGAAGATCGCGACCATTGTCAGATTCGCCCTTCAGCGCGGCAAATGCGATGAGCGTCCGCCGTGCCGGGTGGACCAGCCGACAGGATCAGACAAGAACCGGGCGATTTCCTCGCGATCCTTGTCGGACGCGCTGTGTTGATCGACGGCAAGAACGTCGTCCCAGGTCGCAAGCGACCACAGAGTGAGCCCGGATTGCGCCAGACGGTCGCGAGACCCCGGAAACGCGTTGTTGTGAAAGATGGTGAGGACATGTTCGACCTTGGCGCCGGCCGCCTCCAGTCCGCGCATGAACGCGATCTTGCTGCCGCCCTCGGTCGTCAAGTCGTCCATCAATAGAATACGAAAACCCTCGACGGCGCCGCCTTCCACCTGGCCGTTATGGCCGATTCCCAAGGAGCGCTTGCGCACATAGCGCAGCTTCAGACCGAGAAGATCGGCGACCCAGGAGGCGAAAGGAACGCCCGACGTTTCGGCGCCCGCGATGGCGTCGAAGGCGCCGGCCGGGAAATTCTGCCGGATGAAGTCGGCCGCCAGGTTCGCGGTCTGGTTTCGCCACGCCGGTTCGCCGATCAGGAGACGGCAATCGATGTAAACGGGGCTGGCCCAACCGGATGAGAGTATGAAAGGCTGATCACGGCCGACGCGAATGGCGCCCGCCTCCCACAGCATCTTTGCAATCGCTTGCCCGGTCGGAGTCGAGGTCATCGCCGGATCTCGCCGAGCGACCAGGCCAGCGGCTCGTTGCCCCGGAAGATCACGACTTCTTCGTCCTCGACCGGCACGGACACGGCGACCCGGTCGGGGCGCTTGTGCAGAGTGAGGGTGCCGGAATTGAGCGGCAGGCCATAGAAGCGCGCGCCGTTTTCGGAGGCGAAAGCCTCGAAGCGGTCGAGAGCGCCGGCCTCGTCGAATACTTCAATATAGGTCTGAAGCGCGGTCGCGCCGCCGAACACGCCCGCGCTGCAACACTCCGCTTCCTTCTTGCCCCGAACATGCGGCGCCGTATCGGTGCCGATGAAGAAGCAGCTGTCGCCGGACGTAACGGCTTTACGCAGCGCCAGGCGATGTCGCTCGCGCTTGGCGACCGGCAGACAGTACAGGTGGGGACGCAGCCCGCCCTGGAAAATCGACGTCCGGTTGATGATCAGATGATGCGGCGTGATTGTTGCGGCGCAATGCCGCCGATGCTCGCGGACAATGTCGAGAGTTTCGGCGGTCGTGGCGTGTTCGACTACCACCTTGAGACCTTCATGCCGCTTCAGCAGCGGTATCAGCTCGGCCTCCATGAAAGCGGCCTCGCGATCGAAGATGTCGATGGCGGGATCGGTCGCTTCACCGTGGATCAACACGGGCATGCCGATCTTTTCCATGCGTGCGAGCACGGGGGCGAGCGCGGGAATGTCGGTGACACCGAAATGGGCGTTGGTGGTCGCGCCCGCCGGATATAGCTTGGCCGCAACCCAGACCTTCTCGGCAAATCCCCGCTCGATTTCGTTCGGCGACGTGTGGTCGGTCAGGTAGCAGGTCATCAACGGTTGAAAGTCGCTGTCGGCGCCGCGCGCTTCGAGAATGCGCTGTCGGTATGACGCCGCGTCGGCCACCGAAACCACCGGCGGCACGAGGTTCGGCATGATAATGCCTCTGGCGAACTGCCGGGCCGTGAAGGGCAGCACGGCCTTCAGCATCGCTCCGTCGCGGAGGTGGACGTGCCAGTCGTCGGGCCGGCGGATGGTCAGGGCAGTCTCGGCCTTGGGGCTCCCGGCGTCAAACATGCTGTCCAAAGTCATTCTGCAGCCTCCCTGATCGCGGCCCGCATGACGGCGATACCGGCCGTAAAATCGTCGAGATCCATCGCTTCTGCCGGATTATGCGAACCGTGCTCGTTTCGCACGAAAATCATCGCGCTGGGCACCCCGGCGTCGCAAATACCGCAGCGTCGTGGCCGGCGCCACTCGGGATTTCCTCGTCCGGCAGCCCCAGAGCCTTGGCGTGCCGCTTCAGCCGGGCGATCCATTCGCCATCCATGATGGCCCCGCGATCGAGTTTAAGCTCGCTCTCGTGGCGACGAGTCCGTCGACGGCGCTCACACCATGACCTTCCGTCATGACAAGCAGCGGGTTGATCTCCGCCTCGGCCACCAGGCCGCCGGCGCAGAGCTGCGACAGCCGCGATACCGCTTCCGCCAGCGCGGCCAGATCGCCGCGCGGCCGGCCGCGAAAACCTTTCAGAACCGCAAAACCCCGGACATCATCGAGCATTTCAGCCGCCTCGGCGGGCGTTACCGGAGCCAGGCGCAGCGCGATGTCTCGATAAATCTCGGTCGTTATGCCACCCATGCCGACCGTGATGACCGGCCCTACCGAAGGGTCCTCGCGCAAGCCGACCAAAACCTCCCCGACCGCGGACAATTGCCGCTGCAGCATCACACCGTCGATCCGCGCGCCCGGCGCATAGGCCTTGGCGGAGGCCAGCATACGCTCCACGGCAGCGCGCAGTTCCTGCGCAGAGCCAATGCCGAGCGCGACCGCACCGGCCTCGGTCTTGTGCGGCAGGTCGGCCGACAGCAGCTTGGCGACGACGGGAAACGACAGATCCAGCGGCTTGCCGCTTCGGACGTCCTCGACCGAGACAATGTCCTGCTTCACGGTGGCGATGCCGCAGGCGGCGAACAGAGTGAGCGCGTCGCGCTCGGTCCAGGCGCCCTTCTGCGCGGCGATGAGCGCCGCCGCAGCCGCCGGCAATTCGGGCGCGGCGGGCACGCGCGGCGGCCGCCTTTCGGCCCAGGCACGGATGGCATCGGCACAGGATTCGGACGTCCGGAAACAGGCAATGCCCGCCTCGGCCAGCATTTGCATCGCCCGCTCGGCCTGCGGCACCAGCGACACCGCGACAGGCGCGTGCCCCGGCTTTGCCGCCTTCACGGCATCGACGATCGGCGCGACCGTCTGCTCCGGGAAGAACTCGGCCGACGAGCCGATCACCGACACGATGATGTCCGTGTCCGGCGCGACCAGGAGTTCGTCCACGATGGTGCGAACGGTGTCGTAGCGCGTCCCGGTCAAGGTAAGATCGGCGATGCGGCCCGGCTTGATGACAATACCCTTGTCCTTGAGCACGGCGCGGCTCGCCTCGCCGACGCCCTCGACATCAATGCCGAAAGTGCCGAGCTGATCGGCCACCATTGCGGCGCCGCCACCGGTCGTCGTCAGCATGGTCACGGTCGGCCTCGTGCCGCGCGGCGCCCGGCCACGCAATAGCGGCGGGCCTTCCAGCAGCGCCTCGAAGATATTGACGCGCGAAATGCCGAGATCGCGCAACAGCGCGTCGGCCGCCGCATCCGATCCGACCAAGGCGCCGGTGTGCGACACCGCAAGCTCGGCGCCGATATCGGAACGGCCAAGTTTGTAGGCCAGCACCGGCTTGCCGGCCGCCGCCGCGCGGCGCGCGAAAGCCGCGAGCCTGTCCGCATGACGGATGGTCTCGAGGAACAACAGAAAGGTGTCGGTCTCCGGATCGTCGATCAGGCAGTCGCCGATTTCACCGATCGAGAGATCCGCCTCATTGCCGACGGAAACGAGATTGGCAAAACCGATGCCGCGCGTGCGACCGCGTGACACGAAAGTGCCGATCAGGCTGCCGCTCTGCGACAGCACCGTGCAGCCACCGGTATTGAGCTTGTCGTGGGCGAATGCCGCGTTCGCGGTCATCGACAGGCCATTCCAGGTGCGCACCAGCCCGAGACTGTTGGGGCCGACGACGCGCGTGCCTGTGCCCTGCACCAGGGCGATCAGTTTGCGCTGAAGTTCAAGCCCCTGCTCGCCCAGCTCCGCGAAGCCATCGGCGAGAATCGAAATCGCCTTGACGCCATGGCGCACGCATTCCTCGACCGCCTGCATCGCGGGTCCGGTCGGCAGCACGATGTAGGCCTGATCGACCTTGCGCGGCAGCGCATTGAGGCTGGCAAAGGCCTTGCGGCCAAGCACGGTGTCACGGCGCGGGTTGATCGGGAATATCTCGCCGGCGAAGCCATGCCGCATCAGGAACTCGACCGGCCGCGCGGCGATCTTGCCCGCCTCGTCCGACGCGCCGATGACCGCGACCGCCGCCGGTTCGAATAGTGCCTTGCGCAGGTCGTCGCGGTCGCTCATCTATTCGGCCGCCGACGCTGCCTTGCGCCGCGTGCTCGTCTCGAAGATCGACCCGGCAATACGATTGAGCATGATCTCGATCGAACCGCCGGCGATCATCCAGCCGCGCGTGCGGCGCAAGCAATACTGCACGATACTTTCCTCGGTGAACCCGAGCGCACCCATCACCTGCAGCGCCTCATTGGCCACTTCGAAACCGGCGCGGTTGCAAGCCACTTTGGCGATCGCGGTTTCGTACTCCGAGGGCATTTTCTCGGCGGCATTGATGGCCGCGCGATAGAGCAGCAACTGGGCAGCTTCGAGCTTGACGGCCATTTCGGCAAACTTCCACTGGATGCCCTGGAATTCGCTGAGCAACTGGCCGAACTGGCGGCGGTTGCGCGCGTGTTCGCGCGCGACATTGTAGGCATGACGCCCGACCGCGAGCGCGCGGGAGGTGTTGCCGATGCGCTCGGCATTGAACCCGGCGATCTGCTTCTTGAAGCCGCCGGCGGGCAGCAACACGTTCTCCGGCGGCACGTAGACATTCTCGAAATAGAGCTGCTGCCACGCATCGCCGCCCATGAAGCGCGTCTTTTGCCCTTGGGTGAAGCCGGCCGTGCCGCGCTCGAGCAGAACCGAACCGATGCCGCCGGTACCGGGGCCGAACCGCATATAGACCAGAAACAGGTCCGCTTCGTCGCTCAGCGTGCCGAAAACCTTGGTGCCGTTGAGGCGATAGCCGTTACCGTCCGGAGTGGCCGAGGTCTTGAGTTCTGTCACGGCGGAGCCGGCTTCCGGCTCGGTCATCGCCACCGAGATGACTTTCTTGCCGGCCAATAGATCGGGCAGAAAGCGCTTTTTCTGTTCCGGCGTTGCGTATTCCGAAAAGGTGCGGATCGCGCCGAAATTGCCCGCCTGAATGACGTCGGCACTGCGCGGGCAAGCCAGCGCGATTTCCTCGATGGCGAGAACCGCGTCGAACAATGTGCCGCCCTGCCCGCCATCGGCTTCCGGCATCGTTATTCCCATGAGGCCGTTGTCGGCCAGAAGCTTGGCCACGTCCCACGGAAAGCCATCGGAATTGGCGCGCGCGACGGCTCCCGGGGCGAGGTGCTTCTGCGCCAGCTTTCGGACGGTATCCTTGTAGAACTGCTGTTCTTCAGTCAGCCGGAAGTCCATCTCGCCCCGCAATATCAGATGAATGACGGGCTAGCGCCCGAAGGCATACCAATGACTTTCTGTCTCCGAGGCCAGTTCGTTGCGGTCATCGAGCCATGCGGTCCGGTTATGTGCCGAGCTTCTGCCCGGGACGGCGAAGGGCAACCGGAGCGGGAACCGCGACCGGCCCTTTCCGCTCGGACTCCGCCTGAGCGATGATCCAATCGACGAATTTGCGGGCTTCGGGCGACAACCGGCGGCCGGTGGGCCAGACGATCCAGTACTGAAACTCGCGGCGCAGCGGCATGTCGAACGGCTTGATAAGGACGCCGGTCTTGAGTTCCGCGCCCAGCAGCGCCGTCTGCCCCATCGCGATGCCGAGGCCTTCGATCGCCGCTTGATAGGTCAGGATGGAGCTTTCAAAGGCCAGCCAGCGCTTCTCGGAACCCGGCTGAATGCCGACGTGTTCGAACCAGTCGTTCCAGTCGCGCGAGCGGTACTTCGACGTCAGCAGGGTTTGGTGCAGCAAGGCCGTGAGATCGCCACGCAATGGCACGGCGGCCAGATGCGGGCTGCACACCGGCTCGATGGCGTCCGTCACCAGCGGGTGCGCCACCGTGTTGGGCCAATCGCCGCGGCCGAACTGGATGGCGATTTCGGTGTCCGTCTTGCTGAAATCGACCGGCTTGATCGCCGTCTGCACCCGCAGATCGACCGACGGGAACTTGGTCATGAAATGCGACAGGCGCGGCATCAGCCAGCGCGCCGCGAATGTGGGATAGGTCTGCACCCGCACCAGGACGTTCTCCTGGAAGATCCGGTCCGTGGACCAACGGATGATCTGGAACGCCGACGATACGTCGTCGTAAAGCTGCCGGCCGACCGGCGTCAGTGTCACCGAGCGCACATTGCGCTCAAACAGCCTTGCCTTGAAGAAGCCTTCCAGCACGCTGATCTGGCGGCTGACGGCCGCCTGCGTCACGCCAAGTTCGTCAGCAGCCTCGGTGAATGACTTGCAGCGCGCCGCCACTTCAAAAGTGCGCAACGGGTTCAGCGGCGGAAAACGTCGTCCCATGGCATCATCTCCGGTTTGAGACCGGAGCCTATATCAGAGGGCCCTTGTCGGTAGCGATTCAGGTGAGACCGATACGCCCCGCGGCAGGGCATCGATCCAGGCGAGCCAGACATCGACATTGCCACGATGGCGTGTAGCGCCGGCGAGACGCTTGAATTTGTCGCGCAACTCTGCTGCGGTGAAAGGATTGGTCGGCTCGCCCTTGCGCGTCACTGCGACGTCGGCATGCACGGTGCCATCCTTCATCGTAATCGAAACGCGGCCGCCGCGCAGCTTCGGGAACGCCGCGGTGATCTGGGCGTCCTCGACCAATGTCATCTTGTCGATGAGCGCCGCAATCTCGCGGTCGGCATAGAGCCTTTCGAAAGACGTGGGATCGGTCAGATCGTGACCGAGCAACGACGCGGCAACGCAGAACGGCAGGGAAAATTTAGCTTCGAACACGCTGGCCGGCTTGATGATGCCTGCCGCTTTCAGCGCCACCGCATAGGTTGCGACATCGATGCGGGCGATCTCTCCCGGATCGATCCTGTTGCGCTGGCCAAGGTCCATGGCAACGTCGATCGGCGCGGCGATGTGGCCGCAGGACGAGAAGCGCTTGTACATGCTGCGCGTCACGGTCCATTCGTTCATGAGATCGTCGAACTTGCCGGCGATTTCGCGGCCATGGCTCATCGCCTGCACGAAGCCGACGGGTCCCGAGACCATGTCGGACGAACCGGTGAAGCCGCTGCGGGCGATACGCGCGGCGAGCAGCCCCGCCTCGGCGGCGCGGCCCGCATGTAAGGGCTTGGTCATGCCATCGCTGCGGAAGGCCTGCTGCAGGCCGGCGGCCATCGACGCCGCATTGCCGATGGCGTCCGCCATCTGTTTGGCGTCGAGGTCGAACGCAAGGCCAGCCGCGATGGCCGCTCCGAACGTGCCGACGGTGCCGGTCGTGTGCCAGTATTTGTAGTGGTCGGGATTGACGCCGGCGCCGATGCGATTGGAGATTTCGTAGCCGGCAATGACGGCGCGCAGGAAACGGTCGCCCGGCGCCGTCACAAGCTGGCTGGCCGCGAGCGCCGCGGAGATGACGCATACGCCCGGATGATAAAGCGCCGGCGAATAGATGTCGTCGAGTTCGATCGTATGCGATGCCGTGCCCGATATCAGCGCGGCCAGGCCCGGATGACAAACGGTCGGGCCGACGAAACAGGTCGCCTTGCCGTGTCCGATCTCGTCGGCATGGGCCGCGACCAGCGCCTTCGCCGGCGCCGCCTCGGCGCCGATCAGCACGCAGCCGAGCCAGTCCATGATCAGCTGCTTGCCGGCGTCGGTGACCACATCGGGCAGCTTCGCGGTGCTCAGCGTCTCGAAAGCGTCGATGATACGCCTTTCAACAGCGGCAGTGCTGCTCATGACGTCACCTCGCGGGCACCGACGGCACGCATCGACCGCAACCAGTTCGACTTGTAGCCACGGACATATTGCACCGGGTACTCGACCTCCGCGTCGAGCGTCGCCGCCGCGCGCCAGGGCCAGTGCGGATCGGACAGCACACCGCGCGCCAGCGCGATGAAGTCGGCGTCGCCATCCTGGAGGATGCGTTCGGCGTGGTGCGGATCGAAGATCATGCCGACGGCGATGGTCGGCATGCCGGTCTTGCCGCGCAGGAGACGGGCAAACTCGACCTGATGCCCCTCGCCGATCGGAATCTTCTGATGCACCGAGAGACCGCCGGTGGTCGCGGTCATGTAGTCGCAGCCGAGCTTCTTGAGCTCGCCGGCGAAAACTTCGGCCTCGTGCGGCGTCCAGCCGCCTTCGGCCCAATCCGTCACCGAGTGACGGACGCCCATCGGCCGATCGGACGGCCAGACCGCGCGCATCGCGGCAAAGACCTCGAGCGGATAGCGCATGCGGTTCTCGAGGCTGCCGCCGTATTTGTCGGTACGCTTGTTGGACAGCGGCGACAGGAATTCGTGGAGGAAGTAACCGTGCGCGATGTGGCACTCGATGAGATCGATGCCGATGCGCGCGGCGCGGCGCGTCGAATCGACGTGAGACTCCTTGGCGACAGCGAGACCGTCATCGTCGAGCGCGCGCGGTGCCGGCCAGCCGGGGCCATGCGGCACCGCCGACGGGGCGATGGTCTCCCACGGCTGCTCGCCGGGTGGCAGCGACTCGCCGCGGCCTACCCAGGGCAGCCGCGCCGAGCCCTTGCGGCCGGCGTGCGAGATCTGCATGCCGATTTTCGCGGCGCCGGCCTGATGACAGAAATCAACGACGCGCTTGAGCGCGCGCTCGTTGTCGTCGCTGTAGAGACCGAGGCAGCCATGCGTGATGCGGCCCCGCGCTTCGGTGTGGGTTGCCTCGATGATGACGAGCCCGGCGCCGGACACGGCGAACTTGCCGAGATGCATCAGGTGCCAGTCGGTCGCGCTGCCCTCGACGGCGCTGTACTGGCACATCGGCGACACGACGATGCGGTTCGGCAGGGTCAGGCCACGCAAGGCGATCGGTGAGAACAGCGCACTCGGCATGGTCATCTCCGGGCCGCGCGCGGTGCGGACGGCTGTTCGAGGCCCAGTTCGCGCGTCAGCGCCGCGGTGAGCGGTTTGGGCTGCCCGATGGCGCGATCGACCCGCGGCGGCGTGACGGTCAGGCCGAGCGGCGAGCCGAGCAGCGGCCAGGGTTTATCGTCGCGCGACTGGATGATGAGGTTGCGCGCGGCCGTTCGCGGCGCAGCAGCGACCTCGGCGACGCTCTTGACCGGCTCGCGGTTACCGGCGGCATCGACCGCGGTGAAGCTGCCGCCATCCGGCTCGATCGTTCCGGCCGCGGGACGCTCCCCGTTCCAGCTCAGTTGCGTCAGCCAGGCCGCGACGTCCTGCATCGACAGGTCGTAACGCGGCGCACGGCCGATGCGATCGCGCAATTCGAGGCCGGCCAGGATGGCGAGCAGGCCGAGCTGGCCGCCGCCGATATCGGCGATGGAAATGCCGGCCTTGAGCGGCATGCCGTCGTAGCGCGTGGCGTCCATCAGGCCGCACATCGCCTGCACCACGGTGTCGAAGGCCGGGCGCTGCGGATAAGCGGAGTCGGCGCCGAAGCCGGTGATCGAGGTATAGACCAGCCGCGGATTGAGGTCTGCGAGCACCTCGGCGGAGAAGCCGAGCCGCGCCAGCGAGCCGGGCTTCATGTTCTCGACCAGCACATCGGCGCTGCGCAGGAGATCGCGGAAGAACGCGAGGCCGTCCGCGCCGCGCAGATCAGCGCCGACGGCGCGCTTGCCGGCGTTGCTGATGACGAAGAAGTAGCTCATGCCGTCGCGGTGCGGTGCCCATTGCCGCGCCGAGTCGCCTTCCATCGGCTCGACCTTGATGACCTCGGCGCCGAGCGTGGCCAGATGTCGGCCCGCCAGCGGCGCGGTGGTGTACTGGCCGAGCTCGACGACGCGGATGCCCGCCAGCGGCAGTTGCGGCGCGCGGCTCTCGCCGGCAGCGACGGCCGCCTTTGCCGGGATCGCGGCGCGGCCGTTGTCCGGCGCGGGGATCGCCCCGGTGCCGTAGGCCGCCTGCCCCGGTTCGAACAGATTGCCGGCCACACGCAGCCGCCGGCCATCCGGCGCGGTGACGTCCTGCGTCATGTGGCGGTGGCGCAAATTCGGCTCGTCGGCGAGCGCGCCGACCGGCACGATCTCGCCGCAGGCGATATTCGCGGCGCTGAGCGCGGCGATGCATTCGCGCACGGGATGCGCCTTCATCCAGTCGCCGACATACGTATCGACGTCGTCGCGGCGCGCCATGCGGTCGGCCAGCGATCCGAAGCGCGGATCCCGGCCGAGATCGGGCTTGCCGATCACTTCGCAGATCTTCTGCCAATGCGCCTCGGAGGCCGAACACATCAGCACCCAGCCGTCGCTGGCGCGATAGGCGTTCCACGGCGCGGCCATCGAGTGACGGTTGCCGAGCCGGCGCGGCTTGCCGCCGCCGAAATGCGACGGGAGAAATGTCGCCATCGCGTTCACGGCGCAGTCGTACAAAGACATGTCGACGGCCTGCGCCGTGCCGCTGAGACGGCGCACACGCAATGCGGCCACGATCGAAGCGGCGGCATAGAGCGCGCTCGACAATTCGACCACCGGGGCGCCGATCGCGACCGGCGGACCGGAACTGTCGCCGGTCGTATCGACCATGCCGCTCATCGCCTGCAGCAGAAAGTCCGACACCGGCTTGCCGCCGCCTTCTCCGGCACCGAATGCGGTAATGTCGCAAACGATTGCGGCAGCCGGCGGCTTGACCGGCAAAGCCTTCAAATCAGCGTCGCTTGACGTGATGATCACGTCCGCAACCTCGATCAGCTTCTGCAGCGCCGGATCGCCCGCCTCGCCGCTCCAGCGCAGGCTGTTCTTGCCGTAGGCAAACACATCGCGCTGGCTGAACTTGTCCTCGAAGGAGGCATCGGGAGCGGCGTCCGTTTCGACAACGAAAACGCTGGCGCCAAGCTGCGCCAGGAACGAACCGGCCGCGCCGCAGGCCACCCGGCGGCCGACCTCGACGACGATGATATCCTGTAGCGGGTTGGCGCTCATCGCTCGACCACCTTGAAACGGGGGACCACGACATCGCCCTCGACAGGATCGAACCAGGCCTCGACCGGACGGCCAACCAGATCCTCGTCGATATAGCGCCGCTCGGGATCGACGATGTCGGTGAACATGCGCGGGCCCTCGGCAAGCTGAACCATGGCGACGCTGTAAGGGACATGCTCCTTCCATGCCGGGCTGTAAGCGCGGTGGAACACGAGATGCGACAGCACTTCGCCGCGCCCCGACAGCTTCACCCATTCGCATTTGTCGCTGAGGCACACGGTGCAAACCGGACCGATGGGAAAACGAATGTGGCCGCAATCGGAGCATTTCTGCATGCGCAGTTCGTTCTTCTTCGCCGCATCCCAGAATGGCTGGGTGGTGGCATTGATCTGCGGCGCGGGCTTCTTTGTGGGGGCGTTCATGGCGGTCATCCGCGCTGCAGGATCATGGCGTTGGAGCAATTGAGCGACATGCCGCGCCCGGTGACGAGGCAGTTGTCGACGTCCGGCACCTGGCGCGCGCCGCATTCGCCGCGCACCTGGCGCACGCCCTCGACGATGTGCAGCCAGCCCTCCATGTAGCTCTCGGACAGATTGCCGCCGGCGGTGTTGACCGGCAGGTCGCCGCCAAGCTGGATGCGGCCGCCTTCGACGAAGCTGCCCGCCTCGCCTTCCTTGCAGAAGCCGGCGTGCTCCAGCCACAGCAGCACCGAGATGGTGAAATTGTCATAGAGCTGCGCGACGTCGATATCCGCCGGGCCGAGCTTGGCGGTGCGGAAGGCATCCGCCAGCGCCTGCTTCTGGTGCGGCACGTACCACCAGCGTTCGTGTTCCATATTCATCGTGGTGTGAGCCTGGCCCATGCCGGCGATGACCACCGGCTTCTTCTTCAGGTCGCGGGCGCGATCGAGGCTGGTGACGATGACGCAGACGCCGCCGTCGGAAATCAGGCAGCAATCGAGCAGCCGTAGCGGCCGCACGATGGGC
>OFIS01000381.1_pt1 | contig 28275 bp, 24 predicted proteins | sample 1775071 | NCBI WGS metagenome assembly OFIS01 (sample SAMN08195774, study PRJEB24354) | sludge metagenome | isolation source: sludge from phenol fed wastewater aerobic bioreactor C | place: India: Nagpur | collected 2016-09-17
TTTTTTCAAGCAGAAGACGGCATACGAGATAACCGTTCGTGACTGGAGTTCAGACGTGTGCTCTTCCGATCTCTTTTCCGGCTCACCCTTGAGCCGTGCCATTTCGATATAGGGACTGGCCATGACCGACAGGATCGCCGCGCGCGTGTTGCGCACCATATGCGCCAGGATGACCAGCAGCAGCGTCAGGATCGGCAGCACCATGCGATAGAGCTGTTCGCCGAGCCCCATGCCGTTGCGGATGCCGGCCATTGAGGGGAACAGCTGCAGTTTCACGGCCAGCACCATCATGACAACATAAGCCACGAAGAACTCTGGGATCGAGATCGAGGCCAGCGTCGAGGTCGACAGGAACTTGTCGAGGAACCGGCCCCGGTAACGCGCGCAGACGATGCCCAGCGCGATCGACAGCGGCACGGCGATGGCGGCGGTGATCGAGGCCAGGACGAGGGTGTTCTTCAGGCGCGGCCCGATCAGCGCCATGACCGGCCGGCCGGAGAACGAAAGCCCCATGTCGCCCGTCGCGGCCGCCCCCAGCCATGCGAGATACCGCAGGAACCAGGGGCGGTTCAGCCCGAGCTTGACCTCCATCGCCGCAACGGCGGCCGGCGTCGCGTTCTGGCCGAGGATGGCGGAGGCATAGCTGCCGGGCAGGAAGCTGACGGCGGAGAAGATGATCAGCGAGACGATCAGCAAACTGAGAAGTCCCAAGCCGATCCGGCTCGCCGTCATGGACAGGATCGGGTGGGATTTGGTCGTCATGCGTCGCGCTCTCCGCTCGTTCGCTCGCTTGCGTGATGCCCCTGCACCGCTGGCTGACACATGATCATGCGTCCATCCGCCACCAGCGCTCGGCCCCGCGATGATTGTCGGCGGGCAGAATACCGCCCAATGTCGCATGACCGATATTCGTCGTCATGGCGAGACGCCACGAGACGAAAGCCACAGTGATCAAGCCGCCCTCGTCATGCAGCATCTGCTGCGCTTCGGCATAGATCTTGGCGCGCTTTGCCTGGTCCATCTCGGCGCGCGCCGATTTGACGAGCGCGTCGAAGGCCGGCTTCTTGAAGCCGGTGTTGTTCCACGGCGCATCCGAGGTGTAGGAGGTGGCGAACAGCCAGTCGAGCGTGACGCGACCGTACCAGTCGGAAGCGTTGAAGGGCTTCTTCAGCCAGACATTGTCCCAGTAGCCGTCGTCGGCTTCCTGGACGATGTTGACCGTGATCCCGGCCTTGGCAGCATGCTCCTTGAACAGCACCGCCGCGTCGACAGCGCCGGGGAAGGCTGTCTCTGCGACCGACAGGTCGACCGACACATTGTCCAGCCCCGCTTCCTTCAGAATGGCCTTGGCGGCGTCCGGGTCGTAGGCATGCTGCGGCGGCGTCTCGGCATAGAACGGCATGATCGAGGCGGCCGGATTGTCGTTGCCTTTCTTGGCCTCGCCGAGGAAGACCTTGGCGATGATGTCGTCCCGATCGATGGCGAGCTTCAGCGCCTTGCGCACCGCTGGATTGTCGTAGGGCGCGACGGAGCAGTTCATGTCGAACGTCAGATGCCTCAGGCTGGGCGTGCGAACGATCTTGAGGCGATCGTTGCGCTCGACCATCGCGACATTGCGGATGTCGACGTCCTCGATCACGTCGACTTCACCGGTCATCAGCGCGTTGAGCCGGGCGGTGCCGTCGGGAATGTTCACCACCTCGATCTCGTCGAAGTGAGGCAGGCCAGGCTTGTGATAGTCCGGGTTGCGCTTCAGCCGGATCGCGATGCCGGGCTCGAAACTTTCCAACTTGAACGCGCCCGTGCCGATGCCGCCTTGCCAGTCGATGCCGCCTCCCTCTCGGGCCGGAAAGATCGACAGGTGATAGTCCGACATCAGATAGGGAAAGTCGGCATTGCCCTCAACGAGGGTGAATATGACCTTGTCGTCACCTTCCTTGTCGATCTGCTTGATCTGCTTCACGATGGCCAACGCGCCGGACGTGCTGCCTTCGCCCATATGGTGCAGCAGCGATTGGCGCACATCCTCTGGCGTCAGCGGGCGGCCATCGTGGAATTTCACGCCCTTGCGCAGGAGGAAGGTCCAGCGCGTCGCCCCCTCCTCGCCCCTCCAGCTTTCGGCGAGGTCGCCGGCGAGCGAGCCGTCCGGCAGAAGCTCGACAAGATTGTTGCAGAGCGACCCGTTGAAGGCGAACCCGGTCATCACCGTCGCCCAGCTCGCCGGGTCGAGCGTATCCTGCTGCGAACCGTCATTCATGCCGTAGCGCAGCTTGCCTCCTTGCTTGGGCTTGTCCTGGGCCCAGGACAGGCCGGGAAAGGCAACCATGCCGGCAACCGCGCTGGCCCCCACAAGGAAGCGCCGGCGCGTCGGCGCCATGCCAATGGATGTGGCGTGATGTTCACCACTTTCGATATTCTGCCGCTCCATGAGTTCCTCCAACCTTTCCGAAACAGCAACACACTTCATGCGGATATCCGGCATGGTCGCCCGGCCGCCAATGCGCATGAACGCATGGCGACCACGACAAGCAAGATCCGCCCCTGATCAGCCTTGAAAGCGGGCGGGCCTTGCGCCCGCCCCGTTTGTGCCTGTCAGCCTGCCTCAGGCCTTGAGCCACCAGCGCTCGCACATGCGCATATTGTCGAGCGGCATGAGGCCACCCACCTTGTCGAAGCCTAGCTTGTTGGAAACGCCGTTTCGCCAGTCCACGAAAGCGACTGTCAACAGGTTGCCATCGTCGTGGATGATCTGCTGCGCCTCCGCGTAATAGGCCACGCGCTTGGCGTCGTCCGTCTCGACCCGCGCCTTCTCGCACAACTCGTCGAAACGTGCGTTCGACCAGCCCGCATTCCACGGCGCCTTGGACGTATAGATGGTCGAGAACAGCCAGTCGATCGTTGCCCTTCCGAACCAGTCCACGCCGGCGAAGCTCTTCTTGAGCCAGACGTTTTCCCAATAGCCGTCCGCCGCCTCGCGCACGACATTGATGGTGATGCCGGCCTTGGCCGCGTGCTCCTGGTAGAGAACCGCCGCATCGATCGCGCCGGCGAAGGCGTTTTCGGCAACGTGGAGATCCACGGAAACGCTGGTCATGCCGGCCTTGGCCAGGTGTTCCTTGGCCTTCTCGATGCTGTAGTCGCGTTGCGGCATGTCATGAAAGTACTTCATGATCGAGGACACGGGGTTGTCGTTGCCCTTGCGGCCCTCGCCGAGAAACACCTTTTCGATGATGTCGTCGCGATCCAGCGCATATTTCAACGCCAGGCGGACGTCCGGATTGTCCAACGGGGCCACGCGCGTGTCCATGTCGAAGGAGAAATGGCGCAGGCTCGGCACGCGCTGGACGCTGAAATCGGAGCTGCGCTCGACCATCGGGACATTGCGGATATCGAGGTCCTGGATGAAATCCACCTCGCCCGTCAGCAGGGCATTGAGCCGCGCCGTCGCGTCGGGAATGGAGATGAACTCGACCTCGTCCAGGTAGGGCTTGTTGTTCTTGTGGTAGTTCGGATTGCGCTTGAGGCGGGTGGCGATGCCGGGCTCGAAGCTGTCGAGGAGGAACGCGCCGGTTCCCTTGCCCGCCTGAATGTCGATGCCGCCGCCTTCCACGGCCGGAAAGACCGACAGGTGATAATCCGACATCAGATACGGAAAGTCGGCATTGCCGCCAGCGAGCTTGAAGACAACCGTATCGGAGCCGTCGAGATCAATCGCGGAAATCTGCTGAACGATGGCGCGGGCGCCCGAGGTCGAGTCCGGCTTCATGTGATGAAGGAACGACTGGCGCACATCCTCCGGCGTCAGGCTCTTGCCGTTGTGGAAGGTGACTCCCTTACGCAGCTTGAAACGCCAGGTCGCGGCGTTGTTGTCCTGTTCCCAGCTTTCGGCGAGGTCGGGGGCGACTTCACCGTCGGGCAGGATTTCGACGAGGTTGTTGTAGACGCCGCCGTTGAAGCTGGCTCCCGTCCAGCTGGTCGACCATGTGCCCGGGTCGAGATTGTCGTTCTGCGAGGCGTTGTGCAGTCCCAGCCGCATCTTGCCGCCGGCCTTGGGCTCCGCGGCCTGGGCGCGCGGCATGCCCGGCATGGTCATGACCGCGCCGGCGGCCAGGAGCGCGGAGCCCTGCGCCAGGAATTCGCGGCGGGAAATCGCGCCGCTCCGCAGCTTGCGGGCCAGATCATCCATCTGGCGGTGATCCGATTCATTCATGTTTCACCCTCTTGGATTGGTCGGTTGATATCGAGGCCGCTTCTTCGTTCCGGCGCCTTCGCGATTACAGTAATTGGAAACGCGAACCTGTCAACAAACTGATTGACCAATCAATCATACGTTGGGCAAAATAACGCATCTTTGAACCGCTCGGACCAGGGGGAAATGCCATGTCGGACAGCGACCTTGCCTATATCGGCGCATCGGAAGCGCTGCGCATGTTCCGAAGCGGCCAATTGTCACCCGTTGAACTGCTCGAGGCGCAATTGGCGCGCATCGCCGCAAGCGCCGGGAGCGTCAATGCCGTCTGCTTCACCTACGCCGACGAGGCGATGGAGAAAGCGCGGCGCGCCGAGGCCCGCTACGCCGCGCGTGCGTCGGACCTAGGACCGCTGGAAGGCATCATGACGGCTCTCAAGGACGAGAACATGATGGCCGGCAAGATCACGACCTACGGCTCGGTTCTCTACGCCGAACATGTTGCCTCGACCAACGCGCCGGTCGTCCAGCGCCTGCTGGACGCCGGCGCGATCGTACATGCCCGGACCACGACACCGGAATTTTCCTGCGCGCCGTTCTGCCACTCCCGCCAGTGGGGAATCACCCGAAACCCTTGGAATGCCGATTTCACGCCCGGCGGCTCGTCGGGTGGCTCGGGAGTCGCCCTTGCGGCCGGACTGACGACATTGGCGACGGGGTCCGACATCGGCGGTTCCATCCGCATTCCCGCCTCTGCCTGCGGTGTCGTCGGCTTCAAGCCTCCCTACGGACGCGTGCCGTCCACGCCGCCGTTCAACCTCGATCACTACAACCATCCAGGCCCCATGGCGCGGACCGTGGAGGATTGCCTGCTGATGCAGAATGTCCTGGCGGGACCTCACCCCCAGGACATCGCGTCGCTGAAACCAAAGCTGGAACTGTCGGCGGATCGTCGCGGGGTCCAAGGCTGGAAGATCGCCTATTCGCTCGACTTCGGTTTCATGGAGGTCGATCCCGACGTTCGCGCCAACACGCTGCGGGCAGTCGACGTCTTCCGTTCGCTGGGAGCGGAAGTGGTCGAGGTCGAGCTGCCGTGGTCGTGGGACGTCTACCATGCCGCCGCGACCCATCATGCGACCCTGTTCGGTGCCTGGCTCGCGGAGTATCTGGACGATCGCCAGTCGAGCCTCACCACCTATGCCGCCGACTTCGCGCGCAAATCCCTCTCGGTCACGACGCGCGACTATCTCGCAAGCCTCGACGTCGAGGGGCGTATCTACGGGCATTTCGGCCCGCTGATGGAGGAATACGACCTCTTTCTCTGCCCGACCCTGGCGGCACCGGCGGTCAAGGCCGATTTCGAGATGCGCGACCCGCTTTCGATCAACGGCAAGCCGATCGATCCCTATCTGGGCTGGACCATGGCATGGCCCTTCAACATGCTGAGCCGGTGCCCGGTGCTCGCCCTGCCCTCGGGGCACGCCGCGACCGGTGTGCCCACGGGCATACAACTGGTCGGCCGCACCTATGACGACCAGGCTGTCTTCCGCGCCGGCTTCGCGTATGAGAGCGCCGTGGGCGGCTGGTTCGCCGCGCCCCAGACCCGCCCCACCCTGCCTTTCTGAGACCTGCCATGAAAACCGTCTACTCCGACCACCACAAGCTGCAGAGCGTCGAGACCGAATTCTATCGGGGCAAATGGGTCGAGGCCTTCGAGATACCGCGCAGGGCCCAACTGGTTCTGGACGCGGTGCGGCGCGCCGACCTCGGCCCGATCGTCGAGCCGAAGGGCTTCGACCTGGCACCCGTTCTTGCCGTGCATGATCCGGATTTCGTCCGGTTCCTGGAAAATGTCTGGGCCGAGTGGGTGGCCGAGGTCGGCCCCATCCCCGCCTACCCGAACGTCTGGCCGCCGCGCCGCACGCGCATGATCCCCACGATTCGACCGGGAGCCGAACTCGGCCGCTATGCGGTGGACATGAGCAGCCCCATCCTCGAAGGCACCTGGCGGGCCGCGCGCGCGGCGGTCGATTGCGCCTTGACCGGCGCCGACTTCATCAACGCCGGCGATCCTTCGGCCTTCGCGCTCTGCCGTCCGCCTGGCCACCATTCGGGGCGCGACTACTACGGCGGCTACTGCTTCCTGAACAATGCCGCCATCGCCGCGCAATATTTCCGCGACACCGGGGCCCGGCGCGTTGCGGTCCTGGATGTCGACTATCACCACGGCAACGGTACGCAGGACATTTTCTACGACCGTGACGACATCCTGACCGTTTCGATCCATGGCGATCCGGTGCAGGAATACCCCTACTATATCGGCTTCGCCGACGAGACCGGACATGGCGCCGGAGAAGGGTTCAATCTCAACCTTCCGCTACCGTGGGGAACGGATTTTTCCATCTGGAAGGCGGCGCTGGACCAGGCGATTGATCGAATAGCGGCGTTTGCTCCCGACCGGCTGGTCGTCTCGCTGGGCGTCGATGCCTTCGAGGAGGACCCGATCTCCCGCTTCAAGCTCAAGGGTCCCGATTTCGTGGAGATCGGACGCGCCATCGGCGCGCTGAAGGTTCCGGCGCTGTTCGTTATGGAAGGTGGCTACGCCATCGAGGCGATCGGGACCAACGTCGCGAATGTTCTCGCGGGGCATTCGTCTGCTCGATCCTGAGATCCAAGCCCGGGCGATCGCCCGGGCCGCTCAGAAATCCGCGGGGAAATGCAACCGCATGAAGGCCAGGCAGGCCTCGTGGCCGATCTTCTGCCCCTCGGTGATGGACATGTTCGACACCAGGTTCTCGATCCACAGCCCCGAGATCAAGGCGTTCAACGATATCGCCAACTGCTCGGCATTGATCGACACGCCACGCAGTTGCGCGAGTTCCGCCATATCGGCGCAGACGGCCCGGTTATAGTGCTCGCGCAGTTCGGCGCATCGCTTGTGATAGGCGGGAACCCGGACCGCTTCGGCCCAGAATGCCAGCCACAAGGCGATGCTGTCCCGTCCCGCGGCCTTGCGGCTGAAATCGGTGTCGATCATTCGGCGGATGCGATCGGCGGGGCCAAGCGCCGAAGCGTCGAGGCGCGTGAGATAGGTTTCGTATTCCGCGGCCGTGTGGTCCAGCGCGGCAAAGATGATGCCTTCCTTCGACTGGAAGTGGAAAGCGACCACGCCGTAGGAACACTTCGCCTCGGCGGCAATCGAGTTGATCGTGACCCCCGTGAGACCGCGCTTCGATATGACCTTGACCGCGGCCTCGACAAGGCTGCGCCGGCGATCGACCACCTGGTCGTCGCGGCTGGTCGCCATCGTCTTGCCTGCACCCCGTGACCTGGCTTTCACATCTGGCATGGAAATTCAGCTTTTCATTCGAAAATGGGTCGGAATCCTGTCTCGCCATGCGCGCGGCGAAAAGCAAGCCTCATCGTTGCTGAACGGCATCTAGCGCACCGCTTCCTTGCGCGGCTCCAGCCCGAGGAAACGAGCGGCGTTGTCGTGCAGCCACAGGTCGCGAACCTCCTCGCTCAGGCCGAGGCCGTTCACTTCGGCCACCGCCGCATCGACCGGCATCATCGGGAAGGCCGAACCGAAGACCATCTTGTGCTTGAGGATGGTGCGGCCGTATTGCAGCAGCGGTTCGTATCCCGAATGCGCCTTGGCCAGCAGCCCGGGACGGACGGCGAGGATGCCGATGTACAGGTTGGGGTGGCGCCAGGCCACGCCGATCAGTTCCTGTACCCAGGGCCAGCCCGGCGGTGAGGCTATGGCCCGCAGTTCCGGATAGCGGACCATGACGTTGTCCACATATTCCGGCTTGCCCACCGACATCGGCGCATGGGTCGAGAAATTGATGCCGCAATGGATGTTGACCGGCACATCGAGCTCGATCGCCTTTTCGTAGAGCGGATAAAGCCGTGCGTCGTCGGGCGTCATCTTCAGCTCGAAACACTGAAGGTTGAGGCCACGCAGCCCAAGGTGGTTCACCGCATGATCGAACGCGGCCACCGCGTCCGCCTGGTACGGATCGACACCCGCGAAGCCGATGAAGCGCGGACCGTGCGACCTTACGAAGTCCGCCACCAGTTCGTTCGCGATCTTGAAACCGAACGTCGTGCTGACATCGCGCGCCTTCAGGACAACGTGGCGCGCGCCGAGCCGTTCATAGGTCTCGAGATATCCATCCAGCCCCTGTGCCGCCTCCGAGCCCGCCGAGAGCGTCTCGCTTGACCGGTAGACCCGTCGATAGTTCTGCAGGTGCGGAGCGGCCGGGGAAAACTCCGGCAGCGGCGGGCGGCTCGAAAAATCGATCAGCATCGGCTCAGTTCCATTTTCCGCGGTCTTCCAGGATGACCTTGGCAGCGTTGTGCCCGGGCACGCCGGTCACGCCGCCGCCGGGATGGACGGAGGCGCTCGCCTGGTAGAGCCCGTCGATCGGGCTGCGATAGTCGGCGTAACCGGGAGAGAAGCGGCGGAAGAACATCTGGTCGGCGCTGATCTCACCGTGATGCACGTGACCGTTCGGCAGATCGAAGATCCGCTCCAGATCCAGCGGCGTTATCACCTGCCGATGCAGGATATGATCCTCGATATCCGGGAACTGCGTCTTGAGAACTTTCAGGACATTGGTCCACAACTCCTCGCGCCGCTCGTCCCAACTGCCCGTCGCAAGCGTGTAGGGGGCATGCCCGCCGAAGATGTTCATGATGTGATGCCCGGGAGGCGCAAGCGTCGGATCGACCATCGACGGCACCTTGACGATCAGGAACGGCTTGTCGGCCATTTCGCCTTCCTGGGAGATGCGATGCGCCCGTTCCATGTAGGCGACGCTCGGGGCGATCGTCATTTGCGGCAGGACGCCGCCCTGGCGCGCAGCCTGGGCGAAGACAGGCGCATCCGGCAGCGACTTCAGGGCGAGGTTGACGCGGAACACCGTGCTCTCGCAACGGATGTTCGCGATGTCGCGATTGAAGTCCTCCGGCAGCAGGCCGGGGTCTATGAGCCTGGTGAAGATCGTGCGCGCCGTCGCGTTGGCGATCACTATCTTGGAGCGGATTTCCTCGCCGCCCTCGAGCCTGACGCCGATGGCGCGCCCGTTCTCGACCAGGATCTTCTCGACCGGAACGCCGGTGCGGACCTCCATGCCGTGGGCCTCGCCCGAGCGGCGAATGGCTTCCGAGATGGCACCCATTCCGCCCTTCATGAAACCCGCGGGGCCTGCCGGCGTGCTGCCGTCCCTGACAATGCCTCTCGCCAGCATGTAGGCCGATCCAGGCGTCTTCAGGCTGGAGTTGGCGCCGCCTCCGCCGGCGAAGAAACCGAGGACAAGCTTCACGTCCTCCGACTCGAACCAGCGCGACAGGTAGTCGTAGGCGCTCATGGTCAGCAGATTGTAGATGTCGAAGAACTGCGGGCCGATCTTGCGAAAACGCCAGACGAAACCCGCCAGCCGCTTGAGGTCCCGCATCCTACCGCTGCCGGGATTGACGGGGATCTCCCACAGAAGCTGCTTCATGAAGGGCGCCACCTTCTGCATGTGGGCGCGGTAGCGCGCATATGCCTGGCCGTCCGAATTCGACAGCCTGCCGATTTCGGCGGCGAACTTCTCGGGGTCGTCCCACATGGTGAAGGTCCTGCCGCCCTCGAGGGCAAACACGGTAGGATGCGCCGGGAGCACCTCGAAGCCGTATTTCTGCAGTTCCAGATCGAGGATGACCTTCGGCTGCAGGAGGCCCTGATAGTAGGACGCCATCGATGAGCGATATCCCGGCGCGATCTCCCCGGTAACGGCGGCTCCACCAATGACCTCGCGCCGCTCGACCACGAGAACCTTGACCCCGGCGCGTGAAAGATAGGCGCCGCAGGTGAGCCCGTTGTGGCCACCGCCGACGATGATGGCGTCATAGTGCGGTTTCATGCGTTGGCTCCTTCGATCCATGCCCCGACGGTGCGATCATAGGAGCCCGCCCTTGGGTCGACGTCCCGCGCCTTGAGCTGCGGCTTGGATATCTTCAGCGAGGCGGTGCGGGGAAAATCATCGACGAAGGCATAGAAGCGGGGAACCTTGAAGGCGGCGAGCCCGGCCTGCGCGGTGGCGATGACGCCATCGAGGAGTGCCTGATCGGGCACCCGCCCGTCCTTGAGCTTCAGATAGGCCTTGACCTCCTCGCCCCTCAGGGCGTCGGGAACGCCGACCACCGCGACCTCGGCGACGCCCGGGGCGGCTGCCAGGACCGTTTCGACCTCGCGCGCGGCGATGTTCTCGGCAGAACGGCGGATCATGTCCTTCTTGCGGCCGACGATGTAGTAGAACCCATCCTCGTCCTGACGGAACAGATCACCGGTGGAGAACCATCCGTCGCGCAGCACCTCGGCGGTCGCTTCCGGATTGTTGTAGTAGCCCAGCATGATGCCGGGACCGCTGATCTGCAGTTCGCCGACCTCCCCCTGCCGCACGGGGTTGCCGGCCTCGTCGACGATGCGGCATTGCCGGAACGGACAAGGCACACCACAGGACCCGGACCCGACCTTGTCGGAGCGCTCAATGGGCGCGAACATCGCCGGTCCAATCTCCGTCATGCCGAAGGCCTCGCGCGCATTCAGGTCGAAGCGCGCCTCCAGCGCCTGATGAAGATCGCGCGGGCAGCCGTAGATGTTGGCGCGCACCACCTTGTTGTCGGCGTCGTGCGGCTGCGCGGCGATGCCATGCAATATCCAGGGCAGCAGGCAGAACTCGATATCGAATTCCTTCAGCCAGAGAGAAAAGCGGCTGGTCGATTGACGCGCGGCGACGAAGAGCGTGCCACGCTGATAGATGGTCATCAGCAGCAGCCATTGCGGATCCATGTAGAAGAATGGCGTCGAGGCCAGGATGCGGCGATAGACCCTGCCGTCGCGAAACGCATTCACCTTGCCGGCGGAGATCCAGTAGCGCTGGCTGAGCATGCAGCCCTTCGGGAAGCCGCTGGTGCCCGAAGTAAACTGGATGTTCAGGAGATCGTCGTGGCCGACAGGCTCGGGCGCCGTAAACGCTTCGGCCGGCTCGGCCAGCGCCTGCCAGTCGCGCGCGCCTTCCGGCACATCACCGCCGACGATGATCATCCGCTGCGGCGGCACCGACACCAGCCCCTCGGCGTGGGCCTGGTCAAGCGTCGCGCGGGTGGAGGCGTGGGTGACGACCCATTCGGCCTCAGCCACCTGCATGACATGGGCGATCTCGCGCGGTGTGTAGCCGGGATTGATGGGCAGCATCACCGCGCCGATCCGGCCGAGCGCCAGCCACGTCAGCGGAAAGGTCGCGATGTTGGGGAGCATCACGCCGACATGGGTGCCCTTGCGGATGCCGACCGATATGAGACCGGCCGCCAGTCCGTTCACACGGCGCCGCATGTCGGCGTAGGTGATCGTCTCGCCACTGTCGAAGAAATTCCACAACAGCCTGTCGCCGGCCTCATCGGCCGCCGCGTCGATCAGCGCGCCGATATTGTCCGGCAGCGGTTCGGCCTCGATGCGTCGACGGCGTTCGTCATAGTCGACCACCGGCCGCGCCAGAACCTCGTCCTTCCACATTTCGGCCTCCGAACGTCTGCGCTGAGTTCCGGCAAGCCGCGCCGCCAGCGAGGCGCGGCCGCGGTGGAGCGGGATGTTCAAACGGGATCCCCGCTCCCCTTGTTTGATGCGCGGCATCGATACGGCGCCAGCGGGGGCGCCCGGCGGCGAATGCGCCCCTCAGTGGGCGAACCACATCGCCTTCAGGTCGGTGTACTTGTCCATCGCATGCAGGGACTTGTCGCGACCGAACCCGGACTGCTTGAAGCCTCCGAAGGGAACCGCCATCGACCCGCGATCGAAGCAGTTGACCCAAACGACGCCGGCCTTGATCGCCTTGGCCGCCCGGTGTGCGTTCTTGACCGAACCGGTCCAGACCGCGCCGGCCAGGCCGTAGATGGTGTCGTTCGCCACTTCCATCGCCTCGTCGAAACCCTTGACGGTGATGGCGGACAGCACGGGGCCGAAAATCTCCTCGCGCGCGATCGTCATATCGTTGCGGACGCGGTCGAAAATCGTCGGCTCGATGTAGAAGCCGCCGGTCTCGACGCGGACCCGGCTGCCGCCGATGAGCGTTGTCGCCCCTTCGGCGCGGCCGGCGTCGATATAGCCCAGCACGCGATCCATCTGTTCCTCGGTGACCATCGAGCCCATGCGGGTGGTCGCGTCGAGCGGGTCGCCCGGCGTGAAGGACCTGGCGTGGGCAGCGATCTTCTCGAACAGCGCGTCGCGCACCTTCTCGTCGACGATCAGGCGGCTGCCGGCGTTGCAGACCTGCCCGGTGTTGGCGAAGATGCCGGCGGCGACACCGGCAGCGGCCGCATCCAGATCGTCGCAATCGGCAAGCACGACCTGAGGCGACTTGCCGCCCAGTTCCAGGCCGATGCGCTTGATGTTGGATTGGCCGGAGTACTGCATGAAATACTTGCCGACCTCGGTAGAGCCGGTGAAGCCCACGCAGTCGACATCCATGTGCAGGCCAAGCGCCTTGCCGGCGATGTGGCCGAGGCCGGGCACGACATTGAGCACGCCGGCAGGAAGCCCGGCCTCGATCGCCAGTTCGCCGAACTTGAGCGCGGTGAAGGGCGACTGCTCGGCCGGCTTCAACACCACCGAATTGCCCGTGGCCAGCGCGGGGCCGAGTTTCCAGGCCGCCATCGACATCGGATAGTTCCACGGCACCACGGCGGCGACGACGCCGAGCGGCTCGCGCACCACCAGCGTCGTCATCTCGTGCGCCGTGGCCGCGACTTCGCCATAGACCTTGTCGATCGCCTCGGCATACCAGGCGATGCAGTTGGCGGCACTGACCACGTCGCCGTTGAAGGCGTTGGCGATCGGCTTGCCGACGTTGAGCGTCTCCAGCAGCGCCAGTTCCTCGCGGTTCGCCAGGATCAATTCGGAGAAGCGCAGCAATATTTTGCGCCGGTCGGCCGGCGCCATGCGCGACCAGACACCCGCGTTGAAGGCCTTGCGCGCCGAGTTGACTGCCCTGTCGACATCGGCCTCGTTGCACGAGGCCACTTGCGTCAGCAGGCGCCCGTCGCCGGGATAGACGCAAGCGAAGGTCTCGTTCGAGACGCTGTCGACATATTGGCCGTCGATGAAGGGGCGGTTCGGCAGTTGCACCGATTTTGCACGTGCATGCCAGTCGATTGTTTGCAGCATGTCAGTCCCATCCTTCTCCTGAGATTACGCTGGGCCGCTTCCGGGCAACCGCCCTAGCGGCCAAGACCATGCGCCGCACCGACCTCGGAGATCGCCTGGCGCATGATGGCGACGATGTCGTCGATCTGTTCGCGGGTGATGACGAGCGGCGGCGAGATGACGCACAGGTCCCCCAGCGGCCGAACGATCAGCCCGAGCTCGAAACAGCGCTGATCGATCTCCCGGGTAAAGGCTTTGTCCTCGTCCAGCGGGTCGATCCGGTTGGTGTCGAGCAGGCACTGGACACATCCCACCAACCCCACGGAGCGCACGTCGGCCACGCCGGGCAGGTCGGACAGCGACCGCAACCGCTCGGCGAAATAGTCCGCCTGGTCCCGCGCATGCTCGACCACGCCGTCGCGCTCCATCAACGCGATGTTGGCCAGCGCCGCCGCGCAGGCCACCGGCTGGTTGGTGTAGGTGTAGCCGTTGGTGAACCAGCTGCCCTTGGCATTGTCGCCCGAAACCCGCGCCAGCACCTTGTCGGAGATGGCGAGCCCGCCCAGGGGCACGTAGCCCGATGTAACGCCCTTGGCGAAAGTGATGATGTCTGGGACGACGCCGAACACCTTTTCCGACGCGAACCATTCGCCGCAGCGGCCGAAACCGGTCACCACCTCGTCCGAGATGTAGAGTATGTCATGCTTCTCGCAGATCGCCTTGAAGCGGGCGTGATAGCCCTTGGGCGGTATGATGACGCCACCGGAAGCCAGGATCGGCTCGGCGAGAAAGGCCGCGATCGTGTCCGCGCCGAGTTCCTCGATCCGGTCCTCGAACTCCGACACCAGATCGTCGAGGAATTCCTCCTGCGTCCGGTTGCCGGCGTGGCGCGGGTTGGGGCTGGACAGGAATGAGATCCTGTCCTGCTGGATATCGAAATTCGGCCAGTTGCCCGTGCGCCCCGTGCAGGCTGCGGTCAGCGCCGTCGAGCCGTGGTAGCCGTCGTAGCGTACGATGATGCGCTTCTTCCTGGGTCGCCCCAGCACATTGTTGTAGAACTCGGAGAACCGCAGCGCGCTGTCGACGGCCGTCGACCCACCGGTGGTGAAGAAAATGCGGTTGAGGTCGCCCGGCGTCAGCGTAGCGATCTTTTCGGCGAGAAGCGCCGCCGGGCTGGTGGCCATATACCAGGGAGAGGCATAGGGCAGCGTCATTGCCTGATGCGCCATGGCATCGACGATTTCCCTGCGGCCGTATCCGACCTGAGCGCACCACATGCCCGCAGGGCCGTCGATCAGCCTGCGGCCGTCCTCGGCGTAGACATAGATCCCCTCGGCGTGGGTCAGGATCGGTTGCGAGGCCTTGCCAAGCTTCGCCATCTCCTGCGCGGGCACGAGCACGTGTTCACGCATCGCTTCCTGGACGCCGCCAAACATATCCGCCATCACCGCAACTCCCCTGCATTGATACGCCGAACGCCACCCGTAGGCCGGACACCCCTCGGCTCCGGGCAGTAGTGAGCCAAGCGGGTAACGGAGTCAACAATTCTGATTGCTTGATCAATCAGATTTTGCATCTGGCCCCACGCCTTGGCCAGCACGGCGCGGGTCGTCCAATCCAGGCCGCGCTATCGACAGGGCGAAGAAGCGACCCGGCAATCCATGCTCTCTGCTTTGAAGCAGGCGACACGAATCAAGCCCGACGCAGGTCGACGCGGATGGGCGTCGCTGATTTCCGCCGACTTGGCGGCCAAGGAGCCAGGTCATATAGTCGGCAACGATACGTTTGCTTCGACGGGGGCGTCGCGGGTGGAAGCCGTCGCTGATGAATTGGTGGATGCGATCTACGAAGCGGCCGTGCTGCCGGAAACCTGGCCAGCCGTTCTGGAGAGGATCGCCCAAAGCGTCCAGGCCGTTGGCGGCGTTCTATTCGCCGTCGACGGGCTGCGCGGAGGCAGTTGGGCCGCGTCGGAGGCCCTGGCCCACGTCATGGGACCGGTGGCTGAAATGGCCGAACGCAACACGCGTCCGCAGCGCGGCCTGGCCAAGCGCTACGCCGGCTTCATGGCCGATCTCGATTTCCTGACCTTGGACGAGAAGGAAAGCGATCCGCTTTACACGGAGATCCTGAAGCCAAACGGGCTTGCCTGGGGATGCGGCTCCGTCATTCCCGTTCCCAGCGGCGACCTTCTGGTTTTCGATTTCGAGAGAACAAGCGAGGTTGGCGGTTTTGATCGCACCGCGCTGGACACGCTCGACAGCTACCGCCCTCACCTGGCCAGAGCCGGGCTGATGGCGTCGCGCCTGCAACTTGCGCGCGCTCAGACGGCCACCACCGTCATGCGGACGCTTGGCCTGCCGGGCGCCGTTATCGGCAGTCGCGGCCGGGTGCTGGCCATGAATGACCTGCTGGAGAAATTGTCGCCGCAGATTTACGCGAGGGCGCGGGATCGGCTGACCTTGGACCATGCGCCAGCGAACGCCATTCTCGAACAGGCGCTCGCCGACATCGAAACCAGAAACGAAGCGGTCCGCTCGATTGCCGTCCCTGCCGGCTTGGATGGCATAAGCCTGGTCGGTCACGTCATCCCGATCCGCAGGCAGGCGCACGACATCTTCGCGCTCGCCACGGCGCTCTTTGTCGCTACCCCCCTCGCCGCTCCCGCGTCACCCGACATCGGTCTGCTTTGCGGCCTCTTCGATCTCACTCCGGCCGAAGATCGCGTCGCGAGAGCCTTCGCCGAGGGCCATAGTGTCGAAAGCAGCGCCGCGGCCTTGTCGATCTCGCCCGAGACGGTTCGCACCCAACTCAAGCGGGTCATGGCAAAGACAGGGACGTCGCGACAGGCCGAGTTGGTCCAATTGCTGGCCGGCACGACCTCGTTCCCGTTGAGGCGCCAATGACGGCTCCGTCCACCTGGAGACCGCAGAATATCCATCCAGCCTGAGCCCAAGCTGGAGCGGCGGATGGGACGGGATACATAGCACACCAGATACCCGAAGCACTCGCCATCGACCTGACCCAATCCGCGGGTTGCCTTCGTCGCCATCGAAACCTATACGCCGCGCAGCGTCGATTATCCGAGAAGGGCTCAGCCGTGGCCGCGGTGGTGGTTGCAATCCTCGACCGGGACAACTGGACAGCCAACACGGATATCATCGTGGTGGTTGACGCCGACAAGCGCCGTCTCGTCTGGGTGCCACGCGACCTGTGGTCGCCACTTGTCAACGATCGCGTCAACGCGGCCTTCGCGAAGGGCGGTGGCGGGCTGTTGCTCGATACCCTCGCGGAACTTGGCCTCGCCGCCGGGAGCGTGCTTTGCCTGAGGCGCGCCGCCAGCGAAGCCGCGCTCGAAGGCGTCAGCGTAACCATTCCGGTGAGCGAGCCGCTGGATTTCTGGTACCCGGTCACCCCCACCAGCCGGATCGAGGATGGCCGCATCGAAGTGTCGTTCAGGCCGCCAGGGGAAACGCTATCAGGCGTGCGCCTGCATCAGTGGATCGGCGCACGTACGATGGTAAACGGCAAGGGCACCGATTTTCACCGCATGAAGCGCCAGACTGTGTTCCTGCGCGCGCTCATCGCGCAAGGCTTCGATTTCCGCCGGGCGCTGAAGGACCCCGAACTGGTGAATATTCACGGCGAAGACCCATTGCCGCTTCTGGCTCGCGTCAGCGCCAACTGGCGCATGCAGCTCCATGACTGGGTCGCCGACGCCGTCGTCGACGGAAAGATGGTGCTGGTGCAGCGCAAGCCCAAACCATGGTGGCGTCGGCAGTTGCGCCGGTTACGGCTTGCCCTCAAGCGGCACCGATGATGTCGGATTGGGGCCTGAACGCGGTTTGGGCGTAGGCCCGCCGGGCGAGAACCCCAACAAACTCGAGCCCGGCGAGCCTACAACCCGATCGGTAAGCCGATCGGGACCGGGGTCAGCCGGCGTCATACACGTTGCAAAATGGATGCCAGCGCGCCTGTCCCCGAATGGGACACCTGGCCGCCATGCGACGGCCGCTTAGGGTCGGATTCTAGATATCGAACTCGCCCTGCCCCTCATCGAGAGCGCTCACGGTCTCGGCGGCGAGCGCGCGGGTGATCGGCATCTTGCGTTCCAGCGCCAGGCGATCGAGCCTTTGCACGACCCGCATGGCGGTGGCGAGCGACCGCTCGATGCGCCGCACCAGATATTGCACGACATGCGGCTCGACCTGGATCTGGCGGTCGGCGAACAGCTTGGTGATGATCCCGGCCAGCAGCAGATCATCGGGCTCGTGGATCTCGACGGTCGCGGCAGCCTTCAGCCGAGAGGCCAGATCGGGCAGCGCCACGCCCCAGGCCGCCGGGAAGCGCCTTGCCGTCAGCAACAGGTGGGTGCCGCCGGCGCGCACTGCGTTGATCAGGTGGAACAGGCCTTGCTCGTCGACCGGCGACGCGTCGATGTCGTCGATCACCGCCGGTCGCGCGCCGAGATCGGCCACGCCCTCGCCGATGCGGCGGGGATCGACGGCGAGCGCGGCGGTTCGCGCCCGCCAGATCGAAGCCAGGTGCGTCTTGCCGGACCCGGCGGGGCCGGCCAGGACCACCACGGGCGCGGGCCAATCCGGCCAGCGATCGACAAGCGAGACCGCCTCGGCGTTGGCGGCCGAGACGATGAGGTCGTCGCGCGAATAGGCGGTGCCATGGCCGAGATCGAGCGGCAGTTGACGTGGCGGGTCGGTGCGGATCGACATTTCAGCCACGCGGCGAGCGGTGGCCACCGCCGCGATCGGCGGGCAATGGCGACACGGACTCTTCCTCATGGCCCTTGTAGAAAGGCGATTCGAGATAACGGCCGATGGCAAAGCGTACCAGGACGGCGATCGCCGCCGAAGCCGGCACGGCGATCAGCAGGCCGACGAAGCCGAACAGCGCGCCGAAGGCGAACAGCGCGAACATCAGCCAGACCGGATGCAGGCCGACACTCTTGCCGACCAACCGGGGCTGCAGGATGTTGCCCTCGATGAACTGGCCGACGAAGAACACGCAGGCCACCACCACCACCATAAACCAGTCCGGCCAGAACTGGACGAAGGCCACCCCGACGGCGAGCACCAGGCCGGTGAGCGAGCCGACATAGGGGATGAAGGAGATCAGCCCGGCAAAGAAGCCGATCAGGATGGCGAAGTTCAGCCCGGTCAGGGTCAGGCCGGTGGCATACATGCCGCCCAGCACGAGGCAGAGCGTACCCTGCCCGCGCACGAAGCCCGCCGTGGCGGTGTTGATGTCGCGGGCGAGCGCCCGGACCGTTTCAACGTGGTCGCGTGGCACCCAGCTGTCGACCTCGGCCACCATCCGATCCCAGTCGAGCAGCATGTAGAAGGCGACCACCGGGGTGACGACGAAGAGGCTGACCACCGAGACCAGCGCGACGCCCGAACTCCATATCGAGGTGAAGACGGTGGTGAGCAGGCTGAATCCTGACGTCAGAAGCGAGTTCAGTCCGTCGCGCAAACCGCTGGTGCTGACGCCGAAGCGCTGCTCCAGCCATTTCGGATCGAAGCTGGTGATCAGCGACTGAAGACGGGTGAGATATTCCGGCAGCTTGCGTGCGAAATCGGCCATCTGCGTGGCCAGCACCGGCACCAGAATGACGAAGGCCAGCACAACGATGACGACGAAGGCAATGAGGATGACGACCGTCGCCATCAGCCTGGAAAGGCCGAACCGCTCCAGCCGGTCGGCGACCGGATCGAGGAAATAGGCGAGCACCATGCCGGCGACGAAGGGCAGCAGAATGCCCGAGAAAACATAGAGGAACAGCGCCAGAAGGACAGCGGAGCCCAGCCAGAAGAAAACCTGGCGGCGAAGCGCCAGGCCGGCCGCGGCCTCCATGGCCTCGCTGTCAGCTGTCTGTATTGGAGCCGCCCGTCTGGGAGCCTTCGCCATAACCACTCATATGCCTCAGCCAGGCCACGAGATAGGCCGCGGCCGAAGCCACGGTCAAGACCCCGGACAGCAATACGAGCCCCGGCCGCAACGGATCGAGATGGACGGCAAGCGCAAGTTCGCCGAGCACGACTGCGGCGAGGACGATCTGGATGGCCGTGTTCATCTTGGACACCAGCAGCGGCTTCATCTCGATGGGATGGGCCATGACGGTGGAAAGCAGCACGGCGCAAACGATCAGCCCATCCCGGGAAACCATGGTCACCACCAGCCACAATGGCAATTGCCCGATGAAGCCCATGACCACGAAGACCGAGACGAGCAGTAGCTTGTCGGCTATCGGGTCGAGATAGGCGCCGAGCCGGGACTGCTGATTGAAATGACGGGCGATGAACCCGTCGACGCCATCCGAGATGCCGGCGACCAGAAAGCCGGCGAATGCCCAGTCCCAGCGCGCCTGCAGCATGGCGAGCACAACGGCGGGTACCAGCACCAGCCGCAGGATCGAGATCAGGTTTGGGATGGTCACGCGATGTCCCGCCGAGTCTTTGCCGGAGATAGATGATGGGTATGGGACGGGTGTACAAGTGGCGCGTCTTGCGCTCGGGGAAGCCAGGCGGTTGAACCGTGATGCCTCGGGCTTCGCCAATCGCCCGTGCCGAACCATAACCTTGCTCGCTTTCCACGGTTTTGTAGACCGAAATGGCTGTCATCCTTGCTCCCCGAAACCATTCATGCGAAGAGCCCGCAATGGAAACGGGAACGAGCCAGACATGAGCAAGGGCGACAAGGCCAAGCGCAAGAACGGGCTCACCTACGCCGAGGCGGGCGTCGATATCGACGCCGGCAACCTCATGGTCGAGAAGATCAAGCCGCTGGTGCGCTCGACGCGGCGGCCCGGCGCCGACGGCGAGATCGGCGGCTTCGGCGGCCTGTTCGACCTCAAGGCGGCCGGCTTCACCGATCCGGTCCTGGTCGCGGCCAATGACGGCGTCGGCACCAAGCTGAAGATCGCCATCGACGCGGGCAAGCACGACACGATCGGCATCGACCTCGTCGCCATGTGCGTCAACGACATCGTCGTTCAGGGCGCCGAACCGCTGTTCTTCCTCGACTATTTCGCCACAGGCAAGCTCGATCCCGACCAGGGCGCCTCGATCGTCGGCGGCATTGCCGAAGGCTGTCGCCAGGCCGGCTGCGCGCTGATCGGCGGCGAAACGGCCGAAATGCCCGGCATGTATCACGGCAAGGACTACGATCTCGCCGGCTTTGCCGTCGGCGCGGCCGAACGCGGCCAGTTGCTGCCCACCGATGACATCGTCGAAGGCGACGTGCTGCTCGGCCTCGCCTCGTCAGGCCTCCACTCCAACGGATTTTCGCTGGTGCGCCGTATCGTGACTGCGAGCGGTCTTGCCTGGAGCGATCCGGCTCCCTTCAACGACGAGGCCACGCTCGCCGAGGCGCTGCTGGAGCCGACCCGCATCTATGTGAAGTCGATCCTGCGAGCGATCCGCAACACGCATGGCATCAAGGCGCTCGCCCACATTACCGGCGGCGGCTTTCCCGAGAACATTCCGCGCGTGCTGCCCAAAGACTTTTCCGCTGAACTCGATCTCGAAGCGATCGAGGTCCCTGCAGTGTTCTCCTGGCTGGCCAAGACCGGCGGCGTCGCGCCGGAAGAGATGATGCGCACCTTCAATTGCGGCATTGGCATGGTACTTGCGGTGGCCTCTGGCCAGGCGGCACAGGTCGCCGCCGTGCTTCAGGAGGCCGGCGAGACTGTGACGCCGATCGGCCGCATCGTGCCGCGCCGGGATGCAGGCGTGATCTACAGGGGCTCGATCAGCCTATGAGCAGGAAACGCACCGTCATCCTGATCTCGGGGCGCGGGTCCAACATGACGGCGCTGATCGCCGCGGCCGGCGATCCGGACTACCCCGTCGAGATCGTCGGCGTCATCTCCGACCGGGCGGACGCCGCCGGCCTCAACATCGCCAAGGCGCGCGGCATCGCAACGCAGGTCGTGGCGCGCGCCGACCACCCCAGCCGGGAAGCGCATGACGGCGCGATCGATGCCGCCTTGTCGGCGTTCGGTGCGGAGATCGTCGCGCTGGCCGGCTATATGCGGCTGCTCACCCCCGGCTTTGTCGAGAAATGGCAGGGGCGCATGATCAATATCCATCCTGCCCTGCTGCCCGCCTTCAAGGGACTGGATACGCACGCGCGCGCGCTCCGTGCCGGCATGCGCATCCACGGCTGCACGGTGCATTTCGTGACGCCCGAGATGGACGACGGCCCAATCATCGCGCAGGCCGCAGTGCCCGTCATGGCCAGCGATACCGAGGACACGCTGGCCGCCCGCGTGCTGAAGGCCGAACATCGGCTCTACCCGCTGGCGCTGGGGCTTGTCGCCGAGGGCAAGGCCCGCATGGAAAACGGCCGCACGGTGCTCGCGCACTTCACTGATGATGGGGAAAACGGCGCCGCCGTGGTGATGGCGCCGGACCCGCTGCGCGAGGAAGCCGATCTGGAGCATCTGGCGCGGATCACGCCGTAGAAATTTGAGAGCCCTGATCGGAGCCCCGAAGACTTTGGACATCTTCGACAGCGCGGTCCGGACCAGGGGCGATCTTGCCGGTGTCTTCGAATATGAAGAGATGGCCGAGCCGCAAAATGCCTCAGCCTATTTCTATCTGTATCGGAAGGAAGCCGAGACAGTCGGCTCCGTTCTCGGCGCGATCCATATCCGATCAGGCCCATGGCCCATCACTGAGGCCGATATTGCCGTCAAGTGGAACGACAACGAACAACGTGTCGGCCTCTTCGTGTTCGGCGCGTTGGTGGCAGTCTTTGATGTCGCAACAGGGGCGCAGTATGGTGGTCAGTACAGCAAGGATTTCCATCCAGAAATTCCCTGGTCCTGAACAATGCCCGTGAAACAGCTGCTTCTGCTGCGCCATGCCAAGTCGAGCTGGGATGATCCCAAGCTGGACGATTTCGATCGGCCGCTCGGACCGCGTGGGCTGAAGACGGCGCCGCTGATGGGGCGTGAGCTTGAGCGGCGCGGCTGGCTTCCGGATCTGGCGCTGGTCTCGCCAGCGCTGCGGGCTCGCGACACCTGGCGGCTTGTCGCGGCGGAACTGTCCCGTCGCGTTCCGGTGGAATTCGCCGAGACGCTCTACGAGGCCGCCGCGACGGATATTCTTGCCCTCGTGCGGCAGGCCAAGGCGGCGAATCTCATCATCGTCGGGCACAATCCAGGGCTTGAGGATTTCGCCTATCGGGTGGCGAGTCACGCATCGGATGCCCGGGCAGTGGGGAAGCTGGAGGAGAAATTCCCGACCGGAGCACTGGCTCGCTTCACTGTCGAGACCGGATGGGCGGATCTTGCCTTCGAGGGCGCCCGGCTTACCCATTGCGTGAGACCAAGGGAGTTGCGCTGACGGCAAACGAGGCGGCGAAACAAGACGCCGCCCCGTTGTGTAAATAGCCGGGTCAGTTGCCCCAGATGCCCTGCCCCGGCTCCGGCCAGGACTGAGCGGACGCCGGCGCGGGCTTCGGCATGGCAGCCACGTCATCCTGCGTGGCCTGATGCTTGTGGACCGAACCGGTCAGCATACGATCGACGCCGGCGGCCGGCTGGCTGGCGCCGTTGGAGCCATAGTGGTCGCTGCCGGCGAAGGCAGTGCCCATGGCGATGAGCATGGCGGCAGTGGTGAGAGCGATCCTGGTCATTTCAAAAATTCCTGTCTTTGGGTGAGAGTTAGCTCGGAGGAGTCTCGTGGGATTCCGGGGGCCTTAGCGGCCCCAGATACCGTCGTCATTGTGTCGGGCGACGAGGTGGGCGACGCTCTCACCCGAACTGGCCGGCGGCTGAAACTGATGGCGGCCCGCATCGTTCCTGGGGACCGAACCGGTGATGGTCCTGTCGACGCCTGCCGCGGGCTGGCTGGCATCGCCGCCGCCATAATGATCGCTGCCTGCGAAGGCGCTGCCCATGGCAGCGACAATGATGCCCACCGCGACGAGTGCAATCCTGGTCATTTCCTGGTTCCTTGTGTTGTCGTTTCCGTTCGCGGCGCCTTGGGAGGATGGCCCGCTGCTGACAAGACCTGGAACGATGCAGATTTATTCCCCGCGCCGAGCGTATTTTCGCCGACAGCGGAATGTCACCGCTGGGAATCAAGCCAAAGAAATAAATGAAAACAGCAGGGTAGAACCTCCACCGACCAAATTGATTCAAGTTGGCCGGCGCAACAGGTCCACAAAAACAGAGCGGCGGGACAAGCCCGCCGCTTTGAGGTTCTGAAGGTCCGGATCGTATCAGCGATTGCCGAAGAGGTCGCGGTCAGCACTCTGGGCCACAGGCTTCTGGACCGGCGCCGCCGACTTCTGAATCGAACCGGTAACGGTGGCATCGACATTGGCGGGCGCGGTGACGGCCGGCTGGTTGACGTTGTTCGAGCCGTAATTGTCCGAGCCGGCAAAAGCGGCACCGGTGGCAACGAGGAGAGCGGCAGCGGTAAGAGCGATCTTGTTCATTTGAGTTACTCCTGATCTGAGTGAATGGGTTTCAACGTTCGGGCTGGACCTTAGCGGCCCCAGATGCCCTGGCCGGACTGCGGCTGGTTCTGATCGGGCGAGATCTTGAGATCGCGCTGCTCGAACTTGCGGATCGAGCCGGTGACGGTGCGATCGATGCCGGTGTTGGCGGCAGGAGCCGTGGCGGTCACCGCCGGCTGGTTGACGTTGTTCGAGCCGTAGTTGTCGCTGCCGGCGAAGGCGCTGCCCGTGGCAATGAGAATGGCAGCAGCGGTAAGAGCAAACTTGTTCATTTGAGGTACTCCAGATTTCAAGTCCTGTCCGTCAAGTGGCGTGCCTTTGGGAGGAATTCGCGTCGCTCGGACAACACCGAAATGGGTCGCCCCCGGTTCCGTTTCCAGTCACGAAGTTGTTCCCGGAAAACCTCCATCACTCCGGTTGAAATCCTGACCAGGACTCCCACGGCCACAATCTTATCAAGCAATATCAATTGGTTATTGGATCGCCTGCGGGATCGAGATATCGTTTTGTAGATCCGGCGTTCACACCTTCATGCACGCACAGTCAACATAAATTGAACCGAACCGTTCGGTTTGAATTACAAAATGGAAAGGTCGTCGGCAAAATAGCTTTCCACGCCGGCCCAACCACCCCCTGTCCACGGGTGACCTGGCGAAAAGCAGGACTCGTGACCGTCTCGTCGGTACATTTCCATGACCGCCGTGGCGGCGTTTCATCGCCTGATGTCGAGCACATCCCGCATGTCGTATTCGCCAGGCGGCTGTCCGGCGACCCAGAGCGCCGCTGCTATGGCGCCGTTCGCGAACATCGAACGGTCACCGGCCGAATGCGAAAGCGTCAGGACCTCGCCGTCGAGCAGGAAGCCGACGCTGTGCTCGCCAACGATGCTGCCGCCCCGCACAACCGCGAAGCCGATCTCACCGGCCTGGCGCGGCCCGGTGACGCCGTCGCGGCACCGCCTTGCCACGTCTTCGAGCGCGACGCCGCGGCCACTCGCGGCTGCCTCGCCCAGCATAAGGGTCGTGCCCGAAGGCGCGTCGACCTTCATGCGATGATGAGCTTCGAGGATTTCGATGTCGCAATCGTCGGCCGCAAGGGCCCGAGCCGCTTGCTCGACCAGCCCTGTCAGCATGTTGAGCCCCAGCGAGTAGCTGCCGGAGCGAACGAGCGCTATCTTCGTGGCAGCCTCGGCGATGGCGTCCAGTTCCGCGGCATCGAAGCCGGTGGAACCTATGACCAGCGCGGGACCGCCGCGCGCCGCGCAGAGCCTTGCAAGTTCAACCGAGGCGGAAGGCGTGGTGAAGTCGACGATGACGTCAGCGAGCGCAAGCGCCTCGTCCCGATTGACAAGCCCCTCACCCGCGCTGCCCGGCCTGTGGAAACGGGCCGCCAGCTCAAGCCGCGGATCGGCCGCGACGGCTTCCACCATCTGCCGCCCCATGCGCCCAAGCGCGCCGGCGATGGCTATCCTGATCGGTTGCGGCATCGACGGCTCCAGAAGGAAAGACGAATCGGCACAAAGAGCTAAGAGCCCGTCTTCGTCAATTGATTCAAAGACATTGGATCCGGCGCGCGATCGGCGGTGCTTGGAGCAAGCCTTCGGGACGTGCTAATTTAGCGCAAGTGTCCGGCAGCAACGCGCCGCCGTGTCCGAGGGGGACGCCATGTTTCGACCGGTGCATGCCCTGCTTCTTTCCTGCCTCGCCTTGGCGTCATTCACCGGCGTGGCACTCGCGACCCAGGCATCTTCCGACAAATCCGATGACGCGGCGAAGAAGGCCGCGGTTCTCGCCAAGGCGATCGTCGCCTGCGACCAGGGAGCCTCCGTGCCGCTGGACCCGCAAGCCGAGGCGCCACCGGTCCAATATGTCGAGCTCTTCCCGCAGGATTTCGATCTCAGCAAGCTCAAAGTCCTGGCCGACGAGTGCCAGGCGGCAATGCTCGGCGCGCCGCAGGAAAAGCGGTTGGCCCTGCAATGGCTGCGGGTCCAGGTCGCGCTCAACCAGCCGGGACTCACCTTTCTGCTGCCGCAAATTAAGCTGTTCGCCGACCGCGGCAGCCCGGAGGCGAATTATCTCCTTTACGAGTTCTATTCGGTGCATCGGCACGACAGCGCCGATGCCGGGCCGTCGCCGATCACACGCGACATGGCGCTCGACGCCCTGCAGAAGGCCGGCAAGGCCGGCCACCTCACCGCCCTGATGACGTTGCTCCAGCAATATGGTCGGGGGCCGCTTTTGCGCCGTGATCCGCACAAGCTGGTCGAGACCGCGCAGCACGTCATCGACGCGCCGGCCCAGGGATCGTCACCCGGCGAATGGGACAGCCAGTTCCGCAAAGCCATGCCGCTGCTGATCGCGCAGACGACTCTGGAGAACGATGGTTTTTCCAGCGAAGAGCAGAAAAAGGCTTTTCAGGCCGTGGACGCGGACTCCAAGGCCGGGACGAGCGGCCCGGAACCGTCCGTGCTCGCCTATATCAAGGCGTTGCGGCTGGGCCGCGGCACGCAGCAGGACGCGGCAAAGGCAAGGCAATTGCTGGAGGCGCGCATCACCAACGACCAATATGCCATACCGATGCTGGCCGACATGCTGGCCAAGGGCGAAGGTGGGCCGGCCGACGGCAAGCGCGCCATCGCGATGCTGCGCGACGCCAGCAGGAATGTCGCCGAGGCAGGCCCCATGCTGGCCGGCCTGCTGCTCGACGGCAAGGTGGTCGGTCGCCAGCCGCGCGAGGCGATCCGGGTGCTCAACGCGCCTTGGGATATCGACGCGAGCATCAGGCTCGCCAACCTGCTCCCCGGCTACGACGGCTTTCAGATCGACAATCCGGACCAGTTGGTCGAGCGCCTGAGCGACGCCGCCGAGGCCGGCGAGCCCGGCGCTACGTTGGCGCTGGCGCGGCTGCAGCTCTCGGACGACCAGCAGTTCAGGAACGAGGACGCGGCGCGCGCCATGCTGAAGCCACTCGCGGACGCCGGTGATCGCGACGCGTCGTGGCTCTATGCCTCGACGCAATATGCCAATCTCGATTCCACCAGCTACAAGCCGTCGCGCCGCGACGAGGGCTTGAGCGACGATCAATTGAAAGCCCTGATCGCAGACGGCGAAACCAGGAAGGAAGCGCCGGCCTACCTGCTGCAGGCGAAGCTGCTGCGCAAAGGCGTGGTCTATCCGCAGGACGACCAGAAGGCCACCGCGATGCTGATCAACGCCGCCAATCTCGGCAATGTCGAGGCGATGGTGCTGCTCGGCGATGCTTATGACGATGGCCTGGGCATCGACAAGAATCCGCGCGAGCGCCTGCACGCCTGGCGCGAGGCCGCGCGGCTCGGTTCGCTCAAGGCAAAGGACAAGATTGCGAGTGCCTTCCCCTTCGACAGCTTCGACCATCTGATGACGCTGCGCGAAGGCATCACCGACCGCATCGCGCTTTACAATGACGGCATCGGCCGGATGGGCGTCGGCGTGTTCGGCAACGACGCCAGCATGGAACTGGGCGGCCTCTTTTCCGGACCGGCCTCCAGCGCCGGAACAGCGGCGATCGCGGCCGCGGTGATGGACGCGTTTCGCGAGGCACCGGCAGGGCTCGATGATGAAAACCTCGTCGGCATCGGCAAGGCGCTGCCCGATGAGGTCCGTGCCGCGATCGAGACGACACTGAAGAGCGAGGGGTTCTATTCGGGCGAGCCGAAGGGCTATTTCGGCCCGGACGCGCGCAAGGCGCTGGCCGCCTGGGTCGACGCGAAAGGTCCGCTCGCCGATGCGCCCAGCCCGCGGGCAGCAGGGACGGAGGCGGCCGCCCCGGCCGAGAACCTGTTGACGAGCGAGACCCTCGACCGCGTCCGCAAGATGGTCTTCGCACAGGCGCAGGCTGCCAAGACCGAGAAGCAGAAGCTCACCGCCGTCAGGCAGTTCGACATGCTCGCCCGCTACGGAGACCTTCCCTCCCGCTGGGCGGTGGTGAGCAACTATCATCAGGCAAAGGTCGTGCGCATGGTCGTCACACCCGAGGAGGTCGTGCGTTATGCGCTGGACCTGCTGGTGACGAAGCCCGCCGGGGTCGACAAGCCGGAGTTCGAATTCATCTTCGACCTGACCCAGATCGCGCAGGACCGGAAATCCGCCGCGGTTGGCAAGGCCACTCTTCAGTCCATCCGTGACGATCCGCGCCTGCAGGACCCGCTGACGCTCGGCGCGATCATGGGGCAGTTCGCCTTCGCGCCCGATGCCTGCGATTCCGTTCTCGACGCCGCCACGAAAGCCGGCATCAAGGGCGTGGGAGAAGACGGATGCGATGAGGAAACACGTACGGCCCTGATCGCCTTCGCCAAGGACAAGGGTCCATCCGGCCTCGATGTGACGGTCCGCAAGTCGGCGGCCGACGAGATCAAGACGATGGACACTCTGGC
>OFIS01000382.1_pt1 | contig 28261 bp, 27 predicted proteins | sample 1775071 | NCBI WGS metagenome assembly OFIS01 (sample SAMN08195774, study PRJEB24354) | sludge metagenome | isolation source: sludge from phenol fed wastewater aerobic bioreactor C | place: India: Nagpur | collected 2016-09-17
GTGCAGATCAGCATGAATGGTCTGGCACAGGGCATGTACCTGATCAAGTACACCGACGCCAGTCATAGCCAGACGATCAAAGTGACGAAGGAATAATTCGAATCCTTACGTCAACGATTTTCAAGAGGCTGTCTCCATAACCCGAGACAGCCTCTTTTGTTTTGGTTCGCAGTTGTGCTGGTACTCGAGCAGAGGATTGAGCCTATCTGCTCTGAACACGACGGGGCTCGTTTAGCTGGTCTGAAATTGTTGCGCTACTTCATCAAGTTTGCCGGCGTTGGTGGTCAATTCTGCTAACCGTTCGATAACCGCTTCCACCAGTGCATCAGGGCAGGAAGCTCCGGAGGTAATCAGAATTCGCAACGGGCTTAGGTTGGGGAGATAATGTTCTGATTCCACCTCCAGATGACGATGTAGATCAAAATGTCGGATTTTTTCTTGGCTGATAATGCAGGAAGGGTCCTTAATGAAATAAGTAGGAAGTTTCTGCTCGCAGAGCTCCACGAGGTGGGATGTGTTAGAACTATTATAACCGCCAATAACCATAGCGAGGTCGGCAGGTTCCTCAAGCATAGCCTGCACTGCACTTTGATTGTCGTTGGTCGCATAACAAAGTGTGTCGCGGGTATCGGCAAAGCGCTGAGAGACGATAGATTCCTCAAGCTGATGATGAGTCACCATCACCTGCCGCAGATAATCTGATATGCCCTGCGTTTCACTGGCCAGCATCGTAGTTTGGTTGACCACACCAATGCGCTGAAGATCTTTTTGCACATCAAATCCGTCGGAATATTGACCCGCAAAATCTACGTAGAATTGTTCCGTCGGCAATTGGCCTGTGAGATATAGACTCAATCGTGTGGCCTGTTGCAGGTCTTTTACGACCACGGTGGGGGTGTGGGCTTGGCTATGCGAAAACGTTGCACGGGTTTCTTCGTGCCCCGGTTTACCATGTACGACTATTGTATAGCCATCTTTGCCAATTTTTTCAGCCCTGTTCCATACTTTTTCTACAAAGGGGCAAGTAGTTTCGTAGCGTGAAGGCTCGATGCCTTTTTCTTTGAGTTTTTCCTCCAGCTCCAGCGTGGTGCCAAAGGCAGGTATGATCACCACATCGTCACTCGTCAGTTCGTCCCAATCCAGCAGCATATTGCCTTTGGTATCCATAATAAACCGTACACCCAGCGCCTGAAGGTCGGCATTGACGCCCGGGTTATGTATCATTTCACTGAGAAGAAAAATTCTTTTACCCTCATTTTCTTCCACAGCCCTAAAGGCGATCTCGATGGCGTTTTCCACTCCATAGCAAAAACCGAAATGGCGGGCGAGAATGATTTTTAGCGAGCCTATTTCTAAAATAGTGGGACTAAAATCTTTCTTAAGTTTATCGTCGGCCTTTCGTTTTTTCTTGATGGCAGAAACCAGCGGACTGCGATAGTGCAGCGGAACATTGAAGGTTTTCATTGACCGGCAAAGGTAGGTGAAATGGCTGTTATGCTGTGTCGGATGCTCGCTATGGATCAGTCTTCTTCATCTTCTCCGAAAGCCGTTTTTACAACGCCTGTTCGCAACCCATGATGTTCTTTAAGATAGCGTGCCAAAGCCGCACTGAAGCCATGTGTGGCATAGACGCAGGAAGCACCGGTAGCCAGTGTTGCAGTGATCAGCCCGTTCCAGTCTGCGTGGTCGCTTAGCACAAAGCCGGCATCGGCATTGCGACGTCTCTGGGCACCGCGCACCTGCATCCACCCGCTGCAAATGCCCAGGGCGTAGGGCGACCATCGTTTCATCCATGGACTATCAATAGCCGAACCGGTTGCCAATATGATTCCCCGTTGCACCGCATCTTTGGGCGTGTCGGGTTTCAGCCAGTGCACAGGCGGCAGATCCCAGGTTTTTCGTACTACCTCGTGCATGTTATAGATAGCGCCGTGAGCGTAGATAGGGTATCCAAACTTCGATAAACTATAGACCAGTCGCTGTGCTTTCCCCAGGCTGTAGGCCGATAGAACACTATACCTGCCCAGTGCCTGATTGCTCCGTACCCACTGGTCTATTTCCGCCATGATCTGATCCTGATTTTTCCATTGATAAATAGGAAGACCGAAGGTGCTTTCTGTAATGAACGTATGGCAAGGTACGGGCTCGAAGGCGGGGGTGATACCGTCGTACGCTGTTTTGTAGTCGCCGGAGACAACCCATTTTTCTCCGTCGCTTTCTACGGCTACCTGTGCCGAACCCAAAATATGTCCTGCAGGATAAAGCGTCACTTTTACGCCATGGCACGAAAACCCTTCTCCATAGCCTGCTGTCTCCAGCCTGATATTTTCTCCCAAACGAGCCCGAAGCACAAGCGCGCTGTCCTTATGCGCGAAGTATTTTTCAGATCCGGCGCGGGCATGATCCGAATGTGCATGCGTTAGAACCGCTTTTTTTACCGGCCTCCATGGGTCTATATAAAAATCGCCCTTGCTGCAATAAAGCCCGTTTTCTGTAAAGCTGATCAAACCCATGTATGGATAGTTGTTAGGTGAACGCTACTCCTGCAACTTCACAATCTTAACATCCATGCCAGGTTTTACCTGCATCAGTCCGGTGACGACGACCGTGTCGCCGGGCGACACCCCGCTTAGTACCACCACTTTATCTTTCGTGCGTTCGCCAAGGGTCACTACATTCAGTGTCACTTTTCCGTTCTTCACCAGCGCCATTTTTTTCTCCCGCGATGTAGGAATGACAGCTTGTGAAGGTACCAGCAATGCATCTGCATTACTTTGGCTCGTAATGCGCACATGTGCAAACGATCCTGCCGTTAGTTTTCCGTCAGGGTTCGGCACCACCGCCCGCACTCTGATGGCCCGTGTGTTGCGCTCTGCCCCGGGGTCGATGGCCGATATTTTACCTGCAAACTGCTCATCTCCTTCTGCCGTAGTGAAGAAAACCGCCTTGCCCGGTGTGAGCGAACTACGATATTCATCCGGTACGGTAAAATCAATTTTTAACGGGTGCAACTGCTGCAGCGTGGCGACGTTTGTGGCCGGCGATACGATGGCGCCAACACTCACATCACGCACTCCGATCCTTCCATCAAACGGCGCCAGTATTCTTGTCTTTCTTAGCTGTGCCTCCTGATAGGCAATGTCTGCATTGATGGATGCAATCTGGGTTTGGGTAGTCTCGTAGTCCTGTTGGCTGATCCCGCCAATCCGGAGCAGTTCCTGTTGCCGTTCCAGCATTTTTTGTTGCAGTGCTTTTTGTGCCTTTAGTTTTTCCACCTGTGCTATGATGTCCGCGTCATTGATCTGCAGTAATGTTTGCCCCTTTTTTACAAAAGACCCTTCCGTAAACTTTATGGCAGTGATCCTTCCCGACACCTCAGGATGTATCTCCACTTCTTCGTTGGGAAGCAGTGTTCCGCTGGCGCTGATATCGTGCTGAAAGGTTTGAGGAACTACCAGAAAACCCTCAGCCTTCAGCTCTTTCGAGCGACCCGGACTTTTAGTGGCATCTTCTTTGTTGTCTTTACAGGCAGAAAGGGTTATGCATATCAGTATGCCAGTGAACGGGAGGAAAAATATGTTTTTGAAGGTTGTCATCTTGGTGGTTAAATGAACTAACTTAGAAAGAGGCAAAGATAACCCGCCCATGAGTTAAAGCTTGTAAAAAGAAAAGTTGGAAGAAGGAACGCGCTATAGAAAAAAGTTACTGGCAATTTTGGTGCTGGCGCTTGTGTTAACAGCGATACAGTATCTGCTTCCCGCCCATTCCAAAGTGGTAAGATTTTACGATGCTTATATTTTTCATCCGTTTCAGTCGGCCCGAAATATTGTGTTTAGTCTTGTGCCATTTAGCGTAGGCGATGTGCTGTATATCGCTGCGGCTCTTGCCCTTTTGATCACTTTCGTTCGCTGGGTATATTTTATAATTAAGCTGAAAAAGTACAAGCATGACCTCGGCAATTCGGTGTTGCTGACCTTTATCGTATTCGGAAGCGTTTATATCCTCTTTATTCTCGGATGGGGAGGAAATTATTACAAACCCACACTCACCAACTATTGGAAACTCGACCGTTCTCATTGGAAAAAAGACAGCACGCTGGAACAGTTCGACCAATTTCTTATAACAAGGCTGAACAGTTATGCCCCGGGCTACCGCGATGTTTCTTTCAAAGCCATAGACAAAGAAGCGCAACAATACTACAGGCAATATACCGATAGCCGCACCCGCAACTATGGGGTGAAGGTGAAACCCTCCATATTTGGTTATCTGATGCAGCATTTCGGCATTCAGGGTTATTACAATCCGTGGACGGGAGAGGCACAGGTCAACAAGTATCTGCCTTCATTTATGCTGCCCTTTGTTATCTGCCACGAGATGGCGCATCAGTCGGGTATTGCTGCCGAAGACGATGCCAACCTTTTGTCTTATGCCATCAGTACGGTTCCCGACGACAGCGTTTTTCGGTATTCAGCGTATTTTAATCTCTGGTTATATACCCATGCCCGGCTCCGGATGTATGATACTACCAAGGCGAAGCTGCTGCGTGCTCAATTGAATCCGGTAACACTTGCCCATCTCGATACCTTGCGGGCTATCCGCAAACGGTATGATAGTGATATTAGCGACTATAGCGGTGCGCTGTATGATGGATACCTGAAGTTGCACCATCAAAAAGATGGCATAGAGAGTTATAATAAAGTGGCTATTACCGCCTGGGCGCTCGAACAAAAAAGAAGAGGAAGAATAATAGAAATTCCCTGATCCATCCGGGCGTAAGGCAATTGGCAACTTACCCTGTTACAGAACTTCAGTTCCCGCTCGGTAAACTTTCCAAAATATTGTTGTTTATCCGCTCACGTTTCCTAAAAAAATTTCTACGTTAAAGAATTGTCTATGATCAACTTATGGTTGCATATAACAATTGAAGTTGCTAAATTCAATGTATGTTAGGCGAGAAGCAGACAAAGAGCATGGTGGGACCAGAAACCGGCATGTTTGTACTGAGGCATACGCGGAAACGCGTGCGGAAGTGGATTACAAATCCACCTCATCCCTGAGTTCGACATGCGTTGCGCTAACATGTCGAACAACAGAACAAGTCCAATTTTGACTAGCCGTTAATTACCAACAAAATGAAAAGCACAGTTTTCAATATATTATTTCTCTTGGCTAGTAATGTTATATATGGAAAGGATTATGAAAAGGTAATAATTCCACTTGTTGTGGATCAGTTAAAAAATGAAATAATCAAACAGAATGTTATTTCCATACTTAGTGGAAACCCTAACGATGGTTTGTATGAGTACAGAACAAAGTGTGATAAAAATACAATAGAGAGTAGTTATAAAAACGGCTCCTGGATGTTTTGTATTCGGTTCTCAGACAAAGTACAAGCAAAGAGTCTGTCTCAGGGGCATACCCTTTCAGGTAACGCGTTAATAGACAACATCAGTTTCTTTCACATGAAATATATGTTACAATTCACTCCCTACACATTGAGTACAATCAATAAAGAAATTTTTGCAGCTTTTTCAAGCCATTCTATTACCCTTACAGTAAAGTCTTATATTTCAAAAGATAAACTTAGAAATTATTTACATTTAATTATCAGCAGTAATGGCAAGATGGTCAGCTATGTTTTCATTATTGATAAGTCTGAATTTTTTCAATGTATCAGAAACGAAAGCTCTTAATTTGTACTGACATGCCGAGTTGAGGGTAGCCTTTTAAAAGATTCTGTCATCCTCCGCCTTGGTTTGTGTCCGCACGAACCAGTATTGAACACAACTGCAATCGCGCGAACGTGCACATTCCCATCTGCAACTAATAGAGCAAGTTACAAAGTCCAAATTGATGACGGTTATTTCTCGGCGCTGTCTTAGCCTTTATACTCACCCCATACCGAACGCAGCACATCCGAAATTTCCCCCAGTGTACAAAGGTTTTCTACGGCTTCAATTACGGCAGGCATCAGGTTTTCAGTGGTGGAAGCTTGCTGCCTTATTTTTTCCAGGCATTCATTTGCTTTGCTGTTGTCTCTTTTTTCGCGCAGCGCCTTCAGTTTTTCCGATTGCACCACGCGAATGCTGTCGTCAATTTTGAAGACCGGCGTTTCTTCCGCGTCTTTTGAGGTAAACTTATTGACGCCTACAATTATTTTTTCACCTTCTTCTATTGCCTTGTTGTAAGCATAAGCTGCCCGCGCAATTTCGTCCTGAACAAATCCCTGTTCGATGGCTTTTACCGCGCCGCCCATGACGTCAATTTTCTCGATCAGCTTCCAGGCAGCAGCTTCCACTTCATTGGTAAGGCTTTCTACATAGTAGGAACCCGCCAGTGGATCGGCGGTCTGTGTGGCGCCGCTCTCAAATGCTATAATTTGTTGGGTGCGCAGGGCAATGGTGGCAGCTTCTTCGGTGGGAAGCGAAAGCGCCTCATCGTAGCCGTTGGTATGCAAGGATTGTGTGCCGCCGAGCACTGCGCTGAGCGCCTGCATACTTACCCGCACTATGTTGTTGCGGGGTTGCTGTGCCGTAAGGGTGCTTCCTCCGGTTTGCGTATGGAAGCGCAACATCTGTGCCTTTGGATCGGTGGCGCCTAATGATTTAGTGATGTTTGCCCACATCCTTCTCGCAGCGCGAAACTTTGCCACTTCCTCAAAGAGATTGTTGTGCGCATTGAAGAAAAAGGAAAGGCGCGGTGCAAATACATTAATATCTAAACCCTTTGCGATAGCTGCCTGCAGATAGGCTTTTCCATTAGCTAATGTAAATGCAAGTTCCTGCACAGCGGTTGATCCCGCCTCGCGAATATGGTATCCGGAAATAGAAATAGTATTCCATTTGGGTACTTCCTTGCTGCAATATTCAAAGATATCGGTAATGAGGCGCATGGAAGGAGCGGGCGGATAGATGTAAGTGCCGCGCGCAGCATACTCTTTCAGAATATCATTTTGAATTGTGCCCGATATTTTACGGATGTCAGCTCCTTGTTTTTTGGCAAGCGCAATATAAAATGACAGCAAGATAAACGCTGTGGCGTTGATGGTCATTGAAGTGGAAACGTCCTGCAGGTTGATGCCTTTGAACAGAATCTCCATATCCTCAAGCGAATCGATTGCCACACCCACCTTGCCTACTTCGCCTTCCGACATGGCATGGTCTGAGTCGTAACCTATTTGCGTGGGAAGATCGAAGGCTACTGAAAGTCCCATTACACCCTGACTGAGCAGATAGTGGTATCGCTTATTGCTCTCTTCCGCAGTGCTAAAGCCGGCATATTGCCGCATCGTCCACAGCCTGTCGCGATACATAGACGCATGCACACCGCGGGTAAACGGGAAAGAGCCAGGCTGCTCCGTCATGGCAACGGGCTGATCATACACCTGTTTGATTTCGATTCCTGAATCGGTAATGATTTTCTTCTCAGACATAGTTAGATAATACGCTTGTTCTTATTGTTGATCCTATGCATTGGCGCCGTACTGAAGCACGGATTTTGCCTCGTCGTTGATGAGTTGAAGTGCGGCATCGGTGGGGAGTTCTCCTTCAAGTGTCAGCACATAATCTACCATTCGTTTGTGCAATTCCTTAGCAGAGTCGTCGGGATTCAATTGCTGGGCTATGCTGTTGATCATATTCAGCTCCTGCTCTTTTACCTGCCGCACCATATCCCACACTTGCCTGCTCACATAGATCTGCTGCGAAAGATTGTGTTCAAACTCCGCCCGTACATTGTAGATGAGCACAGCCTGCAGGTCTGCCACCGTCATCCCCGACTGGTACAACCTCGGCACCAACTGACGAGGATGAATGCGTTCTATAAAAAGCACCAGTCGTTCATAAGCTTGGAGCCGCAGCCTCACGGTAGCGTCCTGATTTTCGCGAAGCATCTCATATTGTTTCACCTTCGTTTCTGTGAGCAAAAACCTTCTCACAATCACAGAAGTGGCAATCAGCACTACAATAGCGGGCACTGTGTACTTCAACAGCTCAAACATCTCGTTCATAGCCGCAAAATAATGTGTTTTCATTGATCTGCTGAATGATGCCCGTCGGGACAGTTGGATCCGGCATTTGGTAAAAGGGATTCGACATCCGGTAGAAGCCTGCCTCTTTCAGATATGGCATAGTTTTTTACCCTGTGTGCTAAACAAGAAAAATAGATTTTTATGCAGAACAATGAAGCGAAGCTTGAGATTCTCAACGATTTGATCCTGATCAACAACGACCGGATAGCAGGATATGAAAGAGCCATCAACGAATCGAAAGACCTTGATGTAGATCTCAAAGCTACATTCGAAGGGATGATAAGGGAAAGCCAGCAGTATAAACAGGAGCTGATGCAAAAATGTACCGAGGCGGGTGTGAGCAATGCGGAGGAAGGCACTACCAATTCAGGCAAGATCTATCGCGCCTGGATGGATGTGAAGGCAACTTTTACCGGCAGCGATCGTAAAGCCATTCTTTCGTCCTGCGAATTTGGCGAAGATGCCTGGCGACGAGCTTATGAATCGGCTTTGAACAATGAGGGAGACCTGGATGGCGAAACCCGTTCGCTGATCACCGAACAGTACAATTCCGAAAAGAAATCGCACGACCTGATCAAGAAATTCCGCGATGCTCACGAAGCGCTCGATAAATAAGAGTTGCAAGAGGAAATAAAGATGAACATAAAGTACTAAATGCATTTTCAGTTTATGGATAGAAAACCGCACTGGATGGCCGGCGTAGCTTTACTGGCACTGGTGTACTGCAGCAGTTGCAGTGATTCCTCACAGGAAAAAATGGAAAACACTACCGATAGCATTGCATCAAAGGTGGAACATGGGATGGATAGGCTGGGCAATGAAGTGGACAGCCTGATCCACGGCAATGCGGACGAAAATTTTTTGTCGGACGCTCTGGAATCGAATACCCGGGAGCTACGCGCTTTGCGCCTCGGTGTGCAAAAGGGTGGAGCAGACGTCAAAGTGCTGGCCTCAAGAATGATGAAAGATCACGCCAGGCTCGGAAGCCAGTTGCGAGGCTACCTTACGGCCAATAACATCAGCCTCTCTGGCGTGGATACTGCCGAGCATTCCAATGATCTGGCGAATATGCCTTCGGGAAAAGATTTTGATAAAGCATGGTCCGATAAAATGGTAGATGATCATCAAAAAATGACCGATGATTTTACGGATGCGGAAGGCAATGTGCAATCGCCGGATTTAAAGACACTGATTGCAAAGACGATACCCGTGCTGCAGTCGCACCTGGAAAAGAGCCGTGGGCTACAACAGCAGTTAAGCACACGTTAGCCGCGTGCGATAAAGCGACTTACCCATAGCAAAATGAATAGAAAGGCCAGCCTACATTTGGTAGTGCGGCCTTTTATTTTTTTCGGGGAGGCGAGAAAACAGTTCTTATCCGTCACGTGGACGTTTTTCCACAATTTCTTGCTGTTATATATGCGCTGCGCCGGCATGTAACCATTTATCTGCCCTTTTGGATTTCATTAATACCTGATAGTCAGTGGTCGTATTTTTTCACATAAGCAAAATCCGGCGACCCATGTGTCTGGCAGCATATTTTCTCTGTGTTTACTAAAAGAATTTTTATGTGGACTAAAGAATATAATCAACCCAACGACAAGGTAACTTTCATGAACACGCTGACAAGTTGCGTGAACAAGGTGGTAAAAGACGGATACACTGATAGTTTCAAAGTCACCAAACAGGGCTTGTATTCTACAGCGCGCGATCAGTATTATCAGCCTGCAGATATACACGTCATCAATTTTTACCGCTTCGAAGGTGAGTCTGATCCGGGCGATATGGTGATCATGTACGTGATAGAAACGACCGACGGCCTTAAAGGAACACTCATCGACGCCTTTGGCACCTATTCCGATGTAAGCGTTTCAGCGTTCATGAAAGAAGTGGAAGACATTAGGAAGAAAGGAGCAAACGAGCCCAAACCGGAATAGCGATTTCATTCGTCCGGCAAAAAGCTAAGGAAGCAGTGTTCACGCACTGCTTCTTTATTTATCATCGCGAGTGAGTCGCAAATAGCTCTTCCTGCCCACGGTAATATCATAGGCTACGGTGCAAAGCGCCAGTACCAAAAGCGTCCAGAAAGCGTATTCGGCTACGCTGTGCTGATCTCTGAAAAAGCGCTGCAGCAAGAGGATATAGCTAAGCACGAGCACGCTGACAATCGCCCTTACCCATGTAATCCGGGGCTGAACCGTTAGCCGGACATATAAAATTTCATCTTCGCCCAGATTGCAGATCATCTCATTGCTGGTAAGCCAGTTCATCCTTGCCTGCAGCCGATGACGCCCCGCAGCCAGGTTGATTTCCTTAACTTCTTCCATTCGAATCGAGTCGTGCTCAACACCATCTATCGAGAGTGTGTAACGATTGAAACGATGCATCCATTCTTTAGGTCTTGTAACGACAATCCTTGCCATGCTCCTCAGTTTTTATAGTGATCAACAAATTTAAGTTCAAACCGCCGGAATATGCATCTCGCCGGCGTGGCGTGAATTTTTGGGGGTCCGGCATAAAGAGCAATTATGACCCGGCAGAATAAGCAAACCGACATTAGCAATAAAGAAAAGGGTGAATTTCAGAAGCATCTGGATAAGCCAGTCATACTACCCGATTATACGGGTGCCCAAAGGCCTAAGGACAGAGTGGCTTTAATAACCGGCGGCGATAGCGGCATTGGCCGGGCGGTAGCGGTACATTTTGCCCGAGAGGGTGCGGATGTAGCTATTGCCTATCTCGACAGCGACGAAGATGCAGATGAAACGAGAAGACTGGTTGAAGCTGAGGGCAGGCGCTGCTTGCTGCAAAAAGGTGATGTGAGCTCGAAAGAGTTTTGTACCCGCATGGTACAGCAAACCATAGGCAGCCTGGGCAAATTGAACATACTGGTAAACAATGCCGGCACTCATCAGGAAGCTATCGACATCAGAGATATTTCCGAAGAGCAGTTGATGCGCACGTTTTCCGTGAATGTATTTTCTCAGTTTTATAGCACACAGGCTGCACTTGGCTATATGGGCGAAGGTGACTGCGTCATCAATACAGCATCGGTAACTGCATACAGAGGCAGCGGTCATTTGCTCGACTATTCCGCAACCAAAGGCGCCATCGTATCCTTTACGCGTTCGCTATCACAAAACCTGGCCAGCAAAAAAATCAGGGTAAACGCCGTAGCGCCAGGTCCGGTTTGGACACCTTTGGTAGTTTACTCTTTCGATGTGGAACAACTTCGAAAGTTTGGCAAGGATGCGCCTTTGGGAAGAGCTGGCTATCCCTACGAGCTGGCGCCTGCCTACGTTTATCTGGCGAGCGACGAAAGTGCCTATGTCACCGGACAGACGATTCATGTGAACGGGGGTGACGTGATCAACGGCTAATTTTTTATCGGGAAGTAAAGTCGAAACGTAGCGCCGATTTGTGGCCGGCCGTGGGCAATGATATATCCGCCATGGTTGGCCATCACGCGCTGGCAGATGGCCAGACCAATGCCTTTGCCGGAGTACCCCGACTCTTTGTTGTGCAGGCTTTGAAAGATCTGAAACATCTTGTTGATGAACTTGTCTTCGAAGCCAATGCCATTGTCGGCAATAGTGATCCGGTCAAACAATTGCTCGTCGGGAACGGTGATGTTATAGTCTCTTAATTCCAATGCATTGACCCGGTCGTGGCGAATAGATACAACAGGCTTCTTGTTCTCCTGTGCAAACTTCAGTGCATTATCTATCAACGAGCGCAACAGTAACTGGATCTGTTTCCTGTGGCCGGAGATAACCGGCATCACTTCGGCCTGTATTGTCGCTCCGCTTTCGTGGATACGTTCGTCGAGGTCGCCCAGCACCAACTGCAACAGTTCATTCAGGTCTGCCGGTTCGGTGTGTTCATCCTGCAGCAAATTGGTAAGGTTCATCAGGTCATCAATCAGCTCATGCATACGGGAGGCTGAGCTGTTGATGCGGTCGAGGGTAAGGATACTTTCTTCATCGAGCCGGTCCTTTTTTTTCAGGGAAAGTCTGTTGCTGAAGATCTGGATTTTCCGAAGCGGTTCCTGAAGATCGTGCGATACTGCATAGGCAATCTGTTCGAGTTCTGCATGAGAGCGTTTAAGGTCGGCAACTTTCATTTGCAGTTCTTCCTGAAACGCCATGCGGCGTTTGAGCTCGCGGATCATAAAGAAGAATAAGACCAGGGTGATGAATGCGAAGATGGTGAGCAGATACCGTATGGAAGAGAAGGTGACCTCCTGATAATAGATCTTAACCTTGGCGTGTTCTTTCAAAGCTTTGTGTGCACGGCTTCGCATTTTTGAAAGATATTGTTCCACGCGCTGACGTGCGGCGATTTCATCTCTCAGCAAGGCGAGGGGCGGCGCTGCCATGGATGTGTCGAAAGCCAGGATAGTTGCCCGGACTTTGTCGCGTTTTTCTACAAGCTCACTGCCAAGATTGGCGGCATAGCCCTTCTGTTCGGGGTCTTTGCTGATATACTTTCCAAGACTGTCTTTTGCCGGGATAAGTTTTTGGATCAGTCCTTCCATCTCAAACAGATAATCACTGTCTCGCGTCAGCAGGTAAGATCGTTCCAGGATATCCGTTTCTTTGGTGAGGTTGCCGAGCTCGTAAAGTCGTGAGATCAGTATATAGGTATCATCTACTTCTTCGCTGTTCTCAATGAGTCCCGAAAACTGCTTCAGGGCAAATAGCGACAGTGCAGCCATGATGGCGAAAGACACACAGAAGCCCGCGAAAATCAGTCTCAGTCTTTTCTTCATGCGTTGTTAAATCTACGGTTTTGTGGAAGATATTCCCCAGCGAAACTGCCGGCTGAAACGTGCTGGATGATAATAGGTTTTGTATGTACGTTTTAGGTTTTCTTAAAGTGGCAGAGTATCAGCAGATTATTTTCTGCAACAAAAAAATTGCTTCGCGAAAAAAAATTGGCTTCATGGTTGATTTAATCAAAGAGTACCACGAAAGAATAGTCCTATGATTTCTCAGCAGCAGACACAGAAGCAGCAGTTGAAGATTTTGCCGCAGCAAATACAGTTACTCAATCTTTACTTTCTCAATTCTATCGAACTTGAGCAACGTATTCGCAACGAGATGGAGGAAAACCCCCTGCTCGAAACCAAAGAAGAAAAGGAGTTTGAGGAAGCTGATGCAGGAGCTCAGGATCCGCTGATGGATTGTCGCGATTGGGAGGAATGCAATAACGCAGATGCGCCTGATTATAAAGCCGAGTACCAGAATTATTTCAGTACGGAAGATGCACCGAATATTCCGATCAAAAACTTCGTTCACTTTAAAGATGAAGCTAAACAGCAATTACGTTTGTTAAGCCTTCCGGAGGAGGACTTGCAGCTTGCAGAATACATCATTGACATACTCAACAATCAGGGGTTGATGGATAAACCGGTGGAAGAGGTTGCCGATGATCTCTCCTTTATTCGCCAAACCCTTATTGACGAAGAAACGATCAACCGGGGCATTGCCATTGTGCAAACGCTCGACCCGATTGGGTTGGGGGCGCGCAGTGTGCAGGAATGTCTGTTGTTGCAACTGCGGGCCATGAATCAAAAGAGGCCCGATATCCGCTGCGCGTTAAAACTGGTGGAACATCACTATAACGATCTGATGCACCGTCAGTTCGAAAAGATCCACCATGCTTTGGGTATTGACGAAGAAGAGCTGCGCATCATTCTCAATTTTATCGGTACGCTGAAGTTTTATCCGGTAACAGAAAACGTTTCTGAATACGAACCTAAGGCAACGATTATCCCCGACTTTATCATTACGCGGTTTGGAGATACCATTCAGGTAAATCTTTTCAGTACCCGCGCAAATAATGTTTTCGTCAACCAGTCGTTGTACGATCAACTGGCTCAGCAAAGCAGCAAAGACCGTGGTGCAACACAATATGTGAAAAGCAAACTCCAGTCGGCACAGTGGTTTGTCAATGCAGTGAAGCAGCGTGAGGAAACCATGATGAAGATTATGCAGTGTATTGTGCAGATACAACATGATTATTTCCTGGAGGGCGACATCCGTTTGCTAAAGCCGATGGTGCTGCGCAATGTGGCCGATATTTCGGGGCTTGATATATCCACTGTTTCGCGCATTACCAGCAACAAGTATGCGGAAACACACTTCGGACTGGTTTATCTCAAAGATCTTTTTTCTGAAGGGATAGCCGATAAAAAGGGTGAAGTGATCAGCAATAAAGTTATTCAGTCGGTAATAGAAGAAGCAATTGAAGGCGAAGACAAAAGACATCCGTACACCGATCAGCAACTCGTTAATATCCTTTCGGCCAAAGGTTATAATATAGCCCGGCGTACCGTTGCCAAGTACCGCGAACAGATGAAAATACCCATTGCACAAATACGTGCGGTATGGGCTTGATTAACACTTAAATTTGAAACACCACAATTGTAAACAAGACTATGAGTAAAATCCTTGTTATTGATGATGATAACGACATGTGCGTCCTGCTCAACCGTTTTCTGACGCGGCACGGCCACGAAGTGTCGGGCATGAACAGCGGAAAGGCCGCTATAGACTGGATGGCAAAACAACAGCCCGATCTTGTACTATGCGACTTCCGGCTTGAGGATATGACCGGTGCTGAAATTCTTGGTAAGATCAAGGAATTATATCCCGGCACACCCGTCATCATCATCACCGGCTATAGTGATGTGAAAGATGCTGTGGAAGTGATGAAACTGGGCGCTTACGATTATGTAACGAAGCCGCTGTTTCCGGATGAGATATTGCTGACGATCAAAAAAGCACTGTCGGATGAGAAAGCAGAAGCCGCACCTGCACGGACACCTGCCAGCAGTTCTCCATCATCATCCCCCGGTAGCAACGGAAAGCTAAAGACCTTTGCCTCAAATGAGAATTACATCATGGGCGACAGCGCTGAGTTTGCCAATATTTTAAAACAGATTGAACTGGTGGCGCCTACCAACTACAGCGTGATTATTTATGGAGAAAGCGGAAGCGGCAAGGAGGCTATTGCGCAGCAGATCCATAACAAAAGCAAGCGTGCAAACAAACCCTTTGTGGCCATCGACTGCGGTGCACTGTCTAAAGAGCTGGCCGGAAGCGAACTTTTTGGACATGAAAAAGGCGCATTTACCGGCGCGCTCAATCAGAAAATCGGGAGCTTCGAGATCGCAAATGAAGGAACCATTTTTTTGGACGAAATCGGCAACCTTTCCTACGATATTCAGATATCCCTCCTTCGTGTGGTGCAGGAAAGAAAAATGCGAAGAGTAGGTGGCAACAAAGACATTGAACTGGATGTTCGAATTATTGTAGCCAGTAATGAACGTCTTTGGGATGCAGCCCGAAGCGGTAAGTTCCGCGAGGATCTTTACCATCGTTTCAATGAGTTTAGCATTGAAGTACCGCCACTCCGCGAAAGAAAGGGAGACATCATGCTTTTTGCCAACCACTTTCTGAGACTTACTAATGCTGAGCTTGAAAAAGATGTAAAAGGATTTTCGAAAGAGGTGGAGCATATCTTTCTGAACTATATCTGGTATGGCAATTTGCGGGAACTCAAGAATGTGATCAAACGATCAACCCTGCTCACCGACGGAGAATATGTTGAAGCCAAGTCGTTACCCTTTGAGATCGTGAATTTTCACCGCCTGCAGTTCGATGAGCCGGGCGCCGGTGGACAACGCAATACTTTGCGCAGCACAGATACCGACATGGCAGACATGACTTCATCGGAACCGGTGACCGTATCCTATGAAAACAGATTGAAAAGTGCCAACCTTGACGCAGAGTATGAGGTGATACTCGAAGCGCTGAAGCAAAGCAACTTTAATAAAAGCAAGGCCGCAAAACTGCTCAACATCGACCGAAAGACATTGTACAATAAAATGAAGCAGTTTAAGGCCTTTAAACTCGATTAATTCTAATGAATTCAGAAACGGCCAAGCCTGTACCTGCAGCCCTGCGGGATCAACCAGCAGGCGCAGAAGTGTTGCGCGTTTTTTCGGAGGTGTACAGTAGTATCATGATCGCCTACGATGCGGGGCAGCATACTTTGTACTACGCACCGGCTCAGCTTGCCAGTTTGCTGGGCTATAACCCCGTAGATTTTCAGCAAGGGTATTCTTCCTTTCTGGAAGTGATCCATCCCGAAGACCGTGCATTTCTGGAGCATAGTCTGGGCAACCTGAAAGCTTTGCAGAAACCGGCAGACTTGCAGGTGCGACTGCTACACAAAAACGGTACTACACCCTCATTTCGTCTGAATGTAAAGGCTACTCAGGATGCTTCCGGAGCCATACTCTTATTGTCCGACCATCAGATACATGATTCTTCGCTGAATGAAATTGATGAACTAAGGCAGGCCAAAGCAGAGATGATCTCGGAGTTGCAGCGATCCAATAAAGAACTTGAGGAGTTTGCCTATGTGGCCTCCCACGATCTTCAGGAGCCGCTTCGCAAAATCAGCACCTTCAGTGGCCGGCTCCTTGAGAAATTTGAAGAGTCGATAGACGAAGAAGGCAAACTATACCTCGGGCGCATCCTGGCTTCAGCAGAAAACATGCGGTTGCTTATTGACAATCTGCTGGAGTTCTCCCGCATATCCAGAGTGGGTCAGCAGTTTACGAATGTGAACCTCAACTTTGTGATGATGCAGATCCGAAATGAGTTTGATCTGATCATTGATGAAACACAGGCCCGGTTCCAGATTGAAAAACTTCCTGATGTAGAGGGGTCTGCCTCGTTGCTGAAACAGCTTTTTTCGAACATTGTCAACAATGCAATTAAGTTCAGAAAAGCTGGTGTACCCCCCGAGATCGTCATCAAAGCGATGCCCGTAAGTGCTGCAGAAAAACAGCAGATGCGTTTGCAAAATGGTCTTGCCTATCAGAAGATACTGGTTTGCGATAATGGTATCGGATTTGAAAGTGAGTATGCCACCCGGATCTTTCAGATATTTCAGCGGCTGCATGGCAAGTCAGAATATCCGGGTTCCGGCATCGGTCTGGCTATTTGCAGAAAGATCACCGACCATCATCATGGCCTCATCTTCGCCGAAAACATCGAAGGTCAGGGCGCATGTTTTACCATCATTTTACCTGAAAGGCAGTCAGCTCCTACACTCAATAAATGAACAGACGCGAAGACATAAAGATATTAATCGTTGATGATGATCAGGACGATTTTATCATCACCAGCGAATACATCCGGCATATTCCCAACACCGCATTTCAGATAGACTGGTGCCCGAAGTACGATCTCGCTCTGGGTTTTATGAATGCCTGCTCCTACCACCTCTATTTTGTGGACTACAGATTAGGAGCCAAGTCCGGCGTTGACCTGCTGAAGGAAGCGCTGAGCCTGGGTTGCGAAGACCCGATCATCCTGCTGACGGGAAAGGGGAATTACGCTGTGGATATTGAGGCAATGCAGCTCGGTGCGCTCGACTACCTGGTGAAAACGGAGCTTACGGTCGAGAAGATGGAGCGGAGCATCAGGTACGCTTTAGAGCGCACAGGCACCATGAAGGCGCTTAAGGCCAATGAACGGAAGTACCGGAGCATCTTCGAAAAATCGAAGGATATCGTATTTATTACCGACGACACGCTCAATTTTCGCGACGTCAACGATACGGTGTTCAACATGCTGGGCTATACCAAAGAGGAAATGCTGGAGATGAACCTTGCTGATCTCGTCGAGCAGGCGCAACACAAAAAATTCCTTCAGCAAACCCTGCTCTCAAAAAAGGAAGTGAATGACTGGGAAGTGATCATGACCACAAAAGACGGTGAGCGCAAAAGCTGTATGCTGACGGCGAGCTATGAGAACAGCTATGACGATCCTTATGTGCAGGGGATCATACATGATATTACAAACCTGCGGAAGGCCGAGAAAGTGACCCTGCAGGCAGAAAAGCTTGCTGCGGCCGGACGGCTGGTGCGGACGTTGGCCCACGAAGTGCGCAATCCGCTCAATAACATTACGCTGTCTGTAGAGCAGTTGTTGCAGGATGTGAAGGACGAGAACATGCAATTGTATCTCGACATGATACAGCGCAACAGCAAACGCATTTCTGACCTCATCAGCGAATTGCTCAATACTTCAAAGCCTACCGAAATAAAGCTGGAAGAGTTTATACTTCAGACGATACTTGATGATGTAATCGCCGCGGCTATCGATCGGCTTACCCTTAAAAGAATTAAGCTACAGGTAAGCTATCCCGACGATTTTTTGAATATCCGGGCGGACAGGGAGAAGCTAAAGATCGCTCTGCTCAATATTGTCATCAATGCTATCGAAGCCATGGAAGAAGGAAAGGGTAGCCTGAGCATCAGTCTCACACAACTGCCAGGCCAGGCCCTGCTGCGTATTGCCGATAATGGTTGCGGTATCAGCGAGGAAAATATTTCGCGCCTGTTTGAACCTTATTTTACCCAAAAGCGCAATGGTGTTGGTCTCGGGCTCGCTTTTACATTGAATATTATGCAGGCGCACCGGGCCAGTATCGAAGTATCGTCTGTGCTTGGCGGCGGTTCTACGTTCTTAATCACATTCCCGCTGGTAGAAGATACCGGTGGTCATTTACTCAGCGAGCGATCGGGTGGAAATTCACTTCAATCCACATAGCCCCATCTTTCAGGCTCATGGCACAGAATTTTTCGCCTCTTGAGAAAATTGCAGCTATGAGAACGATATTATTTTTGATTGCGGTGATATTACTGATCGGATGGTTACTGGGCGTGTTTGTGTACAGTGCCACTGGTTTAATACATGCTTTGCTGGTGATCGCCATTATTGCATTACTCCTGGGTTTCATCCGGCGCGGCTCAATAGATTAGTATTCCGGAAGGTAAGGATAGTTTTTCCCTTATTGAACCAAGATTTTTCTGAAAAGGCTACAGTAAATGCTGTGGCTTTTTTTATGGTTTCAATTGTGCGGCAGAGCCGGCAAACTGACGGTCGAGATCTGTAAGGCTAATTGGTTTTTCAATGACCGTAAAATGGGCAGACGCTGGCATTTCTGGCAGGGTAGGATGGAAAGCACTGATCAGGTTGATCCGTGTATCGGGATAGTCTTTGGCAATAACAGGCGCTACATTCCAGCCAATGCCGTCCGGCAGATTGTTATCAAGAAATACAATGTCCGGCTGAAGTGTTTTTAAAAAAGACAAACCCTGCTCCAGTGTGTGTGAAAGATATACCTCATAGTTTTTACGAAGGAAGTAACTTTTCAACAAGTGACACAGATCTATCTCATCGTCTATAATCAAAACCTTTTTGCTGTGCATGTTCTTTACGTTTTTCCCTGGCAACCCTACAAAATAAGCGTTTGAGCTTTGTTTGGCCAAGCTGAAAAAATTAGAATTCATATAGCTGGCCGCTTTTGTGTAAGCATTGGTACCACTGCGCGAGCCGGCATCCCACAAGTGAGGCCTCCCTACAACGGCAACAGGGCACAAAAACTTGTAGCACAAAGAAAATGCCGCGCAGAACCGACACGGCAACTTTTAACATAGCGTACCGCCCATCGCGGATCAGGCGAGCACACTACTGGTATGCATCCAATAACTGCGAAGCGCGGCCACAGTTTTCAACAAACTTTCAAAACTGTTGGGCTTGGTGATGTAAGAATTGGCCCCAAGTTCGTAGCAACGACGCATCTCCTGCTCATTATTCGTGGTGCTGAAGATCACAACCGGAATTTTTTTCAGCTCAGGATGCTGCTTCAATTCTTTCAATACTTCCCGGCCATCTTTTTTGGGCATATTGAGGTCCAAAAGAATGAACCGTGGTAATTTTTTTTCGGGGTCAACCTGCTTGAGATCGCTCAGGAATTCAATTACTTCCACGCCGTTTTCTACAAAATGAAGCTTGTCAGAAAATCCGTTTTCCTCAAAGGCAGCCTGTAGTAAAAAACGGTCGTCGGCGTCATCTTCCGCTATCAAAATAAATATCTCCTCCGTCGCTCCCATTACGACCAAAGGTAAGTAAACTAAGAATCAGACATGTGAAGGATTTACCAATTCATATAGATATTTTTGTCTGCGATGCAATCCTTATAGATAAATCCTGCCCGCTGTAGCGCTCGCTTCCACCGGTCTTTTTTTTTGGAGATGGCACAATGTTTTTTAACGCTAAACAAGCCCCAGGCTTTTTTAAACGCGCTCTAAACTTTTAGCTATGCAAGATCAGGAAAACAGCAAGAACCAAACGGGCCGGGAAACATCTCCCGCCTCACCGGAACAAAATACGCATAACGATGACTACCGCAGGGATGGAAATCAACTGGGATCGGAACATACCGAGTTTGCCAGTTCCACGCAGCAGGGCGGAGGCGGTACCGGCTATGATGTAAATCGTGAGCAACATGAAGTGAATAAAGAGCAGGAGCAGATGCATCAGGAAAGAGACCTTGAGCAGGTACAACCTGAAAAAACCGGCAACCCTCAGCCCGACATCACACCGGGCAAAGAGCAACCCACTACTGAACCGGGTAAATCCACACCTGCACAACCTCAGACGAATCCTGGTACGGGGAGCGGAGCCAATACTTTAAGAAGTCAATCTAATGCCTGGAGCCAGAGCAGTTGGGATGCCAACGCCTTTCACTAAAACTATCAAAAGCCGAATAGGAAAAGCAAATTTTTAAAGCTCCATATCCAACCATTTTAGAAAAGCAGAAGATCCGGTTGTTCTAACAACAATGCATGGGAACAGCCGGATTTGATACGCTTGGTTCTGCACAAATCTCCTCAAACGTACTAATGCCACATAAACATCAACTACTATGAAAAAATCAACAAGCTCAAAAAATGCCCGGTCTGCTAAGCCAGCCGCTGGTAAAAAGGCAGCCGCGCCTAAGAAATCTTCGGTTGCCGCTAAGAGAAATGCTGCTCCTTCAGGCAGAGCTTCTGCCACTGCGTCTAAGTCTGCAAAGCCCGCGCCAAAGAAGAGTGCCCGTTCCGCCGCTGCTTCATCACGCGGGACTGCAAAATCTTCGGGCAGCAGGGTAGTAGCAAACACGAGAAAAAAGCAAAGCTCAGCGAGAGAAGATTTGCAGGAAGTACTCAAGGATAGCCTTAAGGACATTTACTATGCGGAAAAGCAATTGGCAAAGGCGCTGAAGAAAGTTAGTAAAGCCGCTACAAACGAAGAGCTAAAGCAGGCTTTCGATACCCATCGGGAACAAACTGAGGGTCAGATTGAACTACTGACTCAGGCTTTCGAAGCTTTGGAGATGCGTGCCGCCGGAAAGAAATGCCCGGCAATGGATGGTTTGATTGAAGAAGCAAACGAGCACATTCAGGAAATGGATAAAGGTCCGGCGCTGGATGCCGCCCTGATCGTAGGAGCGCAAAAAATTGAACACTATGAAATAGCTGCTTATGGGTCGATGCGCACCTTTGCGCGTTGCCTGGGGCTTGGCGAATGTGAAGACATTTTCAATCAGATTTTACAACAGGAATCGGAAACGGACGAACTTCTGACCCAGATAGCAGAGACGGTGAATATGGAAGCACTGGACGAGGATGAAGCTGAAGAAGTGGACATGGGTGAAATGGAAGAAGAAGCAATGTAATAGCAGGAATCTTACGCAGGTATTTTCTGCGTGCGCACAAAGGGCAGGTCTCCGGGCTTTGCCCTTTTTTGCTGTCACGGATTTTTGCCCTTAGATTTAGGTATGGATGCAGGCAAGGATTATCTGGACATTAATCGCAGGCTTTGGAACAAACGGGTGCATGCACATATCAGTTCGGGGTTTTACGATGTGCCGGATTTTTTAGCAGGAAAGTCTTCACTCAGGTCTATAGAGCTCGACTTGCTCGGCGATATTTCCGACAAATCTGTTTTGCATTTACAATGCCATTTCGGACAGGATTCACTTTCACTGGTGCGGATGGGTGCAAGTGTTACAGGAGTAGATCTTTCGGACGAGGCCATAGGGCAGGCAAACGTTCTGGCAGAAAAAGCGGGTCTTTCAGCTCGTTTTATTTGCACCGATATTTATGCACTTCCCAATCATCTCGACGAGCAGTTCGATGTCGTTTTTACAAGCTATGGTACCATCGGCTGGCTGCCTGACATGAAACGATGGGCGGACGTAGTTGCGCGTTATCTTAAACCTGGCGGGGCCTTTGTATTTGCAGAATTTCATCCCGTGGTTTGGATGTTCGACAATGATCTTGAATACATCCGGTATGCTTATTTCAATCGCGAACCGATTATAGAAACAGAGCAGGGAACCTATGCAGACAAGGACGCTGCGATCGGGCTCCGTTCTGTGGGCTGGAATCATAGCCTTGCCGAAGTGCTGCAATCGCTGTTGGAGACGGGTCTCGCGCTCAGTGATTTTAAAGAATTTGACTACAGTCCCTATAACATCTTCCCGGGTATGACAGAAGTCGAGACTGGAAAATTTCAAATCGAAAAGCTGAAGGGAAAGCTACCGCTCGTGTATGCGTTGAAGATGACGAAGCCCTGATTATTTCTTCTTCTTCTTTGATGCTTTGGCAATCGCGTTGTAGGCCAAGGCATGATCGAGCCAGTAATGAAGCTGTTTATTCGAGTGCAGACTGCCGATGTTGACAAACACATATCCCTTCATGGGCTTGCCGGTAAAGTCCATGGGAGCGGCGCCTTCCTGTTCCAGTGCTTCATCCTGCAAGTCCGGATGTAGTCTCACCATTAGTCGTTCGCTTTCTACGCCCACGCACATTTTGTCATTCACCATAAAGCATAGCCCCCCGAACATTTTCTTTTCCTCAATGTTCTCCTGATATTGGGCAATATAGTCTCTTACCCTGTCGGCAAGTTTTTCGTTGTATGGCATAGCCTGGAATGTTATTTTTAAAGATAGTTCAAATCATCGCCTCAAAGCTAACCGTTCAAGGATCTTATGCAGCGTTTTGCTCAGCTCATCGAAGAGCTAAACAGTACTACCCGCACGCATGACAAGCGCGATGCGCTGATCCGTTTTTTGCAGGAAGCACCGGATGCAGAACGGGTCTGGCTCATAGCCATTTTTACCGGCCGGCGACCTAAAAGACTGGTGAATACTACGCTCCTCAGGCAGTGGGCAATGGAGCTTGCACAACTTCCGCAATGGTTGTTCGACGAGAGTTATCATACGGTAGGAGACCTTTCCGAAACGATAGCGTTGCTGTTACCGAAACCGACGTCGGATCTGTCCCTGCCGTTGCCGGAATTGATGAACACGATAAGTAGGTTGCAAAAATCCTCTGAAGAAGAAAAGAAGAAATTTGTGTTGAGTCATTGGCGTAGCCTCGACCGCAGTGCCTGCCTTGTATTCAACAAGTTGATCGTGGGTGGTTTTCGCAGCGGGGTGTCGCAAAACATCGTGCTGCAGGCAGTAGCGGTATTCACGGGTAAAGACCCGCAGGCAGTTGCCCACCTTATTTCTGGAAACTGGGATCCGTTCAGCATATCATTTTCCGATCTTATTCATGAAAGCCTCGTTCAGATCGATAGTTCCAAACCCTATCCTTTTTATCTTGCTTATGCGCTCGAAGGTCGGGCGGAAGACCTTGGCTTGCCTTCCGACTGGCAGGTGGAATGGAAATGGGACGGCATACGTGGTCAGCTCATCCACCGGGATGCATCACTGTTTCTTTGGTCGCGAGGCGAAGAACTGGTTACCGATCGTTTTCCTGAAATATCAGGTGTGGGTCCGCTGCTGCCGGAGGGGCTGGTGCTCGATGGCGAAATATTAGCGTACCGGGAAGGAATGCCCATGACCTTTCAATACCTGCAGACCCGGATCAGTAGAAAGACGGTTTCTAAAAAGCAGTTGCAGGATGCACCGGTTGTCTTTATGGCTTACGATCTGCTGGAGTGGCAAAGAGAGGATATTCGTAATCGTCCACTTTCCGAACGCCGGGTCTTGCTCGAGGACCTGGTGCGAAACTTCCGTCATCCCTCCATCATCTTATCACCGATCGTTCGGTTTGATGAGTGGGTGGCGTTGGATGCTTTGATGTCCACCTCCCGGCAAAGAGGCTGTGAGGGATTTATGCTCAAGCGTAAAGACAGCATTTATCAGGCAGGGCGCAGGCGCGGCGATTGGTGGAAATGGAAAATAGACCCGCTCACGGCAGATGCGGTATTGATCTACGCCCAGAAAGGGCATGGCAAACGTGGAAACCTGTACACGGACTATACATTTGCGGTGCGCGATGGCGATTCGCTTGTTCCTTTTGCTAAAGCATATTCCGGACTTACAGATAAGGAGATAGCTGTGGTGGATAAGTTCGTCCGTCAAAACAGTCTCGAGCAGTTTGGTCCGGTGCGAACGGTGAAGCCTGAATTGGTTTTCGAAATTGCGTTTGAAGGCATTGCTGCTTCCGGAAGACATAAATCCGGTATAGCGGTTCGGTTTCCCCGCATCGTGCGGCAGCGCTTTGATAAAAATGTGAGCGAGATCAACACGCTGGAGGAGTTAAAACAATTATTGGCGCAATACGGAAAGATGTAGATGTCCCGCAGGAAAAAGAAACAACAGACCGATGGATTTTCGGTGATTCGGGAATGGCTCGCAGACAAGGGCCTGGCGGCTTTTGCATTTCAGGAAGAAACCTGGCAGCTCTATGTAGAAGGGTTAAGTGGAATTGTAAACGCGCCCACAGGATTTGGAAAAACTTTTTCAGTTTTTTTGGCGGTGCTCATAGATCATATCAACCGAACTCCCGATTATCAGACAAGATCAAAGAACGGTTTGCAGTTACTCTGGATCACGCCACTGCGGGCTTTGGCAAAAGACATTGGTCGAGCCATGGAGACTGCTCTTGCCGAACTTGAAATTCCCTGGCGCGTAGCTGTGCGCAATGGTGATACTTCCACGTCCGAAAGACAGAAGCAGAAGACCAACGCGCCGGAGATTTTGATCATCACGCCCGAAAGTCTTCATCTGCTCTTTGCTTCAAAAAATTATCAGCAGTTATTCGCTTCATTACACTGCATTGCGGTGGATGAGTGGCACGAACTGCTGGGATCCAAACGTGGTGTGCAGGTAGAGCTGGCGCTTTCCCACATCAAACAATTGCGCGAAGCATCTAAGCTGGCGCTCCCGCTGCGTATCTGGGGTATTTCTGCAACCATCGGAAATCTCGATGAGTCGCTTGCTGTGTTGCTGGGTAGCAGTGGTAATGGAACGATCGTGCGTTCTCATCTTCGCAAGAAAATTAGTATGCAGACCGTGCTTCCGGAGACTGTCGAGCGTTTTCCCTGGGCAGGTCATCTGGGTCACAAAATGGTTCATCATGTTTTGCCCATTATCCATCGCAGTCGTACTACTTTGTTATTCACCAACGTTCGCTCTCAGGCAGAGATTTGGTACCAGACCCTGCTCGATGCCGATCCCGATCTTGCAGGTTTGATTGCCCTGCACCATAGTGCCATCGACGGCGAATTGCGGACCTGGGTGGAGGAACAATTGCATCTCGGAACGCTCAAAGTGGTGGTGTGCACGGCTAGTCTCGATCTCGGTGTGGATTTCAGGCCGGTGGATACCGTGATACAAGTGGGTAGTCCCAAGGGCGTTGCGCGTTTTTTACAGCGCGCCGGTCGTAGCGGTCACGAGCCCAATGCAGTGAGCAACATCTTTTTTGTTCCTACTAATTCTCTTGAAATAGTCGAAGGTGCTGCGCTACAGGCTGCCTATGAATCGGAGATTGTAGAAGGTCGTCAGCCTGTATTGATGGCTTATGATGTACTGACTCAATACATCGTGACAAGAGCGGTAGGTGAAGGCTTTGTAAGTGAGGAATTGTATCAGGAGGTCATTACAACACATTGCTTTGCCGACCTTTCCCGGGACGAATGGAATTGGCTGCTTTCTTTTGTGAGCTCAGGGGGCGAAACGCTGAGCAATTACGATGAGTATCACAAAGTGGTGCTGATTGATGGCGTTTATAGAGTGTCGAACCGGCGTATTGCCATGCGTCATCGTATGAACATTGGAACCATAGTAGGCGATGCGTTGATGCGGGTAAAGTTTCTGGGTGGTGGCTTTGTAGGAACAATCGAAGAAAGTTTTATTTCGCGACTGAATGTGGGAGATGTATTTGTACTGGCAGGTCGAAAGCTCGAACTTGTCATGACCCGCGATATGGATGCGTTGGTTCGAAAGAGCAATGCATCAAAAGCTATCATTCCTGCCTGGGGCGGCGGGCGGCTGCCACTGTCAGCATATTTCGGCGAGGTGCTTCGTGCCACATTCAACCTTGCTGCCGGAGATGTATCCGGGCATCCCTTGCTGGAGTTTTTGGCTCCATTGTTCGACAAGCAAATAGAGCTTTCGCATATTCCCGCTGCCGGCGAAACCTTGCTGGAACTCATACAAACCCGCGATGGTTATCACCTCTTTATTTATCCCTTTGAAGGTCGTTTGGTTCATCAGTCTATGGCATCACTGCTGGCTTTTCGCCTCGCCCAATTGCAGCCTATTTCCTTCTCAATCGCCATGAACGATTATGGCTTTGAACTTTTGAGCGATCAACCTATTCCGCTGGATGAAGCAAAAATCCACGAGTTGTTTTCTCCGCATAATTGGTATGCGGATTTGCAGAAAAGTATCAATGCAGCCGAATTAGTTAAGAGAAAATTTCGCGACATCGCGGTGATTGGAGGTTTGCTTTATCAAAACAATTTTGGAGAGTTTAAGAAGCAAAGACATTTGCAGAATTCTACCGCACTTATTTATCAGGTGTTGGTAGAAAACGAACCCCAGCATTTGCTGTTGCAACAGGCATACAATGAGGTCCTGGCTTATGAAGTAGAAGCCGAAAGACTGCATCATGCCCTTACCCGGATATCATCAGGTCGTATCATTATTACACACCCTAAAAATCTCACGCCTTTTTGTTTCCCGATTAAAGTGGATAGCCTTTCCCGGAATCAACTCAGTAGTGAGAAGCTCGAGGACCGTATAAAACGTATGCAGGCGCAGGCAGCAAAAAGCTGATGGAACTTCATTGTGGATAACTAAAACCTGGCTGTTTGTTGGATAATCGCGGATGAAGTATCTATCTTTGCGCTCCCGCAGCGAAAGGGTTGAGGGAGGAGTTCTTAAAGAGGTTGAATGTTTTGGAGGTTTTGGGAGAAGAGGATCGTGAAAAAAATCTTTTAAAAAGATTTGGTGGAGAGAGAAAGCTGAGTATCTTTGCAACCCCGTTGAAAAAGCGGATAAGTTCTTAAGGTTGCTGAGTGGTTTTTTTTGGGTTGAGAGAAGGGTAGAATGGTTGAAGAAAATAAAACTTTGAAAAAACATTTTGCGGAGTGAAAAAGTTACCTACCTTTGCGCTCCCAATCGCTGAAAAACAGTAACGAAAGGGTAACAAAAAGTTCTTTAGAAAATAACAAAAGGCGTTCAGTTAAAGGCTGAGGAAGTGGTTCAAATCCACGTACGTTTCAAGAGTTCAGGAGTGGGTAACTGCGATTGAGCTAAGATCTTTGAAAGAAGGGGAGTAAAAGTTTAAAAACATGTAAGTACTGATGAAGTTCAGTACTGCAGGTAAGGGATAGCTACTACGGTAGTTATTTCAGAAGCGTAAAATACAAATTACGATCACGACAAGTCAATACACGAATAAGATAACCGAAAGAAATTTTGGAAGTTAGAATTCATCTTTTGATAAGTCAGATCAAACAACACATTTACAATGGAGAGTTTGATCCTGGCTCAGGATGAACGCTAGCGGCAGGCTTAACACATGCAAGTCGAGGGGCAGCATGGGTAGCAATACCTGATGGCGACCGGCAAACGGGTGCGGAACACGTACGCAATTTACCTCGTTCTGGGAGATAGCCCGGAGAAATCCGGATTAATATCCCATAGTATAATTTGGTGGCATCACTGGATTATTAAAGTTCAGACGGAATGAGATGAGCGTGCGTCCCATTAGCTAGTTGGTAGGGTAACGGCCTACCAAGGCGACGATGGGTAGCTGATGTGAGAGCATGATCAGCCACACGGGCACTGAGACACGGGCCCGACTCCTACGGGAGGCAGCAGTGAGGAATATTGGGCAATGGACGCAAGTCTGACCCAGCCATGCCGCGTGAAGGATGAAGGCGTTCTGCGTTGTAAACTTCTTTTATCTGGGAAGAAACCTACGATTTCTATTGTAGCCGACGGTACCAGATGAATAAGCACCGGCTAACTCCGTGCCAGCAGCCGCGGTAATACGGAGGGTGCAAGCGTTATCCG
>OFIS01000384.1_pt1 | contig 28216 bp, 22 predicted proteins | sample 1775071 | NCBI WGS metagenome assembly OFIS01 (sample SAMN08195774, study PRJEB24354) | sludge metagenome | isolation source: sludge from phenol fed wastewater aerobic bioreactor C | place: India: Nagpur | collected 2016-09-17
AGGCTACAGATTATGATACCATTGGGCATAGCAATACATGGCGGCGCAGGCACCATTCTCAGATCGCATATGACGCCGGAATTGCAGGCGCAATACGAGAATGCATTAAAGGAAGCATTGAACAAAGGGTATAGCCTACTGGGGCAGGGAGGAACGGCAGTAGATGCTGTGGCTGCTGCGGTGATGGTTTTGGAAGATTTTCCGTTGTTTAATGCAGGAAAAGGTTCGGTCTTCAACCATATAGGAAAGCATGAAATGGATGCAGCAATTATGGACGGAAGCGATCTGTCGGCGGGCGCTGTAGCGGGAATATGCGGCGTACGGAATCCGATTGCTTTGGCAAAGCTCGTGATGCAACGTAGTGAACATGTAATGCTTTTTGGAAAAGGTGCGGAAGATTTTGCACTGCAGCAGAAATTGCCGGTTGAGGAGGAGACCTATTTTTTCAATGAACAACGTTTTCAGCAATGGCAGGAGGCATTGGCAGAAGACCGTGTGTCGCTGGATCATAACGATAAAAAATTTGGAACAGTTGGCGCGGTGGCTTTAGACGCCAGCGGAAATCTCGCGGCAGCCACGAGCACCGGGGGTATGACCAATAAAAAATTCGGGCGCGTGGGCGACAGTCCGATCATAGGCGCAGGCACCTATGCCAGCAACACCAGTTGTGCAGTGTCTTGTACCGGTCATGGAGAATTGTTTATCCGCACGGTGATGGGTCATGATATTTCATGCCTAATGGAGTATAAAGGCTTAAGCCTGCACGAAGCCTGCGATGTATTGGTGCACGATAAGCTGGTGAAAATAGGCGGTGAAGGCGGATTGGTAGCTATAGACCGACACGGAAATATAGCCATGCCATTTAATAGCGAAGGAATGTACCGCGGTTTTAAAAACAGTGATGGAAAAATGCAGGTTGCGATCTATAAGGAATAGACTTTGGGAATTGATGGATGTTGGCAAGCGGACGCTTGCAAATGGGAAGTCTGAGCGGGACGCTCAGACTAGTTTTGAACTTTGGGTCCTGTGTTCTATTAAGATGTCGCTCCGATGGAGCTCAATGGACGTTGGATAATTTTGATCTATTAAGATGTCGCTCCGATGGAGCTCAATGGACGTTGGATAATTTTGATCTATTAAGATGTCGCTCCTACGGAGCTCAATGGCCTTCGGATGATTTGATCTATTAGGATGTCGCTCCTACGGAGCTCAATGGACGTTGGACGATTTGGTCTATTAAGATGTCGCTCCGATGGAGCTCAATGGACGTTGGATAATTTTGATCTATTAGGATGTCGCTCCGATGGAGCTCAATGGACTTTGGACGATTTGGTCTATTAAGATGTCGCTCCTACGGAGCTCAATGGACGTTGGATGATTTGATCTATTAAGATGTCGCTCCTAAAGAGCTCAATGGCCTTCGGATAATTTTGATCTATTAATGTGTCGCTCCTACGGAGCTAAGCAGACTTAGAATCTGCTCCGTAGGAGCGAAATATTAATAGCGCTCGAGGAAACAAAATAAGGTTGAGCTCCGTAGGAGCGACACCATGATCTAATCCTCAACCCTCACTTCTATCTCCTTCCCTTCAAATTTTCGTGTGCGCAGGTTATAGACATCATCCGACGACATGATGTGTACCGTAATATTTTCTACAGATATGGGTTTGCCAAAATCAATGTCGGCGATGTTGTTGTAATCTATGGTCTTACCATCGATAATGATCACACTGCCTGAGCCAATGGCTCTAAGATGTTCGCCTTCGGTCACGATCACACCGGTATCTTCGCCCAGGCCGATGCCAATGGCACCTGGATAAGCCGCCACCGCCTGAGCGAGCCGGTTAAATCGTCCGCGCTTGTCAAAGTGCGAGTCAATGATCACATTATGCATCAAACCGAGGCCGGTGGTGATTTTCACTTCGCCCTTCAGATGGGCATGGGCAGCGCTGCCTTCATAGATCATCGTATTGCTCATAGCCATGGCGCCGGCGCTGGTACCACCAATGACGAAGTGTTCATTCTGGTAGCGTTCTTTCAGCAAATCCAGAAACTCAGTGCCCCCGAAGATTGAAGACAAACGCAACTGGTTGCCCCCGGAAAACATAATACAATTGCAGGCTCTGAGTCGTTCCAGAACCTCCGGTTTTGTAGCATCTTCGCGGTTGCGTATGCGCATGTGGGCAACGTTTTTACAGCCCAGTTTATTAAAGGCATCCAGATAGTTCTCACCCACCTCGTCGGGTATCGACGATGCAGTGGTGATCACTTCTACCCGTGGCTCTTCGCCCGGCTTGATGAGGCTAAGGATATTCTTCAATATACCGAGCTCGAAAAAATTTAACCTGTTGCGCTGAATAATGCCTTTCTCAAGATCTGTTCCCTTGTCTTCTGCTCCGCCCACCGACACGAGGAAACCTTTCGGATGTGTAATCTGCTTCACTTCGTAACAAAAAATTAAACGGCAAAGGTATTGATTTAGACCTTTTTGAGTTATGCAACATTTATCCCTATCTTAATACAGAAAAAATAGTTTTCCATGCAGATACTCGACATAAAGGTGATGAACGGACCCAACTACTGGTCCGCAAAGCGTCATAAACTTATTGTAATGCTTCTCGATCTGGAGGAGCTGGAAGAACAGCCTACTAATCTGATCGCCGGGTTTTCACAACGAATGAAGGCGCTGATGCCCTCTATGTACGAACACCGCTGCTCCGAAGGGGTGCCGGGTGGATTTTTCAGCCGGGTGGACGAGGGCACCTGGATGGGGCATGTGATCGAACATATTGCACTGGAGCTGCAGACGCTCGCCGGAATGGATACAGGCTTTGGTCGTACCCGCGAAACAGACAGAAAAGGCGTTTATCATGTGGTCTTCTCTTACGTAGAAGCTAAGGCGGGTGTATATACTGCCAGAGCCGCAGTAAAAATTGCGGAAGCGCTGATCAGCGGAGCAGATTATGATCTGGAAAGCGATATTCAAACCCTGCGCGAAATTCGTGAAGACGAAAGACTGGGACCGAGTACAGGCTCCATAGTGGAAGAAGCTATCCGTAGAAAAATACCCTACATCAGGCTCAATCGCCACTCGTTGGTGCAGCTTGGCTATGGCATCAATCAAAAAAGGATTCAGGCCACTATTGCCAGCACCACCAGCAGCATAGCCGTAGAACTTGCCTGCGACAAGGAAGAAACAAAGAACCTGCTTGAAGCCTCAGAAATACCGGTGCCAAGGGGAAGGATTGTCTATAACGAAGATGAGCTGCAGGCAGCTATCGAAAAGATTGGTTACCCCATTGTCACCAAGCCGGTAGATGGCAACCATGGTAAGGGCGCCACTACTAATATTCAGAACTGGGACGATGCTGTGGTGGGCTTGCAGGCAGCTAAGAAATATTCGCGTGCTGTGATTTGCGAACGCTTCATCACGGGTCGCGATTTCCGCTTGCTGGTCGTCAATTACAAATTTGTGGCCGCAGCACTCAGAACACCCGCCGCGGTAATAGGAGATGGCAAGCACACGATTCAAGAGTTGATAGACATGGTGAACAGCGACCCGCGCCGGGGCTACGGACACGAAAAAGTCCTGACCGCTATCAAGGTGGATGATTTTACCATGGACATCCTTAACAAGAAAGGATACACACTCGACACAGTAATTGAAAAGGATGAAGAGCTTTGGCTGAAACCTACCGCCAATCTGAGTACGGGTGGCACGGCTACTGACGTGACGGATTTTGTGCATCCTAACAATGTTTTCCTGGCAGAAAGAATTGCCCGCGTCATCGGTCTGGATATTTGTGGAATCGACATTATGGCGCCCAACCTCACTGTCCCCATTTCAGAGAATGGCGGCGCGGTGCTGGAAGTGAATGCGGCTCCGGGTTTTCGTATGCACCTCGACCCCACGGACGGATTACCTCGCAATGTTGCCGAGCCCGTCATTGATATGCTGTATCCGCCCGGCACGAGTGCGCGCATTCCGATCATAGCGGTTTCAGGAACTAATGGTAAAACCACTACCACCAGGCTCATTGCTCATATCGTAAAACAGATGGGTCATAAAGTGGGCTATACCACAACTGATGGTGTGTATATACAAAACCAGATGATGATGCGCGGCGACTGTACTGGTCCTGTGTCTGCAGAGTTTGTATTGCGCGACCCTACGGTTGACTTTGCCGTGCTTGAATGTGCGCGCGGTGGAATATTGCGGGCGGGTCTTGGCTTTCATAATTGCGATGTAGCCGTGGTCACCAATGTGGCAGAAGATCACCTCGGCCTACAGGGCATCGATACTATAGAAAAACTGGCAAGGGTAAAAGCAGTGGCTACGCAAACGGTATTGCCCAATGGCTATGCAGTACTGAATGCGGATGATGACCTTGTCTATGCCATGCGCGAGGGTCTTGAGTGTAATGTGGCGCTTTTCTCGCTGGAGGAACATAGCAAACGTATCAAAGAGCACTGTGCAAAAGGCGGACTTGCCGCGGTGTACGAACATGGATTTGTGACCATCATCAAGGGCGGATGGAAAATAAGGGTGGAGAAAGTAGCGGATATACCACTCACCTTTTCGGGTAAAGCAATTTTCAATATTGCCAACGTACTCGGTGCGGTGCTGGCAGCCTATGTTTGTGAGTTTAAGACCGACGATATCAAGCAGGCACTCCAAACCTTTGTACCTTCTCCGGCAATGACGCCTGGACGAATGAACCTGTTCCACTTCAAGCATTTCACTGTGATGCTCGACTACGCTCATAATACACACGGCATACAAGCCATAGGCAATTTTGTAAACTCGGTAGAGTCGCCGCTTAAGGTGGGTATCATTGCCGGTGTGGGCGATCGTCGCGACGAAGACATTATTTCGCTTGGAGAAGAATCGGCAAAAATATTTGACGAGATCATCATCCGGCAGGATAAAAATCTGCGTGGACGCACAGAGCAGGAAATGATAGCTTTGATTACGAAAGGCATCTACAACATCAAGCCTCAAATGAAGATCACTGACTTCCGCCGCGAAAGTGATGCTATAGACTTTGCTATGCAACATGCGGTAAAGGATTCTTTCATTGTCATCATCAGCGATGTAGTACCCGATGCATTAGAACAGGTGAAACATTATAAAGACGTGGAAGACGGAATAGCGGTGGATGCATAAGATAAAGAAGCCTTACAAGACTGTAAGGCTTTTTTCATTTCGGTTCTGTTTGCGTGTGCAAATGGAACCATTTACCCCTATTGAAACGAAAGCTTCGTTAGTATCTGTTTAGAACTGCGGGTTAGGCAGTGTTGAATTGAGAAGCAAGTTAGATCAATTTTTCATGTATTCTGCAGTCCGTCGTCGCAAGGAAGCTCCGAAATTCATAAAGCGGCGTTAATAAAAACAGAGAAGCCGAAACTTATGTCCCGGCTTCTACGCATCGTTTATTTTTTTCTGGGCAATTGTTTCGCACGTTCCTGCTGCGTCTTTTGCATCTCTTCCAGTTTTTGCTGCCACTTACTTTGCTGCACCGGCTTGTTTTTATTTTCCTGTATTTGTGCGTGTATCTTTTTCTCGTCAATGATATACTTCTGAATAATGAACTGCTGCGTAATGCTGATCATGTTGGAGAAGAAGTAGTAGAAGGTAAGCGCGGCCGCCATTTTATTGAACACACCAATCAGCAGGAATGGGAAAATATAAGGCATGTATTTCAGCATAGGGTTGTTGGGATCCTGTGCGGTCATGTTTTTATTATACAAGGCAAGGAACAGACTGGATGCGGTCATCAGTAGGGTAAACAGGCTTACGTGATCACCATAAAACGGAATGTTGAACGGTAGCTGCGCAATGCTGTCGTAGGTAGAAAGATCGTTTGCCCAAAGGAAGTTTTCCTGCCTGAGTTCTATGGACGAGGGGAAGAAATAATACATGGCAAACAGAATAGGCAACTGAAACAAGGTTGGTAAACAACCGCCCAATGGATTGACGCCTGCAGTACGGAACAACTTCATTTGCTCCATACTGAACTTTTGCTGGTCGTCGCCATACTTTGCTTTCAGCTCGTCAATCTCAGGTTTCAACACCCTCATTTTGGCGGCGGAGAGATAGCTTTTATAAGTGAAGAAGGAAAGGATAAGGCGGATGATAATGGTCATCAGCATGATGATAACGCCATAGTTGCTGATAAATCCGCTTAATAAATTGAAGATGGGTATGATGAGCCATTTGTTGATATACTTTACAAAAGACATCAGTCCGTATCCCAGAGGCACCATGTCTTCAAGATCCATCTTATAAGATTTCAGCGTGCTGTAGTGGTTAGGGCCAATGTACCAGCTCAGGTCAATGTTTTGTTCATTCCCGGGTTTGGCGGCAAGGGCAAATGTTGTTTTGTTCTGTGCCACATGCTGTTCGTCGAGTTTGGTCGTAGCCTTTACGTCCGCACTCATGAAACCATCGCTCGCGATAAGCGTACTGTTAAAAAAGTGCATCCGAAAGCCTACCCAGTTGGTTTTCTTTTCCAGCGCTTCTTTCTTTTCTTCAGTGATGGTGAAGTAGTCATGTTCACCATCCATATAGCGATAGTAGATCTGACTGGCGGTGCGCTCATTGGTGATATCGCGTTCTGTGTGCAGGGTTTGGGTTTGCCAGTTCAACGCCATATTGGTTGCCGGCATGCCTACGGTGCGTATGTTGCACTGCATCATGTAGGCGTCCTGCAGCAGGGGGTAAGTAATCACCACACGCTTTCCGTCGCCAAGGTCTGCGTTGAAAGAAATGGCTTTGCCGCCGTTGGGCCGGTCTTCCTGCACCGGTGTAAAATAGAGATCTGAAGTTGCCACGCTGCCATTATTGACCGGCAGTTGCAGGCTCAGTTGATTGTCTTTGCCATTGAAAAGATAGAGCGGTTTTTGACCGTAGGTTTTGTATTCCTTAAGCAGCGCACTGGTGGGGTAGGCGCCCCTGGTGGTAAACTGCAGGGCGAGCTTGCTGTTTTCAAGCATAATGGTTTTCGCTTCGCCATGGTAAGCCGCCGGCATGTTGGCGCGTATGGAGTCGTTCACCACATCGGCCTTTGCAGCCGCTTCAATAATCTTAGTGCTGTCTATGGCGGGCCTGGGATGTGCCTTTGCGTAGGCTATTGAGTCAGCCTTTTTTTCAGCTTCATATTTTTGCTGTGCATTGTTGTTATAAACGATGTAGGCGATCAGCAGTGCAGCGAGCAACGAAAAACCAATTATTTGATTACGATCCATGAAAAGGGAAAAATTGCGTGCAAAGGTATTGGAAAATCGGGAGAGTGCTGTGCCGGGGAAGAGAATGGAACGGAAGACGAAGGTGCAAACCTCCGGTCAAGTTTTTTATATTTGCCACTTCATAATCGTTTGATTCTTAAAATCGACAACTATGTTCTCACGCAACCAAAAGAAAGATAGCAGCAGAATGCCGCTGAGTGCAGATAAGGTAAGTGTCATAGCAGCGGGTATGCAGATCAATGGTGACATAGAGTCGGAAGGCGATATGCGGATAGACGGCACTGTAGTGGGTAGCGTTTTCTGCAAGTCGAAAGTGGTCATCATTTCTACCGGCAAGGTGGTAGGCGATATACAAGCTGTAAACATTGATGTTCACGGCACGGTGAAGGGAAATATTACCGCCGGCGAATTGCTGTCGCTAAAAGCCAACTGTGTGATTGACGGCGATCTTGCTACGGAAAAGCTGCAGATAGAACCTAACGCAAGTTTCAATGGGCATTGCAAAATGTCGTTCGAGCAGAAATCCTCATCTCGGGTAAGCCACGACGGGCTGGTGCTCGAAGAACATTAATCCGCAAAAAAGGCAGCTTCCTCAGCTAAGTCTAAGTACGGATAGTGCTGCTGCAACTGTAATATTTTTTCCAGGTGCGATTTCCTAAAGGCCTTGTGCGCCTGCGTATCCGGAAAGCGGGGGCGATGATTTTTTGCTGTCACTATTTCCTGCACACGTTTCATAAGGCTCCGGGTGTCTTCGGCAAATACCGTTTCTGCAAAGTATTCCCAAACGATCTGCGTGGCTAAATAATTGGGGTGCACAAAATCTATGTCATAAAAGCGGTAGTCGCGCAGTATGTCGATCACAATTTCGTAGGCCGGAAAATAAAAGCATCGCTCTGTAGGGTCGCAGAGGCTGTGTACGGCTTCAAGTAGCCTTGCCTTACTCCGGTTGTTATCCACCACACCGTCGCGTATATGACGTACGGGGCTGATGGTAAACATGATATTGCAGCCCGGATTGACCTGCCTGATGTTGTCGATACTTTGGCGTAGGGTATTCGCTATTTCTTCTATGCTAAGCAGTTTTTTTTCAAACCACTGCGCGGGTGCGCGGTGATTATTAGCTACGGGCAGTTGCTTTTCTTTGAGATAATATTGAAAAGCCGATCCTAAAGTGATCAAAATCCAGTCGGCGTCACGTATGGCAGCCGAGGCTTCTTGCTGCGAAGTATTGATTTTTCTTAAAGCCTCCTGCTGATGGATGTCCGAAAACCGGGTATGATGATCCCAGCTATTCCAAAGCTCATGCAGTGGAAAGAGGTCGGAAGCCTCGTAGATTTTTTGATCGAGATAGGTTTGTAAGCTGCGACAAACGCTAAGCGGATTAAAAAGTATGCCGTGTGGGTTGGACCACAACCTGAACTTGTGCATCTGCAATCGGTCGGACATATGCTCGGTAAAACAAGATCCTATAAGAAGCAGCTTATCTGTGTACCGTATCGGCTGCGATAGTTTTGGAATATTGATTTGAAGCGAGAGATCCATGAGTCATTCTGATGCGCGAGGCAGAGCCCCGGGGTGTTGTCTGTAAGTTATGATCCTGAAAGAACGCGCGGCGGCATTTGCTTTTTTGGCGCAGTACTGACCGGATGTGCCGATATGGCACTATATTTATTGTGGTTCGGAAATTGATTTTAAGATTTTCAAAAGTACAACTTCGGAACTTTCGTTCTTATTTTGGCTAATTCCTTCGTGCATTCAAAACAACTAAAAGGACTACAATGAATCCAAATGAATTTCGCAAATATGCCATCAAGCATCATGGCATCAGCAGTTTAACGCTCGACAGTTATTCTTCTTCGCTCGTTAAAAGCCCCATGGCACTTACTCCGTACATCATCGAAGAGCGCCCGCTGAATGTGGCCCAGATGGACGTGTTTTCGCGCCTGATGATGGATCGCATTATTTTTATGGGCGAGGCCATCAACGATCAGGTTGCCAATATCATTACTGCGCAGCTTTTGTTTTTAGAAAGCACCGACCGCAACCGCGACGTGCAGATGTATATCAACAGCCCAGGTGGCAGCGTATATGCAGGACTTGGTATTTATGACACCATGCAGATCATCAACCCTGAAGTGTCAACCATCTGCACCGGCATAGCAGCCTCAATGGCTGCCGTACTGATGTGTGCAGGTACCCGGGGTAAACGTACGGCATTGAAGCATAGCCGTGTGATGATTCATCAGCCGCTGGGTGGCGCCGAAGGTCAGGCGAGCGATATCGAAATCACAGCGCGCGAGATTGGTAAGCTGAAAAAGGAGCTGTATGAGATCATCGCCTACCACTCTGGTCAGAAATTTAATAAGGTGGAGAAAGACAGCGATCGCGACTACTGGATGACCGCACAGGAAGCTAAGGACTATGGCATGGTGGATGAGGTGCTGGAGCGCAACCCCAGAAAAGTAATAGACAACAATAACGAAAAATAGGCGCGCAGTTTGCCCAAAAAAAAAGACCGGTGATCGCCGGTCTTTTTTCGTTGAAAAACAGTATTGGTAGAAATGGCTTAAACGGCAAAACTCTCGCCACAGCCACAGCTTCTGCTGGCGTTAGGATTGATGAAATGAAAGCCCTTTCCATTCAGACCGTCAGAAAAATCGAGGGTCGTATCGCACAAGTAAAGGAAACTCTTCAGGTCTGTCACCAGCTTCACCCCCTGGTCTTCAAAAACCTGATCGTTGGGCTGTGTTTCATTATCAAAGTCGAGTTTGTAAGACAGTCCGGAGCAACCTCCGCCTACTACGCTCACACGGAGAAAATATTCCTCACTCAACCCGGTTTCTGTTTTTAGGGAAGTCACTTTCTCTCTTGCCTTCTCACTTATGTAAATCATACGTTCAATGTTGAGCTGCAAAGCCGTAAAAAACTTTGGACTTACTTCATCACAGCTTCACGCTTTAGTGTTTCTTTTCCTCCAGTTCCAGCGCGGGCATTCCATTCTTTACACGATAATCGTTGATGGCTGCTTTGATGGCATCTTCTGCCAACACCGAACAGTGGATTTTCACTGGCGGCAGGTTTAGTTCTTCTACGATGTCCATATTGTCAATGCTCAGTGCCTGGTCCACGGTCTTGCCCTTTAGCCATTCGGTAGCGAGCGAGGAAGAAGCGATAGCAGAGCCACAACCAAAAGTTTTGAACTTAGCGTCGCTGATCAGTCCGCTGGCTTCGTCCACTTCTATTTGCAGACGCATTACATCGCCGCATTCCGGTGCACCCACCAGTCCGGTGCCTACATTGTTTTTACTCTTATCCAGTGTTCCTACGTTTTTAGGATTCTGATAGTGGTCAATTACTTTTTCTGAATATGCCATGGTAAGTCAATTTTTAGTTTTAAATGTTGAATGTCGAATTGTTTCCCTTTCGAGTTGAACTTCTCTGTTGTTGCCGTTCAACATTTTCAGCGGATGATAATCTTCGCAGTCAGAAGGTGAATTCATCATTCAAAATTCAACACTTGTGTTTATTAATATTTTTATTGTTACTCGTTAAGCTCGTTCAACCCTTTGCTACTTCTCGCGTTGAATTCACCATTCAAAATTCATCATTCAAAATTCAACACTCAAAATTCAACACTCAACATCACCTAATGGTGCGCCCATTCAATCGCGTTCAGGTCAATGCCTTCCTTGAACATTTCCCAGAGCGGACTCATTTCGCGCAGCTTCAGCACAGTATCTTTTATGGCTCCGATCGTATAATCAATCTGTTCATCAGTAGTGAAACGTCCTAATCCAAAACGAAGGGAACTGTGCGCAAGATCGTCGCCAAGTCCTAAAGCTTTGAGCACGTAAGATGGCTCCAGTGAAGCAGAAGTACAGGCAGATCCGCTCGAAACAGCAATATTTTTATTAAAGCCCATCATCAGTCCTTCTCCTTCTACATACTTGAACGAGATGTTGCAAACATGAGGCAAACGATGGTCAATGTTTCCGTTTACATAAGCTTCTTCCAACTCCAGCAAAGATTTTTCAAGGCGGTCGCGCATTAGGCTCAGCCGTTGTGCTTCTTCCTGCATTTCATTCATGCAGAGCTCGCAGGCTTTACCAAATCCCACTATGCCCGGCACATTCATGGTACCACTGCGCATGCCGCGTTCATGTCCGCCGCCATCCATTTGCGCCGTTACTTTTACGCGTGGATTTTTACGTCGTACATACAGTGCGCCTACACCCTTGGGACCATACATTTTGTGGGCGCTGAACGCCATCAGGTCTATTCCGTCAGCGTTTACATCTACCGGAATTTTCCCAACAGCCTGTGTTGCATCCGTGAAGAAAAGCACGCCATGCTTCCGGGCTATTTTGCTGATTTCTGCCACGGGCTGAATCACACCAATTTCATTATTGCCATACATAATGGCAATCAGAATTGTCTTATCGGTAATGGCTTTTTCCAGTTCGCCAAGGTCTATCAGTCCATCAGCCTGTACAGGAAGATAAGTCACTTGTCCGCCCAGCTTTTCTATATGCTTGCAGGTATCGAGCACCGCTTTGTGTTCGGTGGTGCAGGTAATGATATGGTTGCCTTTGGAAGCATACATTTCAAACACGCCTTTTATGGCCAGGTTATCTGCCTCGGTGGCACCCGAGGTAAAGATGATCTCTTTCGGATCTGCGCCGATCAATTTTGCTACCTGCTCGCGCGCATAGTCCACTGCCTCTTCTGCCACCCAGCCAAAGGGATGACTGCGGCTTGCGGCATTACCGAATTTTTCGACAAAATAGGGCAGCATCGCCTCCAGTACCCTTGGGTCCATTGGCGTGGTAGCGTTATTGTCCAGATAAATGGGAAGTTTCACACTCATAACTTTCGTTGGGTCATTTTACCGGTCAAAATTAAACCAATTGCCCTACTTTCGGCTGTTAAAACGATTGCGGGTTTATATATTGCCATATTTAAAAACTATTTCCCGATGTTGAAGATCGAACACTTAGGTATAGCGGTGAAGGAGTTGGAGCAGTCCATTCCCTTGTTCGAACAGTTGCTCAACACGCCCTGCTACAAAACAGAATCGGTTGCCTCAGAGGGTGTCAACACCGCTTTTTTTCAGGTATCGGAGAGTAAGATTGAATTGCTGGAAGCCACAAATCCGGACTCGCCGATCGCTAAATTTATTGGAAAGAAAGGCGAAGGCATTCATCATATTGCCTTCGATGTAGAGGATATTGAAGCGGAAATGAAGCGTTTGTCGGCATTGGGTTTCGAGCTTCTCAACAGTACGCCCAAAAAGGGCGCCGATAATAAACTGGTTTGTTTTCTGCATCCCAGAAGCAGCAACGGTGTGTTGGTAGAATTGTGTCAGGAAATCAGGTAGCGCTTGCCGGATTTTTGAAATACCACCACTCAAGGGTTTTGGGTTTAAGAAACCAATGCGGTTCTTTATTTCGGTAGCCCAGTTGTTGCAACTGCTCCTTACTGTGATGAAAATAATGGTGCTCCATTTCCGGAAAGCCCAGTTTTTTATAGTAGTCCGCACTTCTCCTTTTTGCTTCCGTCAGCTCTGCACGTGGGTAGAACATTGAGTCAAACAAATGGATTTCCCCAGCTTCCCCGAGCAAGGCACGCAGTCTCCCGGTTAGTTGCTCCAGGTCAGGAAAGTATTGACAACTGGCGCCGAGGATGATCCAGTCAAAACCTCTGGCGGGAAAATGTTCGGAAAAGATGTCGGCATACATCCATTGGAGGGAAGGATGGTTGCCAAATACGCGCTCCGCCTGCTGCAATTCCCAAAGGTTGAGATCTACCGCAGTGACATTGAAGCCGTTTTGGTATAGTTGGTGACTCATCCAGCCGTTACCACAGCCGAGGTCAAGTACGCTTGGTTTTTTGGCTACCCCGGCGCTGAGGTATCGAAGGAGTCTTGAAAAATTTTTTGCCCGGAGCCGCCATTCGGCAACATGAGCCTCGCTATTTGCAGGATAGGGGAGCTGCAGAAGGGCTGCATCAGATAACACCCTTCCTTCAGCCCGGCGAAGTGCCAGATAAAGATCTTCCCTTTGCTGGTTTGCCTGAGGGTCGTTAATGATAGTCATATCCTATGGTCAGGTTTGTTGCCTGATGTTTTTCTGTACTTATCCGGCTGCACTTTTCTCAAAACCATCCCTTACGCTTAAACCAGATGATCATCAGGACTGGAATGATGAGCATGAGCGCCACCGAAATATAAAAACCGTCCTGCTGATGGGTGAGCGGTATCACGTCGAAGTTCATCCCGAATATGCCGCCGATCACCGTAGCGGGTGCCAGCAGCGTGGCTACCATGGTAAACAGTTTCATGACCTCGTTCATCTTCAGGTTGATCTGGCTCATCGAAAGATCCTGAAGGTTCATGAGCATATCGCGCTGGTTCTCCACAAATTCATTAGCCTGAGTGATGTGGTCAAGCACATCTTTGTAATACTTATCATGCCGTTCTTCGAGCAGCTCATTTTCGCTTCTGAAAAATCCATTTACCAGATCACGCACCGGCAGTATGGACCGCCGTAGCAGCATCACTTCGCGGCGCAGTATGGATATTCTTGCTAGTGCGGCATTTTCTTTTTGCAGCAGCAAGGCATCTTCCAGGCGCTCAATGCGTTCGTTCATCTTTTCGATCACGCCAAAGTAGCTGTCCACAATAATGTCTATAAGGCTGTAGCAGAGATAGTCTGCTTTTCGCTGCCGGAGTTTCGACCCGGCTGCACGCAGTTTTTCACGAATGGGATTGAACACATCGCGCTGCGGATCTTCCTGAAAAGAAAGGACAAACCCGCGGCCCAGAATGATGCTTACCTGTTCTGTTTCTATCTGCCCCGTACCATCATTATAATAAAGCATGGGAAGCAGGCAGTAAATCACTTCATCAATTTCATCCATTTTGGCACGCTGTCCGATGCTTAGAATGTCTTCAATGACCAGGTTGTGAATATCGTAGCAGGTGCAGATTTTCTCAACTTCTTTTTTTCGCAGTCCGTCAATGTTGATCCAAACCGTTTGATCGTGCTGGCGCCGCGATGTGCAGGCATCGGCTTCGCTGAGTTGCCGTTCATCGAGCAGGGTATGGTTGTAGCTGAACAAGGTGTACACGGGCACCACATCTTCGTGGCGTAGCTCCTGCCGCTGAGGATTGTAAGAGGTAATAGGCTTTCTTTTCGAGTAGTTCCAGGTCCACTCGGGCAGTAAGGTCATCAGTCGGTTTGCCTGCTTGCGAAAGCCCATTTCTTTAATTCAATTATTGGGCTAATTTAGCCTTTTACGCTTATCAAATTTTATTCTGGAAAAATGAAAAAACTTCTGTTGTCTGTTTTCGCCACAATTGGCTTTTTGCTCGGTTATGCTCAGGAAAACAAGGTGGTGATCGAGACCGACTCTGGTCGTATCGTGATGCAGCTTTTTGATAATACGCCGCAGCATCGCGACAATATGATCAAGCTGGTGAAAGAAGGTTTTTTCGACAGTACTTTGTTCCATCGGGTTATTCCCAACTTTGTGATTCAGGGTGGTGATCCTGCATCGAAACATGCGCAGCCCGGGCAGATGCTCGGCGAAGGGGAACTGGGCTACAGGGTGCCGGCGGAGATCAACGACAGTAATTTTCACCAGCGCGGCGCACTGGGCATGGCGCGGGATAACAATCCTGAAAAAGCATCATCGGCTTGTCAGTTTTACATTGTAGTGGGGCGTACTTACAGTGATCAGGAACTGGATATGATTGCGCAGCGTACAAAAAGGACCTTTACACCTGCTCAGCGGGAAGTTTATAAAACAGTGGGCGGCACACCGAGTCTCGACGGCAATTATACTGTGTATGGTGTGGTGACTGAAGGTATGGACGTGGTGGACAAAATCGTGAGTATGCCACGCAATCAAATGGATCGTCCGGATACGGATATTGCCATGCGAAAAGTGTATATGATGGACGATACAGGGAAAATGAAGAAAGGGAAAAAGAAGAAAAAGTCCTGAAATGGATGAGCGCTTAAAACATCTTAAAACGATACTCGACGAAAAAGTAAGGCTGTACAACCAGCCTTATTTTATTAAGGATGATCCTATTTGCATTCCGCATATGTTTTCCAAAAAGCATGACATAGAGATCAGCGGACTTTTTGCGGCGGTGCTTGCCTGGGGCAATCGTACTACCATCATCAATAATTGCAGGCGGCTGATGCAGTGGATGGATGACGCTCCGCACGAATTTGTTGTGCAGCATGAGGCGAGCGATCTCAAACCTTTTATCCATTTCGTTCACCGCACCTTCAATGCTACCGACCTGCTGTATTTTCTTTCCTTTTTACAGTTTCATTACCGGCAACATAGCACGCTGGAAGATGCATTGGTGCCTGAGCGGCGATATCGTGAAGAAAATACCGAAGCTGCACTCATACATTTTCACAACTACTTTTTTTCGCTGGAACATCCTGCCCGCACGCGCAAGCATATGGCTACGCCGGCGCGCAAATCTGCCTGCAAGCGTATGAACATGTTTTTGCGGTGGATGGTGCGAAAGGATGCTGTGGGTGTGGATTTTGGACTATGGAAAAAGATAAAGCCCCGGCAACTGGTCTGCCCGCTCGATGTGCATGTAGCCCGTGTGGCGCATCGGCTGGGCTTGCTACCCGACCATAAGGCTAACTGGAATAATGCCTTACTGCTTACGGAGCAATTAAAACAAATGAATCCCGACGACCCGGCGGTGTACGACTACGCACTCTTTGGGATGGGTATGGCAGAACGATGGTAGCCGCATCAGCCCGGTATCGATTTTCTAAATCGTTCGAAGTAGGCACGCTCCAGACTATCGCGGTGCGATGGATGTGCAATGCTGATGAGCAATCGTGCTCTTTGCTCCATGTTCTTCCCATACAGGTTCACGCTGCCATATTCTGTCACCACCCAGTGTACATGCCCGCGGGTGGTCACTACACCTGCGCCCGGTTTTAGCAACGGCGTGATACGCGAAATGCCCTTGTTGGTAACGGAAGGCAAAGCGATGATCGGTTTACCGCCCTGAGACAATGACGCTCCGCGCATAAAATCCATCTGACCCCCAATGCCCGAAAACTGATACATACCTATTGAATCGGCACAAACCTGTCCTGTTAGATCAATTTCTATAGCGCTGTTAATGGCCGCTACCTTAGGGTTTTTACGGATCACAGAAGTGTCGTTTACAAAAGTTACATCCCGAAAGGAAACAAAGGGATTATCATCTACGAAATCGTACAGCCTACGCGTGCCAGCAATAAAGGTGGTAACAATTTTGCCCGGACTTACCTTTTTGTATTCATTGGTGATCACGCCACTATGCACCAGCGGTATCACTCCGTCCGAAAACATTTCCGTGTGTACGCCCAGTCCTTTATGATGCTCCAACGCTTTCAGCACTGCATCCGGAATGGCACCAATACCCATCTGCAGGGTGGAACGGTCTTCGATCAACGACGCCACATTTCTTCCTATCTGCAGCGATACTTCATCCAGCTTCTCTCCGTAGTTCACTTCCGGCAGTGGGGCATCCTCCCAAACCATGGCCGCAAATTTTGAAAAATGAATATTGCCATCGCCCAGCGTGCGCGGCATTTGGGGGTTTACCTGTGCTATTACTTTCTTAGCGGTGTTTACAGCCGTAAGTGCAGCATCTACCGAAGTGCCTAACGTGCAATATCCATGTTTGTCGGGCGGCGATACATGCACCATGGCTACATCCAGCGGCAGAATGTTTCCGGAAAACAAACAAGGAATTTCACTAAGAAAAATCGGTACGTAGTCGCCGTCGTCGCTGTTCACCCATTCGCGCACATTTGCCGAAACAAAAAGAGAGTTGAGGTAAAAACTGTTTTTTACTTTAGGCCGGTTCCAGTCTATTTGTCCGAAGGTGGAGATGGCGACAAGTTCCACATCCGTCACATCTCCTGCACGTTCCAGCAAGCTATGCAATAGTTTCAGCGGAGTGGCTGCACTGCCGTGAACGAATACGCGATTGCCGCTGCTGATCAGTTTTACGGCTTCCTCCGCGGTCACATAGTTTGGTTCCATAGTGGCAGCAAAATTATCGCTGTGGAGGCTTTCCGCCCAACTGACCTGCATCACAGCACAGCGAAGACAATGGTAAAGTTTATTAACCGACACATGATGTCCATCATTTGGGTGAATTTTAACAAACACTCAAAACCTGCGGGGCATGAACTTCGTTTATACCTTGCAAACCGATTCAATCAATAACAAATGCGTCTGATCTTCTTTCTATCTGCTATATTCGGAATGGTATTTCTTGCCCAATGCAGCAATGCACAAAAAAACAATCAAGATAATATGGAGCATCCCAACAATCCTTACTACAGCCGCACAGACACAGCACACCTGCAGGTCAGCAACGCGGAATGGAAGAAAATTCTTCCTAAAGAAGTTTATGCCATTGCACGGGAAAAAGAAACGGAATGGGCATTTACCGGCAAATACTGGAATACCAATGAAAAGGGCGACTACTACTGCGCCGTGTGCGGCAACCATTTGTTTCGATCCGATGCAAAGTTTGCAAGCTCCTGCGGCTGGCCCAGCTTTTACGAAGCCATTCGCCCGAATAGTGTGAAGTACATCGAAGATCATTCGCACGGCATGGATCGTGTAGAAGTGGTATGTGGTCGGTGCGATTCGCATCTCGGTCATATTTTCGACGATGGTCCTCCGCCTACCTACAGACGTTTTTGTATGAACTCTGCCGTGCTGGAGTTTGTACCCGACAGTGAAAAATAATTTTAAGCCCCGCACCCATCCTGCGGGGCTTGGCTTTTTATCTTTGAAACTATGACGAGAAAGGAGCGTTTCGAATTTGTCATCAATTGGTTTCAGCAGTATATGCCGGATCCTGAAACGGAACTGCATTACACCAATCCTTACGAACTGCTGGTGGCGGTGATTCTCTCGGCACAATGCACCGACAAGCGTGTCAATATTGTAACGCCCGAACTTTTTCAACATTTCCCAACAGCGGCTTCCCTATCGAAAGCTGGTTTTGACGATATCCATCCGATCATAAAGTCGGTGAGCTTTGCCAACAATAAAACCCGGCACCTGATGGGCATGGCAAAGATGCTGGTGGAAGACTTTGGCAACGAAGTACCTGATACGGTGGAAGAATTGGAAAAGCTGCCGGGCGTGGGAAGAAAGACAGCAAACGTCATAACATCCGTTATCCATCAGCAACCGAATATGGCGGTGGATACCCATGTTTTTCGGGTGTCCGCCCGCATCGGACTGACGCTGCATGCTAAAAATCCTTTGCAGGCAGAAAAGCAGTTGATCGCCCACATTCCCAAAGAGCTCATTCACAAAGCGCACCACTGGCTTATTCTGCACGGTCGCTATATCTGCGTGGCGAGGCGACCCAAATGCGAAGTGTGTGGATTACGTTCCGCCTGCAAATTTTACAAGACCGACATGCGGCATGTAGTAAAAGAAGAAAAGCAGCCCATGACACCTGAAGAAGTGAAACGGCAAAGCGGGCGCTGATAAATTCAGATTCAGAGATTTTGGTTTCTCGCTGAAAACCTGATCAGAATGTTAGTGCTGTGTTGGCGTAGCTTGTTGTCCTTCCGGTGCGGCTTGCCAGCTTGCTACAAATTGTTTTTCGTACTCCGGAAACTGCGTGGTTTTGTAGATGTTCTCCCCGAGGTACTTTAATATTTTCTCCATCATCGTCACGTCGAGGTAGCCAGGTATCGGCGCGGGATTTTGAAAATTTTCTTCCAGAATTACAGACGTGGGATAAGACATTCTGCCGCCCATCAAATCTACCGCAAGCTGGTTGGCACGGTATGAAGGAACAAAGCCATACAGCTTGCCCATAAACATAATGGAATCCGTACGCTCAGCATTGAACTTCACTGCGTAAAAATTTTTGTTCATGTAGCGGATCACATCTTTGTTGCTGAAGGTTTTTTTCTCCATCACCTTGCACCATCCGCACCAGTCGGTATAGACGTCCATATAAACCTTTTTGGGTTCCTTTTTCATGGCTACCTGCACCTCGTCCAGGCTCATCCAGCGTATTTCAGTGCTATCGTCCTTTTGTTCATGGCTTGCGGCAGCTTTGGCTTTCTTTCCCTTGTCTCCGGCAAACGAGTAGGCAGAGAACAGCATGCAGGCACAGGTAAACAACAAAATTCTTTTCATCAGAAGTGCTTTGACAAATTAAAGACGGCAACGCACCGGGCGCGGTTTGCAGCCGCTTTTGCAAAGCATCGAATTTACAACATATTCCCTTTAGCTTTGTTAAGCCCGTTGTAATTGTGAGGCTGCGGAATGCTCGCGCCATGCATGTCTGCATAGAAAGCTCATTCTGCCAGCAGGACAAAAAATATTTAATAAGCAGGAGTTATGAAAATAGCAGTGGCGGTAACCGGTGCAAGCGGAGCTATTTATGCTCAGCGTTTGCTCCAAAAACTCAAAGCCTTACAGCATCAGGTAGCTGAAGTGAATACGGTGTACAGCAGCAATGCCCGAACCGTTTGGGAGCACGAATTGGGTGATCGCTCTTACGAGGATTTTTCGTTTAAGAACTATGCAACCACCGATTTTATGGCGCCATTCGCCTCCGGCAGTTCTTCGTTTGAAGCGCTGATTATTTGCCCTTGCAGCATGGGGACCATCGGGCGCATAGCTGCAGGTGTGAGCAACGACCTTATAACCCGGGCGGCAGATGTCATGCTCAAAGAGCGGAGAAAACTGATTTGTGTGGCGAGAGAAACTCCCTACAACCTGATTCATCTCAAAAACATGACTGCCCTTACAGAAGCCGGTGGTATCATTTGTCCGGCAACACCATCGTTTTACAGTAAGCCTGCCACGCTCGAAGCGGCGGTGGATACAGTAATCGACAGAGTGTTACAGCTTGCTGGCATCAAACTGCAGGGATATCGCTGGCAGGAAAATGGATAATTCGACAATTTGAAAATTTGAAAATTCGATAATGCAGGAAGACATAATCCTGATCGGCACATCAACGAAACAAAATGGAATATTCAAAGTCAATAGAGAGGTTAAGGCGCATCATGGATGAACTGCGAGAGCAATGTCCCTGGGACCGGAAGCAAACGATACAAACCCTGCGTCCGCAAACCATCGAAGAGGTCTATGAACTAACCGATGCCATAACTGAAGGGAACTGGCAGGGATTGAAAGAAGAGCTGGGAGATGTGTTGCTGCACATTATTTTTTACAGCAAGATTGGTGCAGAGCAAAGTCAATTTACGTTTGATGATGTAGTGGAAGCGGTTTGCAATAAACTGGTGTCGCGGCATCCGCATATCTATAGCAATGTAGTGGCAGAAGACGAAGCGCAGGTGAAGCAGAACTGGGAAAAACTAAAGCTGAAGGAAGGTAAAACATCGATCCTTAGTGGGGTGCCGCAATCGTTGCCGGCAGTGGTAAAAGCACTTCGTTTACAGGAAAAGACGAAGCAAGTCGGGTTTGAATGGGATCATATCGAACAGGTAAAGGAAAAAGTGGAGGAAGAGATCGGCGAACTTTACGAAGCGGTAGCAAGCGGCGAACAGGATCGTGTGGAAGACGAATTTGGCGATGTGCTTTTTGCGTTGGTAAACTATGCACGTTTTATCAAAGTGGATCCGGAGAATGCCCTGGAGCGCACGAACAAGAAATTCATCCGGCGTTTTCGGCAAATTGAAACTTTGGCATCAGAGCAAGGCAAAAATCTCCATGAGATGACCCTTACGGAAATGGACGAACTCTGGAATAAAGTAAAAGAAGCAGAACGAAAAATTGTTTAAGCGATATCCATATTGGGGTTGGTTGCTCGCCGCAATGCTTTGCTGGGCCTTTACAGGTTTTAGATTTTACCGGCATCTGCAAATGGCGCAGCCTGCCGCTATGGCCCGCTGTGTAGAGCAAGATCTGAAACAACGCGAAGCAAAGCTGCAAGCAACGCTCCGGGAACCGGGCATCGTGCAGCGCATGTTTACCGGATCGCTTACAGTAGCCGAAGTCAATCAACTGGCCGACGCACCGTTCAATATTTATGCTTTTGAACACGATACAGCCGAATCTGCCAATATCCTCATCTTCTGGAACAACAATGCCGTGGTGGGTGTCTGCGATCAGAACTCTGTGCCGCGCGATGATCGTACGCTTTTCCGGAACAATGGCGTTTTTCTGAAGCGGTGCATCAGGCTGCCGCGGATGAACGACTTCCAGACCATCGTAGCCTTGCTCCCCATCGCCTCGAGCTATGCGTTGCAGAATGAGTACCTGCCGTCGGCCTTTGCTGCTGCCGACTATATTCCCGCATCCACTCTCGTTTCTGATACCGCAACGACCGGCAGCATTGCGGTGAAGGACGATAACGGAAGGCCCCTTTTCTGGCTGAAGTTCGCCGACAGTGATCTGCCCCGGTGGATTCCTGATCCGCTGATGATAACGGGGCTTTTGCTTGCGCTGCTGTTTAGCTTTACCTGGGTGCAGCTACTGGCCATGGCGCTGAGCCGGGCAGGTTCGCCATGGCTGGGCTTCGGTGTGGTGGCACTCGCCGTGGGTTTGCTCCTGGGCTCTGTCTATGTTTTCGGGCTGCCCTTTCATCTTGAAGAACTCGCTGTTTTCTCTACTCAGTTGTATGCAGCCAGCAGTTTGTTTCCTTCGCTGGGCGTGCTGTTCATCCATCTCTTCGCGTTGCTTTGGTTGTTGAGCTTTCTGCTGTTGTTTGTACGTCCTGCTTCCGGCTTCGGGTGGCTGGGGTCAGTGGGCCTTACGCTGCTGATGATATGCGGCGTCAGTTTCTCGATATGGGTGCTTCGCGGCCTGGTCATAGACTCAAGGATTACGTTCGACGTGGGAAATTTTTACAGCATCAACTTCTATACGGTGGTAGGCCTTATGGCTGTGGGCCTTATTGCAGGCAACAGCGCGGCACTCGTGTATTGGTGCAACAAAAATCTTTCGGCACATGCCTGGAAGTATGGCGTGTTGCTGCTTACCGTATTGCTCTCACTTTGGGTAGGTAAGCCTGCCCAGTTGATTTTTTACGGAGGTCTCTGGCTGCTCGTCTCCGTATTGCTGCTCGATCTCCGACTGTTTGTCCGGTCAACGGGGCTTTTTGCTTCAGGCATGATCTTCTGGGCGGCCTTTGTTTCTCTGAGTGCAACGGTAGCCATAGAATATTTCAATGAAATCAAGGAAGGCTATAAAAGAAAACTTTTTGCAGAGAACATCGTGCGGCAGCGCGACGATATGATGGAGTTTTTGTTTGCTGAAGTGGCCGACAGTATTTCGGAAAACAATAGCCTGAAAGCCTTTCTCCGGGCACCTTCCGGGGAATCGCGAACTACACTGGAGGAATTACTCACCAGTAACTATCTGAAAAATTTTGGTCGCTATGAAACTGAATTTTATTTTTTTGGACCGAAGGGCGAACCCTATTTTAATGCAGACACGCTGAGTGAATCCTACTTCCTTTCGATGGCGGGTGAGGCTTTGCCTACCACCAGCAAATACCTGTTCTTTCGCGAAAATGCGCGCGATGGTCACTACTATCTTGCAGCTATCCCCGTCAGGGACAGTGGTACACTTGCAGGGTTTGCCTTTATAGATATGACGCTTAAAAAAGCGGCAAATGCAACGGTGTATCCGGAACTGCTTCAGTCTTCGCGGCTAAAAGAACTACAAAGCAACAACAACTATATCTACGCCATTTATGCCGGCCGCAAACTGATCACACAGGTGAGCGATCATCCTTTTCCTCTATACCGGCGTCGCGACAATCTGCGGGAAGGAGCGATAAGAACCATTCGCGGCGATGGTTATGATGTCGTACAATACAAGGTGGACAAAGATCAGACCGTATCCATCGTGGTGCAGCGGGCGTCGGTGTTCAGAAGGATCACGCTTTTTTCTTACATGCTGGGCGTGCTGATGATCTTCGGTCTTTTTGCTGCTGCACTGAAGGTTTACTTTTTCTACCTGCTGCGGCGCCACCGGCACGAACGACTTTTTCATCCCACCATACGCAAACGGATACACTATGCTATGCTGAGTATCGTGTTCATTTCGTTCCTGATCATTGGTGCTGTTACCATCTATGTGTTTGTAGATCGTTATAATGAAAGTAATAAGAACAAGCTCCGCGCTGCCATCAAGAGAATAGAAAGATCCATTCAGACCGAGCTGAAGAATAACAATGTGAACGACGATCCCATAGACTTTGAACTGGCGGCCGGGGCACCTAAATTCCGGAAGTTCATTAATGATCTGGCCAATAGTCAGAGCATAGACATCAATGTGTATAATTCTCTGGGTGCCCTGATGGCCACCTCGCAGGATGAGATCTATAATAAGATGATCCTTGCCCGGCTTATGATGCCGGATGCCTATTACAAGCTATCCACACAGAACAAAGTGCTGCTGCTGGAAAAAGAAATGATCGGCAAACTCGGCTACCTCTCGGGCTATGTGCCTATTCGCAGCGAGCGAGGAGAGGCGATCGGCTATGTCAATGTTCCCTACTTTTCTTCGCAGAAAGAACTGAACTATCAGATTTCCAATATTCTCGTGGCGTTGATCAATTTTTACGCTATCATTTTTCTCATTTCCAGTTTCTTCGCCCTGGTGATCACCAATTGGATCACGCGCGGTCTGCAATTGATCATCGAAAGATTTCAAAAATTCAACCTCGGCCAGAACGAACCGCTGGTTTGGGAACATCAGGACGAGATCGGGTTGCTTGTAGGCGCTTACAACAGCATGGTAAAAAAGGTGGAAGAAAGTACGTCGCTGCTGGCCCGCAGTGAGCGCGAAACCGCCTGGCGCGAAATGGCGCGGCAAGTGGCACATGAGATCAAAAATCCGCTCACGCCTATGAAGCTGAATATACAATACCTTCAGCGCGCCCTGCAAAACAATCACCCGCAGGCTAAAGAACTGACAGAGAATGTGGCGGCCACGCTCATTGAGCAGATTGATAATCTCTCGCATATTGCCTCTGCTTTTTCAGATTTTGCACGGATGCCTGAGGCCCGGCCTGAACCCCTTTTGCTCAACGACCTGCTGCAACACGCAGTGGAACTTTACCGAAATGACGCCAGGGCTACTGTGATATTCAATACAGCTTTTGCACCCCTCACGGTATATGCCGACAAAAGCCAGTTGCTCCGTGTGATGACGAACCTGATACAAAATGCTATAGAAGCTATACCGGACGGGCAACAGGGAAAAATTGAAGTGAACCTTAAGGAAGCGGAGCATGCAGCGCTGATTACGGTTACCGACAACGGTACGGGCATACCCGATGAACTAAGGGAGAGGATTTTCAGTCCTTACTTCACGACCAAGGGCTCGGGTACAGGGCTTGGGCTTGCTATGACCCGCCGAATCATTGAGTTTTGGAAAGGAGACATTTCCTTTAGTAATCGGCCTGCCGGCGGCGCACAGTTTGCAATCACACTACCCCTGCTTTCTGTTGACTAACTACCAGATATTTACCTCACGCTCCAGCGTGATGTCGAATTTTTCAAGTACCGACCGGAGGATTTTTTCAGAAAGCTGATAGAGGTCAGCCCCCTTTGCTCCGCCATAATTTACGAGTACCAATGCCTGTTTTTCATGCACACCTACAGCGCCTTCGCGGTAGCCTTTCCAGCCGCAGTTTTCAATCAGCCACCCCGCAGGTATCTTCACTTGTCCTTCGCTTGCCGGGTAAGACGGAAGGTCAGGATGATGCGCGCAAAGGGAATCAAACTGTTGCCGGGTAATTGTGGGATTTTTGAAAAAGCTGCCTGCATTGCCAAGGGTTTTCGGGTCGGGTAGTTTGCTGCGGCGTATCGCCATCACGGCTTCTGCCACCGATTTTACAGACGCTTCACTCACACCCATAATTTCTAATTGTTGCTGCACAGCGCCATAGCTTGTATTGAGGCAATGAACCTTATCAAGCCGGAAGACCACGGAAGTTATGATGAGCCGGTCTTTCATTTCCCTTTTGAAGATGCTGTCGCGATAACCAAAACGGCAATCTTCATTTTTAAAGCTCAGATATCGTTGTTCCTCCCAATGCCAGGCGATTACCTCGTCAATGGTTTGCCTTACTTCCACACCATAGGCGCCAATATTCTGAATAGGTGCTGCACCCACGCAACCCGGTATCAGGGCTAAGTTTTCAATACCACCGAGGTTTTGGGCGATGGCATACATCACGAAGTCGTGCCATACTTCGCCCGCCTTCACTTCCAGCCAGGTGTGCTGCTCGTTTTCCTCAAGTAGGTTAATGCCTTTGAGTTCATTCTTTACAATAAGGTCTTTTAGTTCATGAGTGAGCAAAATATTGCTGCCTCCACCAAGTACGCGTGGTGCGGTGCCCTGCGCAAGATCGCCTATAGGAGCCAGCTCCTCTTCATCCATAAGCCGCACCAGTTGCGCTGCAGGAAGGTCGATTCCAAAAGTGTTGTACGGTTTCAGCGAGCAGGAAGAATGGATTTGCATAAGGACAAAAGTACTCTTCAGCAATGTAAGTACGTCTTTGCCCGGCGGGGAGTTGTAGCACATATTCTACGAAGACATAAACAAAACACTTACAGATTTTTTTTCTGCAGGGAAATAATTTAAGGGTACTCTATTGTTCACCTCTGAATTCCATCAACATGCTTAGATCCTTTCAGCACCGTTTCCCGGCTTTGTTTGCGGCAACCTGCGTTTCATTTTCCGGCTTTGCCCAACTCTTCCAGCAGGATTTCAACAGTTCCACAGTCGTCTCAGGGTATGTGAGCGCTACACCCGATACCAGCAAGTTAAATGCTATAGGTTCGTCGGGTGCCGGGGTGGTTGTCTCCATTCAGAATGGCATGCTCCGATATGATCGTACCGGAGGTGCCAATGCCGGAAGCATGACCCGTTCCACTGCGTTAAGTTCGGTATCGCCGGGTACGCTTTTGGTTCGGTTCGATCTGTCGGTCAGCACTTCGGTAGATCAGACCACCGCTGCCATTTTTCAGGTTGGATCGGGCTTCGGTACCAACAACAGCGCCGAAGCCAATAGCGTCACTTTCGCCAAATTTGGCATCAACACTTCTGCGGCGAGCGGTAATCAGTTCTCGATCCGCGACATCAGTAATTTCACTTCCAGCGCCTGGTTTTCGGGAACACAAACCTGTTTCTGGGTACTCAACCAGACAGGAGTGACACGCGAATATCGCGGCCCCGATGGCAGCAACGCGTCCTTAGGTAGTTTACTTGCAGATTTTTGGGTCGGAACATCGAAGGTGTGGAGCGGTGTGGCCATTCAAACGGCCTCTGTACCGATGGACAACTTCAAATTCGTTGTTCCAAGCAGCAACAATTCGACAACCTCAATTTTTGAGCTCGACAATCTTCTTGTTGATTCGATCAGGCTGCCTCCAGTTTTTTCACCGGTTACAAAGCTATCAGATGTTGGTTTTGTCTTGCATTGGAGCGGTGTGGCAGGGGCAACTGGTTACCGGTTGGATGTCGCTGCTGATCCGGGGTTTAGCAGTTTATTACCGGGGTATGATAATGTCTATGTTCCCAAAGGCGCCGGCGACTCGCTTGAAATTAGCGGTCTGTCGGCGAATAGCAGCTATTATGCCAGAATCAGAGCTGCAAGCCAGTTTGTTGTTGACGAGATTGCGAGTGGCAACTCCACTGTACTGACGGTCAATACGCCTAATGTGGTCTATACCTGGAGTGGCACTTTTAGCTCTGACTGGACGAATGCCACTAACTGGACAAATGCCGCGCGGCCCTCGCCCAACAGTTCGGTGACTATTGCCGCCGGCCCGGCGCACACGCCAGTTTTGAGTTCGGGCTCCGAGCAGTTATTTGATCTGGCTCTGGCAGCATCTGCACAGGTAATAATAGACAATGGTGCAGCTTTGAACGTTCATAATGGCTTCACCAACTCCGGCAGCATTTCAGGGACCGGTAAAGTAGTGCTGAACGGCACCGCAGCCCAAACGATAAGCGGTACGGGCACCGTCAAAAATCTTGAGCTCAACAACTCTGCGGGCGCCACCATCGGCACTTCCGATTCTTTGAAAGTGACCGGTCTGCTAAGCCTTACTTCCGGTACATTAACGACAAACGACCGATTAGTACTCAAGTCAACATCAGCAACATCCACCGCTATCGTAGGACCAGTTTCGGGAGCTATTACCGGTAATGTAACCCACGAGCGATACCTCTCTGCCCCCACCGGCGGACAAGCCACACAGCGCGCCTGGAGACTCATTGGAACGCCGCTTACAGGAACATCGAACAACAGCATTTATTACAACTGGCAGAACAACGGAAGCAGCGGGGCTACGTCCTTCACGGGTATTGAGATGTGGCACCCCTCCGGCGGTACCGGCATCCTTACCGGTGGCGGCGCAGGCTCCATCCGTAAATACATTGCCGCTTCCAATACCTATCAAAACATTACCAACACCACCACCGAACCGCTCTTTGATGGAACGACCAACTATCCCTTCCTGGTCTTTGTCTCTGGTCCTTACGGTTCCGGTAACATTACCTCGGGCGGTGCGGCAACAGTAGCCAAAGGCTTTGGCTCACTCATCACCGGTACACAGAACTATAACTACGGATCGCTGGCAGCTGGTAAGCTGCAACTCGTAGCGAATCCTTATGCCTGCCCCATAGATTTCGAACAAGTATTTACCAACAGCGGTACCGTAAACCTCGCCCCTAAGTTCTGGGTGCTCGATCCTAACCTTAATGAAGTGGGAGGTTATGTGCTCGTACAACGCACCGGTGCCAACAGCTATACTACCGTTCCCGCTTCAGGTACAGCACAAAACCAGTACATACAAAACGGTCAGGCTTTCTTCATACAATCAGATGCCGCCGCAACCACCACACTGTCTATCGAAGAAAATGACAAGGTCACCTCAGCAGCACAAACCGCAGT
>OFIS01000386.1_pt1 | contig 27934 bp, 28 predicted proteins | sample 1775071 | NCBI WGS metagenome assembly OFIS01 (sample SAMN08195774, study PRJEB24354) | sludge metagenome | isolation source: sludge from phenol fed wastewater aerobic bioreactor C | place: India: Nagpur | collected 2016-09-17
TTTCTCTTGGCTACTTCTCTTTTGGACAAGCAAAAGAGAAGTAGCTCGGGCGCCGGCAGGCGCTCGAAACCGCTTTGTCGCTCGCGATAACGCAGAAGCAAGAGCCCCCACCCCAACCCTCTCCCGAAGTTCGAGTCGCTCGGCTTCGTTGTTCAAGGCGAAAGCCTGCGGTGCTTGGAGCCTACAAACTGGAACATCGAATATTCCGGGCAGCAGTGCGCCTTCGCGGGCATGACGGGCAAGAACGGGGCGTCCGCACCCGCCCTAGAAACTCAGCTTCCCGCCCAGCATCTGCGCATACATCACCCAGTCGCCCATCAGGCTGTACAGCGGGTGGCGGAAGGTGGCGGGGCGGTTCTTCTCGTAGACGAAGTGGCCGATCCACGCGCAGCCGTAGCCGGCCACCGGCAGCAGCCACAGCAACACCCAGCGCCCGCTGGTGATCGCCAGCAGCAGGATCAGCAGCACCAGCGTGCTGCCGATGAAATGCCAGCGCCGGCACAGGCGCTGGCTGTGCTCGCCGAGGTAGTAGGGATAGAACGCGCGGAAGCTGGCGAATTCGCTCATGGGTACTCCGTCAGCCGGGCGGCAAGGGAATGAATTCGTCTTCGTCGCCGGGCACTTTCGCGAAGCGCCCCTCGCGCCAGTCGGCCTTGGCCTGCTCGATGCGCTCGCGCGTGCTGGCGACGAAGTTCCACCACAGGTGGCGCTTGCCATCCAGCGGTGCGCCGCCGAACAGCATCGCACGGCTGGCGCGCTGCGCCTGCAACGGCGGCGCCGCTGCGCCCGTCCGCACGGCCATCCGGCCCGCCGCGATGGCCTGCCCGCCCCACGCCAGCTCGCCCTCGATCACGTGCACGCCCAGCTCGGCATGCTCCGCCGGCAAGGCCAGTTCGGCGCCGGCGTCCAGCCGCGCCTCGGCGAACACCATCGGCGCGTACACCTGCACCGGCGAGACCGCACCCCAGCCGCTGCCGGCGATCAGCACCAACTCGACGCCGGGCAGGCGGAGGCGCGGCAGCCCGTCGGCCTCGTGGTGATGGAACGCCGGCGCGATCTCCGCGTGCTCGCGCGGCAGCGCCACCCACACCTGGATGCCGTGCAGGCGCTGGCCCGCGGCGCGCGCCTCCGGCGGCGTGCGTTCGGAATGCACGATGCCGCGCCCGGCGGTCATCCAGTTCACCGCGCCGGGCGCGATGTCGGCGCGGCTGCCGAGGCTGTCGCGGTGGCGAATCGTGCCTTCGAACAGCCAGGTCACCGTGGCCAGGCCGATGTGCGGATGCGGCCGCACGTCCATGCCGCGGCCCGGCGCGAAATCCACCGGGCCCATGTGGTCGTAGAACACGAACGGGCCCACGTGGCGCGCCTCGAACACCGGCAGCAGCCGGCGCACGCTGAAGCCGTCGCCCAAGTCGTGCAGGCGGCCGTCGATCAGGATGGCTGGCGTGTCCATCGGCATTCCCCCGTTCACCAAGCCCGCTGATATTGCGCCGGCGCGGGCAGCTGCGCACCCAGCTCCTGCGCGGCACGGCGCGGGAAATACGGATCGCGCAGGCTCTCGCGGGCGATCAGCACCACGTCGGCCTCGTCGTTGTCCACGATCTCGGCGGCCTGCTTCGGTTCGGTGATCAGCCCCACCGCGCCGGTGGCGATGCCCGCCTCACGGCGGATCTGCGCGGCGAACGGCACCTGGTAGCCCGGCGCCAGCGGGATCTTCACGTGCGGCAGCAGGCCGCCGCTGGAGACGTCGACCAGGTCCACGCCCAGCGGCTTGACCTCGCGCGCCAGCCGCACGCTCTGCGCGATGTCCCAGCCGCCCTCGGCCCAGTCGGTGGCCGAGATGCGCAGCCACAGCGGCAGCTCCGCCGGCCACACCTCGCGCACGGCGGCGATCACCTCGTGCACCAGCCGCGTGCGGTTCTCGAAGCTGCCGCCGTATTCGTCGCTGCGCCGGTTGCTGAGCGGCGACAGGAACTGGTGCAGGAGATAACCGTGCGCGGCATGCAGCTCGATCAACTTGAAGCCGGCCGCCAGCGCACGCACCGCCGCCGCACGGAAGTCCGCGACCAGCTGGCGGATGCCGGCCGCATCCAGCGCCACCGGCGTATGCCAGCCCGCGTCGAACGGCAGCGCCGACGGCGCCACCGTGGTCCACGCGCCCTGCGCCGGCGTGAGTGCGCCGCCGCCATCCCAGGGCCGGTGCGCGCTGGCCTTGCGCCCGGCATGCGCCAGCTGCACGCCGGGCACCGCGCCCTGCGCCGCGATGAAGGCGGTGATCGGCCGCCAGGCCGCGGCCTGCGCGTCGTTCCAGATGCCGGTGTCGCCCGGCGAGATGCGCCCCTGCGCCGACACCGCGGTGGCCTCGGCGATCACCGCGCCCGCGCCGCCCACCGCGCGGCTGCCCAGGTGCACCAGGTGCCAGTGGTCGGGCATGCCGTCGACCGCCGAGTACTGGCACATCGGCGACACCACGATGCGGTTGCGCAGGCTCAGGCTGCGCTGCGGGAGGGGTTCGAACAGTTTCATCGGGCATCCGGCCGGGGGAGGAAATCCCTACAGTGCCGGCGCCCCGCCTGCGCATCAAGGGCCGGAATGGCCCCGCGGAAAAAGAAAAGGCCGGCTTGCGCCGGCCCTTTCCGCTTGCGATACGGCCATCAGGCCGGGGTGACTTCCTCGGCCTGCAGGCCCTTCTGGCCGTTCACCACCTTGAACGTCACCTTCTGGCCTTCCTGCAGGCTCTTGAAGCCCGTGCCGGTGATGGCACGAAAATGCACGAACACGTCGGGGCCATTTTCACGGCTGATGAAGCCGAACCCCTTGGCGTCGTTGAACCACTTGACGGTACCTGTTTCACGATCCGACATGACTCACTCCGATCCAATTCCAGACGCTTGAGACGAGCCGGCCCTTGTGGGTCGACGGCTTACTGGGCATGCCGGGGTCGGTGTAGCGACATGGAATCGACAGGGGTTCCATACCGGGCACGCACGTGGCCGAGCAGACGCAGTGGAGAAAGCATAACGGAATTTCACGAACGCAAGCGATATGTCAAGCGTCGTTTTTCCGATAGTGTCCGCGGACACAAAAAGCCGTCGGAAACGGCTTTCGACATGGCGCCGGCGACAACCCGAAAGGGGCCTGCCATGGACGGTGGACGCAAGAAATCGTCCGGAACGATATTCGACATCGCGCAGCGATGGCCCGAAGGGCGCCCGCCATGGACGGCGGTCGTAAAAAAACCGGGCATCGCTGCCCGGTTCCGGATGACGCATGAGCGCGCTGGCTCAGGCCGGCATCACTTCGTCGGCCTGCAGGCCCTTCTGGCCCTGCACCACCTTGAAGCTGACCTGCTGGCCTTCCTGCAGGCTCTTGAAGCCGGTGCCGGAGATCGCGCGGAAATGCACGAACACGTCGGGACCATTGTCGCGGGCGATGAAGCCGAAGCCCTTGGCGTCGTTGAACCACTTGACGGTACCGATCTGACGATCAGACATGAAACACTCCTGGGTATGGATAGAGACTCGACCGCCGCGACATGCGGCAGCCGGCTTACTGGTGTGCGAAGGAAAACAACCCCGGGGTGAACAGATGTCGCAGATCGCGGATCGGCTGCATCGGGTCACCGGTGCTTGGCGACCCCGGCAAACTCAGCCTGTGCATGATAACCGATAAGCGCTCCGGTATCCGGGCGCGAGCCGCGAGCGCGTATCATGTGGGGCCGCCCGACCGCGTTTCGAGGACTCCCCTTGGGCCCACGCCTGCTGCTCCTGACCTGTACCGGCCTGCTGCTGGCCGGCTGCGCCACCACCCGGCCGACGCGCCCGGCCGCGCCGACGCCCGCGCCGCCCGCGGTCACCGGCGTACCCGCCTGCGATGCCTACCTGTCCGGCTATCTGGCCTGCCACCGCGCCGCGGCGATCTTCCCGGCCGACCAGTTGCAGGCGCATTACCAGTCCATGCGCGACAGCCTGCTGCAGGCCGCCCGCGACCCGCAGACCCGCCCCTACCTGGACGCGCGCTGCCGCCTGTTGTCCAGCCAGTTGAGCCAGAGCTTGCAGGGCCGCTCCTGCGCCGCGACGGGCGCACGCTGATTCAGCCAACGCCCGCCTTCCAGGCGGCGCGCAGGGCCGGCGCCAGCGCCGCCGGTCGGCAGCGGCCGAGACGCACCCGCGGCGTGCCGTGCCAGCGCGCGGTGCGCGCGATCGCCGCGGCCAGCTCGCCCGCCAGCCGCGGCGCGGGTGCCACGCCGTCCTCCAGGTACAGCGCCTTGATCTCGAACACGCCCGCATCGCGATGCGCCTTCGCGTCCAGCCGGCCGACCAGCGCGCCGCGATGCAGGATCGGCAGCACGTAGTAGCCATAGCGCCGCTTCGGCGCCGGCACGTAGCACTCGATGCGGTAGTCGAAACCGAACATCGCCAGCGCGCGGGCGCGGTCCCACACCAGCGGATCGAACGGCGACAGCAGCGCGGTGTGGGTGGCGCGCAGGCGGCCGCCGCGCGCGCGTTCCAGCGCGGCGGCGTGCTCGCGATGCACGTAGCCCGGCTCGTCCCAGCCACGCACCGCCACTTCCAGCAACTCGCCTTCGGCCAGCAGCGGCGCCAGCTCGCGTGCGTTCACCGCCGGCTTCAGGCGGAAGTAATCGGCGATCCAGCGCGCCTGCGCGATGCCCAGCGCGCGCACGCCGTCGAGAATGAACTGCCGGCGCAACTGCGCCGGATCGAGATCGCTGGGCGCGAACGGCGGATCGAGCTGCGCCAGCACCCGCTCGGCGAGGTCGTACACGCGCTGGAAGCGCTCGCGCCGCGGCACCATCAGCTCGCCCAGCGCGAACCACGCCTCCAGCCAGCGCTTCTCCGGCTTCCACTCCCACCAGCCGGAGACGCCGCGGTCCTCGCGCGGGAAATCCGAAGCTAGCACCGGGCCGCTCTCGCGGATGCGCGCGAGCAGCGCATCCATCGCCGGCCGGTGCTCGCGATGCATGCGCTCGGCGTGGCGCTGCGCCCAGTGGCTGCCGCGCTCGCGCCAGGCGCGGTGTGCGGCGAGGTCGCGCGCGCCGACGAAGCAGGCCTCGTGCGCCCAGCACTCGGCGATGCGGCCCTCGGCCAGCGCCTCGTCCAGCCACGCCATCGGGTAATCGCCGAGGCGGGCGTGCAACACCAAGTAGGGGCTGCGCGCCACCACGTGGATGGAATCGATCTGCAGCAGGCGCATGCGCTCGATCGCCGCCACCACGTCGTCGCGCCGCGGCTTGCGGCGCGGCGCCTGCAGCAGGCCTTGCGCGTGCAGCTGCAGCGCGCGGGCCTGCGGCAGGCTCAACGCCGCGGCCGGGTTCGCTGAAGCTGCGTTCAACGGCACGTCGCCTTCACGCCGGCTCGACAAGAATGTTGCAGTGACATTTATGCAGCCTTTGGTAGCGTCCGACACAGGCCTTGCGGGCGACTCCCTTTCGTCACCCGCAAGGCTCGCACTCCCTCAGACATTCTGGCATGGAGTAACCGTCATGAAAGTACGCAACGCCTTGTTGCCCGCACTCGTCGCCGGCGCCCTGGTCTTCGCCGGCGCCACCTTCGCGCAAGACACCACGCAGCCCGCGCCGCCCGCCACGCAGGCGCCGCCGGCCGCGGACACGATGCAGTCCGCACCGGCGCCCACGCAGACGCCGCCGCCCATCGTGACCGTGCGCAGCGTGCCGCCGGCCGCGCCGCAGATCGCCACGCCGCCGCCGTTCGAGCAGCTCTCCGGCGGCAGCAAGTGGATCACCGAGGAACAGGCCGCCGCCTACCCGCCGCTGGCGAACGACTTCCTCAACGCCAGCCACAGCGGCAAGCGCATCAGCAAGGCGCAGTACGAGGCGTGGGTGAAGCAGATTCATTGAGGGCAAGGAACACGAACCGGCCGCGTCGAGGACGCGGCCGGTTTTTTTGTGGGTTTTGTTGACTGATGCGATCCTCCATGATCACGGCGACATGACGGTCGACGGAGTGACGAATCACTCGCCCTGCCTTGGCGCCAGCAGCGGCCCCCCATGGCCGCACTGTTCAACTGGGTGCGATCTTCCATGATCGCGGCAACGCGAAGGTCGACGAAAAGATGAGCCGCTCGCGCTGCACTGGCGCCAGGAGCGGCCATCCATGGCCGCACTGTTCAATCCACTAAACTTCGGCGATCCCCACGCATCCTTGCGCCGGAGCCCCCCATGCCCTATCGCCGCCTCCTGCTGCTGACCGGCTGCCTCGTCGTCGGCGTCTGCCGTGCGCAGAATCCCGATCCGATGGACATCCGCGCCTGCACCGCGATCGAGAGCGACGCGCAGCGGCTGGCCTGCTACGACCGCGCCACCGGGCGCGACCAGCTGCCGGCCGCGCAGAAGCGCAGCCAACCCGCCGCCGCGGTGCACGCGGACATCTTCGCGCACGGCCGGCAGGCCGAAGTCGCCGCCGCGGCCGAACCGCAGGTGTCCACGCCGCTGTCGCTGCTGGACAGCCGCTGGGAGCTGTCGCCGGAGAGCAAGCTCGGCACCTTCAACCTGCGCGGCTACAGGCCGGTGTACGCGCTGCCGCTGTTCGCCACCAGCAACCAGAACAAGGAACCGCACAGCCCCAACCCCGACAACACCGTGCGCGCGCCGCAACAGCAGCAGAACGTCGAAGGCAAGTTCCAGCTCAGCCTGAAGACCAAGCTGTGGCAAGACGTGTTCGGCGACGCCGGCGACCTCTGGCTGGGCTACACCCAGAGCTCGCGCTGGCAGGTCTACAACGCGAAGACGTCGCGGCCGTTCCGCGAGACCGACTACGAACCCGAGGCACTGCTGGTGTTCGACACGCACTACCGCGCGCTGGGCTGGGACGGGCGAATGTTCGGCATCGGCGTCGTCCACCAGTCCAACGGCCGCGGCAATCCGCTGTCGCGCAGCTGGAACCGGGTGGTCGCCGACTTCGGCTTCGAGCGCGAGGGCTGGACCGTGGTGTTCCGCCCGTGGTGGCGCATCCCCGAGGCGCGCGCCGACGACGACAACCCCGACATCAGCGACTACATCGGCCGCGCCGACGTGCAGATCGTGCACGAATGGCACGGCCAGGAATTCGGCATGATGCTGCGCCACTCGCTGCGCGGCGGCCGCCGCAGCCGCGGCGCCGCGCGCTTCACCTGGAGCTTCCCGCTGGGCGGCAACCTGCGCGGCTACATGGAACTGTTCAAGGGCTACGGCGAAAGCCTGATCGACTACAACCACGACGCCACCTACCTCGGCGTGGGCGTGTCGCTGCTCGACTGGTATTGAGCGTGCCGTTCGCGGCCTGGCGCCAACTGTCCTGACGACAAAGGCCCGGCAGTCCGTGCCGGGCCTTCGGGATGCCGCGCAACGGCAGCGCGCCGTTGCGGCGCAATCAGTGGTGATGCCCGCCCGCGCCGTGCACGTGGCCGTGCGCCAGCTCTTCCTCGGACGCCGCGCGCACCTCGGTCACCTCGATCGCAAAGTGCAGGGTCTTGCCAGCCAGCGGGTGGTTGCCGTCGATGTGCACCTTGTCGTCCTCGACGCGGGTCACGGTGACGTTGATCACGCCCTGCGGGCCGTGGCCCTGGAACTGCATGCCGGGCTGGATGTCCGCCACGCCCTGGAACGCCTCGCGCGGCACCTGCTGCACCAGCTCGGGGTGGTGCACGCCGTAGCCCTCTTCCGGCGCCACGTGGGCGTCGAACTTGTCGCCGGCCCGGCGGCCTTCCATCTGCTTCTCCAGGCCCGGCACGATGTGGCCGTGGCCGTGCAGGTAGGCCAGCGGTTCGCGGCCGGCGGAGCTGTCGACGACCTGGCCGTCGTCGTCGGTGAGGGTGTAGTGGAAGGCGACGGCGGTGTTCGCGGCGATCTGCATGGCGTGGTCCGGTGACGGGAGAGGAACCGGTTTCGCACCGGCGTGATCGGGCAGACTAGCAGATTCGCCCGGCCCCGCCGCCGAAAGCGGCCGACGTCTGCGCGATACTCGGCGCATGAACCGGATCGCAACATGGCTCATCCTGCTGCCGTATCTGCTGCTGGCCGCCACCCCGTCGGCGGCGGCCACCGCACCACTCCCCGATGCGCCCCATGATCGATCCGCGCTGGCCGCGCGGATCGACGCGATCGTCCGCCAGCCGCGCTACGCCGCCGCCGACTGGGGCATCGCCGTGACGGCGCTGGACAGCGGCCGCACGCTGTACGCGCACCAGGCCGGCAAGCTGTTCCAGCCCGCCTCCACGGCCAAGCTGTTCACCGCGGCGCTGACCCTGGCCACGCTCGATGCGAACTACCGCATCTCCACCCGCCTGCTGTCGGCCGCGACGATTCGCCACGGCCGGCTGGAGGGTCCGCTGCTGCTGTACGGCATGGGCGACCCCACCCTGGGCACGCCCGCCGCGAATCCCGACTGGGCGGACGATCTGGCCGCGCAACTGGCCGCGCGCGGCATCCGCACGGTGCGTGGCGACCTGATCGCCGACGCCACCTATTTCGCCGGCCCCGCGCTGGGCAACGGCTGGGAGGCCAGCGACCTGCTCGGCTGGTTCACGGCGCCCGCTGCCGCGCTCAGCGTGCACGAGAACAGCGTGGCGCTGACGGTGACGCCTGCGGCCGAGGCCGGCCAGCCGGCGCGCCTGGATTTCCAGCCCGCCGTGGCGGCGCCGCCGCTGACGGGCTCGCTGGCTACGGTTGCGCCGCACGCGCGCGACGACATCAACCTCTACCGCGCGCCGGGCGACGGCGTGCTGCACGCGTTCGGCAGCGTCGCCGCGGGCGCGCCGGCGCGCACCTACCGGCTGGCGATTCCCGACCCGCCCCGCCAGGCCGGCGAGGAACTGCGCGCCGCGCTGGCGCGCCACGGCGTGCGCCTGAAGGGCGAGTTGCGCGTGCTCGACTGGCCGCAGCGCGACGACGCGCTGCGCGCAAATGCGCAAACCCTCGCCGAAGTGCTGTCGCCGCCGGTAGCCGAGATCCTCCGCGAAGGCCTCAAGCGCTCGCAGAACCTGTACCTGCAGAACCTGCTGCAGCTCGACGGCATCGCTGCGCAGGCCGCGGCGGCGAACCAGCCCGATCCGCCTACCGGCTTCCTGAGCAGCGCCGCCTGGGGCCTGCGCGCGCTGCACGACCTGCTCGAACGCATCGGCATCGCGCCGTCGTCGGTGCTGCTGGAGGAAGGCAGCGGCTTGTCGCGCGGCGACCTGGCCACGCCCGCGGCGCTGGTGCGGCTGCTGCAATACCTCGCCGCGCAGCCGTATGCGGCGCAACTGCGCGGCATGCTGCCGCTGGCCGGCGTGGACGGCACGCTGGAGTGGCGCCTGCGCGACGGCCCGGCCGCCGACCGCGTGCAGGCCAAGACCGGCAGCATGACCCATGTGCACGGCCTCGCCGGCTACGTCACCACCGCGGACGGCCGGCAACTGGCCTTCGCGATCCTGCTCAACAACTACGCACGCGGCCCCGACGAACCGCACGCCAACCGCGACATCGACGCCATCGTCGAGCTGCTGGCCGGATACCGCGGCGGGGAATGAGGAAGCGCTGATTTTGCTCGTCATCCCAGCGAGGCGCTTTTCAACAGCCGAAGGCTGGTCAAGCTCACTGCTGTCCGGAATATTTCGCCGGTGATCTGCTCTCCTCTCCCTCCGGGACGGGTGCTTGCGAGAACCATTCGATTCCGCACCTTGGCTCGCCTGCGGCGGGCTTTCGCTCGGGTGCTTTCGCAAGCGACAAAGCGGTTTCGGTCGCCTGCCGGCGCCCGAGTTCCTTCTCTTTGCTGGCCCAAAGAGAAGTAACCCAGAGAAATGGCCTGTTCAATCCGCCGACCCTACAAGCCCGCTGTGTTGAGGGGATTGAACCAACGCTCGTCGACACGTCGCCCCACAGCGGCCACCCCGCGACGTATCTGGAAACTGAGGGGCCAAATCTTGCGACGCTTCGCTTTGCTTGGCTCTGGCTGTTGCTTCTGCGCGCTGGGAGCGTGCTGCTTTTCCCGGGGCCCCTCGGCGACGGTGAGGCGGGGACGAGGAGGCCGCGCAGCGGGCGAGCCCACGGATGGGCTCGCCTTTTCGCGCGGGCAGGAGCCCGCTCGAAAAGCCCGGCCCCGACTCACGGACTTGCCGGGCAGGACGCCCGGCAAGCGTCGCCGCGGGGTGTCATTTCTCTTTGGTGACTTTCTCTTTGGACAAGCAAAGAGAAAGTCACTCGGGCCGCGGCAGCGGCTCGAAACCGCTCTGTCGCTCGCGATAACGCAGAAGCAAGAGCCCCAACCCTCTCCCGGAGGGAGAAGGATTCACCAATCAGCACCTTCCCGAATTCGAGTCGCTCGGCTTCGTCGTTCAAGGCGAGAGCCTGCGGTGCTTGGAGCCTGCGAAACTGGAACATCGAATATTCCGGACACCAGTGTGCGAACGCTGGGATCCAGTGCCTCTGGAACACTGACCACAAAGACACTGGATGACTCGCTGCGCTCGTCCCTTCGGGGCCGCCGTACGGGCGTTCTGCGCACTACGCGCTTGTCCTGCTTGACCAGCCTTCGGCTGTTGAGAAGCGCCTCGCAGGAATGACGAGCAAAATGACGGCATCCCCAAAGAAAACCCGCCGGGCGGCGGGTTCAAGCCTTGCTCAAGGCCCCTGATGCGCGGCGCTCTCGGGCGCGCGGCGCGGATCGGTACAGATCAGGCGAAGTCCAGCTCCACCCGTGTCACCATCACGCCGCGGGGGCGCAGCGTGCCGTTGAGGCTCTGCTTGAGCTGCTGGCCCAGCGCGCGGCGGTCTTCCGCGTTCGCCTCGGCCTCGCCGTGCAGCGCTTCCAGCGCGCCGCGGCGGATCAGCTGGTCGGCCTGCTCGATCACCGCGTCGGCGCGCTCGGGCTCCAGCACCTGCCAGTACACCGTGCCGCGCACGTCGCGCGCGTCGGCCAGCGGCTCCTCGAAGCGCAGCACGCGGCCACCGAGATCGATGCGGTGCCCGACCCGATCCAGCAACGGCAGCACCACGTGGGTGCCCGGCTGCAGCAGGCGCACCGGCTTGCCGTGGCGATAGAGGCTGTAGACCTGCCCGTCCGGCACGTGCTTCACCGCCAGCGCGGCAAGCGCGAGCAGGCTGAAGACGGCGGCGTAGATCAGGGCGAGCATGGTCAGGGAAATCAGTGGGTTATCTATTGATTGTTGTGATTCAACAGCAGCTTGAGCATACAGCCGTATGAACCTGTGAAGATTAATCTTTATTTAACGCCGATGCCTCGTGGCTTGCAAGCGCCGGCGCCCGCGATCCGTATCGGCTCGGCCGACCCGCCTGAGGGCAAGCATCGGTCGTACCAGTGGGCCCGGATGGACACGCGCGCCGCCGGGCAGCGCACGCATCCGCGCGGGCGATCACGCCCGGGTTGTCGATCCGGTCCGCTTTGCGCCGTGGTGCGCCGAGCTGCGCGGGCGGCGGCGCCAGGCCCCGGCCGGCGCCGCCGGGGCAGCTATGGACGCGGCACGTCAGAACTTGCCGGCGCGGAAGTCGGCGATCGCCTCGTGGATCTGCTCGGGCGTGTTCATCACGAACGGCCCGTAGCGCGTCACCGCCTCGTTGAGCGGCTTGCCCGCGACCAGCAGCACGCGTGCCGGCGCCGCGCCGCCGCCGATACGCACGCGCTCGCCCGGCGACAGCACCGCCAGCTCGCTGCGCGCGAGCCGCTCGCCGGCCACCTCGGCCTCGCTGCCGTCGAACACGTAGGCAAAGGCGTGGTGGCCTTCAGGCAACGGAATCTCCACCTGCGCGCCCGGCTCCACCGCGATGTCCAGGTACACCGGCGCGGTGACGATGCCGGCCACCGGGCCGGTGGCGCCGGCGAACTCGCCCGCGATCACCTTCACCGTGACGCCGGCGGCCGGCTGCACCACGGGGATGCGCTCGGGGCCGATGTCCTGGTAGCGCGGCGCGGTCATCTTGTCGGCGGCGGGCAGGTTCACCCACAGCTGGAAGCCCCACATCAGGCCGTTCTCCTGCTGCGGCATCTCCGAGTGCAGGATGCCGCGGCCGGCGGTCATCCACTGCACGCTGCCGGGCACGAGATCGCCGCGGTTGCCGTGGTTGTCGCCGTGCCGCATGTGGCCGGCCAGCATGTAGGTGACCGTCTCGAAACCGCGGTGCGGATGCTCAGGGAAACCGGCGATGTAGTCGTCCGCGCTGTCGGAGCGGAACTCGTCCAGCAGCAGGAACGGGTCGAGCATGTCCAGCCCGGGCTGGCCGATGACGCGCTTCAGCTTCACGCCCGCGCCGTCGGAGGTGTCGATGCCGCGGATGCGGCGGAGGATGCGGCGTTCGCTCATGGCGAGGCTCCGGTGAATGGAATACCGCCAAGATGCGCGTGCACGAGGCGTTAGCCAAGGCGCGTGCGGGGAACGGATTGTTTCGCGTTGCGAACCACGAGCGGCAAAGCAAAGCCGTGCTGGATGTCCGAGGCGCGCTTTCCTGCGCGCCTCGGACTCGCCCAATCCGGCTCACGCCGGGTCGGGCTCCGCCAGCCGATCACTGGCGATCGGCTGGCGTGCGGGCCATCCATGGCCCGCGGTTCTTCCGGCCGTGCAGAGGCGGCCGTGCAGGGGTTGGGTCAGTGCACCCAGTGCCCGCTGCGATGGCGCGGCGGGGTGCCGTCGTTGCCGGTGTCGGGCGCGGTGTGTCGCTGCACCATCGCTTCGAGTTCCGCCTCGGTGGCGGGCTTGGCCTGCCAGTACTGGCCGACGGCGTCGAGCACGGCGGGCACCTGCGACAGGCACTCGTCGTATTCCTCGTCGCTGAGCTTCTCGAATTCGGCGTCGGCGCTGAGCACGCCGTCGTCCACCGCCAGCGCCATCACCGGGCCGAGCAGTTCCATCAGCTGCGGATCGTCGGCGAGCCGGCCCTCCCACAGCGCGGCGCGCAGGTCGATGCCGCGGCTGAAGCCTTCGCACCAGCCGGCGGCGGAAAGCTGCGGGCCGTGGTCGGTGTCGATCTCGCCGAGGATGGGTTCGTAGGCGTCCACGTCGAGTTCCGCGCTGATCGAGTCGTTGAGCTTGGCCAAGAGTTCCAGCACGCGGTTGCCCTCGGCCTCGTCGGCGAACGGCTCGTGCAGCACCTCCGGCAGCCATTCGTCCGGCAGCACCTGCAGCGGGCCGACCGCGAGCGCGCTGAGCAGGCCGTGCACGCCGTCCAGCAGCAGGCGGTCGTCGCCTTCCTGGACGTGGGCGCGCAGGTAGCGATCCAGTTCGTCGAGCTCGTCGTCGGTGAGCGAGCTGGGCCAGTCGGTCTTGCCTGTGTTCATTCGATATCCAGATTCAGCGTCACCGGCGTGTGGTCGGAGGGACGTTCCCAGCGCCGCGGTTCGCGATCGATCGCCGCGCCGACCGCGGCGGATTTCAGGGCCTGGCCGACGAGGATCAGGTCGATGCGCAAGCCCATGTTGCGCCGGAACGCGCCCTGCCGGTAGTCCCACCAGCTGTAGTGGCCGCCCTCGGATTCGAACAGTCGGAAGCTGTCGTGCAGGCCGAGGTCGGTGATCGCCTTGAGCGCGGCGCGCTCGGGCGGCGAGCACAGGATGTCCTCGCCCCAGGCTTCGGGATCGTGCACGTCGCGCGCGTCGGGCGCGATGTTGAAGTCGCCCAGCACCACCAGGTTCGGGTGGCGCGCGATCTCGCCGGCGAGGAACTCGCGCACGCGCTCCAGCCAGTGCAGCTTGTAGGCGTATTTCTCGTCGCCCACCGCCTTGCCGTTGACCACGTACAGGTCGACGATGCGCAGCCCGCCCACCCGGGCGGCGAGGATGCGCCGCTGCGGGTCCTCCAGCCCGGGGATGTCGGTGACCACGTCGGCGAAGTCGCCCAGCCCCTCGCGGGCGAGGATCGCCACGCCGTTGTAGGTCTTCTGCCCCGAAAACACGCTGCGGTAGCCGGCCGCGGCAAGCTCCGCGGCGGGGAACTTCGTGTCCTCCAGCTTGGTTTCCTGCAGCGCCACGATGTCCGGCGCGGCGTCCGCCAGCCACTGCGTCAGCTGCGGCAGGCGCACCTTCAGCGAGTTCACGTTCCACGAGGCGATTTTCATGCGCGCATTGTACGGGATGGCCGTGAACCGGCCCGGGAACGGGCCGTCGCCAGCTGAACCGCCGGCGACCGTGGCCGACGCCGCGGCGCTTTTCCATGTAAGCTCGCCACGGCAAGGTCCGGGGAGGACTCGGATTCCCTGCGTCATCCTGCGTCCGGGCGCATCCGCCCAGGCCGCAGATCATTCATGTTTCAAAGGTATGTGTCATGTCGGAACGTCAGAGCGGTACGGTCAAGTGGTTCAACGACGCCAAGGGCTTCGGGTTCATCACGCCGGAAAGCGGTGAAGACCTGTTCGTGCATTTCCGCGCGATCCAGGGCAACGGCTTCAAGTCGCTGCAGGAAGGCCAGCGCGTCACCTTCGTCGTCACCAAGGGCCCGAAGGGCCTGCAGGCCGAGGAAGTGCAGAAGGTCTGAGCCTTCGGCACTCCGCCGCCTCGAGAAGCCCGCCACATGGCGGGCTTTTTCTTGTGCGACAAAGCTCAGCTGGCGCTTCTGCCGCTCACCCTGAGCGTAGGCCCGCAGGGCCGAAGTCGAAGGGAAGTCACAGTTGGGCGCTTCGACTTCCTCGCTCCCCAAAACACGACTATCCACGGTCGCTCTCCGCGTGCGCTTGCTATTGCAAGCTACGCTCAACGCGAACGGAATCTTTGACTGAGCATCGTTGCTAATCTTGCGCTCTTATTGATGTCGCTTGACGGTGAGACAGTGATGCAGGAGCATCGCCGTCATACACCCCGATTCGGGGCCTGCTAAGTGCCACCTCAAAGGAATGCCTTGATGAAGACAATACTCGTTGGGATTCTGCTTGCAGTCGTTGCCATGCCGTCTTCTGCTGCGTACTGGATGAAACTCGGCAGCAACCAATCCGGCGATTTATATGGGGATGTCGGCAGCCTAAGGATGAATGGAAACTTAGCCTCCTTATGGTTCAGGGTCGACTACAAGGCAATGAAAGCTGTGGAAGTCAATGGAGTAAAAAAGCTATTCAATCAAGAAAAAATCTTATATGTCGCCAACTGTATGTCGGGGAAGGGCGCAATAAAGTCTCTAGTTCAATACAACTCTATCAATGAAGAGATGATCCAAAATATAGATAACTCGTCCGTTGCACTAGAGCAACCGGTACCAGATTCAGTGGGAGAGAATCTATATGATCAGGTTTGCGATTCTGTGCGGGCAGTCCGCAAAGTGCAGGCGCATCAAGAGGCCTCCGATAAACCTTCGCCACAAATAGTAAGGAACAGAGGCAATTAATCCCATATAAAAAGCCCGCCATTTGGCGGGCTTTTTCTTTCTTCAATCCACCAACCCGTGGCTGCGCAGCAGCGCTTCCGGCTCGGGCTTGCGGCCGCGGAAGGCGACGAAGCTTTCCAGCGCGGGGCGGCTGGCGCCCACGGCGAGCACTTCGCGGCGGAAGCGCGCGCCGGTGGCGGGATCGATCACGCTGCCGGTTTGCTTCGCCGCATCCTCGAACGCGCCGAACGCGTCGGTGCTCAAGAGCTCGGCCCACAGGTAGCTGTAGTAGCCGGCCGCGTAGCCGCCCGCGAATATGTGGCTGAACGCGTGCGGGAAGCGCTGCCACGCCGGCGGGTGCAGCACCGCGACCTGCTTGCGCACGTCTTCCAGCACGGCCAGCGCGCGCGCGCCCTGGGCCGGGTCGTAGCCCAGGTGCAGGGTGAAGTCGAACAGCGCGAATTCCAGCTGGCGCACCAGGAACAGGCCGGCGTGGAAATGCCGCGCGGCGAGCATGCGCTGGAACAGTTCCTCCGGCAGCTTCTCGCCGGTTTGCCAGTGGCGCGCGAACAGGTCCAGCGCCTCGCGGTTCCAGCCGAAGTTCTCCATGAACTGGCTGGGCAGTTCCACCGCGTCCCACTCCACGCCGTCGATGCCGCCGATCGAGGGCAGGGCGATTTCGGTCAAGAGGTGGTGCAGGCCGTGGCCGAATTCGTGGAACAGGGTGAGCACGTCGTCGTGGGTGAGCAGGGCCGGCTTGCCTTCGGTGGGCGGCGCGAAGTTGCAGGTGAGGAAGGCCACCGGCAGCTGCTTGCTCTCGCCGTCATCGAAGCGGGCGCGGCACACGTCCATCCACGCACCGCCGCGCTTGCCATTGCGCGCGTAGAGGTCGACGTAGGCGCCGGCGAACACGCGGCCGGCGGCATCCTGCATGTCGTAATAGCGCACGTCGGGATGCCACGCGTCGACGCCTTCGCGCGGCGCCAGGGTGATGCCGTAGAGCTTGCGCACGATCGCCCACAGGCCGTCGATCACCGCCGGCAGCGGGAAGTAGGGCTTGAGCTGTTCCTCGTCGAGCTCGTAGTTCTGCTGGCGCAGCTTTTCGGACGCGTAGCCCACGTCCCAGGGCTCGAGGTTGTCGAGCTTCAGCGTCTGCTGCGCGAACGCGCGCAGCGTGGCCAGCTCGCGCTGCGCCACCGGCTTCGCGCGCGCGGCAAGGTCGTGCAGGAATTCCATCACCTCGGTGGGCGAGCCGGCCATCTTGGTGGCCAGCGATTCTTCGGCGGCATTCGCAAAGCCGAGCAGCTGCGCGGCCTCGTGGCGCAGCGCCATGATCTTTTCGATGCGCGCGGAGTTGTCGTACTTGCCCGCGTGCGGGCCTTGGTCGGAGGCGCGGGTCTGGTAGGCCCAGTACACGCGCTCGCGCAGGCCGCGGTTGTCGGCGTAGGTGAGCACGGCCTGCACGCTGGGCTGCTTCAGCGTGACGAGGAAGCCGTCCAGCTCCTGCTCCTTCGCGTACTGGCGCAGCACCGCGAGGCCGGACTCGGGCACGCCGGCGAGGTCGCGCTCGTCGGTGACGTGCTCGTGCCACGCATCGGTGGCGTCCAGCACCGCGTTGGAGAATTCGGTGGAGAGTTTCGACAGTTCCACGCCGATCTCGCGGAAGCGGCTGCGCGCGGGTTCTTCCAACGCCACGCCGGAGAGCTTGAAGTCGCGCAGCGCATGCTCCACCAGCGCGCGCTCGGGGCGCGGCAGCGCGGCGAACGCCGGCGCATCGGCCACTGCCTGCACGGCGGCGTAGAGCGCGCGGTTCTGGCCCTGCTCGATGCCGTAGTCGGTGAGCTGCTCCTCGGCCGGGCCGTAGGCTTCGCGCAGCGCAGGGCTGTCGGCCACCGCGTGCAGGTGCGACACCGGCGCCCAGGCGTGCGCCAGGCGCTGCGCCAACCGCTCCTGCGCGAGCATCACGTGGGCGAAGTCGCGCGGCGCGCCGGGCGCGGTGAGCGCGTCGATCGCGGCGCGGTCGTCGGCGAGGATGGTATCGATCGCCGGCGCGATGTGTTCGGGGCGGATGCGGGAAAACGCGGGCAGCGCGGCGTCGGCCAGCAGCGGGTTGTCTTGGCTCATGGGGGCTCCTTTCGAAGCGGAAGCGTGGCGAGCGGGCCGGGCGAAATCAAGCGCGGGCCCGCGCCGGGTTCAGCCGCGATCGGGAAGGCGTAGCATCGGGGCATGTCGCCGACCGATCTGGCCGAACTGCTAGTGCGCACCGCGATGTTCGCGCATCTCGGCGACGCCCAGCGCACGGCGCTGGCGCGGCAGCTGCGCTGGCTGTGCCTGCCCGGCGGGCAGTACCTGTTCAAGGCCGGCGAGCCGGCCGAGGCGCTGTACCTGCTGCGCAGCGGCAGCCTCGGCGTGTTCGACGGCCCCACCACCCTGCTGCACCAGCTCGCCGCCGGCGAATGCGTGGGCGAGATCAGCCTGCTCAGCGGCGGCCGCCACCATCTGTCGGTGCGCGCGCTGCGCGACTCGGAGCTGCTGCGGCTGGACTGCAGCGCGTTCGAGGCGCTGATCGAGCACCACCCGCGCGCGATGCTCGACGTGGCCCGCGTGGCGATGCAGCGCCTGCTGCAGAACGCGCGCCGCGACACCGCGCCAGACGCGCCGCGCACCTTCGCGATCCTGCCGGTGGACGCCAACGTGCCGGCGCACGCGCTGGCGCTGCAGCTGGCCCAGGCGCTGGAGGCGCACGGCAGCTGCGTGGTGATCGACGCCGAGCTGGGCGCCGGCCGCGGCAGCGACTGGTTCGCCGAGCGCGAGGCGCAGGCGCGCTTCGTGCTCTACCTCGACTGCACGGACGACGCGGCGTGGCGCCAGCGCTGCCTGCGCCAGGCCGACGTGCTGCTGCTGCCCGCGCTGGCCGCACAGCCGGCGCGGCCGTGGCCGGAGTCCGCGCCCGGCCATCCCTCACGTGCGCGCCACCGCCCGCGTCACCTGCTGTTGCTGCACCCGGGACGCCAGCTGCAGGTGGGCGCTGCGCGGCGCTGGCGCGCGCAGTTCTGCGGCGAGCTGATGCACCACCACATCCGCGACGCGGAGGACGTCGCGCGAGTGGCGCGCCTGGTCAGCGGCCACGGCCGCGGCCTGGTGCTGGCCGGCGGCGGCGCGCGCGGGCTGGCCCACCTCGGCGCGATCCGCGCGCTGCGCGAGGCCGGCCTGAGCTTCGACGCGATCGGCGGTACCAGCATCGGCGCGATCATCGGCGCCGGCGTGGCCAACGGCTGGGACACGCCGACCCTGATGCACGAATACTTCGACGCCTTCGTGCGCGGCCGCCCGCTGTCGGACTGGACCCTGCCGCTGGTGGCGCTGACCCGCGGCCGCCGCGCTACCTGGCTGCTGCGCAAGGCGTTCGGCGCGATCGACATCGAGGATCTCGCCAAGCCGTTCTTCTGCGTTTCCACCAACCTCTCCGGCAGCGGCCGCGTGGTGCACCGGCACGGCCCGCTGTGGCTGTGGCTGCGCGCCTCCAGCGCGATCCCCGGCGTGCTGCCGCCGGTGCTGCATCACGGCGAGGTCTACGTCGACGGCGCGCTGGTGGACAACCTGCCCACCGACGTGATGGCCGCCGACGGCCTCGCCCACCTCACCGCGGTGAGCATCCGCGCCGACATCGAACTGCGCACCGGTATCGAGGATTTCGCCACGCCCGCGTGGTGGCGCCTGCTGCTGCAACAGCGCCGCGGCCCGCGCTGGCCCGGCCTGGTCTCCACCCTCACCCGTGCCGCGATGGTCAACAGCGAGGAGACCAGCGAACACTGCCGCGCGCTGGCGCAGCGGCTGATCACCCCGCCGCTCGACCACATCGGCATGCTCGACTGGAAGGACTGGCAGCGCGCGGTGGAGGCAGGCTACCGCGAGACGGTGCGGGTGCTGGAGGCGGAGCGCGCTTGAGGCATCGAGCGTAGGCCGGGCTTCAGCCCGACACACCGAACGCGCGGGAATGTCGGGCTGAAGCCCGACCTACAACGGCATCGCTACAATGCGCGCATGAACTCCCTGCGCAGCTACAAGGGCATCGCCCCCGTCCTCGGCGAACGCGTCTACGTCGACCCCGTCGCCAGCGTGATCGGCGACGTGGTGCTGGCCGAGGATGTTTCCATCTGGCCCGGCGCGGTGCTGCGCGGCGACGTGAACTCCATCCGCGTGGGCGCGCGCACGAACATCCAGGACGGTGCGATCGTGCACGTGGCGCACGCCGGCCCCTACGGCCCGGGCTATCCCTGCCTGATCGGCGCCGACGTCACCATCGGCCACGCCGCGGTGGTGCACGCCTGCACGATCGAGGACGGCTGCCTGATCGGCATGCACGCCAGCGTGCTGGACGGCGCGGTGGTGAAGAAGTTCGGTTTCGTGGGCGCGGGCGCGGTGGTGCCACCGGGCAAGGTGGTGGGCGAGCGCGAGCTGTGGCTGGGCAACCCGGCGAAGTTCGTGCGCGTGCTCGGCGACGCCCAGGTCGAGCAACTGCTGTATTCGGCCGCGCACTACGTGCGGCTGAAGGACGACTACCTCGCCGGCTGAGCAATCGCTACAGCGCTGCCGCGCGCGCGCCGAGCGCGGCCGCCTCCTGCGCATGCCGCTTGCCCAGCAGGGTGCGCTGGGCATCGAGGTAGCTGCCGAGCAGGGCCAGCTTGTAGTCGCTCGCGTTGACCTCGTCGTGCGCAGGGTCGTACTTGTAGTTGCCGGCGTCGTAGGCGCGCAGCAGCTGCAGCTCGCGCTGCGCCTCGTCGAGCTCGCCCGCGGCGATGGTGCGCTCCACCGTCTCGCTGGCCGGCTTGAACGCCGCGCGCAACTGCTCCAGCGCGGTGCGGTTGTGCGGGTCGAGCTGCAGTACGCTGAAGTAGAACTCGAACGCGTTGCTGCCCACCGGTGCCACCAGCCGGCCATCGCGCTGCGCCTCGGCGGCGAGGCCGAGCAGGATGCGCGTGCCGCTGTCGTCGTCGGCCGGCGCGGCCGCGGCGCGCGCGCTCCAGTGCCACCAGCCGCCGCCGGCCAGGATCAGCACCAGGATGCCGCCCAGCCAGAGCTTGCGGCGAGAAAGGAAGGTTGCGAGAGCTTGCATGACACCCGTGCCTGAGCGGAACCGCAGTCGCGGCAAGCTAGCGGGGCATCATGTCAGCGCGATGACTCGCCAGCCGGGCGAGCGGTCCGGATGGCTGAGCGAATACGCGTCGCTCAGCCCGCCGCGCGCAAGTCCTGGTACACCGGCTCGGTGTCGGGGCGCCGGCCGTGCCACAGCTCGAACGCGTCGGCCGCGGTTTCCACCAGCATGCCGAGGCCGTCGAACGCGTAGCGCGCGCCGGCGGTCTTCGCCCAGGCGAGGAAGCCGATCGCCGCCGCGCCGTAGGCGAGGTCGTAGCAGAGCGCGCGGGCGCCCACCAGCGACAGCGGCAGCTGCAGGCCGCCGCCCAGCACGCCGGCCGAGGTGGCATTGACGATCAGGTCGTAGCTGCCCAGGTTCGCGAGATCGCTCCAGTAGCGGGTGTGCACGCGCGCCGGCTCGCCGATCGCGTCGGCCAGCGCGTCGGCGGTTTCCGGCGTGCGGTTGACGATGGTCAGCGTCTGCACGCCCGCGTCCAGCAGCGACCACGCCACGCCGCGCGCGGCGCCGCCCGCGCCCAGCAGCAGCGCGTCGTGGCCGCGCAGGTCCACGCGGTGGCGTTCCGTGATGTCGCGCACCAGGCCGTCGCCGTCGGTGTTGTGCGCGGCGAGCCGGCCGTCGGGCAGGCGCGTGAGCACATTTGCGCTGCCGGCGCGCGTCGCCGCCGCGCTGCGTTCGTCTGCCAGCGCGTAGGCCGCGCCCTTGTGCGGCAGGGTGACGTTCGCGCCCACGCCGCCCGCGGCGAAGAACGCCCGCACCGCTTCGACGAAATCCTCCGGAGCCGCATCGATGGTGCGGTACTCCAGCGCGATGCCGAACTGTCGCGCGAAGGCCTGGTGGATGCGCGGCGACAGCGAATGCGCGATCGGATGGCCGAACACGGCGAACTGGGAGGGCGGGGTCATGTGTTGCTCTGCTCCTGGGAGGGATGGCCATAGTATGAAGCTGGCGGCGGCCGCCTGGTGTTGACCTGTGGGGGCGATGTTGCGATTGGGCTTTGCTGCTGCGCTTTTGCCAGTTTCAAAGTGGTTTCTGCCGCAAGGAACAAAGCGGTTTCGAGCCGCTGCCGCAGCCCGAGCTACTTCTCTTTTGCTTGTCCAAAAGAGAAGTAGCCAAGAGAAAACGACACCCCGCGGCGACGCTTGCCGGGCATCCTGCCCGGCAAGTGCGTGAGCCGTGGCCGGGCTTTTCGGCCGGGCCTCCTGTCCGGTCGAAAAGGCGTTGCCCTCCCTGGCAACGCCCGCTGCGCGGCCTGATCGTCCCCGGCTCACCGTCGCCGAGGGGCCCCGGGAAAAGCGGCGCGCTCCTGCGCGCAGAAGCCAAAGCCCCCCTCACCCCGACCCTCTCCCCCAAGCGGAGCTTGGGGGAGAGGGAGTTGGTGCGGCGCGCGCTTCGGCTTTGCTCATGATCGCGATTGCGCATGAACGCCACGCAGGCGCTCAGAAGAACTCGTATTCCAGCTGCGCCAACCAGGTGCGGCGCGGCGCGGCCGCGTTGATCCCGAACACCACGCCGACGCGATATTCGAACTCGGCCATCGTGCCCGGGATGCGCCACTCGCCCGCGACCACCGGGCCGGCCTGGTAGGCGTGGTCGGCGGGGCGGCCGTAGGCCTCGATGCCCGGACGGAACGCGGAAGACACCGTGTAGGTGCCCTGGTAGGCGTAGCGGAACTCGTACTTGCCGGCGGCTCCGGCGCCCAGCTGCTTCTCCCAGATCAGGTTCAGCGTGTGGGTGGTGCGGCCGACGGTCTTCGCGATCAGCGGGCCGAACTCGGCGGCGTCGTGCTCGCCCGGCCGCGTGTTGTGCTCGTAGGCCGCGAGGAAGCCGAAGTCGGCCCAGTATTCGCCGACCGGCGTGAGCTGGAACGTGTTCTCGAGTTCGTAGCCCAGCAGGTGCTCGCCCTCGCCCGGCGCCTTCTTGTACTTGGCGACGTACAGCTCCGCCTTCCACCAGTTGTTGAAGGTGTGCGCGAGCGATAGCTCGGCGGCGCTGCCGCCGTTGAAGTCGGCGCGCGGATCGTCGTACCGGTAGCCGCGCACTTCGATCTCGCTCTGCGTCGCGATCACGTGCGGCGAATAGACGATGAAGTCGTCCGCGTGGGCGCGCGGCGCGGCGGCGGCACAGGCGACGGCGAGGCAGGCGGCGGCGGAGCGGAGCAGCGGGAAGCGGGCGGAACGGGGCATCGGGAATCTCACCTGTAGGTTTTTGGGGCGCAAGCCGCCACGCCCGCTGCCCACGCAACGGGTACCCGGCAACGCAGTGGTTTTTTTCAGGACGACGGGTTGGCTGTCGCCGACGAACGACGCGACGCGTAGCGCATGCCGGCCACGAGCAGGCACACGGTGGACAGGTAGAACACCACCTGGATACCGCTGGGCCGCGCGTCGTAGCCGATCAGGATGTGCAGCGCCTGCCCCAGCACCGAGCCGTTGCCCAGCAGCGCGGAACTGTTCCACAGCTGCGCGCCCAGCGCCGGCAGCCAGTCCGCCTGCACCAGGAAGCGCGTGGCGGTGGAGGCCAGCCCGGCGGCGAGCAGTACCAGCAGGCCGTTGGTGGCGCTGAAGAAATGGCGCAACGGAATGCGCAGCAGGCCGAAGTACAAGGCGTAGCCGACCGCGACGCCGCCGCCCAGGCCCAGCGGCACGCCGGCCAAGAGATCGCCCGCACCCGCGCCGCCGGCGGCCATGCCGTACAGGAACAGCACCACTTCCGAGCCCTCGCGCAGCACCGCCAGCGCGACCACCGCCAGCAGCATCGCGAGCGAGCTGGAGCCGGCCTTCACCGCCTGCCCCACCGACTGCATCGAGCGCGCCAGCTCGCGGCCGTGGCTGGACATCCACACCACGTGCCAGCCGATCATCAGCACCGCGGCCAGCAGCACGCCGGCGTTGAACAACTCCTGCCCGGCGCCGCCCGCCGCGCGTTCGATCGCGCCGGCGCACGCGGCCACCACCGCCGCGCCGGCCGCGCCCAGCGCGATGCCGCCGCCGATGTACAGGCCGCGCCGCGGCACGCCGCGGGTGGCGGCGGCCACGATGCTCACGATCAGCGCCGCTTCCAGCACCTCGCGGAACACCAGCAGTGCGATGCCGAGCATGTCAGCGGCTCACTCCGCGACCAGCACGCCGTTGCCGGTGGCGCGGTGGAAATCGTCGAAGAACGCGTAGCGGCCCTTGTCCAGCGGCCCCACGTACACGGTGGAGGTGCTGCCCGGCAGCACGATCTGCTCGCGGTTGAAATCGTTGCTCTCGAACTCGGACGGCGTGCTGTCCTCGTTGCGCACCAGCAGCTTGAACTTGGTGCCCGCCGGCACCTGCAGCGTGGCGGGCTGGTAGGCGTGGTTGCGGATCACCAGGGTGTACTCGGGCATCGCGTCGGACGCCGCGCACGGCAGCGCGACGGCCAGGGTCAGGAGCAGCGGCAGGAGCAGGCTTTTCATGGGGCAGGCGTGGCGACAAGCGCATCGGAGGGTTTGCAAATGCTAACCGTTCTTATTTGCATGTCAAGATTCGCCTGCCGCGGATCGCTGCCCAGGGAAGGCCTGATTTTGCTCGTCATCCCAGCGAAAGCTGGGATCCAGTGTCTATGGACCACTTGAAAGCAAAGGCACTGGATTCCTGCTTTCGCAGGAATGACGAGCAAGAAGCTGGCTTAATCAGGCCTTCCCTAAAGCTCGAAACCCACGCCCACCAGCGCCATCGTCTCGCCGCGGTTCGGCGCGTGCAGCTTCGCGTTGGAGATATGGCGGATCTGGAAACTCAGGTGGCGCCACTGCCAGCCCACCGTGTTGACGAATTCGTAGGCGCTGCTGAGCGCCTGGGTGCGGCCGCTGTGCAGGGCGAACTGGAAGCCGTAGAAGAAATGGCTGTACCAGTCGTCCGGGCCGCCCGCGCCGAGGCGCACGCCGCCGGCGGCCAGCCAGATGTCGTCGGTGGTGCCGTAGCGGGCGTGGCGGTAGCGCGCGATGTCGCGGCCGTTGATCCAGCCCAGCGAAACGTCGGGCGCCCAGCGGATGCCGGTGTCGCCCAGCGGGTGGGCGGCGAACACGCTTTCGACGAACACGGCGTTGGCGGCGCGGCTGTCCATGTAGCTGCGGCCCGCCTGCAGTTCGACGTGGGCGGCGGTGGCGGGAAGGGCGACGAACGCCAGCGCCGCCGCCGCGGGACGGAGGAAACGGAGGGACATGGTCATGGTGGATGCCTGCGGGGACAGGAGGGGGCTATTCGTGAACTATACCGCCCGGTATTGCAAACGAAGCGTCATCGGCAAGGGAAGCATCGTGCGCCAACCCGCCACCCCGACGCGTGCACGGCCCATGAAAAACCCGGCCGGAGCCGGGTTTTTCATGGGCCGTGCGGGGATCTCAGTGCGCGGCAGGCGGCTGCAGGCCGGGGCTGTCCAGGTCCAGCTTGTCCGCTTCGAGCAGTTCGGCTTTCGCGTCGGCCTTGCGCAGCGCGGGCGCGAATTGGGCGGCGTCGCCCACCACCACGATGCGCGTGCGCTTCGCATCGAGATGCTGGCGCGCGTAGGCCTCGATCTGCTTCGGCGTCACCGCCTGCACCTTGGCGATGTACTGGCCGATGTCGGCCAGCGGCAGGCCGTAGACCGCCAGCTCGGCCAACTGCTGGGCGAGGCCCGCGGTGGTCTCCAGGCTGCGGCCGTAGCTGCCGACCAGGGTGGCCTTGCGCGCGGCCAGTTCCGCCGCGGGCACCTGGCCGTCGCCGAGCCGGGCGAACTGCTGCCGCATCAGCTCCACCACCTGCGGCGCGGAAGGGTTCTTGGTCTGCGCCGCGGCCAGCCACAGCCCGGTGTCGGCCATCGGCTGCAGCTGGCTGCTGGCGCCGTAGGACAGCCCGCGCTTGATGCGGATCTCCTCGTTGAGCCGCGCCGAGTAGGAACCGCCCAGCACCGCGTTGGCGACCACGCCGGTGTAGTAGCCGGCGTCGCGGCGCGACGGCGCCACGTGCGCGGCGACCACGCCGGCCTGGCCGGCGCCGTGCTGGTCGATCAGCAGCAGCGCGGGCAGCGTGCCGTCGGTGTCGCCCTTCGGCTTGGCCGGCAGCGGCGCGGCAGGCTTCCGCCAGTCGCCGAAGCTGGCTTGGGCGAGCTGCGCCGCCTGCGCCGGCGTGATGTCGCCGGCCAGCACCAGGATCGCGTTATCGGGCCGGTACAACTCGGCGTGCAGGCGTTCCACGTCGGCGCGGGTGATGCGCGCGATCGAGGCCGGTGTGCCGGTGCGCGAATGGCCGTAGGCGCCCGCGCCGAACACCGCGCGGCCGGCGGCCAGCGAGGCCAGCGCGGTCGGCCGGCTCAGCGTGAGGCGCAGGTCGTCCACCGCCTGCGCCTGCGCGCGCTTCAGCTCGTCGGGCGCGAAGTCGGGATGGCGCACCACGCTGGCGAGCAGGTCCAGCGCCTGCGGCAGCCGCGGCGTGGTGACGGTGATGCCCACCGCGCTGCGGTCCCAGCCCGCGGCGGCCTGCAGCGGGCCGCCCAGTGCCTCGGCGGCGGCGGCGATCTGCGGTGCGCTCTTGCCGCCGGCGCCCTTGGTCAGCAGGTTCGCGGTGAGGTCGGCGAGGCCGGCCTCGTTCGCCGGGTCCATCTCGCCGCCCCTGCGCAGCACCAGCTGCGCGGTGACCAGCGGCAGGCCGTCGCGGCGCACGCTGACCACTTCCAGCCCGTTCGGCAGCCGCTGCGCCACCGGCGTGGGCACGTTGAGCTTCGGCGCGGGGCCGGGCGCGGGCGGCGTGGCGGGAAAGCTGGCATCGGTGGCGGATGCACCGCCGGCGACGGCGCACAGGATGGCCGTAAAGACGGCCGAACGCAGCAGGGTCGGAAAACGGTGGCGGCGGATCATTTCGCGTCTCCCGGCTTGGCGTTCTTGGACTCTGGCAGGTAGTCGATGGTGACGCTCTTCGCGCCGGTGACGTAGTCACGCAGCACGCGATGCACATCCTCCGCGGTGACCGCCTGCAGCGCGGCGAGGTCGCTGTTGACGCGCGCCGGGCTGCCCTCGGTGAGCGTGGCCTGGCCCAGCGCGAAGGCGATGCCCTGCGCGGTCTGGCGCTGCTTCAGCTCGCGGGTCAGCAGCTGGGTCTTCACCTTGTCCAGCTCGGCCGCGGCAATCGGCTGGGTGGCGAGCCAGACGATCTCCTCGTGCAGCAGCTTCTCCGCCTCCTGCGTGGTGTGGCCGCTGGCGAGGATCGCGTAGGCGGTGAACAGCCCCGGCCCGACCCGGCCGTCGGCGTCGGCGCCGACCTGCTGCGCCACCTGGTGGCGGTACACCAGCGACTGGTACAGCCGCGAGGAATCGCCCTGCGCCAGCAACGCGGCGGCCACCTGCAGCGGGATCAGGTCCTTGCCGTCGGCGGCGGGCGGAATCAGCCAGGTCACCGCCACCGCGGGCAGCGGCGCGGTCTCGCTGGTCACGGTGTAGCGCGCGTCCTTCCCGCGCTTCGGCTCCTTCGCATCCACCTGCGGGATCGGCGTGGCCGGCTTCGGGATCCAGCCGAAGTACCGGTCGACCCAGGCGTCCAGCTGCTTCGGATCGAAGTCGCCGGCCACGATCAGGGTGGCGTTGTCGGGGCGGTAGTAGGTGTCGTGGAACGCGATCACGTCCTTCAGCGAAGCGGCCTCCAGCTCGGGGATGCTGCCGATCGTGGGCCGCTTGTACGGATGCACCTGGTACGAGTGCTGATCGATCGCGTTGAACAGCTTGCCGTAGGGCTGGGCCAGCACGCTCTGGCGGTATTCCTCCTCCACCACCGCGCGCTCGGACTTGAAGTTCTTCTCGTCCACGTTGAGGCTGGACAGACGCTCGGCCTCGGCCCACAGCAGGGTCTGCAGGTGGTTGCTGGGCACCACCTCGAAATAGTTCGTGATGTCGTCGCCGGTGGAGGCGTTGTTCTCGCCGCCCACGTCCTCGGTGAGCCGGTCCATCTGCTCGGCGTGCATGTGCTTCGTGCTCTTGAACATCAGGTGCTCGAACAGGTGCGCGAAGCCCGAGCGGCCCTGCGGATCGTCCTTGGAACCCACGTGGTACCACATCTGCACCGCCACGTTGGGGCTGGCGTGATCCTCCACGCTGAGCACCTGCAGGCCGTTCGGCAGCGTGCGCTCGCGGTACTGGATCGGCGGGACGCTCAGCGTCTCCGCGGCCGCCGCGGGCGGCGGCGCCAGCGTGGCGGCGAACAGGGTGAGGGTGGCCAGCAAGGCGGCCGGGCGCAGGCGCATGGGCTTGGGTCCGTTTGGCGGAAAGTCCGAACCATAGCAAGCCCGGCTGAATCGTGCCCGTGACAGTCGCCCACCTCTCCTGTTTGCGCGGAGAGGTGGGCGAGAGGTTTTTTTGTTGTTCTCGCGCAGCTGCAAGCGACAGAGCGGTTTCGGTCGCCTGCCGGCGCCCGAGTCCCTTCTCTTTGCTGGCCCACGCCACCGCAGGAGCGGTGGCGAACAGCGAAGCTGGCCCGAAGGGCGGAGGGCAGGATG
>OFIS01000387.1_pt1 | contig 27927 bp, 28 predicted proteins | sample 1775071 | NCBI WGS metagenome assembly OFIS01 (sample SAMN08195774, study PRJEB24354) | sludge metagenome | isolation source: sludge from phenol fed wastewater aerobic bioreactor C | place: India: Nagpur | collected 2016-09-17
TGCCTGGCCCCGTCAATGCGGCTGGGGCGCAGCAGGCAGGCCAGCATCGACTGGCCGCAGAACACGTACAGCGGCAGATAGCAGTGGTGGTCGTAGTAGGCGTGGAACTGCTTGAGCTCCTGCTCGCCGTGCAGCGGGATATCCGAGGCATCCACATCCAGAATCAGTTGCCTGGGCGCGGTGGCGAAGCTGGCGATGAAGTGTTCAACCAGCACCCCATGCAGCGCCCACGCATCGGCGCGGGTCGCCCCCGTCTCCAGGCGGCTGAGCGTGGGTGAACTGGCCAGGGCACGATCTCGCCCAACAGCCGTTTGCATCAGCAGATCCCCGCGCAGCGTATCGTGGTCGTTCAGGTCTTCGTAGCCGCAGCACAGGCCGTACAGGCGCTGGGCCAGCAGATCGCGCAGGCGGTGATGAATGCGGCCAGCGGCCCGGCGCTCGGTCAAGGCCTTGGCCGCCATGCGCGACAGGCCCGTGCGCGCATCAATTCTTCGCAGCAGCATCAGCCCGCCGTCGGAGCTGAGATCGCCGCCTTGGAAATTGGCCTGTAAATGGCGCCGTCCAAGGCGTCCAAAGTCCAGTTCTTCAGTGGTACGATTTGGCATAGGCGGTTCTTTTTGGTTGTATGGCGTGAGACCCAATAACCATAAGCCCTCGGGCAGGAATCGCCTATTCCTTTTTACCCGCCTGACGAAATTTCCGGGTTAGGCAGAGCGGACGCCCGCTGGGACGGGCGGCTGCCGCGCCACCGCTCCACGCCCCCCCCTACCGCCCTTCCTGGCGGATGCGCTGCACCTCGTAGACGCGCAGCGACACCGCCGCGGCCCGCAGCAGGGGCACGTCGATCCGTTGCGCGTCCGCCCGCTCGACCAGATCGCCCAGGATCTGCTCGACCTCGACCGGACCGCCGGCCTGCCTGTCCCGGTACATGGAGGCGGTGATCGTCGAGCCGGCGTCCGTCAGCCCGGCGATCGCCTGCTCGGCCACGGCCGGCGCCAGGGGGAAGCCATGGGCCGCCGCGACGGACAGGGCCTCGTCGCACAGCGCCCGGGCGGCGCGCGCGCCGTCGGGCACCGACACGACCTGGCCGACCGAGCCGCCGAACAGGCAGCAGATCCCGGCCAGCGACGCCAGGAAAGCCCATTTGTCCCACATGGCCTGCTCGATGTTGTCCGAGAGCACCGTGGCAAAGCCCGCCCCCCGCAAGGCGGCGTCCACCGCCCGGATGCGATCGCTGATCCCGCCGCCGCGCTCGCCGTAGGCGAGGCTCTGCATCGGGGCCATCTGCACGATCCGGCCATCGTCGCGCAGTTCGGCCACCACGCGGCAGACGCCGCCCAGCACCGGTTTTTCGCCGAAGCGCGCCACCAGGCGCTCGATGTGGCGCATGCCGTTGAGCAGCGGCAGGATCATCGTATCGGGCCCCACCGCGGCGGCGAAGTCCTCCATGGCGCCGTCCAGCGCATAGGCCTTGACGCCCAGCAGGATCAGGTCGTAGGGTTGCGCGATCCGGGACGCCTCGATCCACCGCGGCCGGACGGTCAGGTCCCCGTGAGGGCTGACGAGCCGCAAGCCGTCGCGCTGCAGCTGCCCGGCCCGGCGCGCGCGCAGCAGGAAGGTCACTTCGCGGCCGGCCGCGGCCAGGCGGGCGCCGAAATAGCCGCCGACCGCGCCCGCGCCCACAATCAGAATTCTCATGGCGCTTCTCCTTTCGTCCCGAATCCGCCGCGGCCGGCAAACCGGCCGGCCCGCCCTGGATGATAATGCCGATATTTCGACTGGACGAGAAGGAACCGCGGGCCATGGACTTTGCATCGACCCTGCTGATCGCCGCCGTGGCATGGCTGGGACTGCGTGCGCACTACCAGCGCACGCGCATCGCGCTGCTGGGGCGCCACCTGGCCGGCCTGCAGCTCGAACGCCACATGGAAACCCTGACCCAGGGCTACACCCGCGCCATCCACGAGGCCTCCGAGGCGCGCCAGATCCAGGTGCTGGAAACCTTCGCCGCGGCCGAGCGCAGCGTGGCGGCACAGGTACGGACGCTGGCCGAGGCCATGCAGCAGGAAGGCGCGCAGGCCACCTGCATGAGCATGCTGCCGGTCTGCCTGCCCTATGCCGAACGGATCCTGCCGCTGCCGACGCGGGACTTCCGCGCGCTGCTGCGCATCCATGCGGCCGGCCTGCGCCACGTGGTGGACAACGGGGGCCGCTGGAGCCCGAAGGACCGCGCCTACCATCTCTCGGCGGAGCTGTATCTGCTGCAGCACAGCTGCCACTGGTATTGCAAGTCGCGCGCCGTGGCCGATGCGCGGCTGACGCTGCGGCATCAGGTCACGCATCGGCAGGCGCTGGATGCGGCGTCCGACGCGACCCGCTCGGCCTACCTGCAGTGGATGCGGGGCGCGGCCTGACGCAAGGCCGGGTGCGGGGCGCCCCTCAGCGCAGGGCGGCCACCTCGACCCGGCAGGCCCCGCAGGCCCGGATCAGTTCGGCGTCGTGGCTGGCGAACAGCACGACGCGGTCCCGTGACCAGGCCTTGAACTGCCCGGCCAGCACGGCGCGCGCCTGCGCGTCCAGCCCGTTGCTGGGGCCGTCGGCGACGACGACGGCCGGATCGCCCAAGGCGGCGGCCGTCAGGAAGACCTTGCGGCGCGTTCCCGTGGACATCTGCTCGAAGCGCTTGTCCAGATGCGGCTCCAGCCCCAGGCGGCACGCCAGGTCGAGCACGGCGTCGTCCAGGGCCGCGTGCTTTTCCGCGGCGACCTGTTCGAGCAGCCCACGCCCGGTCTGTGCGGGAAACGCCAGGCAATCGTCGGGCACATAGGCCAGCCGGGCCAGGGCCCGCTGCGGCGCGTGGGTCACCGAATGCCCGTCGATCCAGACATCCCCCGCGTCCGGCGCGATCGCGCCCGCGATGATGCCCAGCAGGCTGGACTTGCCGGTGCTGTCTTCCTCGCAGAGCGCCACGCAGCCGGGCTGGAAGGTCCGGGTCAGGCCCTGGAAGACGGGATGGTCGCCGTAGCGCTTGCCGAGATTGTCGATGCGGAGCATGGCGGAAGTGTACGCACGAACGGCGCGCACGGCCAGTCTCCCCGCGAGACATCAGGAAACAGGCGCGGGCGCTTCTGTGCGATTTTGTCAGCAGAACCTACCGCCGCGCCGCGTCCGCCGGGCCGGCGGCCGGCGTGTACAGCGCAGGCATATCGGAAGCATACCGGGGGCGCAGGCCGGCCGCGCGGGGCCGGGCGCACCCGCGACGTCCGGGATTTCGCTGTCGAACCCGCTTACATCGGGCCCCGGAATGCCTTGATAAGGTACCCATGAGTCCATTCTCACAGGAGGCGCTCATGTCCAAGACCCTACTCGCATTCCTCGCCATTCTCGCCAGCGGCAGCATCCTGGCCGCCTGCTCGTCCCCCTCCACCGTCACCACGCGCGACGGGCGGACGGACTACAGCGCCGACGCGCCGAACACCGACACGGACGACGGCTTCGTCACCTACGAGAAGGGCGGCCGCGAGGTCAAGATCAACAAGTCCGAGGTCCGGCGGATCGAGGAAGTGGATTGACCGCTGCCCGTGAATGGATCCCCGGCGGCCCTGCCCCTGGCGGAGACGCTATGGGATGAGCCCGCGCTATGGGATGAGCCGGGCCAGCCCGTTCTGCCGCTCGACGATCAGGGCCGCCAGCGCCGACAGGTAATCCATGATGGCGGGCTCGAATTCCGCGAATACCTCCATGCTCTTGGTCGAACGCACGACGCTCATGGTCTGGATCAGGCGGGGGTCCACGATCCTGCGGGCGGTCAGCCTGCCGCTCCCGAGTTCGCTGGCAACCGCGCCGTAGGGCATGACCGTCGCCGCCATTCCGCGCAGGACGATTTCGCGGATTCCGGCGATGGACCTCATCTGGTAGACGATATTCAGGGTGCGCCCCCGTTCGTGGGCCACGCGCTCCATCAGGCAGCGGCCCACGTCCCGGCGCCCTCCGAATACGAAATTGAAACCCAGGACCTCGTCGAGGGAAATGGCATCCCGCCCGTCATGCATGTCGGGATGGGTGACGAACAGGACGTCCTCCTGCACCATCGAGGTCAGCCACACGCCGGGCCGCTCGCTTGCGTCGTAGGCCAGGGCGACATCGAGTTCGCGGTTCTCGACGGCATCGACCAGCGCAAAGCTGGGATCTTCCCTCAGGGAGAACGCAAGGCGCGGAAGCAGTTTCTTCGCCGAGAGGACGGCATCGGTGCCCACGAGCAATACCAGGCTGGAAGGCATGCCGAGCGAAAAGAACCTTTCGGCGCTGCGGCCCAGGCTGGAGACGTCCTTGACGGTGACCTCGAGCAGTTCAAACAGGGAGCTGACCCTGGAATAGAGCAGCTCGCCGGCCGGGGTGACGTCCACGCCACGCGCATGGCGTATCAGCAGGGCCACGCCCAGGGCGTCCTCCAGCTGCTTGATGTTGAGGCTCAGGGCGGGCTGGGCAATGCATAAGGATTCCGCCGCATGGGTGATGCTGCCCAATTCGACCGTCTTCACGAAGCATTGCAGCTTGCGCAGCGTCAGATTATGCAGATTCATAGACCCCTCGCAGTGCCCGCGCCAGGCGGCATGCCGTCATGCCTGGAGCAGCGACCGGTGCGCCTGCTCGGCGGACCGGGCCCACAGCTGCCATGCGCGGTCCGCCTGGCCTTCGGTCGACACCGCCGACGCATGCGCCTCGGCCTCCGACAGGAAAGTCACGGCCCCCAGCCCGCTGGCCTGAAGCTGGATCCTGGCATTGATCTCGGAATACACCGCGCGGAAGACGGCCTGCTTCAGGGACCCGCCGGTCACCGTGCTGCCATGCCCGCGCATCAGCACCATGGCATGGCCGGCGAGCATATCGGCCAGATGCCTGCCCAGTGCGGGAGTGGTGACCAGCATGTCGGTGCCGTCCCCGCCCCTGTCCCGGATGTCGAACACGGGGACTCCGCAGCCGATGAAACCCGCCATATGGCACACCGCCCGGAAGGGCGTGCCTTTCACGACGCTGAAAGGCACGACGGACTGCGAATGGCTGTGGACGATGGCCTGCACCTCCGGCCTGGCCCGGTAGATTTCGCTGTGTATGAACCGTTCGAGGTACAGGCGATAGCCGGACGGCCGCAAGGGCTCCCCGTCCAGGCCGATCTCCACGAGGTCATCGGGCGTCACCAGCGCGGGCGCCATATTCCGTGCCATCAGGAACGAATCGCCCCCCGCCGATCGGACCGTGACGTGGCCGAACGCGTCCAGCACCTGCCGATCGAACAAAATGTGGTTGGCAATGGCCAGGTCCTGCTTCAACTCATCCATCGCTGAAAATCCACCCTGTCATGCATCGATGAAAATCCCGTCCCGCCTCATGGGCTGACTGGCTGATTGGCCGATTGGCCGGTCAGGCGGCCCGGGGCCGAATGGTCCTCAGATAATCCAGCGCTTCCTCCAAGGCCACCACGTCGCAGTATTTCGCCTGCAGGTCGAACAGACTCTGCCTGTGCGCGGCTTCCGACCGGTCTCCCACCGCTTCGGCGACGATGATCGGCCTGAACCCGTTCTGGACCGCATCGACCGCCGTGCCACGCACGCAGCCGCTGGTGGTGCAGCCCGCGATCAGCACGGTATCGCAGCCATTGGAGACCAGACGGGACAGCAGGTCGGTGCCAAAGAAGCACGATGCGTACTTCTTCACCAGGATCGAATCCTGCGGCTGGTGATGCAGGCGCGGATCCAGTTCGACGGCCGCCGTGCCGCTGCGCAGCGTGGCGGCGCCCTTCTGCTTCAGCACCCATATGCCTCCATCCCTCAAGGACGCGTCGTCATATGCGGTCGTGGTGAAGAAGACCGGCACGCCGGCCTCCCGGCAGGCATCGATCAGGCGGTTCGCGGCCTCTATTTCGGCGTCCATGTTCGACCCCAGCGGCATGTCGGGGTCGGTGAAGGCCTGGATGATGTCCACGATGACCAGGCCCGGCCGCTGGCCGAATCCGATTTTCAACCCGAAGCCGCGCTCACGAAAAAACTTTTCGTCAGCATGAACCATTTCATTCATTTTCTTGCTCCTTGTCCGACAGAGCGGAAGCCGAAAAGACGCTCCATCCTCAAAATGCACTCTCCCGCCCCGCACAGCCGGCCCGGCATCAGCGATAGCGCGACACCCGCCGTTCCAGCCATCTCAGAAACAGGCCGGGAACGACGGCGAGAATCACGATGAACATGATCTGCCCGGTGATCCGGGCGACACGCGCATTGGCGATATTGCTCACCAGTTCATGGCCCAGCCCGCTCGCCGCCGACACCATGCCCGCCAGGATCAGGCCGATCATCGTCAAGCCCAGTGCGATGCGCGCACCGCTGGCCAGCGTCGGGATCAGGGCCGGGATGATGATCTTCGTCAGCTTCGTATGCCACGGCAAGGTCAGCGCATCCGCGAGCCTGAGCAGATTCCTGTCGATGCCGGCAGTCGCGCCCATGACCAGCAGCGCCATCGGCGGCAAGGCATGGGCAATGGCAAAAACCACACGGACCTGTTCGCCGATTCCCAGGAAGAGGATGAAGACCGGATACAGCGTCACGAGCGGCACGCAATAGCAGGCGAACATCGGCGCGGCGAAGACGCGCGACCAGAAGGCGGACAGGCCCAGGCCAAAACCGATCAGCGCGCCCGCCACCACCGAGATGATCCAGCTCAACAGCAGCAGCCTGACCGTCGTGAGGATGCTTTCGCGGTAGGCCTCGCGCCCCAGGTCCAGTATCAGGCCGCGAATCGCCTCCAGCGGACCGGGAAACACCACGTTGTCGACGAGCGCGGCAATGACGGCCCAGATCAGGAGCACGACGGCCGGCAATGCAAGCACCACGATCGTCTCGTCGACCACCCGCGCCAGGGGAGCGCATGCGGCGCTGCCGGCACATGCCACCGTCCCCGGCTCCTTTCCAACCCCCGCAAAAGGCATTTTCTTCACGGTCAGACCCTCTTGCCGCGTCTGCGCAAGAGCAGACCGAACAGGAAATTCACGCCCAGGGCGAAGAACAGCACGATGACGATTCCCGCGTACATGTCATTCACCGAGAAATGGTCGTAGGCATAGGAAATGAAATAGCCCAGGCCGTACGTGGACAGGATGAATTCGCTCGCCATGACCCCGATGATGCTGAACGACAGCGCCAGCCTGAGCCCCACGACGACCTGGTTGACGATCGACGGCATGAGTATCTTCAGCACGTGATCCAGGGTCGAGAGCTGGAGGGACCGGGCCAGCTTGATCGTGATCCGCGGGATGGAATCGAGCCCGTCGAGCGTCGACGTGATGACCGACACGATGCCCAGCAACGCGCCCAGCAGAATCACCGGGACCAGGCCTATGCCGGCGACCACCACGAGCAGCGGATACAGGGCGAAGGTCGGTATGGCGTAATAGATCGACAGCCAGGGATCGAATATCCGGCGTATGGGCGCGAAGCGCCACAGGATCAGGCCGATGATGATTCCCCCCACGGCTGCGAGCGCGAATGCGAGCAGGATGGCCAGGAGACTGGGCCCCAGATAGCGATACCAGAACGTCGGCTCCACGAGCAGCTGCGAGGCCCGCGCCAGGATCGCGCTCAGCGGCGGCAGGGTGAACGAATCGACCAGGCCGGACCGCGGTCCGGCTTCGAGAAACACCAGGATGATCGCCACGCCGGCACACGTCCACCCTCCCGGAGCAAGCCCCAGGCGCCGTTCTGGATGCCGCTGCAAGACGGACGCGCGCATCACAGCACGGCCCCCTGCCTGGACAGGGCCTCCTCGGCCTCCGAACGCAACAGGCTCCAGACCTCCTCGATCAGGCGGGCAGCCTCTTTCATGCCCAGGACCGATGGATTCCTTTCCTGCGGCAGATCGACCGCCGCATCGAGGATGATGCGGCCGGGCCGCGCGCTCATGACCAGAATGCGGTCGGACAGCAGGACCGCCTCCTGGATGCTGTGCGTCACGAAAATGACGGTGGCCCCGACCTGGCGCACCATTTTCAAGAGTTCGAGCCCCAGCACCACGCGGGTCTGCTCGTCCAGCGCCCCGAAGGGCTCGTCCGCCAGGACGAGGTCGGGAGCGGTGCTCAGGACACGGGCGATGGCGGTACGCTGGCGCATGCCGCCGGACAACTGATGGGGATAGTGCCCGCCGAATTCCGCAAGGCCGACACGTCGCAGGACGTCGGCGGCGACCGCCAGCCGTTCGGCCTTCGGCACCTTCCGGACTTCGAGGGCGAAAGCGGCATTTTCGAGCACCGTGCGCCATGGCAGCAGGGCGGCCTCCTGGAAAATGATGCCCGTATCCTTGCGCGGCGCGGTCAGAAGCTGCCGTTCGACCAGCACCTTGCCGTCGTGCGCCCTGTTCAGGCCCGCCACGATATCCAGCAGAGTGGATTTGCCGCAGCCGCTGGGCCCCACCAGCGTGGTGAAACTGCCGGGCATGAATCGGGTGGAGGTCCCATCCAGCGCCACCACCTCCCCATAAACCTGCCCGACCTCTTGCAATTCAACCAGGACACCCATATATGGCCCGCCTTGATATGAAGTGAATATGCAATCGAACCTGAATGCATTCAGTCGGGCATCCGGCCCTTGTGCCCCTCCGGCAGATAGGCGTCCGTCAGCAGGTCTTTCCAGTTCACCCGTTCGATGTTGTCCGTATAGCGCAGGCCCTCCTCGACCACGGCCAGCGACTTCGGATTGAACGCCAGCGAAAGCACGTCGAGATCGATGAATTTCTGAATCAGTTCCTTGCCGATTTCCGGGTCCACATTGACGCTGGCCGCATACATCTCGCCCGCCTCCGCCGGATTGGCCTTGATCCAGTCTATTGCGGACTGAAGCGCGCGCAGCAGGCCCCGGGCCACTTCGGGATTCTTTTCCGCATAATTGCGGCTGCTGACGATCATCGTCAATTCATAATACGGCACGAACTCGTTGGCGCGGACGACGACCCGCAGGTCCTTCGCGTGCTCCTTTTCCGTGAGTGGCGGAAAGAACGTGATATCGACGTCCCCGCTTTGCAGCAGCGCGATCCCCGCCCCCACGCCGCCGGTGGCGACCCGCTTCGTGGTTTTCATGTCGAGGCCGGCATACTTCGGCACCAGGAAGCTCATCGCCTCGGTGACGGAGCCCGCGTTCGTGAATCCCCAGGTCTTGCCTTCGAGGTCCTTGACGCTCTTGATCGGGGAATCCTTCAGCACGCCCCAGCCGATCTCGAACGGCACCTGCGTGGCACCGGCGATGATCTTGATCGGAGCGCCCTTCATGTGCGCGTTGACCAGGGAGGACGTGGCCACCTGCCCGAAAGGCAGGTTCCCCGCAATCACGTTATGCAGCGTGGCGCCGCCGCCTTCCGCCGGCAGCACCTTGTCGAGCACGATCCCTTCGCGTTCAAAAAAACCCCTGGTCTGCGCCACCTTCCAGGGCATTCCGTTGATGTCGGTCGCCTGCGCCACCGATACCGTGATGTGCGCGAGGTCCTTGGCGACGCTCACGGACGGCGAGATCATCGCAAACGCCCATGCGAACACGCCGGCACCCGCATATAGCGCACGCCTCCAGTTCCGTTCCATATCAAAGCCTCCTCCGGCATCGAATGCCTGATTTTGAATGCCTGATTCATGTATCGTGGAATCGCATCGTGACGGATCAATGAAAATCCGCCCAAGACGATCCCGATATTTATTTTTCACAGGACCTGGCAATACCGGATTAAATAACCCGCATGCCGGTCCAGGTTTTATATCATGGCAATCAAACAAGGGGCCAATACGTTTTGATTTAGGCTTCCCATATATTATTCTTATGGGACGACGCCTTCTTCCGGCCCCGGCCCGGGCCCCGGGGCGCAGGCCCGTGGATTCAGATCCGTTCGAGCACCACGGCGATCCCCTGGCCCACGCCGATGCACATGGTGGCGAGCGCGTAGCGGCCGCCGGTCGCATGCAGGCGATTGACCGCCGTCGCCACCAGGCGCGCGCCGCTCGCGCCCAGGGGATGACCCAGGGCGATGGCGCCGCCCCAGGCGTTCACGCGCGCATCGTCGTCGGCCAGGCCCAGCAGCCGCAGCACCGCCAGGCCCTGCGCGGCGAAGGCTTCGTTGAGTTCGATCACGTCGAGCCGGTCCAGGCTCAGGCCCGTCTGGGCGAGCACCTTCCGGGTGGCCGGCGCCGGGCCGATCCCCATCACCCGCGGCGCCACCCCGGCCACCGCCATGCCCACGACGCGCGCCCGCGGCCGCAGTCCGAAACGCGCCGCGCAGGCCTCGTTCGCCAGCAGCAGCGCGCAGGCGCCGTCGTTCACGCCGCTGGCGTTGCCGGCCGTGACGGTGCCATCGGGGCGCACCACGCCCTTGAGCCGGGCGAGCGCCTCCAGGCTGGTGGAGCGGGGATGCTCGTCCCTGTCCACGGCGAGCGGCTCGCCCTTTTTCTGCGGCACCAGGACCGGCGTGATTTCCCGGCCGAGATGCCCGGCCGCCTGGGCGGCCTGCGCCCGTTCCTGGCTGGCCAGGGCCATGCGGTCCTGGGCCTCGCGTCCGATCCCGTATTCGGCGGCCACGTTCTCCGCCGTCTCGGGCATGGAATCGACCCCGTACCGCGCCCGCATCAGCGGATTGACGAAGCGCCAGCCGATCGTCGTGTCGTGGACGGCGTTGTCGCGCGAGAAGGCGCCGGCGGCCTTGGGCATCACGAACGGCGCGCGGCTCATGCTCTCGACGCCGCCGGCGATCATCACCCCCGCCTCGCCGGCCTTGATGGCGCGGGCGGCGGTGCCCACCGCGTCCATGCCGGAGCCGCACAGGCGGTTGAGGGTGGCCCCGGGCACGGAAACCGGCAGGTCCGCCAGCAGCGCGGCCATGCGCGCGACGTTGCGGTTGTCCTCGCCCGCCTGATTGGCGCAGCCGAGCAGCACGTCGGACAGCGCCTCCCAGTCCACTCCCGGGTTGCGCGCCACCAGGGCGCGCAGCGGCACCGCCGCGAGATCGTCGGTGCGCACGGTGGACAGCGCGCCGCCATAGCGCCCGAAGGGGGTGCGCACGGCGTCGCAGATCAGGGCCTGCTCGTTCGTAGCCATCAGGAAACTCCCGGGAATCCGCCAGTGGAAGGAGGCGAGGTCCGCGCGGGTCCGGTCGCGCACGGATCCCGGGCGGGCGCCGCGCCCCCACGCCTCTCCCATCGGCTGGACCGATGGGTGGATCGATTGTGAAGTATTCCATGTCACTGGACAATCGGAAATAATGTGAACATTCTGTCAAGGATATTTGTTCAATGGAATCCATCAACGCGCAATCCCTGATCCTGCTGGTGGACATCGTGGACGCCGGCAACCTGAGCAAGGCCGCGCGCAAGCTCAAGATGAGCCGCGCCAACATCAGCTACCACCTCAACCAGTTCGAGCAGGCGCTGGGCCTGCAGCTGCTGCGGCGCACGACGCGCCGCATCGAGCCCACGGAAGTCGGCCTCAGCCTGTACCGCCACGGGCGCGTGATCCGCGACGAACTGCTGGCCGCGCGCGAATCGGTCGATTCGCTGGGCCGGGGCCTGCACGGCTCGGTGCGCCTGAGCCTGCCCACCGGCTTCGGGCACCTGGTCGTATCGGACTGGATGATCGAATTCAAGCGCAGCTACCCGGACATCGCCCTGGACGTCGTCTTCGACAACAGCATCCGCGACCTGCTGGGCGAGGAAATCGACATCTCCGTCCGGGTCATGTCCGAACCGCCGCCGCAGATGGTCGCGCACGAACTCTGCCAGGTGCGCTATGTCCTCTGCGCATCGGCCCGATACGCCCAGGAACACGGCATGCCCGAGCGCCTGGAGGACCTGCCCGGGGTTCCCCTGATCACCTCCACCGTCGAGGGGCGCGAGCTGCGCCTGGCGGCCTACCGGGACGGCGAACGGCAGGAAATCCTGCTCAAGCCCACGCTGGCCTCCGAAAATTTCCAGTTCCTGCGGGAAGCCATCCTCTCCGGGCTGGGCATCGGTCTGGTGCCCGACTATCTGGTGAACGAGGCCGTGGCCGACGGGCGGGCGGTCCTCGCCTTCGACGCATGGCGCCTGAGCGTGTTCGGCTCGCGCATGTTCCTGCTGCGCATGCCCGGCCGCTACCAGACGCTGGCCGCCCGCACCCTGATCGACTTCCTGATTCAGCGCGTACGCGCCTGGGCCCTGCCGTAGCCGCCGCGCGGCCGCGGCAGGGACGCGCCGGCCCGCGCGTCCGGCCGCCCCGCTCCCTGGCAGCCATCCGCCCTCAGGGCCCACGGACCCGCGGGTCTACGAGTCCACGGGTCTACGGGTCTACGGGTCTACGGGTTAGTCCCGATCCCGATTCGTTGGGGTACTGAGTAAAATAGTTGGCGTACTGAGTATTTTCCCGTGCTTCCTCGTTTCCGTCATTCTTCCCCTTCCCCCTCATTCCCATTCATGGAGATCCGATCCATGCAGTATTACCTGAACGGATACCGCTTCGGCGATCCGGAAGCCCAGCCCCCCGCCCCCGGCTTCGAGCACCCGCCCGCCGGCCTGCCCGACACCGTGGACGTGCTGATCGTCGGCACCGGCCCGGCCGGCCTGGTGCTGGCGGCGCAGCTCTCCACCCATGCCGGCTTCACCACGCGCATCGTCGAACGGCGCGCCGGCCCGCTCGAACTGGGCCACGCGGACGGCGTCGCCTGCCGCACGGTGGAAATGTTCGAGGCGTTCGGGCTGTCCTCGCGCCTGACCCGCGAAGCCTGCTGGATCAACGAGACGGTCTTCTGGCGCCCCGACGAAACGGACCGCACGCGCATCACGCGCACCGGCCGCGTGGACGACGCCGCCGGCGAGCTGTCGGAAATGCCGCACGTCATCGTCAACCAGGCGCGCCTGCAGCAGCATCTGCTGGGATACATGGAAAAATCGCCGACCCGGCTGACGCCCGACTACGGCCTGGAAGTCGTCGGCGTCCAGGTGGCGGATTCGGGCGACCATCCGGTCGCCGTGACGCTGCGGCCCGCCGGCGGGGGCGCCGAGCGCACGGTCCACGCGAAATACGTCGTCGGCACCGATGGCGCGCGCAGCGCCGTGCGCGCCTCGATCGGCCGCGAACTGCGCGGGGACGTCGCCAACCACGCCTGGGGCGTGATGGACATCCTCGCTGTCACGGACTTTCCCGACATCCGCATCAAGGCGGCGATCCAGTCCGCCCGCGAAGGCAACATCCTGCTGATCCCGCGCGAAGGCGGCTACCTGGTGCGCCTGTACGTGGACCTGGGCGTGGTCGATCCCGCCCGCCGCGACGAGATCCGCCGCACGCCGCCCGAGCAGCTCATCGCCGTCGCGCAAAAGGTGCTGCATCCGTATACGCTGGACGTCAAAGACATCGCCTGGGCCTCGGTATACGAGGTCGGCCAGCGCGTGACAGACAAATTCGACGACGTGCCCGAGGACCAGGCCGCCGCCCGCACGCCGCGCGTCTTCATCGCCGGCGACGCCTGCCACACGCACAGCGCCAAGGCCGGCCAGGGCATGAACGTCTCCATGCAGGACACCTTCAACCTGGGCTGGAAACTGGCCGCGGTGCTGGAGGGCCGGTCCGCGCCCACGCTGCTGCACACCTATTCGGCCGAGCGCCAGCCGGTCGCCAAGGAACTGATCGACTTCGACAAGGAATGGTCGGCGATCATGGGCTCGCCGCCGAAGGACCCGCTGCACCCCGAGCGCGGCGGCGTGGACCCGGCCGAGCTGCAGGACTACTTCGTCCGGTCGGGCCGCTACACGGCGGGCCTGGCGACGCACTACCCCGCCGGACCGCTGATCGGCACGGCGGAGCACCAGGCCCTGGCCCGGGGCTTCACGATCGGCACGCGCTTCCATTCGGCGCCGGTGGTCCGGATCGCCGATGGCAGGCCGCTGCACCTGGGCCACGTGCACCGCGCCGACGGCGCATGGCGGCTTTATGCTTTCGCCGACACCACGGCCGAGCGCCTGCACGCCCTGCTCGGCTGGCTGGCGGAATCGCCCGCCTCGCCCATCCGGCGCTTCACGCCCGCCCAGGCCGATCCGGACAGCGTGATCGACGTGCGCGCGATCTACCAGCAGGGGCACCGCGCGGCCGAGGTCGATGCGCTGCCGCCGGTGCTGCTGCCGCGCAAGGGCCGCTTCGGCCTGATCGACTACGAGAAGGCGTTCAGCCCCGATCTCGACAGGGACGTGGACATCTTCGACCTGCGCGGTATCGACCGCACCCGGGGCGCCCTCGTCGTCGTGCGGCCGGACCAGTATGTCAGCCACGTGCTGCCGCTGGACGGCCACGATGCGCTCGCCGCCTTCTTCGCCCGCTTCATGCTGGAACCCGGCCAGTGACCGGCCTCGACGCCGTCCTGCCGCACACCGGCTCGCTGATCCGGCGCGCCCAGCAGCGTCACGCGGCCGAATGGGCGCGGCTCGTGTCGCCCACGATCACCAGCGTGCAGTACGCGGCGCTGGCGATCCTGGCCGACAGGCCGGGCGCCAGCCAGCGCGAACTGGGCGACGCGCTGGAAGTGGACCGCTCGACGATCGCCGACCTCGCCGCCCGGCTGGAGCGCCACGGCCTGGTCGCGCGCGCGCAGGACAAGGCGGACCGGCGCCGCTACGTGCTGGCGCTCACCTCGGCCGGCCTGGACGAATTGCAACGGCTGCGGCCGCGCGCCGACCTCGTCGAGCAGGCGATGACCCGGTCCCTGACGGCGGCGGAGGTCGCCGAACTGCGCCGCCTGCTGCACGGCCTGCTGGACGCCTAGCGGCGGCGGGCCTGCGGCGCCAGCGCGGCGCACGTTTCCACGAGAAAATCCAGCAGCGCCCGCACCCGGGGCGACAGCAGGCGCCGGCCCGGATAGATGGCGGTCAGCCGCGCGCTCGCCTGGCTCAGGCGGACGTGCGGCAGCACCTCGACGAGCCGGCCCTCGGCGAGCGGCTCGATGCAGTACTGACGGGGCAGCATCGACAGGCCGCCGCCGGCCATGACCACGCGCCGCACCGCCAGGGGATCGTTGACCCGCGTGATGCCCCTGGACAGGTCCAGGTGCGCCGGCTCGCCACGCACCTCGACCGGCACGCGCCGCACGGCATAGCGCGCCTCGCAGATCTGGATCTGCGCGCGCACGGCGTCCAGCGTCTCGCCGGGCCGGTGCCCGGCCAGCCATGCGGGGCTGGCCACCCAGATCAGGTCCCCCTCGATCAGCGTGCGGGAAACGAGCTCGCTGTCCTCCAGCGGCCCCACCACCACGGCCAGATCGACGCGCTCGCGCACCAGGGCCGAACCCTGGCTGGTGACCACGATCTCCAGCTCCAGGCCGGGATGGCGGGCGCGGAACTCGGGCAGGCGCGGCGCCAGCACCTCCAGGCTGAACGCCGGCGGCAGCGCCACCGAGACCCGCCCCGTGGGCGCCGAGGCCAGGCCCGCCATCAGGTCGTCGGCCTCCCGCGCCTGTTCGAGGATCAGCAGCGCCTGGCGGTGGAAGGCCGCGCCTTCGGCGGTCACGCGCAGGCTGCGCGACGAGCGGTCGATCAGGCGCAGGCCGAGCGCCCGCTCCAGCCGCGTCAGGGTGGCGCTCACCGTGGATTTCGGCATGCCGAGCTCGCGCGCGGCGGCCGAGATCCCGTCCTGGCCGACGATGGCCACGAACACCGGCAGATCGTCCAGATTCCATTTCATGAGTCCCATTATCGTCCATGAATCGGAACGAATCGTACGGTCAGACGGGATTGTTCAAAAAACATCACATTCCTAACATATTCACTTTCAACGGCCTTTCCTCAGGAGACAGACATGGCTCGCATCGTCGGCGGCATCGGCGCCTCGCATTCCCCCACCATCGGCTACGCCAAGGACACCGGCAAGCAGGACAACCCGGCCTGGAAGCCCATCTTCGAGGGCTTCGACCGCATCCGCGGCTGGATCAAGGACAAGGAGATCGACGTGCTGTTCATGATCTACAACGACCACGTCACCTCCTTCTTCTTCGACCACTACTCGGCCTTCGCCCTGGGCATCGACGACCTCTACGTCGCCGCGGACGAAGGCGGCGGCCCCCGCGAAGTGGCGCCCGCGCGCGGCCACCTGGGCCTGTCGCAGCACATCGCCCTGTCGCTGATGGCCGACGAGTTCGACATGTCGATCTTCCAGGGCAAGCCGGTGGACCATGGCGTGCTGTCGCCGCTGTCCATGCTCGGCGACGAGCGCGGCCCCTGGACCGGCCAGGTGGTGCCGCTGCAGGTGGGGGTGCTGCAGTTCCCCATCCCCAGCGCGAAGCGCATGTGGAAGCTCGGCAAGACCCTGCGCAAGGCCATCGAAAGCTATCCCGAGGACCTCAACGTCGCCATCATGGCCACCGGCGGCCTGTCCCACCAGGTGCACGGCGAGCGCGCCGGCTTCATCGACGAGGCCTGGGACAACGAATTCCTCGATCTGCTGGAAAAGACGCCGGAAAATCTGGTCCGGATGCGCATCGCGGAATTCGCGGCCAAGGGCGGCATGGAAGGCGCCGAGGTCGTCATGTGGCTGATCATGCGCGGGGCGCTGTCCGACCAGGTGCGGCTGGTGCACCGCCAGACCTACGCCCCGTCGGTCACCAACATCGCCACGCTGATCCTGGAGGACCTGGGCGGCGCGCCCGACCCGGCCGCCGTCGAGGCCTACCGCAAGCACATCGTCCACGAGCTCGAAGGCGCCGGCGAGATCCCCGGTTCCTATCCCTTCACCCACGCGCGCAGCCAGGCCAACCTGCGCATCAACAGCTTCCTGCACGACCTCGTCAAGCCCGCGCACCGCGCGCGCTTCGTCACCGACTTCGAGGCCCTGGCGAACGAACACGGCCTGACCGTCGAGGAAAAGGACCTGATCCGCAACCGGAAATGGATCGAGATGGTGCGGCGGGGCGTGAGCTTCTTCGTGCTGGAGAAGATGGCCGCGGTGCTGGGCGTCTCCAACCCCGAGGTCTACGCGGCCTTCCGCGGCGAATCGCTGGAGCAGTTCCTGGCGACGCGCAAGGTGCCGATGACGTACTCGGTCGCGGGCGGCGACAAGGTGCGGGAAATGGACAAGGACTGAGTCCGGGGGCGCGGGCCTGCGCGGTCAGCCATGCAAGCCGGTGAATTTCCGGATTCGGAATGTTATAACATCCCTATTGTTATGTTATAACATCTCTCTTCCGATCAATCCGCGAGAAAACCCCATGTCCGCCCTCATCTCCCCCCCCCTGTCCACACGGAAAAAGCTGGCCGCTCTGGCGGGCATCGCAATGCTTGCATGCCTCGGCCCCGCCCGGGCCGGCGCCGCGGAACTCCGGGTCGTCTCGACGTTCTCGATCCTCAGCGATCTCGCGAAGAACGTCGGTGGCGACAGGATCGCCCTGACCACGCTCGTGGGCCCGGATGGCGACGCGCACACCTACGAGCCCAGGCCGGCCGACCTGAAGGCCCTCGGCGCGGCCGACGTGATCCTGGCCAACGGCCTGCAGCTCGAAGGATTCCTGCCCGGCCTGATGCAGGCCAGCGGCGCCCGGGCCCCCGTGGCGGCGCTGACCGACGGGATCACGCCGCGACTCAACGGAGAAGAAGACCACGATCACGACCACGAGGGCCAGGACGAGGACCAGGACCATGGCGATGTCCATGGCGGCGGACAGGGACATGAACAGACCCACGAACACGAGCAGGCGCATGAGCAGGCGCACGAGCACGAACACGAGCAGGCGCACGAGCACGGGCACCATCACCACGGCAAGTACGATCCCCATGCCTGGCAAACCGTGCCCAACGCCCGGATCTACGTGAGCAACATCGCCAGGGCGTTCTGCGCGGCCGACCGGCAGGGATGCCCGGCCTACGAGGCCAATGCCCGCGCGTACGACGGGAAGCTCGCCGCCCTGCAGGCCGAACTCGAGGCCGCCATCGCCGGGATCCCGGCCGACCGGCGCACGATCATCACCCCGCACGACGCATTCGCCTATTTCGGCCAGGCCTACGGCTTCAAGTTCGAGGCGCCCCAGGGCATGAGCACCGATTCGGAAGCGTCCGCCTCCGGCGTGGCCGCGCTGGTCCGGCAGGTCAGGGAGGAAAAGGCGGCGGCGCTGTTCCTGGAAAACATCAGCAACCCGCGCCTGGTCGAGCAGATCTCGAAGGAGACCGGCGTCAAGGTCGGCGGCAAGCTGTATTCCGACGCGCTCTCGGGGCCTGACGGTCCGGCGGCCACGTACATCGACATGATGCGCCACAACGTCCGGACGATCCGCGACGCCGTCCTCGCCCCCCGATAGCGGGCGATGCGCGCGGCCGCGCAGGCGATGCGCAAGGCCGCGGCCTCTCCTTCCCCGGACGCCGCGGCCTTGCGCGCGCCGCCGCTCCAGTGGGCGCGGCCGTTCCGGCACGCCGCCGGCATCGTCCCCCCCAGCCCGGGTATCATGGCCGAGTGTGAAAGGATGAGCTCCGGAGGACCATGCCGACCCGATTCCTCGCCGGACGCCGGCGGCCGTCCCTCGCCGGCCTGCTCGGCGCCGCCGGCCTCTGCCTCGCGCTGAGCCCCGCCCCAGGGCTGGCCCATCCGCATGCGTGGATCGACGTGCGCAGCACGGTCGTGCTCTCGCCCGGCGGCGCGTTCACCGCGATCCGGGAACAATGGCTCTTCGACGAGCTGTACAGCGCGGCCGTCATGGACGGCATGGCCGGCGACAGCCCCTCGGGCAAGGCCTCGGCGCAGGACTTCGCCGCCATGGCCATCGAGAACCTCGGGCCCTACGGCTACTTCACGAAAATCTCGGCCGGCGGGCACGCGGTCCGTCTCGGGCAGGCGACCGAATTCACCGGCGCGATGCAGGGCGGGAAGCTGCTGCTCTCCTTCACGGCGCCGCTGGCCGAGCCCGTGGATCCGGCGGCCCGGCCGGTATCCTATGCCATCTACGACCCGAGCTACTTCATCCGGATGATGCACCGCCCCGAGCAGCCGCCCGCGATCGAAGGCGCAGCCGGGCGGGCGTGCCGCCTGCGCGTCGTCCCGCCGGATCCGTCGCCGGAAGACGTCGCCCGCGCCTATGCGCTGGACCGCGGCGCACAGGCCGAAGAAGACCTGGGAGACCTGTTCGCCGAGCGGGTCCACATTCAATGCGAATGAAGGGCGCCCGGCTGCCCGGCGCCCTGGCGGCCGCGGGCCTGGCGTTCGGGCTGGCCTTCCTCCTCTGGGCGCTGCTCGGCGAGCAGGCCTGGTGGGGCCGGACCCTGGCCTGGATCATGGACACGCAGGCCGGGCTGCACCGGCGGCTGGCGCAGGCGATGCGCCTGGTCGGCGAGGAAGGCTGGATCGCCGCCCTGCCGCTGATCGGCCTGAGCTTCCTGTACGGCGTCTTCCATGCGGCGGGCCCGGGGCACGGCAAGGCCGTGATGACGGCCTACCTGGGCACCCACCGCGTGCGGCCGGCGCGCGGCCTGCTGCTGGCCACAGCGGCCGCCCTGATGCAGGGCGCGGTCGCCGTGCTGCTGGTGGAAGTCGTCGCGGACCTGCTGGGCTACTCCCTGCGCCACACCCAGCGCGCGGGCACGCATCTGGAAAACCTCAGTTTCGCGCTGGTGGCCCTGCTGGGGGCGATGCTCGCCCTCCAGGGCGCGGCGGCCCTGTACCGGCGGTGGCGCGGGCCGCGTCCGGACGCCCCGCCGCGGGGCGTGTTCACGCAAGGCGCCGGGATGCGGGCCTATTGCGCGGACTGCGGCGCGCTGCACGACCTGGCCGGCGCCCACCTCGACGGGACGCGCGGCTGGCGCGCCAGCCTGCCGGTCGTCGCGGCCATCGGGATCAGGCCCTGCTCCGGCGCCATCCTCGTGCTGCTGGTGGCCTATTCCATCGACCTGCGCTGGGCGGGCATCGCGGCCGTCATGGCCATGTCCGCCGGCACCGCGGCCACGGTCGGCGCCCTGGCGATCGGCGCGGTGTCGCTGCGCGGCGGACTGATGGGCCTGCTGGGCCGGGGCCGCGGCGCGAGTCGCCGCATGCGCGCCGCTTTCGAGGTCCTGGGCCTGCTGGGTGGGCTGTGCATCTTCCTCATGGGGGTCGGACTGCTGCAGCAAGGCCTGCGCACGCCCGCCCATCCCCTGCTTTGAGCGGGCGGATCCAGGAGTGGCCCCCCCACGCATCCGGCATGCCCCGCACACGCCACAATCCGCGCTTCATGGCACCCCCGCGCCCGTCTTGCAATCCCCGTCCGCCCGCATAAAATGGATCTCAATGGGTTGTCGCCATGGGGTTCAGCATGAGGATCCTGGAAACGATTCAATCACAGGTGGATGCGATGGGCCTGCCGCTCTACGCGGTGACCCTCAGCGCGGTCGCCAAGCCGGACGCGCCGCCGGTCCTGATCCTGCACTGGCACGGATTCAGGCGCCGCACAGCCGTCCAGGTGCCGGGGATCGAGATCCCGTCGCGGCCGGTGCCGGGTTCGGCGATGCAGATCGACGTGCGCTGGGGCCGGGTCGAGGTGCTGGACGAAGCCATGCTGGAGGCCGCCTGGCGCCTGGGCGCCTGGGACCTGGAACGCAGCAACCACCGCCCCTGGTGGCGGCTGAACGCCCCGGTCAGCGAAACCATGGCCTGCCACCGCGCCTTCGGGTCCTATCCGGGCGAGCCCGACGGGCGCGTCGCCATCGTGGACGCGCCCGACCTGGACACCCTGCTCGAACTCGCCGCCATGAAGGGATACGTGCGCTGGCTCTTCCGGCCGCGCGCGGGCGGCGTCTGGGGCGAGCTGGACGAGGACGACGCCACCCTGCGCGACGGCCGCTCGCGCGAGGATTCCTGTCCGGTCGCGCCCATGCCCTACGACCGCCATCGCAGCGGCCGCGACGTCTACCGCCTGGGCCGGGGCGGCCGCCTGCTCCACGCCTAGACCGGCCCGCCGGGGCGTTGTCGCACTTTGTTGCAATATCGCTCTTGAATCCCCCTTGCCCGGCCACTATCTGAAGCAACGCAGCATTCCGGCTGCCTGGAACGGCGCGGCCCGCGGACCGCTCTGCGCAGGCCCCGCGTCCCTTCCTGATTCCTTTCTGGTGATCTGCAACAAGGAGATTGATCATGAAGATTCGTCCCCTTCACGACCGGATCGTCGTCAAGCGAATCGAACAGGAACGCACGACGGCATCCGGCATCGTGATTCCCGACTCCGCCAAGGAAAAGCCCGAGCAGGGCGAAGTCATGGCCGTGGGCAACGGCAAGCGGCTGGAGGACGGCACCCTCCGCGCCCTGGACCTCGAAGTCGGCGACCGCGTCCTGTTCGGCAAGTACGCCGGCCAGGCCGTCAAGGTCGATGGACAGGAATACCTGGTCCTGCGCGAGGACGAGGTGCTGGCGGTCGTCGAGGCCGAGCCCCGGGCCGCCAAGAAAGCCGCCTGAACTTTTTTCACGGATTCCAGGAGTATCGAGATGAGCGCGAAAGAAGTGCTTTTCCATGACAGCGCCCGCGAGCGCGTGGTCAAGGGCGTGAACATTCTGGCCAACGCCGTGCGCGTGACGCTGGGCCCCAAGGGACGCAATGTGCTGCTCGAACGCAGCTTCGGCGCCCCGGTCATCACCAAGGACGGCGTGTCGGTCGCCAAGGAAATCGAACTGGAGGACAAGTTCGAGAACATCGGCGCGCAGGTCGTCAAGCAGGTCGCCTCCAAGACCGCCGACGTGGCGGGGGACGGCACCACCACCGCGACGGTCCTCGCCCAGGCCATCGTGCAGGGCGGCCTGAAGTACGTGGCGGCGGGCATCAACCCGATGGACCTGAAGCGCGGCATCGACCAGGCCGTGGGCACCGTGGTCGGCGAGCTCAAGTCCCTGTCCAAGCCGATCTCCACCAGCAAGGAGATCTCGCAGGTGGCGGCCCTGTCGGCCAATTCCGACCCGTCCGTCGGCAAGATCATCGCCGACGCCATGGACAAGGTCGGCAAGGAAGGCGTGATCACGGTCGAGGACGGCAAGTCGCTGGACAACGAGCTCGAAGTGGTCGAGGGCATGCAGTTCGACCGCGGCTACCTCAGTCCCTATTTCATCACCGACCCCGAGAAGCAGGTGGCGGTCCTGGAAGACCCGCTGGTGCTGCTGCACGACAAGAAGATCTCCAGCATCCGCGACCTGCTGCCGGTGCTGGAAGCCGCCGCCAAGGCCGGCAAGCCGCTGCTGATCGTGGCCGAGGACGTCGAGGGCGACGCGCTCGCCACCCTGGTGGTCAACACGATGCGCGGCGTGCTGAAGGTGGCCGCCGTCAAGGCGCCGGGCTTCGGCGACCGCCGCAAGGCCATGCTGGAGGACATCGCCATCCTCACCGGCGCGACGCTGATTTCCGAGGAAACCGGCAAGCAGCTCGACAAAGCCGGGCTGGCCGACCTGGGCGGCGCCAAGCGCATCGAGGTGCACAAGGAAAACACGATCATCGTGGGCGGCGCCGGCAAGCAGGACCGCATCGACGGCCGCATCAAGGCCATCCAGGCGCAGATCGAGCAGGCCACCAGCGACTATGACCGCGAGAAGCTGCAGGAGCGCGTGGCCAAGCTGTCGGGCGGCGTGGCGGTGATCAAGGTCGGCGCCGCGACCGAGGTCGAGATGAAGGAAAAGAAGGACCGCGTCGACGATGCGCTGCACGCGACCCGCGCGGCCGTCGAGGAAGGCATCGTGCCCGGCGGCGGCGTGGCGCTGCTGCGCGCCGGCAAGGCGCTCGCCCGGCTCAAGGGGGCCAACAGCGACCAGGACGCGGGCATCCAGCTCGTGGCCCGGGCGATCGAAGAGCCCCTGCGCGCCATCGCGGCCAATGCGGGCGACGAGCCCTCGGTCGTGATCGCCAAGGTGGCGGCCGCGGAAGGAAACTTCGGCTACGACGCGGCCAGCGGCCAGTACGGCGACCTGGTCGAGCTCGGCGTCGTGGATCCCACCAAGGTGACCCGCACCGCCCTGCAGAACGCCGCCTCGATCGCCAGCCTCATCCTGACCACCGAGGCCTGCGTGGGCGAACTGCCCAGGAAGGACAAAGTCCCGGCCGCCGCGGGCGGCATGGACTTCTGATCCGGCCGGCCGCTTCGCGCCGGACGCCCGGCGGGCCTCCGCCCGCCGCGCGCGACGGCCCTGGTCATGGCGGGCCGCGCCTTCGGGCGCGGCCCGTCGTATAATGCCCCCCGCAGTCCCCATGGGTTCCCTCACCCCATCCACCAAAAAGGCTCACATGATCTCCGCCTCCGTTCCGCAGCCGCGGGCCTCGTTCTATCTCGCCCTGCTGGTCGCGTTCCACATCCTCGTCATCATCGCCAGCAACTACCTGGTGCAGCTGCCCATCGAGCTGTTCGGCTTCCACAGCACCTGGGGCGCCTTCAGCTTTCCCTTCATCTTCCTGGCCACCGACCTGACCGTGCGCCTGATCGGCAAGGCCGAGGCGCGCCGGGTGATCCTGCGCGCCATGATCCCGGCGCTGATCGTCTCCTACGTCGTGTCGGTGCTGTTCCACGAAGGCCGCTTCAACGGCCTCGCCGCGCTGGCCGAATTCAACACCTTCGTGTTCCGCATCGCCTTCGCCAGCTTCGCGGCCTACGTCCTGGGCCAGCTGCTGGACGTGCGCGTGTTCGACCGCATGCGGCGCGGCTACGTGCAATGGTGGGTGGCGCCGGCCGCCTCCGCCGTGCTCGGGCAGGCGCTGGACACCCTGGCCTTCTTCGGCATCGCCTTCTGGCGCAGCAGCAATCCCTTCATGGCCGCGCACTGGGGCGAGATCGCCGCCGTGGACTACGCCATCAAGCTGGCCGTCAGCCTGCTGCTGTTCGTGCCGATGTACGGCGTCGCCCTGAACGCGATCGTGCGCCTCATGAAGCGGCGCGACGCCGTGCCGGCCGCGGCATGAGCGCTCCGAACCGCCCCAGGCACGCATGCCCCCTCGGGGGGACGGCGCGCGGCGCCAGGGAGGCATCATGAATGCGGCCCGCAAGCCCCGCCGCGCCCTGGTGCTGTTTTCCGGCGGCCAGGACTCCACCACCTGCCTAGCCTGGGCGCTGGCGCGCCACGGCCACGTCGAGACCCTCGGCTTCGACTACGGCCAGCGCCACCGCGCCGAACTGGACTGCCGCATCGCGCTGCGCCACCGCCTGGTGCAACTGCGGCCCGAATGGGCGCCGCGCCTGGGCGAGGACCACCTGCTGAACGTGGACGTGCTGGGCCAGTTGGGCGCCTCGGCCATGACCGACGACATCGCCATCGCCCTGCAGGCCGACGGCCTGCCCAACACCTTCGTGCCGGGCCGCAACCTGCTGTTCTTCACCCTGGCCGCCGCACTGGCCTACCGGCGCGGGCTGGACGTGCTGGTGGGCGGCATGTCGCAGACGGACTATTCCGGCTACCCCGACTGCCGCGACAACACGCTCAAGGCGCTGCAGGTGGCGCTGAGCCTGGGCATCGACCGCCCCCTGACGCTGGAAACCCCGCTGATGTGGCTGGACAAGGCCGACACCTGGGAACTGGCGCATCGGCTGGGCGGCGACGCCCTGGCCGAACTGGTGCGCACCGACACCCACACCTGTTACCTCAACCGCCGCGACACCCTGCACGCCTGGGGCTACGGCTGCGGCGAATGCCCCGCCTGCCTGCTGCGCGCGCAGGGGCACCGGGAATGGCTGGCGCGGCGGGCCGGCTGAAGCGGCGTCCCTCCACGGCTGAGGCGATGCCTCTCCGCGGCTGAAGCGGCCGTCCCTCCACGCTCGGAACGGCGCCTCTCCACGCACGTCCGCCCTCCGTCCGACGCGGCCCCCTCCCGCTCGTCGAAAGCGAAGCCGCCGATGCCGTTATAAAGTGATGTATATTCCGATAGCCATCGAGCGCCGTCGGACGCCACCAGACGGATGCCCGGCCGCCGCGATGCGCCCCGATCGCCCACCCACCGGAACCGAAACCATGGACGAGACTCCCGTCTTTTTTGCCGCCGGCCCGTCCCAAGGCAAAAAGGCCCTCTTTGGGGGGCAGCAAGCGGCCGCAGGCTGCGCAGCGTGGGGGCCCTTTTTTGCCGCCGGGCCGTCCCAAGGCAAAAAGGCCCCCTTTGGGGGGCAGCAAGCGGCCGCAGGCTGCGCAGCGTGGGGGCCCTTTTTTGAAACCTCGATGCTGGACGCCTGGCTGGCGGAAGACATCGGCCTCTTCGACCTGACCAGCACGCTGCTGGAGATCGGCACGAAACCGGCCCGGATCGCGTGGGTGGCGCGCCAGGCCATGACCCTCGCCTGTACCGAAGAAGTCGCGCGCATGGTCGCCCTGCGGGGCGGCTGCGCGACGGATTGCCTGCCCAGCGGCCGGTGCGTGGAAGCCGGCACGGAAATCGTGGCGGCACAGGGCGCGGCCCAGGCCCTGCTGGACTGCTGGAAGGTCGGCCAGAACCTGCTCGAATACGCCTGCGGCGTGGCGACGCGCACGCGCGCCATGGCGGACGCCGCGGCCCGGGTCAACCCCGACGTATGCATCCTGACCACCCGCAAGCACCCGCCCGGGCTGCGCCGCGTGGCGCAGAAGGCGGCGCTGGCCGGGGGCGCGTTCCCGCACCGGCTGGGCCTGTCCGAGACCGTGCTGGTCTTCCCCCAGCACCGCGCGCTGCTGCCGGGCGGCTGGAAGGACCTGCGCCAGATCCTCGCCCGGCGCCGCAGGCATCTGGTCGAAAAGAAGATCGTGATCGAGGCGAATTCCTACGAAGACGCCCGCGAAGCCGCCCGCTGCGGCGCCGACGTCGTGCAGTTCGACAAGGTCGAGCCCGAACGGCTGGCACAATGGTGTCCGCGCCTGCGTGCCGAATGGCCGCACCTGGGCCTGCTCGCCGCCGGGGGCATCCGCGCCGACAACGCGGCCGCCTACGCCGCCACCGGGGTGGATGCGCTGGTCACCAGCAGCCTCTACTTCGGTCCGCCGGCGGACATCGGCGTGCGGATCGAACGTGACCCGCCCTGCAAAACCACCACCGAAGGACGATCGCCATGACGACCTCGCTGCTCGAAGACCTCCTCCAGGAAACCCGCCACCGGCTGGGCGCCGGCCTGGATGCGCTGACGCTGGAGCGCGCCGTCGCCGGCATCTTCTTCACCGGGGTCGAACTGAGCAACGGCTGCTGCGGGCTCGCCGCCACGCCCATCAAGGAAATTCCCGCCGCCGTGTGCTGCTCCAGCTCGCTGGGCGCGCTGCCCTCCCCGGGCAAACTGCGGGGGCGCCCCGCCGCCGACGTGCTGGAAGACCTGGCTCCCGGGACGGGCCCCATGCGGCGCGCCATGGCGATCGCCACGCTGAACGCGCTCATCGAGACCCTCTGGCAGCGGGACGGCGCGCCCCGGGATGCCCAGGTCTCCGGCGGGGATGCCGCCCAGGCGCTGGCGCTCCGCCCCGGCGAACGCGTCGTGCTGGTGGGTGCGTTCGCCCCCTACATGCGCGCCTTCCGCAAGGAAGGGCGCCACTACCGCGTGCTGGAAATGGACCCGGCCACGCTGCGAGCCGACGAACTGCCGCATTACGCCCCCGCTTCCGCCGCGCCGCAGATCATCCCCTGGGCGGACGTGCTCATCAGCACCGCCACCACGCTGACCAACGACTCCCTGGACGCGCTACTGAGCCATGCCCGCCCCGGCACGCGCATCGCCATCGTCGGCCCCACCGCGCCGCTGCTGCCCGGCCCCTACCGGGCGCGCGGAATCCAGGTGGTGGGCGGCACGCGGGCGCGCCAGGCCGGACCGCTGCTCGACCTGCTGGCCGAAGGCGCGTCGGGCTACCACCTGTTCGAGAAATCGGTGGACCGGGTCAACCTGGTCCTGGACTGAGGACGGCGGGGCCGCTACGGCCTACAGCGTCACCCGGCCCTCGATGCAGGTGACGACCTCGCCCCCCACCCAGATGTCTTCCCCCGATTTCCGGACGTGCACGCGGCCCGCCCGGCCCAGCGCCGTTCCCTGCGCCGCCACGTAGGACTCCGGCGCGCGGCCGCAGCCCATCAGCCACTGGGCCACGCCGGCGTTCAGGCTGCCCGTGACCGGGTCTTCCGGAATCCCCAGCCCGGGCACGAACGCGCGCACCTCGAACTGCGCCTGCGTACCGTCCACGGCCGGATCCCAGGGCGCGACCACGCCCACCTTGAGATCGCTCAGAATGGCCGCATCGGGGCGCAGTTCCAGCACCCGCCGGCGCGTGTCCAGCAGCACCGCCAGCCAGCCCGGGCCGTTGTCCACCCACTGCGCCGCGCGGATCTCGCCGATGGCCAGGCCCAGCCCCGCGGCGATGCGCGGCCAGAGCTCGGCCTCGACCGGACCGGAACGCGCCAGCGGCGGCGCCGCGAACGCCACCCGCGACCCATCGCGGCGCAGCGTGATCAGGCCCACCGGGCATTCCTGGACGATCGTGTCGCCACGCGGCCGGCCCCCGCCGGCCAGCCACACCGCGCAGGCGCCCAGCGTGGGATGCCCGGCGAACGGCAACTCGCCGCCCGGCGTGAAGATCCGCACGCGGTAGTCCGCCTGCGGCGCCGCCGGCTGCAGCAGGAAGATCGTCTCGCTCAGGTTCGTCCAGCGGGCGAACGCCGCCATCCGGGCCTCGTCCAGCCCGTCGGCGCCGATCACCACCGCCAGGGGATTGCCCTTCAGGGGCTCGCTGGCAAAGACATCCACTTGCTTGAAATCGAAGATCGGCATGATGGGCGGCGCCATGGGGCGATGAGAGAAAAGGTTTCCAATTCTCGCATCAAACCTGCATCAGGTGATGCGAGCATCATACTGTTTATTTATACAGTATAATGCTCGCCATGGACGCCCCTGCTCTACTCTCCTCACAGTCGGTGTTTGTCAACGAAGATGTCCGGTAAATCATGCGGCACGTCTTATGGTTTCAGGTGATTCCTGATGCAGCTTTT
>OFIS01000391.1_pt1 | contig 27562 bp, 24 predicted proteins | sample 1775071 | NCBI WGS metagenome assembly OFIS01 (sample SAMN08195774, study PRJEB24354) | sludge metagenome | isolation source: sludge from phenol fed wastewater aerobic bioreactor C | place: India: Nagpur | collected 2016-09-17
TCTTCCTTCCTCTTGCCCTTGCTACCCCTCTCCTTCTTCCCCCTTTACATCTTGTCTCTTCTCCCCCCCCTCCCATCTCTTCTTTTTTCAAGCAGAAGACGGCATACGAGATAACCGTTCGTGACTGGAGTTCAGACGTGTGCTCTTCCGATCTGCGTAGGGTGGAATAACATGAACATAAGCACCGTCACCATCCGGGTGGAGGACTGGAATGGAAATGTGGCTACTGCTAGCATACCAGCCGCAGCGCATGCAGATGTAGCCCTGGGGGATAATTTTCAGGCTCCAGGACAGGTCTATTCCCTTGCTGTGGCTTTTGCAAGCGTACAACAGAACAACCCTTTTATTCTTCAATCGGTTCATTTTTACAACATTGTTGGTGCTGGCACACCCTCCATCAGTATTGTATTTCACGCGCTGCTACCACTGAATGCACCTACGCCCCAGAATATTTGTAGTAATCCACAGGGTGGCTTTTACGATCTGGAGCGTTTCCCTCATATAGACGTGATACCACGCCCCGGTGCCGGTCCCAAAGGATTGCCCCTTATGGAGCAGTTTGTCGTCACTTACGATGACCTTGCTTTGGCCGTTTCAGACGTGTACTACAGGACGGGCAGCATGACCCTCGGCGCTTCCGGTCCTGGGATATTTTTGTCCGATGGCAGCGACCCCGACGTGGCAGGCCAATATGACATAGCACAAAACAAGCCGCTGGCTCACTTTATTTTCAATTTGGGTAATAAGCTATTTGAACGTAGTCTGGACCTCAGCACCGGCACGCTCAGCGCACCCCTGCAACTGGATGCAATAACGCCCAATACGGCGGCTCCCATTTTGCGATGTGTATTTTTCCCCAGGATAGAAGCCATGAATATCTGGTACAAAAAGCAAAACGTAATGCAATGGCAGGGAATAGGGGTAAAGTCCTTAGTGGCCACTCCTTTTTACTCAGTGGTGAAGCCGATGGGTTATAATCCATTGACACCGCCGACAGACCTTTATGACCCCTTAATGGTACCGCCGTTATTTTATGCATTGCCTAACAATTCTATTAATGTAAAGTCGCCCTGCGTATCGGCGGGTTGCGGACCCGGCAACCCATATAGCGGTGAGATCGGCAACAAATATTATACAGTGGGTTACTACCCCTGGGCAACTGACTACTCCATGTACGCGAGGCTTGTTGACCCTTACACGGGAATTGTAGATCCTGCTTATTACCAGATCAATCAAAATCCAATAGATCACAATAACTATGCTGAGGCAGACGCTTCCAAATCTCTATCCATCAGCACCTGCAGTAATACCGGTGAGGGGCAGTATGCGGCCTGGTATGATGGCCTGACTGATGTCTGGGATAAAACCAACCTGACAAGTATGGTTCAGTTCAAAACTACTGATGTGTCAGCGTTGAGTACGGCTGCCGGCGATGACAGACCCTATCCTAACCCGATACGGGAGGAACTGCATATACCCGGCACAGGAACCTACAAGCTTTACGACGTGAAAGGATCCTTACAACTGCAGGGCAGCCTCACCGGCCGCGAGGAGGTGATCAGCACAAGCAGTTTACCACCGGGCGTCTATATGCTGCAGGTAACTGATGAGGTTGGTCAACATTCTTATAAAATCAATAAGCAATAAATCTAATCGGCGGTGGGGTTTACGAACCTAAACCCCGCCGTCTTCACTAATAAAACAGCTAACTATGAAGTTTAGAACATGTTTACTGCCGCTCATGCTGCTATTTATAGCACAAGGCATCAAGGCACAGGGGGTGCCGCAGGTAATTTTGGGTAACCCCTACAATTCTCCAGGTTTTACCGGAGATACCCTTATTGCTGGAGATGGGCTGGTTACTGGTTGTCCACATTCCTTTCAATATGCATTAAAACCCTCCTGGTTTTTACCGATGCTGCCGCAACAGGGCACGATTACGGACATTTTTTTCCGTTTACCCCGAAAACGAGATGTTTGGCCCGGTTGGGAAGTGCATCATTTTGACAGTATTTTGGCCAACTCACCATTGCGGGGTGCGCGGATCAAAATGACCATTTACAATCAGGATACTATATATGCGGGTACAATTTCGGGTATAAATTGCTCACGTGTTACCAACATGACTACTGTGTTTAACACGCCGGTTTTTTATGTGCCCAGCGCCTTGCAGGGCGATGATACGGCTAATTGCTGGTGGAAACTGCCCCTCAATCCACCATTTTCCTACAATCTGGCTGCCACTATTGGAGAAAACGACACAACCGGCATCCGCAATTTGGTGATTGATTTTTTGTTCGACTCCCTTAACACCTGGTTCGATCCCGTAAATAACACTTCCGCTTTTGTCAATATGTGGTATTCAGGTTTCGGTGTGCCGGGAATTCCAGCATCTCAGTTTCACAACTATATGTCTAAGTTGGAGTTCTTCTCTGGTACTGTCTGTAGTGGGCAGTTTTACTCTTGTGGTGGCATTAGTCGCTTTCCCGCTATCGGGTTCAATTTTGCGCCCAATGGTATATCCGACGTACAGCCGGAAGTGCCGGGAGGGGTTTATCCCAATCCGGTGGGTGCAGAAGGCAGGCTGCGTGTGCAGCCCCACCTCAGGGGAGAACCTTATGAGCTCTACAACCTCAATGGCAGCTTGTTGCAAAAGGGCACTACCACAAAAGACGGCATAGATATAAGTGCGCTACCGGCAGGTATGTACCTGCTCCACTGTGGCGATAAAAGGTTTAAGGTGGTGAAGATATGAGTTGTAAAGTCGTGAAGTTGTAAATACGTGTAGTTGTGAGTCGAATAATGGTTCGTCAGTTGAAGCCTGCTCATAACTCACATCAAGGCCGTCATGTCGAGTGAGCTGCGCGCGATAGCCGTCGTGTGCAGCAGGCAGCGAAGCGAGACATCTGTTGGGTTGATTAGTTTATTTGCTGTGTTTGTGGGGCAGATTTCGTTTTTGAGGCTTTGATTGTTAGGACACACCCCTGCTCCGCGCCAAGCCACCGCACGTCCCCTCTCAAGAGGGGAGGTGGTGGAGTGGTGTTGTTGATTTGTTTATTTGTTGATGCGTTTATTTGTAAAGTCGTGAAGTTGTAAAGTCGTAAAGTTGTAAAGACGTGAAGTTGTGAGTCGAATAATGGTTCGTCAGTTGAAGCCTGCTCATAACTCACATCAAGGATGTCATGTCGAGTGAGCTGCGGGCGTTAGTAGCTTATTGTCTAATTATCTTCAAAATCCATTGGCAAATTGCCGAATTGGCTCATTGTCTCATTATTTTCAAATCCTCAAATTTTCAAATTTTCAGATCAATTTGCCTCGTTGGCAAATCGGCTCATTAGCTAATTATCTTCAAATCCATTGGCAAATTGCCAAATTGGCTCATTGTCTCATTATCTTCAAATCCTCAAATTTTCAAATCTTCAAATCAATTTGCCTCATTGGCCAACCGGCTCATTAGCTTATTGTCTAATTATCTTCAAAATCCATTGGCAAATTGCCGAATTGGCTCATTGTCTCATTATCTTCAAATCCTCAAATTTTCAAATCTTCAAATTCAATTACCCCATTGGCTAATTAGCTCATTGGCTAATTGTCGCCGCTTTCTGTCTGTGCACGGTTTCTTTAATCAAAACTTGTTTTGTACTTTTCTCGCAAATGAAAGCAGTGAGCAGGCATGAGTAAAAGACCGTACATATCCCCATCCTTTTCTTACGTACCTCTGGAGGAAACGCTTGAGATTTTACCCAAGAAACGGCAGCTTTTCATCGGTATTCCCAAGGAGACTGCATTTCAGGAAAACAGGATTGCCCTCACGCCCGAAGCCGTTTCGGTCTTGGTAAACAGCGGGCATGAAGTGGCTGTGGAGCACAATGCAGGTGAAGGTTCCTTTTATTTTGACAGTGATTATAGCGAAGCGGGTGCGCGCATTGTTTATGACAAAGCCGAGCTGTATAAGGCTACGACCATCATTAAGTCAGCGCCGATTATTGAAGAAGAATTAGCTTTATTACAACCTAATCAGGTGATCATCTCACCCATTCATCTGCCTTTTCTTAAGTCGGAGATGGTGGAGCAGCTTATGCACAAAAAAATCATAGCCATTGCTTTTGAGTCAATAAAGGATGATGCCGGCACTTACCCTATTGTACGCTCGATGAGTGAGATTGCCGGAAGCTCTGCCATACTTACTGCTGCAAAATATCTGAGCAATGTGCATAACGGCAAGGGTATATTGCTGGGCGGTATCTCAGGAGTGCCCCCCGCTAAAGTGCTGATCATCGGCGCCGGAATTGTAGGCGAGTTTGCTGCACGAACGGCCACCGGACTGGGGGCATCGGTCAAGGTGTTTGACAATTCCATTTACCGGCTGATGCGCCTACAAAACAACATTGGCAGACGATGTTTTACATCCGTTATAGACCCGGTTACGCTGGCAGAAGAGCTCGCCGGTGCAGACGTGGCTGTCGGGGCTCTCAAACCCATGAACGGCATTACGCCGGTGGTGGTGACCGAAGAAATGGTGAGTAACATGAAAGCGGGTTCGGTGATCGTAGATGTGAGTATAGACCGTGGCGGTTGTTTCGAAACATCGAGGGTCACCTCTCATGAAAATCCCATTTTTAAACGCTATGATGTAATCCATTACTGCGTACCGAATATCGCCTCAGGCGTGTCTCGCACCGCATCGAGGGCAATCAGCAATGTGTTGATGCCTATTATGCAGCAGGTAGCTGATATGGGCGGCATGGACGGGCTCATCCAGTCGAAGCAGGGGATACGGAATGGCGTATATCTCTATAAAGGCTGTGTGACCAATGCCCCAATTGCAAAAAGATTCGGTTTAAAATATACGGACCTCGACTTATTACTTGCATCTCAAAGCTAATATTCCCACGCACTTTATGCCAAACAACAGACTTAACAAAACGGTTGCCGGCTACCACTTACTTATGATTTTATCGGCAGTTGATTTTCGCGTTACCGCAGAAGAAGACAAGGTGATTCGCGATTATCTTGTGCAGGAATTTCCATTTCGGGTCAACCTCGACCGGGAAATGGCCATTATCAGCAACCTGAAGCCTGATGAATGGGAAGGTCATTTCCTGAAAATGATGGATGATTTCTATGATGACGCTACCGAAGAGGAACGCAAGAAACTGTTGCATTTTGCCATCGAACTCACCAAAGCCGACAACGTCATCACTCAGGAAGAAAATCATTACCTCAATCTTCTGTTCGAACACTGGAAGCCTGAGGAAGCGTAGTAAAAGCTTTCTATAAGCTGCTTAAATGATCTGCAAACTATGCCCGCTCCACAAGAGGATAAGAATGATAGCGCCCACGATAATTCTGTAGATGCCGAACACCTTAAATCCGTGCCGGGTAACAAAATTGATAAAGGAACGAATAGCGATAATGGCTACCACAAATCCTACCACATTGCCAATAGCCAGAAGCATGCCTTCCTGATGATTGATGGTATGACCGTCTTTATAAAAGTCTAAAAGTTTTTTGGCTGTAGCGGCAAACATAGTGGGCACAGCAAGGAAAAATGAAAACTCTGCAGCCGCTTTCTTTGTGAGTTTTTGCTGCATTCCACCGATGATGGTAGCCGCCGACCGCGACACGCCGGGTACCATGGCCAGGCATTGAAACAAACCAATTACAAAGGCAGACGGATAACTTACTTTATCAGCATCATCTTCCACCGGCTTGTTAAACACTTTGTCCATAAACAGGAGTACAATACCGCCAATCACCAGCGAAAGAGCTACAGTTTGCGGGCTTTCCAGCAATTCGTCTATTTTATCGCTCAGCAATACTCCAAAAATGGCTGCGGGGATAAAGGCTGTTACCAGCTTGAAATAAAAATTGATGGAGCGAAAAAAGCGTTTGAAATAAAGCACAACTACCGAAAGGATGGTTCCTAACTGAATGGCTACGGTAAAGAGTTTTACAAAACTATCGGAGGCAATTCCCATAAAAGAGCTGGCAAGGATCATATGTCCCGTGGAAGAAACAGGCAAAAATTCTGTGAGCCCCTCTACAATACCGAGGATCACTGCTTCGAAAGTGGTCATGACTTATGGAATGTTGATGTACTTATGAGTTTGTAAAGATAACTGCCAGTTGGGATGCCGTTGAATATAGTCTATGATCAGCGGCGTCATCGTCTCCCGCTTGCTCCATTCGGGTTGCAAATAAAGCCGGCATTTTGGCGAAACCTGCGCGGCATGCTGTTCTGCCCAGGTAAAATCCGAAGTATGATAAACCACTACTTTCAGTTCATGTGCATGAACAAGGCACTCACTAAGCGGCGCTTTAAATTTTTTGGGTGAAAGGGTAATCCAGTCCAGCGCTCCACTCAAAGGATGTGCACCGGAAGTTTCGATATGGGTACGGAAGCCTGCATTCTGTAATGCGTCGCATAAAGCGCTCAGATTGTGCATACAAGGCTCGCCGCCGGTGATCACAGCTATTCTTCCCGGGTATGCGGTTGCTGCATTTAATATTTCTTCGGTAGTCATTACGGGGTGCTGCGTTGCATCCCAGCTTTCTTTTACATCGCACCATACACAGCCCACGTCGCATCCTCCCAGCCTTATAAAGTAGGCTGCCTGTCCCGAATAGAAGCCTTCGCCTTGCAAGGTGTAAAAGTGCTCCATTACCGGATATTTCACCGTCATCAAGGCCTCAGTCACTTCCCGGAATTCTTCGCTGCGTTAAGAGTATTTTTCATCAGCCCGCAGATTGTCATCGGACCCACGCCTTTGGGCACGGGTGTAATGTAACTGCACCGGGGCGCTACGCTGTCAAAGTCCACATCGCCTACCAACCGTGAGCCTGATTTTTTGCTGGCATCGTCCACCCGGTTGATGCCCACGTCAATAACGATGGCGCCTTCCTTCACCATTTCGGCGGTGATGAACCGCGGGCGGCCTATCGCTGCAACGATTACATCTGCCTGAAGGGTGAACTGTTTTAAGTCCTTGGTTTTTGAATGACAAAGCGTCACGGTGGCGTTACCCGGACGGCTGTTGCGGCTCAGCAGCACCGACATGGGTGTGCCTACAATATTACTGCGACCCACTACTACACAATGTTTTCCGGTAAGGTCAATGTTATAATATTCAAGCATCAATAGAATGCCATAAGGAGTGGCGGGTAAAAAGCCCGGTTGCCCCAGCACCATTTTTCCCTGCGATATAGGGTGAAAGCCATCCACATCTTTATTGGGGTAAATGCTGTTGATTACGGCGTTCTCGGCAATGTGCGCGGGCAAGGGAAGCTGCACTAATATGCCATCAATGTCAGCATCTTCATTAAGTTTTTGAATTTCGGCGAGCAACGCCGCTTCCGTGATATTGCTTTCAAAACGCAGAAGGGTAGACGCATAGCCGAGTTCGGCACAGGTCTTTACCTTATTGCCCACATAGGCTTCGCTCGCAGGATTGTTGCCTACAAGTATCGCTGCCAGATGCGGTGTCTTTCCGCCTTTGGCTTTAAGCGAGGCAACCTCTTGTTTCAGTTGCTCTTTGATATGAGTGGAAACTGCTACGCCGTCGAGAATTTGCATGCGACAAAGATAGGTTAGTGCTTCTGTTTAGTAAGTGCCCGAAAAAATCATTGTTCTGCGATGGAGCCGACCCTTTCTCACCGGCATTCAATTAACTTTGGCGAAATTTTCTTTTGTGAAAAGACTTTTTACATTATTAACCTTCCTGCCCTTCTGTGCTGCTGCGCAACCACCCGCCGGCTATTATAACAGCGCTGCAAACCTCAATGGGCAACCGCTCAGGGTAGCACTCTATAACATCATCAAGACGGCTACGCAACTCTCCTATACACCCGGTTTGTGGAACGCTTACTATACTACCGATGTAAAACCAAACGGAAAACTCTGGGACATTTATTCGGATGTTCCCGGCGGCACTCCGGCTTACCAGTACACGCTTGGCTCCGATCAATGCGGCAATGGCGCAAATCACGAAAATAGCTGTTACAATCGAGAGCACCTCTGGCCGCAAAGCCTGTTTGGATCGGCATATCCTATGGTGAGCGACCTTTGGGTTGTCTATCCTACCGACTACTACGTTAATAATCAGCGTGGTAATCTGCCATACGGCAAGGTAGGAACCGCAACAAAGACATTCACCAATGGGTCAAAGCTGGGCAATAACGTATATCCAAATGCACCCACCTCAGTAAATTGCTTTGAGCCCATAGACTCGTTCAAAGGTGATATTGCCCGTAGTTACTTCTACATCGTAACCCGCTACTACGCAGACAGCAATTATTTTACCACCTGGGAAATGGCCAATAAAATAGCGCTGAAGCCCTGGGCGGTGCAGATGTTGCTCGACTGGCACCATCTCGATCCGGTTAGTCAGAAGGAGATCGACCGAAACAATGCAGCCTATGCGCTACAAAACAATCGCAATCCCTACATTGACAATCCCATGTATGCAGACTGCATCTGGGGCACAGCCAATTGCAATAGCCTTTCTGTGCTGGCGGTCAATAAACTTGGGCAGTTGGTAGTGTTCCCCAATCCGGCGGAAAACCACGTAAGTATCGCCTCCGAAGACCTGAAAGAAGGCACGCTTGATGTGCTGGATGCCACAGGCAAAAACGTGTATCATAGCACGGCAGCGCATGAGCAGCGCGTAGAGATCGCTACAGAAGGCTGGGCTAAAGGCGTGTACATCATCCGGCTGCAATCCGAAAAAAATCTTCAGGTTACCAGACTTATCGTTCGTTAGGTTCTTTGATTATGAGGGTAAAAGATATTATTCAGGCAATAGAGGCATTTGCACCGCCGGTGTATCAGGAGTCCTACGACAACAGCGGGCTTCAGGTAGGATCAGTGGAATGGGAAGTGAGCGGCGTATTGATTGCACTCGACATTACCGAGGCTGTGCTGGAAGAAGCAAGGACGCGCGGCTGCAATATGATCGTGGCACATCACCCCCTTCTTTTTTCCGGATTGAAGCGCATCACGGGCAGTCACTACATTGAACGCATCGTTCAGGCGGCTATAAAACATGATATCGCCCTCTTTGCTGCGCATACCAACCTCGACAATGTGCGCAATGGGGTAAATAAAATGATATGCGAAAAGCTGGGCCTGCAACATACTCATATCCTTGCCGCCAAAGCAGCAACGCTCTCCAAACTCATTTGTTTTGTGCCCGCCACCGATGCCGATCGGGTGAGGGAAGCTATGTTTTCTGCGGGTGCGGGGTCGCTTGGCGAGTACACCGAATGCAGTTTTCAATCTGCAGGCACCGGCACTTTTAAGCCCGGCGCCCATACACAGCCGGCCATTGGCACCCCCGCAGGCGAAAGAGAATATGTGGAGGAAGTCAGGATAGAAGTGTTGGTGGCCACACATCAGGTTTCGGCAGTCATCAGTGCACTGGTGGCAGCGCATCCCTACGAAGAAGTAGCCTACGATATTATTGCCTTGCAGAATGCTAATCAGGAAATTGGCGCCGGCATGCTGGGCGAACTGACTGAAACCTGCACGGAGGAGGCTTTTTTAAGCATCCTGAAAACCCGAATGAAAGCAGAGTGTATCCGGCATACCGCACTGCTGGGCAGGCCTGTGAAAAAAGTGGCGGTGTGTGGTGGTTCGGGCAGTTTCTTGCTTCAGGATGCCATCAAAGCAGGCGCAGATGTATTCGTTACCGGAGATTTTAAATATCATCAGTTTTTCGACGCCGACGGAAAAATTCTGATCGCCGACATTGGTCATTACGAAAGCGAACAATTTACGACCGAATTATTAGCTGGTATTCTTAAGAAAAAATTTCCTAATTTCGCCCCTCTTTTATCTGAATTATCAAACAATCCTGTAAAATATTTTTGCTGATATATGGCTAACGTAAAAGACTTTTCGGTAGAAGAAAAGCTGATCGCAGTCCTCACCTTACAAAAGATTGATTCAAAAATTGATGAGATCCAGACGTTGAAAGGCGAGCTTCCTATGGAAGTAAAAGATCTCGAAGACGAGATAGAGGGTCTGCAAACCCGTATCAATAATATTGACGCCGAAATTGACAGCATCAACAAATTCATTGCGCAGAAAACGGACGCAAAGAAGGAAGCTCAGGCGTTGATCAAAAAATACGAAAAGCAGCAGGACAACGTAAAGAACAATCGCGAGTTTGAAGCCATTAACAAGGAAATGGAGATGCAGGAACTCGAGGTGAAGCTTAATGAAAAGCATATCAAAGATGCCAACATAGAGCTGAAAGACCGCGACATGCAGCGCGGCAAAACTGAAGAGAAGATCAATGAACTGAACGAGGCGTTGAAACTGAAAAAGTCCGAACTGGAAAAGATCATCGCCGAGACAGAGAAGGAAGAAAAGCAACTTGCCGGAAAATCTTCTGAAGCCAAAGAGAAAGTGGATGCTCGTCTGCTCTCTGCTTACGAGCGCATACGTACGAGCTATAAAAACGGTCTTGCCGTGGTTCCCATTTTGCGCGATAGCTGTGGCGGATGTTTTAACATCATCCCTCCGCAACGTCAGTCAGAAATCCGTCAGCGTAAAAAGATTATCGTTTGCGAACACTGCGGACGCATTGTAGTGGATAATGATCTGAACGATCAGATTAAGATACAGGGATAATAACTTTTCCGAAAAATATAGCAGGGAGCCAGCATGGGTTCCCTGTTTTTTTTTACCTCCCTTTCGGTACACGCCGTTTTAGGTATTTTTACAGCGTACAAGAAGTGCGCCTTATGGAAATCAACGAAGTGCCACAAGACTCGCTGGACTATAAAGACCGCGATAAACTGAAAAAGCTCGTCTATGCCGTGGATAAAGATGGCAAATATACCGGTATCGGTTCCGTAGGCTGGGAGGCAGAAAATATAGCCACCAGACAGGCCTGGGACGCTATCGAAGAAGAGCTCGCCGAAACAGAGCAAAAAGTGAAAGCCGGGGAGCTTAGCCCCATAGCCTGGTTCATGCAGAAGAAACTGATGGACATCGCCCTGCTTGCACAATATATGGACAAATGGCAGTGGCAGGTAAGGCGTCATATGAAGCCTCCCGTTTTTGCCCGCCTCAACCCCGCGACTTTGGAAAAATACGCCGCTACTTTTGGCATCAGCGTAAAAGAATTAACTGATTTCGGTAAATAATTCATTGAAGTGATCGCATCAAATTATCAGCATCATCAGCACGCACATTGCGAAAGCGGGGTTACAGCCAATCTGCTCAATCATAAAGGGCTTACAATCACCGAACCGCTGGCTTTTGGTATCGGCGCAGGTTTGTTTTTTGCGCATATTCCCTTCGTAAAAGTGAGCGGCACACCGGGAACCACCTTCCGCACCTGGCCGGGCGCCATCTTCAAGCGGGTGGCAGAGCGCCTTAATATTCAGGTGCATACCGAAAAATTCCGGTCGCCCCAAAAGGCTATGGATGCACTCGACAAGGCGCTTGAAGCCCAGAATCCTGTTGGGATGCTCAGCAGTGTGTATTATCTTCCTTACCTTCCCGAGGCATTTCGCTTCCATTTCAATGCCCACAACCTTATTATCTATGGCAAGGAAGGAAATCAATATTTGGTTAGCGATCCTGTGATTGAAGATGTGGCTACTATAGCTCCGGAAGATCTTGCCAAAGCTCGTTTTGCAAAGGGCACACCCGAACCCCGCGGTTTTATGTACTATATCCGCTCCGTACCGGCAAAGGTGGATTTCGAAAAGGCGATACAGCAGGGCATTAAGCAAACTTGTTTTTTCATGCTTTCGCCTCCGCTGCCCTGGTTTGGAAACAAAGCCATTTTCTTACTCTCCAGAAAAATAAAAGATTACCCCAAGAAGCTTAGTCCGAGAAAATCAGCGCTTTACCTTGGAAACATCATCCGGATGCAGGAAGAAATAGGCACCGGCGGCGCGGGCTTTCGGTATCTGTATGCAGCTTTTTTGCAGGAAGCCGGCGCTATGCTGCGCCGCGATGATCTCCAGGAACTTTCCTCCGAGCTTACTCTTATCGGCGACGACTGGAGAAATTTCGCTTATCATGCCGCCCGGCAAATGAAAGCGCGTCAAACGGACCGGGTGTCTTATGATGACCTGAGCGAACTCCTGCGTACCTGCGGCGAAAAGGAAAGGGATTTTTTTAAAAAAATGGAAAAGCTCCGGTTTTAAAACCCGGAACAGTTTGAAAAGAACTGACATTTCTCCGGCTTGAAAGCTTTATCGTTTGCCAGATTTGACTGCCGTTGTGGGCAGAGCGTGCAAACATTGCAGCCGTCTATTTGTAACGTCCTCTCTTTGTCAGCCCTCCTGACAATATTACTGACATTCTTCCCGTGGCATATGGATTGACCATAGAAGGAAAACCCGAAAAATTTAAAACAACGATACTTATGGCAAAAATTATTGGCATTGACTTAGGAACTACCAACTCGTGCGTCGCTGTAATGGAGGGTAACGAGCCGGTGGTGATCGCGAACGATGAAGGTCGTCGCACCACTCCTTCCGTAGTGGCATTTCTTAAAAACGGTGAGCGTAAGGTAGGCGATCCTGCAAAACGTCAGGCTATTACCAACCCTACCAATACCATCATGTCTATCAAACGTTACATGGGTCGTCGCTACGACGAGGTAACGGGCGAGATGACGCACAACTCTTACAAAATCGTAAAAGGTGATAACAATACTCCGCGTGTTGACATTGACGGACGTATGTACACGCCGCAGGAGATTTCTGCGATGATTCTTCAGAAAATGAAGAAAACAGCTGAAGATTTTCTCGGTCAGGAAGTAAAAGAAGCGGTGATTACCGTTCCTGCCTACTTCAACGATGCGCAGCGTCAGGCAACTAAAGAAGCCGGTGAAATTGCGGGACTGAATGTGCGCCGTATCATCAACGAACCTACGGCAGCAGCGCTTGCCTATGGTTTGGATAAGCAGCACAAGGATTCAAAAATCGCGGTGTTCGACCTTGGTGGGGGTACTTTCGATATCTCCATCCTGGAGCTCGGAGACGGTGTTTTCGAAGTGAAATCTACAAACGGAGATACGCACCTCGGTGGCGATGATTTCGATAAAGTAGTGATGGACTGGCTGGCAGATGAGTTTAAAAAAGACGAAGCGGTAGATCTGCACAAAGATCCTATGGCCTGGCAACGGCTGAAGGAAGCGGCTGAAAAAGCGAAGATCGAATTGTCTTCCTCACAGGAAACGGAAATCAACCTTCCCTACATCACTGCGGTTGATGGTGTGCCTAAACACCTGGTGCGCAAACTCACCCGCGCTAAGTTTGAACAACTTGCCGACAGCCTTGTAGAGCGTACTCTGGAGCCTTGCCGCAAAGCTTTGAAGGATGCCGGAATGAGCACTTCTGATATTGATGAAGTGATCCTTGTAGGTGGTTCTACACGTATCCCCAAGGTGCAGGAAGTGGTTGAAAAATTCTTTGGTAAGAAGCCGCACCGTGGGGTGAACCCCGATGAAGTGGTAGCCGTAGGTGCTGCTATACAGGGTGGTGTGCTGACCGGAGATGTAAAAGATGTATTGTTGTTGGACGTTACTCCGCTATCCCTCGGTATAGAAACCATGGGTGGTGTCATGACAAGGTTGATCGAATCCAACACTACGATCCCTACAAAAAAGAGCGAAGTATTCTCTACCGCAAGCGACAATCAGCCCAGTGTTGAGATCAATGTATTGCAGGGTGAGCGCCCGATGGCAAAAGACAACAAGACGCTTGGTCGTTTCATTCTCGATGGCATTCCACCGGCACCACGCGGTGTTCCTCAGGTAGAAGTGATCTTTGATATTGACGCTAATGGTATCCTCCACGTAACGGCAAAGGACAAAGGCACCGGCAAACAACAAAACATCCGCATCGAAGCAGGTTCCGGACTGAGCAAGGAAGAGATTGAAAAAATGAAGAACGAGGCGAAAGCCAACGAAGAAGCCGACAAGCAGGTGCGTGAGCGCGTAGAAAAGCTCAATATGGCAGACGGTCTGATCTTTACTTCCGAAAAGCAGTTGAAAGAATACGGTGATAAAATTCCCGGCGACGAAAAATCTAAAATTGAAACCGCACTGAACAATCTGAAAGAAGCGCATAAGGCGGAAAATCTGGATGGTTTGGATAAGGCAATGGAAGAACTGAATGCCGCATGGCAGGGCGCAAGCCAGCATATCTACAATGCGCAGCAGCAGGCAGGTGGCGACGGTCAGCAAGCTCAGGAAAATGCAGGTGGCAATGATGGTAATGTTGCCGATGCAGAATATGAAGAAGTGAAATAGATGGTGAAGAGATAATAGAGATTGGTTTTTAAGGAAAGGAAAAGGGTACCCAATGCGGTATCCTTTTTCGATTTAAGGAACTTTTAGACTTCGGGGGAATTGTTTTTCTATAGAGTAGGCAAAACCTTTTATTATGAAAGATATCAGAAAGCAAGAGCATCCGCAGTCTCAGCAGCTTGTGACGAACACTCAGAGACCCGAGAACAAGGACAACCTCGACAGCCGGGAAAGAAAGGAGAACAACTATACTGAACGATCGAACAAAGACGGCAAAAAGCCCAACAGTCGCGATAAAGACAAGTATGGTGCATAAATGGAAGGGGCGAAAAGCCCCTTTGATACTTTTGGCATAAAGCCTGCGTTATAACATCATGATCAAAAGTCTGGCGCTGAGCCTATTGCTATTTTCTCCTTTATTTGCTGCCGCACAAACGCTTGGTTTTTTTGGTGGTGCTGGTATCAGTGCCGATCTTTTTTCCTTCGATAAGCAGAGTGTGAGAGCAAAGAGCTCTTTCGCCACAGGACCGTTAGCCATAGCGGGTTTAAGGTATCATACCCGGCAAAATTTTGATATTCTGTTGGATGCCTCACTCGGCATTGCGAAGATTCGTCTTCCGCTGCCTGAGGGCTTCGACGGCTCTTTGCGATATGAACAGATACAGTCGGTATTGACTGTAGGTAGCGGACTGAACATAGCTTTCGAAAAATCCAACCTGATGCCTTACATCGCACTGGGGGCAAGTTTTCTGGACTTCTGGCGGCTTACCGCTCAGGGCAACGGAACCCACATCCGAACAGGCAACAACGCCGATCTTAATACCAATCGTTGGTCGCTGGTATGTGGCGCGGGCATCGATTATCAGTTTAAGCTTTTTCTCTCCTCTGGCATTAATCTTCGCGCCTTATACACACCCCTTAATATCTTTCCTGAAGCACAAACCGTTTCATTACAATCATCCAACTACGATAAGGGTTCGGTCGCCCTGCAGGGAAAGTTTCTACAGTTTCAACTCACCTATCGGGTCAACCTTCCCCTTGCCCATTGGAAAGAAGACTATGATTGATTTACTTCCCTACAAAAGCTATAAAATCAGTTGCCGGCAGTTTTGTAATGCCCCGCTGATGTAGCATAGTTACGAGCTGCCCGCGGTGGTAGGTTGCATGGTTGAACGTATGCAGCAAAACATCGCTCACCTTTTGCTTCATGGATTGTTTTTTCAGATTGTAATACTGCAGTACATGGTCAAAAGCCTGATCGTTATATTGGCTGCGCACAAAGGCTGTAAGCTCTCCGGAGGTATGTGTCCACGCCTCACACAGAAAAGAAAAACTGCCTGAAAAACTACTTTGTTGCCAGATCGGTTTTTCTTCCAGTTGTAACCGCTGCAGCCAGATGCTTTCGGCACTCCAGAGGTGCAGTACCGTTTGCTCGAGACTCTCAAAGCTGCTCGCCGATGCGGTGGATAGCAACTCCTCATTCAGAGGTAACATGACTTCGATTAGTCGTTTGTTCGCCCATTCATTATAGCGGGCATAGCGTATCATTAATTCCTTCATTGAGGAGGTTGCGGAGGGTGAAAAATCGAGATTCATTTAGATTCATACATCCATAGAATTACTGTGGAGCGCATGCTAAAAAAAAGCGTCAAACGGAATGTTAGAATCCGTCTGACGCAAAATTAGTTTTAAAAATAGTTTGGCAGCGCCTTCTGCTGAATCGGTTGAACTATGCCCTTAGTATTTGGTTCTCCCCTGCAAATTCATTCATGAGTCTATAATTTCCGGGGCATTGTTAGCACGTTGCACGCAGCGAAAACCTATCTATTATGTGCAGCCTTTCTAGGGTATTACAACCGTGTAATGCTCCTGTCTCACGGTGCTGAAATCCAACGCATTCATCATGGCTTGTCCGTTGGGGTCTTGCTGAAAGATGGGTGACCAGGCGTCGCCCGCTTCCTTACTTGTCCAACAAATTCTAAAATACCAAAAGCCGTCCGCATCTTTTCCGAACTCACGACTGATAAAACCGGGTTGCTGGTTTATTCTGCCATTTCTGATGTTGCGTTCTATTTCAATAAACTGTTCATCCGTTACTCCGGGTTTCAGTTTCATTTTTCCGATTTCTATAAACATTGTTTTTGCTTCCATTTTTTTATGATTTTGAGATTTGTTTTTTGATTGGGCATGGGCGAATGAAACCATCATAAGCCATGCAATTAACGTTGAGAAAAATTTTATTTTGTTCATTTTGTTAACCTCATTCAGTTTTAGCTAATTAGTTGTTTTCGCAAACTTCATTTGCACCGACAGATATTTTTTAGAGTTTTCTGTGCTTTTAGCATCCGCTTCCCTTGATGAACATTGAATGCTACACTGCCGAATGACGGTCAGACAACTTTCCCGATTTTCTGCAAACAAGCCTTACTCTTCTGCTAAGGTTTTGCGGATTTCCTTTAGCTATTTTTTGCTGTAGCCTTGTTCCACGGCTAATTCAATAGCCAAATCTTTAAGCCGTGCTACAAATGTGATGAAGCATAAAACCAACACAATGCTACAAATAGCTACATTGCCCCATTGCCCTGAAACAATTGTAGTAGCGATAGCGCCAATCATTATTAAAGCCATGGCAAGCGAAGCAGGCATACGCAACTGTCGGGTAAAAAGTGCCAAACCACCTAAGACCTGGGCTACCCCTACGAAGTACATAAACCACTGGGGGAAAGCCCACAATTCAGTAAATTCTTTGGTCAAATCAGGTTGACCTATAAGTTTCGTTGCTCCAAAAATCAGATGAGCTACCCCTAAAGCATAAGCGATAACTTTAAACTTCATATCGCCGTCTTTGGGTTCTAACGCTTTTGACATCGTACTATGATTTTAATTGTTTCATTGCGGTTCCCCAATCTTCCAGATGATGCACGGAAGTCAGTTTTCCGTCAATGACGGTGTGAAAATCAATGGACATAATTTGGAAAGACTTTGTACCATCGGTGGGCGTTCCCATAAAATCGCCGTTGGGTGTTCCGCTTACCAAACTGCGAACCACATATTTATCGCCATCGTTAGCAATATCTTGCGGCTCCCATTTGAGGTCGGGAATGAGCTTCCAGAAGAATTCCACTTGCGCAATCAAAGCAGGTTTCCCTTTGCTTTCTACCGAACCGTAAGAGATAAAATCATCGGCTAAAACTTCTGCCAATACAGAAGTTGGTACAGTGTCCGAATTTACGGTTAAGGCTTTTTTGTAAAAAGCAATTAGCGCATCTCTGTTTTTGTCCATTATTCTAAATTTTGATGGTTTGCAATAACAGGACGAAAGTAGATTGCCGGAAAAAGCGGAAAAAGGTAAAAACCTGCGGTAGTATGATACTTTTGTGCAGGTTACTTTTTTACGTGATGTTCTCGGAATTCAAGAGGTGTTTGAGCGGTTTGCTTTTTAAAATATTTGACGAAGTTGGTAGGTTCTTCAAACCCTAAATCATAGGCGATTTCTTTTATGGAATGGTTGCCATAAACCAAAAGTCTTTTGGCTTCCAGAATAATTCTTTCGTTAATCATTTCTTTTGGCAGTTTTCCAAAAAAATGATGGGTTGCCTGTCCCAAACGCCTTTCTGAAATAGCTAATTGCTGCGCAAAAAAGCTCACATTTCTTTTAGTTTTATAGTGGCGTTCTATCAGGTCTTTGAATGAGGTGGAATATTCAAAGTCAATATTTTTCTCAAAAGAGTTATTACTGTCCTTGCCTTTTTCCCGTTCTGCCGTTAAAAGGAAGTTTTGAAGCAGATTTTTAAGAATTGTCGGACTTGTATGGCTGTCAAACTGATTTATTTCCTCGTCAATTTCTCTGCTGATGCGAAACAATTTTTGAAAGCCCTTGTCATCAGGTGTAAGCAAGCAATTGTCTTGTAAATCGTTGAATAAGGTTGACCCTTTTAAAAACTTGATGTCATTTTCATTTTGACAATAGAAGTTGTCTGTAAAAATGATTATTTCTCCATCATAGTTTAGCAATTGGTCAAACTGATGAACCCTTTCTTTGTCAATAAATAAAATTGAATAAGGCTTTATGTTGATGGTTTTAAAGTCAACCAAATGTGTGGGTTGACAGTTTTTAAACAAGAATATGTGGTAAAAAGTAGTTCTGTGCGGACTTACCAGGTGGGGTCTGTTGTCAGTAGTCAAGGTTGCCAACGGAACAACCTCAATTTGTACTTCGGTCTTTTTTGAAAATGTATATTTTTTAATTTCCTTACTCATTTTCATCGAATAGTATGTCTGTAGCGGTGGTATATTCCCCGTAACTTTGCCCACTAAAATTACTAAGTCTGATCATGGTTACAGACCCCAAATTCGGCTTCGACACCGTATGTGTTCATGGAGGTCATCACGAAGAAGGTCATCGAGCACACCTCACGCCTGTCTATGCATCGAGCACTTACACTTTCGACTCGGCAGAGCAGGCAGCAGCCATTTTTCGTGGCGAAGAAAAGGGCTATGTATATGGTCGCTTTGGTAATCCCACCATTAATGAGGCAGAAGAAAAAATTGCTTTGCTCGAGGCTTATGGGCTTGCTGATGCCTCCGGAAATCCCTTACAGCTTAAGGCTATTTTGCACGCCTCTGGCATGGCTGCCATCACCACCATGTTGCTGTCAAACCTGAAAGCGGGCGATAAGCTGATCACGCATCCTTCTCTTTACGGCGGCACGCAGGAGCTGCTGGATAAGGTGCTGCCCGCGCTGAATATTGAAGCGGTGATCGTAGATTTTCACGATAAAGAAACTGTTGCCAAATCTATACTTGCCGACACAAGTATTCGATTGATGTATATAGAAACACCGGCAAATCCCACTTTGCGATGTATCGATATGGAAGCCCTCGCTGCCCTTGGTAAGGCTCATGGCTTAATCGTGTGTGCCGACAATACTTTCGCCACACCTTTTCTTCAACAGCCTTTCCGCTATGATGTGGACTATGTGATGCATTCCACCACGAAGTTTTTGAACGGACACGGAACTGCTGTGGGCGGTGTGCTGATCGGTCGGGATCTGCAGAAGATGAACAGCACGGTGACAAAGACACACCGGCTGCTGGGTGCCAATAGCAATGCGTTCGAAGCTTTTTTGCTTACCAATGGTCTGCGCACGTTTTCCTTGCGTATGCAGCAGCATTGCAGCAATGCTACAATGGTGGCGGAGTATCTGGTGCAGCATACGGCGGTGGCTCAGGTTAATTATCTGGGGCTGAATGAACATCCGGACTTTGACATTGCAAAGCGGCAAATGAAACATCCCGGCGCCATGATGAGTTTCGAGTTGAAGGGTGGTTATGAGGCAGGCGTTCGGTTCATTAACAAGCTGAAACTGTGTACACATGCGGTTTCGCTGGGCACCTGCGACACACTTATTTCTCATCCGGCTTCTACCACCCATGCTGGCGTTGCGCGCGAGCACAGGTTGCTGTCGGGCATCACAGATGGTCTGATACGATTGAGCGTGGGCATCGAAAATGTATCAGACATTCTTGCGGACTTAGAGCAGGCATTGGCTTAGGATTCGCCGGAATTTTTTAGTATCAAAAAACAGACTTGGTCAAATCAGATTCCTACAATGAATACAGTTTATATTATTGATGCAGTACGAACGCCCATTGGCAAACATGGTGGTTCCCTTGCCACGGTTCGTCCCGACGATTTGCTGGCGCTGGTCATCCGGAAACTTATGGAGCGCAATCCTGAAGTGGATGTACATGCGATAGAAGATGTGATTGCCGGAGCCGCTAATCAGGCTGGTGAGGATAACCGAGACGTAGCCCGTATGGCTGCACTTCTTGCAGGCTTGCCGGTAACGGTGGGGGGCAATACCGTCAACCGGCTTTGTGCTTCTGGTTTGCAAGCGGTAATGGACGCATCGCGGGCAATCATGTGCGGTGACGGCGAAATTTTTATCGCCGGCGGCGTTGAGTCTATGACCCGTGCACCCTTTGTAATGGCAAAGGCAGACGCCGCGTACCAACGCAAAGTAGAAGTGTTTGATACCAGCATTGGCTGGCGTTTTATTAACCCGAAACTAAGTGCTCTTCATCATCCGTATTCCATGGGCGAAACTGCAGAGAACGTTGCAGAACGCTGGAATATTACCCGAGATGAACAAGATCAGTTTGCCTACAACAGTCAGGAAAAATATTTTGCTGCGCATGCTTCAGGTAAATTTTCTGAAGAGATTGTTCCGGTTACTGTTGATCTCGGAAAGGGAAAGAGTTTTGTATTTGATACCGACGAGCATCCCCGCGAAACCACGCTCGAAAAGCTCGCTTCTTTGAAACCTGCATTTAAAAAAGAGGGAACAGTAACAGCCGGCAATGCGAGTGGCGTGAATGATGGCGCTGCTGCTTTGTTGCTGGCGTCTGAGGAGGCGGTTAAAAAATATGGATTGAAACCTATGGCAAAAGTGAAAGCGATGGCAATTGCCGGCGTGGATCCAGCCATAATGGGTGTGGGTCCTGTCCCCGCGTCGCTGAAGGCTTTGAGCCGTGCCGGTTTGCAGGTCAGCGATCTTGATCTGGTAGAACTCAATGAAGCGTTTGCCTCGCAGAGCATTGCCTGTATGCGCGATCTTGGGCTGGAAGCCGCAAAAGTAAATGTGAACGGTGGTGCTATTGCTTTGGGGCATCCTCTGGGCTGTAGCGGCGCACGCATTTCTACCACTTTATTGTACGAGCTGCGCCGTCGTGGCGGAAAGTACGGACTGGCTACCATGTGTATCGGCGTAGGTCAGGGTGCAGCAGTGGTGTATGAGATGGTATAGCGTAATGTTACTTTGATCATTAAAAATTAGTTTTCGATTTTGAGAAAAATAGACATCCACACGCATATTATGCCCGAGCATATCCCGAACTATTTCGAGAAATTCGGGTATGGAGAATTCATTCATCTGGAACATCATTGTCCCGGTTGCGCCCGCATGATCAAGGGCGATAAAGTGTTTCGCGAAGTAGAGCAAAACTGCTGGGACGCTGAGGTGCGCATGAAAGAAATGGATCTGACGGAGGTGGGCATTCAGGTGCTTTCCACCATTCCGGTGTTGTTCAATTACTGGGCAAAGCCCGAACATGGTTTGGAGACTTCGCGATTTTTCAACGATCATATTGCACATTCCTGTTCCCTGCACCCCGATCGTTTCATCGGCATTGGCACTGTGCCTTTGCAGGATATTGATCTGTCCATTCGCGAGATGGAGCGCTGTGTAAAAGAGCTGAAAATGCCCGGACTGGAGATCGGTTCAAACATTAATGGAAAAAATCTGAGCGATCCCTATTTCGAACCTTTTTGGGCGGCGGCGGAAGAAATGGGTTGCTGTCTTTTTGTGCACCCCTGGGAAATGATGGGCGAAAAGGACATGGTAAAATATTGGTTGCCCTGGCTGGTGGGTATGCCGGCGGAGACGGCTCGTGCTATCTCTTCCATGATCTTCGGCGGTGTGTTCGAACGACATCCCAATCTTCGTGTAGCATTTGCTCATGGCGGCGGAAGTTTTCCATTCACCATCGGCAGAATCGAACATGGTTTTAACGTGCGTCCGGATCTGTGTGCCATAGACAATGAAGTCAACCCACGCGAATACCTTGGAAAGTTTTGGATTGACGCATTGGTACACGACCCCAAAGCTTTGCATTATGTAGTAGATGTAATGGGAGAAGAAAAAGTGTGTATGGGTAGTGATTATCCTTTCCCGCTCGGCGAGCATCATCCCGGAAAGCTTATTGAAAGCATGAGCGACTTTTCAGAAGCACTTAAAGAAAAATTGCTTTTTGAAAATGCTATGGGGTGGATGGGGAAATCGTAAATATCGGATAAGAGAAAGCCTTCCGTTTTTTTGATCTTGCAGGATATGGCAACGGAAGGCTTTGGTTCACTTCATATGTATCGGTTTGGTTCTGCTATGCTCCGCCGGTATTTGCTCTTCTTTTTTCATCCTCAGCGCCACTGCTGTGCCTTCTGCTTTGGGGCACTGTGCGTTTGCCAAAGCGATAAGTGAATGAAATATTGGCAACGCGTGTTTCTCTTTCTGCAACAAAATCTTCCTTATAACCTGTGTACACGGATGTGGCTCTGGGATAGCCTTTCCAGAAGATGTCCTGAATGTTGATGCGAACTGTGGCTTGCTTGTCCCAAAACGTTTTCTGTATGCCTGCATTCAACATCCAGTTGGGCTGTACGTCCATGTATCCGTAAAGTTGTCTTGCCTGATACCAGCCGCCCAGCTCTGCCGAAAAATCATGAGGCAGCAGAAATGTATTGTTCATGTTGATGTCGAAAGTCGGGCGACCACTATTGAGTGGTGTGTTGGCAATATTGCCTTCGTAGCGGGCGTAGTAGGCGTTGAAGTTGGTATTGTTGGTCCACCAAGGTGTGATGTTGAACATATACGAGCCACCAATACCCACAAAGATCATCCGGTCGAGGTTTTTATTGGTTTGAACCGTCACGCTGTCTTCGGTTTCGCTGGGTTGGATTACTTCGGTAATAATGCCCTTGTTGATGCCATAACTAAAGCTCGTCACAAACCGCTGCTTGTAAGTATGCGATATTTCTACTGAGTAGTAAGATGCGGGTTGCAACCGGGGATAGCCTTCGCGGTAGGTGGTTTTGTCTATAAAGTATTTAAAGGGGTTAAGCTGTTGATAGTTGGGTCGTTCAATGCGGCGGCTCAGGGTGACGCCTATATCGTTTATTTTATTGAGGTGGTATTGAAAGGCGAGGCTGGGAAACAATTGCGTGTAGCTATAGCTGGTATCAAATTTTTGATTGCTGGCTTGTTGCTCAAAGTTGATGTTGGTATTTTCCAGACGAAGTCCAAACTGCGCACCGAATTTTTCCCATTCCTTGCTTGCGTTCAAATAAGCGGCATTGATGTTTTCGCGATAAATGAAGTGGTTGCTGCGCGAGCTATCGAGTTGATAATCTCCAGTGGTCTTCACCCAGAATTTAGGCTCATTGTAGGCAGTAACAAAGCTTGTTTTCACGCCTGCTTCAAGCTTAGCGTTTTCAGGAAGCGGTTGTGCGAAATCGGCTTTTAAGGATCGTATCTGCGTGATGCCGGTTAGGTCGCTGCGCAGATAATAGTCCGGCTGCGTCTGCACCGGATCGGCATAGGTATATTTCGTTACAAAGTTTTGATTGCTTTGATTGCCGAAGGCGGCATAATCGAGATCTACATTTAGCTCTTTGCCGCTGCTGTCGAAGGTGGTTTTCAGGTAAGCATTGGCAGCATAGTTATAATAGAAGTTCTCGTGTCGTCCGGTGGTATTGAAGTTGTAAAGAAGTTCGTTGTTTGCTCCGAGCGCTTTTGATGCATTGTCTGCTTTCGGACTAAAGCCGTTTGTGGTTATGCTTCCCGACATTCCGATTGTTGTTTTTGACGATAGCGAATAGTCGGCGCCCAATGTGCCCATATGGTTTTTGAAATCGAACAGGGCATTGTTATCCTGCACATAACGGAACAGTTGACGCTCGCCTTCAGAAAGCGTGTCGGTAAATTTTCTGTCGAGCATGAGGTGGTTGAACCAAAGCCGGTAGGCATAGTTATAACTTGCAAAAAGGTTGAGCTTTTTGTTGCGATAGTTGAGCGTTCCGCCCAGTCCGTATTTTGCATACACACCTTGTCCATAGCTCAGGTTCAGGGTTCCATTGGCTCCCATACGCTGGTCTTTTTTCAAAATAATATTGATAATGCCAGCGGTGCCTGCTGCATCGTATCGTGCGCCGGGGTTAGAGATGATCTCAATTTTTTCGATGGAATTAGAAGGCATGCTTTTCAGAACGTTGGCAAGGTCTGTTCCGCTCATAGGTGTTTGTTTTCCGTTGATCCAGATCATCACACCTTGTTTGCCTTTCAGCGAAATATTGTCGTTGTTATCAACCCTTACACCCGGCGCACGCTGCAGCACTTCATAAGCCGAAGCGCCTGCACTCGCAATGCTGTTCTCTACATTCACGATCATTTTGTCTGCGTGCAATTCGATCAGGGGTTTTTTGGCACGCACAGAAACCTCCTGCAATGTGGTCGTTTTTTGTTCGAGCGTTATCTTGGGTAAAGTCAGGTTGCCTGCCACAGCCAGTGCTTTTTGGCTATAGGTATTGAAGCCTGTGAGGGATACCCTGAGTTCATAAACTCCTGAAGGGACATCTTCCAGAGTGTATTTGCCCTCAACATCGCTGACCGCTGCCTTTACCAGTTTTTCACCTGCATCCAGCAACACTACGGTGGCAGCCACAAGGGGATCGCTGGTCTGATCAGTGACGGTACCGGAAAGTACATTGCCCTCTTTTTTGGCGTAAGAAATGCTCATGCTGAACAGTGCTATCATCATAAAAAAGTATCGTTTCATCTTTGCGTTCTTTGGTTACTTCAAATGTATCGGTGAGGTTTTTCTCGCTTTTCACCCCGACCGGGTGAAATGCATTTTTCGGCATCACCCCAGTGGGGGGAATTCCTGGCTTTGTTCCACAAAAGCGGGTGAGAACGCTGCACAAAGAAGGACTGAAATGAACTAATTTCACTTTGGCTATGACCAGTTTTTTGAGCTTGACCAAATTTTTTGTTTTCGTTTTTCTGCTGCTGTTTTTCGGCGGTATGAATGGTTTTGCACAGTGATCCCCTTTCTACAATGTGAATATTGAAAGTGGTCTTATCCAGTCGCAGGCGCGCGATCTGGCGCAAGACAGCATGGGGCATCTCTGGGTCGCCACATTGGGCGGGCTCTCGCGTTACGATGGCAGAACTTTTACAAATTACACGGTCCGCGACGGGCTGCCCAGCAATACGATCAATGCCGTAGCTGTGGACCGGAAAGGCACGATATGGGTAGGCAGTATGCGTGGAATATCAAGCTTTGACGGCCGGATGTTTCAGCACTTCCTGATGCAGTCCACCGAAAATCCGAACGGCAATACAGTATCGAGAATCCGTATTGGGTTCGATGATGATGTATGGTGCCTTTCGGGAAATAAGGTTTACGCTATTCATTCTAGCAAAATAACCGAGGTGAACCCTCCGGGGCCGGCACAGATTATTTCGGCTTTGCTACCGGAAAAAAATCAGCTTTGGCTGGCCGCACGGGGTCAGTTGCTCCGGCGCAACGGAAAAAATTGGGACAGTCTGCAAATCTTACCCGGCGACCCCAGGCCTGGCCCGTTGGTGACAGATCTCTACCGCGATCGGCAAAAGCGCCTGCTCATCGGCACGTCGAATGGGCTGTATTTTCTGGATAGTAATCGGGTAAAGCCTGTTGTCGTCAGGGGTACCTCGCTGGATGCCCTACCCGCAGTTCTTTCTATTACCGAAGACCGGCAGGGAGCCATATGGGTGGGACTCACCAGCGGTGTATTGCGGATTACCGACAGCACAATTCATGTCTTTAGTAAGCAGAATGGGCTGAGCAATAATGCATTTCCTGCTTTACTTACCGATATGGAAGGCAACGTCTGGATGGCTTCCGACGGACAGGGTATTTTTCGTTTTTCAGGCGCACAGTTCACGGTTATTGACGAGACCATTGGCTTACCCAGCGGACAAGTAATGAGTATTGAGGCCGACCGTTGGGGTCGTCTGTATCTGGGCACCTACGATGCAGGTTTGTATGTGTATGAACGCGGTGTTATCGTTCCCTTGCCTTTGCCGGTAAGGGCCAAGCCTGCCATTTACGCACTGCGGTTTAGAAAGGGTAGTTTGTGGATGGGCACTGCCGGTACCGGATTGTGGAAATGGGATGGCCTTCATTTTTTTCAGTTTACTACGCAGAATGCAGACATACCGTCCAATTCCATTACCTCGCTGTATCTCGACGAGCAGGAGCGCCTGTGGATAGGTGGCATCAATGGCATCGCTTTTTTGCAGCGCGATAGCTTTCATAAGGTGTCGCTCAATGCATCTTCTGTACAGGATTTTATCAGTATAGGGAACGATAGCGTATTGCTGGCTACGGAATCCGGTATCAAAGTATGTGTTGATGGAAAAGTGTATCCTTACCTTACCGGCAGAGCGCCCGACAGTTCGTCGCTGCAATGCTTTGCTTTAAAGGGTCGTGAGCTATGGATTGGCTCCAGCAATAACGGCCTGATGTATTATAACCTCTCTACAGGCAGGTCTTTCACACTCAACAAAAGTTCGGGCCTCCAGTCCGACTTTGTGTACAATCTTGTAGCCGATGATGAGGGCAATATTTGGGCAGGCACGGGCTTTGGTATTCATAAGATTTCGATGCAGCCGGGTGGAAAGCCGCTGATCTCCTTCTATGGCAAAGGACAAGGAGTGCTGGGTATGGAGAGCAACCACGGAGCAGTATTGAAAATGGATGATGGAAGTATCTGGTTTGGAACCACCAATGGTGCCGTGCATTATCGTCCACAGGCAAAAAGTGTGCAGGCGCACCCTACCAGCATCGTCCTGCAATCCATAAAGGTGTTTGGCGAAAACATCACTGATACCAGCTATTACGACAGCACCGACGTTTGGTATAAGGTGCCGATGGGGCTTCACTTACCTTATCGCAGAAATACCCTCACGTTTACCTTCCATGCTGTATCTCTGAGCAGCGATGAACAGATAAGATACCGGTATAGAATCGAAGGGCTCGAGGCCCCCTGGTCGGACTGGTCGCAGACCAATACGGTTACTTTTTCAGCTTTGCCCCCAGGTAACTTTGTCTTGAAGGTGCAGTGCAAAACCGATGGTAATGGCGGAGTTTCAAAGGAGTTATCTTATCCCTTCGAGATTGAAACGCCCTTTCAGAAAACAATCTGGTTCCGGCTGATTGTTTTGGCCGCCTGCATACTGCTGGGTGTTTCCATTCAGTATATAGCCAATCAGCGAAAGCAAAACCGGCTGCGCCTTGTCGCCAAGCTGCGAAAGGAAGAACAGGCGAAAGTAAGGCAACGTACTGCCGAAGACTTTCATGATGAAGTGGGCAACCGACTGACAAGAATCAATGTGCTGACCAACGTACTCAAGAACAAGCTTGGCGCTACAACTGCAGATACCGACCGGTTGATTCATCAGATACAGGACAACACGGCGCAACTGTATAGTGGCACACGCGACATTCTATGGTCGCTAAAACCTTCTAACGACAGCCTCTACGAAGTGCTGCATCGTATCCGCGATTTTGGCGGCGAACTTTTTCAGGATACGGACGTGGACTTCACCTTCATTGGCACAGATGAACAATGGCGAAAATATCGTCTTCCGCTTGACGTAAGTCGCAACCTGATCATGATTTTT
>OFIS01000394.1_pt1 | contig 27240 bp, 23 predicted proteins | sample 1775071 | NCBI WGS metagenome assembly OFIS01 (sample SAMN08195774, study PRJEB24354) | sludge metagenome | isolation source: sludge from phenol fed wastewater aerobic bioreactor C | place: India: Nagpur | collected 2016-09-17
GGCGTGAGACCCAATAACCATAAGCCCTCGGGCAGGAATCGCCTATTCCTTTTTACCCGCCTGACGAAATTTCCGGGCTAGCCGCCTGAACCGTGCGGGTTCCGCCGGGTCAATACACGTTCGGCCAGGATCTCGTAGAAGGACCCCGCCGGACTCGGCGCCGAGGCCGCCAGCACGCAGCGGCGCGGCGTCCAGTCCAGGGGCGCGGGCGCGGGCAGCGTGTCCAGCTCGCCCGGCTCCGCGCGGCGCAGCAGCGACACGTGCGGGCGGAACGGTTCGTCCGGCCGCGCGAAGCCCCGGCGCGCCAGCGCCCGCCACAGCCAGCCGTGCAGCGCGTCCAGCCAGGGCGGCGTCGCCGACGGGCCGGCCCAGACGATCTTCGGGCCGTGGAAGCGGCCGTAGCGGTCCAGGCGCAGCGTGCCGCCGATCGGGCGGGCTTCCTCCAGCAGGGCCGTCAGGTCCGCAATCCGGTCGAGAGGCACCGTGCCCAGGAAGGCCAGGGTCAGGTGCAGGGTCTCGGGCCGCATGATGCGCCCGCCGAACGCCGCATGGGCCTGGCGCGCCCAGCCCGACAAGGTTTCGACGGCCTCGGCGTCGGGCCACAGGGCGAAGAACACGCGCCGGCCCGGGGCGCCCTCGCCGCCCGCCGCGCGCGCCGCGTCCGGGCACGGCGATCCGGCCGGGCGGGCCGTCATGATCCGTCCGCCCCGGGCATGCCCGGCGCCCGCGCGCCGACCGGGCCTTCCGCGCCGCCCCCGTCCTTCGCATCATTCGTGCCATTCGCACCATTCGTGCCATTCGCGCCATTCGCGCTAGCGACGCCAGCCACGCCGCCACCGCCGCCGTTCGCACCATTGACCCCATTCGGCTCGTCCTCGTGCAGCCCGATGATCGTCCAGCCCGCGCCGGGCTGCAGCGTCTCGTCCAGGGTGAACGGCAGCGCGTAACCCTTGGGGTTCAGGGCGAACAGCGGGATCACGGGATGGTCCGGCCGGGCGGCGAGATACTGCGCGAAATCGAAGCTGTCGGACAGGCGCGTGGCCTTGACCCGGGCGCCGGCCGCCAGCAGGGCGGACAGCTTCCAGTAGCCGAGTTCGGGGGCGAACAGCGTGCGGCCGCGATAGGCCGCGTCCAGCAGGTGCTTCTCGGCCTGGCCGGCGTCCTGCGAGCGCGGCAGGCTGAAGACCTTGCGCTTGCCGAACTCGTCGCGGGCGCGCGCCGTGATGAGCTGATTGACGTCGTCGCGCACCCCCAGGGCCAGCAGGCGCCCCAGGCCGGTGGTGTCCAGGTTGCGCTGGGCATGCTCGGACACCGGGCTGCCGTGGTAGGTGGGCAGGCCCATCATGCGGGCGAGCGACAGGCTGTACCAGTCGCTGTCGCACAGCCGCACCGGCACGCCCTGCTCGTGCAGCGCCTGGCCGATGGCCCGGGCCACGGGATTGGCGCCCGCGATCAGGAAGCCCACCCGGTCCGGCTCGGCCGCCTTCAGCAGGCGCGCCATGGGCCGCGCCGTCAGGCTCTGCCAGATCACCGTGCCGATGATCAGCAGGAAGGTCATCGGCAGCAGCCGGTCGGCGTGGGGCACGTCCATCTTCTCCAGGCGCAGGGCGAACAGCGCGGACACCGCCGCCGCCACGATGCCGCGCGGCGCGATCCAGGCCAGCAGGCCGCGCTCGCGCCAGTTCAGCCCCGAGCCCCAGGTGGAGAACAGCACCTTCAGCGGCCGCCCCACCCACAGCATCACCGCCAGCACGGCCAGGGCGGGCCAGCCCAGGCCGAAGATCTGGCCGGGCGCCACGCGCGCCGCCAGCAGGATGAACAGGGCCGAGAGCAGGATCTGGCTGAGGGTTTCCTTGAATTCCAGGATGTCGCGCACCGGCACGCCCGGCCGGTTCGCCAGCCAGATGCCCATGATGGTCACGGCCAGCAGGCCGGATTCGTGCTGCGCCGCGTTGGACAGGGCGAAGGCGGCGAACACCAGCGCCAGCACCGACAGATTGAGCAGGGAATCGGGCACCCAGCCGCGCCGCAGCAGCGTGCCCAGCAGCCAGCCCGCCGCCGCGCCGACGCACAGCCCCGTCGCCAGCGTGGCGCCGAAGGCCCACAGGGCATGGCTCCATTCGTGGGTCATGCGCAGGGCCACCATCAGGTCGTAGGCCACCACGGCCAGCAGCGCGCCGATGGGGTCGATCAGGATGCCTTCCCAGCGCAGGGCATGGGCCACCGGCGCCACGGGGCGCACGGTCTTGAGCAGCGGCGCAATGACGGTCGGCCCCGTGACGGCCGTGATCGCGCCGAACAGCACCGCCAGGTCCCAGGGAAAGTCGAGGAAGACGTGCACCGCCACGGCCGCCACCGCCCAGGCAATCAGGGTGCCGCCCGTCACCAGCCGCCGCACCACCCGTTCCAGTCCGCGCGTCTGGTGGAATTCCAGCGTCAGGCTGCCCTCGAACAGGATCACGGCCACCGACAGCGACACGAGCGGGAACAGCAGCTCGCCGAACAGGGCGTCGGGATCGAGCCAGCCGGCCAGCGGCCCCACGGCGATGCCCGCCAGCAGCAGGAACAGGATCGCCGGCACCCGCAGGCGCCAGGCCAGCCACTGGGCGCCCATGGCCACGAGGCCGATCCCGGCCAGCATCAGTTCAGGATTGCGCATCGTTCCGGCCTCCTCCGTCGGCGCTTCGCCCGCCGCCCGCGCGCCGGTCCGCGCCCGGCCAGAGCCGCCATCCCCGCATCCGCATCTGGCGCCAGCTCTTGAGCAGGCCGTAGGACAGGTGGGTCTTTTCCTGGCCGACCGGGATGTCGGGCCGCACCCGCATCCAGGACGACTTGGCGTACCCCAGGCGCTGGTCCGGATAGACGCTGCGGTGGCCGATGATCAGGTAGGCGGCGATGGCCGAGCCGGCCGCATACAGCGTGCCGACCGCGCCGCCGAACAGCTCCACCCCCATCAGGATGGCGGCCAGCGGCGTGTTCGACGCGGCGGCCACCACCGATACCAGCCCCACGGCGGCGCCCAGGGAGGGGCTGATGCCGAACAGGTGCGCGAAGGCATTGCCCGCCACGGCGCCGATGACGAACTGGGGCGTGACGATGCCGCCATAGAAGCCCGAGCCCAGCGTCACCGCTACCAGGATCGTCTTCCACAGGAAGCCCGCATAGGGCATGGCCTCGCCCGCCAGGGCGCGGTCCATGAGCGGCAGGCTCAGGCCCAGGTAGTCCGTCGGGATGGCGAGAGAAACCAGCAGCGCCAGCGCCAGGCCGCCGCCCAGCGGCATCAGCGGCGGCCACACGTTCCATCGGGCCTGCAGCCGGTGGCAGGCGTTGCGCACGGCGTAGATCAGGTCCACGAACACGCGCGCCACCAGTCCGCACAGCATGCCGACCAGGAGGGTGCGCAGGAACAGCGGCTCGGAAAACACCGGCAGCACGTCGATGGCATAGTGCTCGTAGGGAATGCCCAGGGCCTTGCTGACCTGGTACGAGGTCACCCCCGCGATCAGCGCGGGAAACAGGAAATCGTGGCGGATGCGGCCGATGATCAGCATCTCCACGCCGTACAGGGCGCCGGCGATGGGCGTGCCGAACACGCTGGCGAAGCCGGCGCTCACGCCGCAGGCCACGATGCGCTGGCGCAGCTCGGCGTTGAGCCGGAACATCCGGCCGATCGCCGCGCCCAGCGAGGCGCCCAGGTGGGAGCAGGGGCCTTCCTTGCCGGCCGAGCCGCCGCTGGCCAGGGTGATGACGGCCGCCACCGGCTTGACCCACAGCGTGCGCCAGGGCATGCGGCCGCCCTGCTCGTGCACGGCGGCGAAGATGGAATCCTTCAGGCCCGACGCTTCCACGCGGCGGCGCGCGTACTCCATCAGCAGGCCGTTGGCCAGCCCCGCCAGGGGCAGCAGGCCCCAGTAGGCCCACAGCGGCATGGACTGGGTGCGGCCGGTCGAGAAGAACAGCGCGTGCAGGAACAGGCTGGTGCCGCAGCCGACCACCAGCCCGGTCAGGGAGGCCAGGACCAGCCATTGCAGCACCGTCGCCAGCATCACGGCGGGTTCCAGCAGATCGATACGGGGTGCGGAGGGCAGTTTCATGGGGCGGACGGCGCGTGGAGGCCGCGGGCGCCCCGCCGGGCCGGCGCACGCACACGCACCGGACGGACGGAGCGGCAGGCCCCTTTTCAGGACGCGGCCGGCGGAACGGCGGGCGAGGAAGCGTCCGCCGCGCGCGGCACGAAGCGCCCGGCGCGTCCGATGCAGGCCTGGTCCCGGGCAGTATAGCTGAGGCGGCCGTTGACCCAGACCTGCTCGATGCCCTCGCTGAAGCGGGCCGGTTCGGCGTAGGTGGCCCGGTCGCGCACACGCGCCGGGTCCAGCACGACGATGTCGGCGTAGCCGCCGGGCCGCAGGCGGCCCCGGCCCTCCAGGTGGAAGCGGCCGGCGGACAGGCCCGTCATCTTGTGCAGCGCCTGCTCCAGCGGCAGCAGGCCCTTTTCGCGCCAGTACTGGTCCAGCACGCGGGGGAACGCCCCCCACAGGCGCGGGTGCGGCCGCTCGTCGTGCGGCAGGCCGTCCGAACCGATCATGGCCAGGGGGTGGCTGACGATGCGGTCCACGTCGTCCTGCCGCATCTGGAAATAGCAGGCGCCGCCCGGCTGCAGGCGGCGGCAGGCCTCGACCTGGGACACGCCCCATTCGGCGGCGATGTCGGCCAGGTGGCGGCCCGCCATGCCGGGGTGCGGCACGCTGCCGGTGATGAGGATGTCGATCACCCCGTCCACCAGGTCCTCGCGCAGCACGGTCGAGCCGGCCGTGTAGGGGTAGACGTCCAGCCCGATGGGCTGGCGCCGGGCCAGGGCCTCGATGCGGCCCAGGGTCTGGCCGGTGCGCCCCCAGTTCATCGGCCCGGCGCACTTGTGGTGCGACAGCACCAGGAAGGCGCCGCCCTCGCGCGCCGTGAGGGCGGCCTCGTCGATGGCCTCCAGGATGCCCTTCAGCTCGTCGCGGATGTGCGTGGCGTAGACCCCGCCGTAGGGCGCGACCACGCGCACCAGCGCGGCCAGCTCGCGCACGTCGGCGGCGTAGGCGGGGGCGTAGAACACGCCCGAGGACAGGCCCACGGCGCCGTCGCGCATCGCCTGGTCCAGGAGCGCGGCCATGCGCTCCAGTTCGCCGTCGTCGGCGGGCCGGTCCAGCGCGGCCATGGTCCGCATGCGCAGGGCCGTGTGGCCGACCAGCAGCGCCACGTTGACCGCCGGGCGGACGGCGTCCACCGCCGCCCGGTAGGAGGCCACGTCCGGGAAGCGGAACTGGCGCCGGCCCAGCAGCGACAGCGGCGCGGCGGGCTCGTCCGTGACCAGCGGCACCAGGGAAATGCCGCAGTTCCCGCCGATCACGGTGGTGATGCCCTGGGACAGCTTGGGCAGCATGTCGGGCTGCTCCAGCACGATGGCGTCGTCGTGCGTATGGACGTCGATGAAACCCGGCGCCACGACCCGCCCGGCGCAGTCCACCCGCCGAGCCGCGGCGCACGCGGCCGGGGAGGCCGGCAGCGGATCGCCGGCCGCGCGGACGGCGACGATCCGGTCGTCCCGCAGCCAGACGTCGGCCGCGCGCAGCGGGGCGGCGGAGCCGTCGTGGACCCGGCCATTGCACAGTACGGTGAGGGGCGCTTCTTCCATGAAATCTCAGTAAAGGCCGGTGTAGACGGAACTGTCGACGCCGTGCTGCTCCAGCACGCGCTTGAACTGCCGGAGTTTTTCGAGGGTCTCGGGACCCAGCGCCTGCGCCACGCGCACCATCAGGATCTCGATCACCAGCAGGTGGGCCAGGTAGGCCTCGGTGCCCACCCGCATGGTCGTGTCCTGCGGCACGGACACCGCCAGGCACAGGTCGGCGCACTGGGCCAGCGGCGTGCGCGGCTGCGTCAGCGCCACCACGGTGGCCCCGCGGCTGCGCGCCAGGCGGGCGGCCTCCAGCGCGAACGGCATGCTGCCCACGTGCGAAATGACGAAGGCCACGCCCGCGGCATCCAGGGAGCTGGCCGAGATCAGCTGCTGGTGCGGGTCGCTGAAGGCGTGCGCGCGAATGCCCAGGCGGAACAGGCGGGCCTGCAGTTCCTGGGCCATGAAGCCCGAGGTCGCGCCCACGGAATACGCATCGACCCGGGAGGCCTCGACCAGGCGGCGCGCCACCTGGTCCAGCACCTCGGTGTCCAGGCGGCGCTGCAGCGCCGCCAGCGAGGAGATGGCGCCCTGGATGATCTTGCGCGCCACGTCGGGGCCTTCGTCGCTGAGCGAGACGTTGCGGTGCAGGTGGTGCGGCGACAGCGCCAGGTCCTGGGCGAGCGCCAGCATGAATTCGCGCACGCTGTCGAAGCCGAAGCGCCGGCAGGTGCGCACCACCGAGGGCATGGAGACTTCCGCCTGGGCGGCGATGGATTCCACCGTCTGGTTGACCCGCGAGCCCGGATCGGCCAGCAGGACCGTCACCACCCGCTGCTGGGCCTTGGGCAGGGCCGGCAGCTCGGCGCGCAGCCGCTGCTGCAGGCTTTCTTCTCCAGACCAGTCGTTCATGTCCGGCCTCCTCAGAAATGGATCGTCACGGCGCCCACGACGCCGCCGCGGTCGTCCGCCAGCGGCATCCAGGTCCATTTGTCGAAGGTCGTGCAGGGATGGGAAATGCCCAGGATCACGCGGTCGCCCACGGCGGGCGCCTGGCCGGGATCGAAGCGCAGGTAGGCGTGATGGTCGTTCAGCGCCGTCAGCTTCCAGGACGGCGGGGCCGGCCGGCGCTCCAGCGCGCCGCGCGGCGCGTGGCCGACCGGCTGGGGCAGCGACAGGTCGTGGGAAATGTCGCGCTTGCCGCAGCCGAGCAGCGCCAGCCCCGGCTCCGGCACGGACTGCACCATCGTCCAGACCGACAGGGCGGGGCGCAGGCTGCCGTCCGTCTCCAGGCCCAGGCGCGCCTCGACGTTGCGCAGCATGCCCGCGTAGAAATCGTGGTCGTGGGCGATGTAGCAGCCGGAGCGCAGCACGCCGCGCACCGGCCGCGACAGCCCGGCGCGCAGCGCGGGCGCCACCACGTCGAAGACCGCCGAGCCGCCCGCGCTCAGCAGGATCTCCGCGTCCTCGAACAGCCCTTCGCGGTCGCAGTCCCGCGCGATGGCGCCCACCCGCTCCAGGAAGGCCGCCACGTCGGCCTCGTCGCGGCGCAGGTCGCCGCGGGCCAGGCCACCCTCGTAGCATTCGATGCCGCCCAGCCGCAGGGCGCCGCTGGCGCGGATGCGGCGCGCCAGCGCCAGGGCCTGCCCGGCCGTGCGGCAGCCGGTGCGCTGGCCCGGGACGCCGATCTCCAGCAGGCAGTCCAGGGGGGCGGCGCGGCCGCGGCGCCGCCCCCAGTCCTCGATCACGCCCGCCTGGGCCTCGGAATCGACCAGGAACCAGATGCGCAGGCCGTCGTGGGCAGCCAGCAGGGCCGCCAGGCCGTCCAGGTCGGCGTCGGCCACGACCTGGTTGGCGATGACGATGCGGCGCGCGCCCGCGCGGACGCCCACGCCCGCCTGGCACACCGTGGCGAAGGTCAGCCCCCAGGCGCCCGCGCGCAGCTGGCGGCGGAAGATTTCCGGCGACATGGTGGTCTTGCCGTGCGGCGCCAGGACCACGCCGCGCGCCTCGGCGAAGGCCTGCATCCAGCGCAGATTGTGCTCCAGCGCGCCGGCATCGAGCACCGCCACCGGATAGGACAGGTCGTCGCGGTACAGGTTCCAGCCGCGCTCGCCGATCCGCCCGGGCGCGCAGGGCGCGGCGGCGGGCGGGTAGCCCTTGCAGCGGGCGTCCAGGCGGGCGTTCAATTCGTTCATGTCGTGGTCGTCCATCGTGTTTCCTGTCGGGGTCATTCGTCGCGCCAGCAGGCGCTCCAGCGGCCGTCGCCCAGCGGCCGCGGGGTCATGTCGTGGCTCGCGCAGCGCGCTTCGGCCAGCGGACAGCGGGTGCGGAACACGCAGCCCGAGGGGGGGTTGGCGGGGCTGGGCAGATCGCCTTCCAGCAGCGGGATCTCGCGCCGCAGGGCAGGGTCCGGCGTGGGCGAGGCCGCCAGCAGCGCACGGGTGTAGGGGTGGCGGGGCCGGTCGTACAGCGCCCGCGTGGGGGCGATCTCGACCACCCGGCCCAGGTACAGCACCACCACCCGGTCGCACAAGTATTCCACCACATCCAGATCGTGGGAAATGAACAGCAGGGTCAGGCCCAGCCGGTCGCGCAGGTCCGACAGCAGGTTGATGACCTGCGCCTGGATCGACACGTCCAGCGCCGAGAGCGGCTCGTCGGCGACGATGAACTCCGGCTCGACCGCCAGGGCGCGGGCGATGCCGATGCGCTGGCGCTGGCCGCCGGAGAACTCGTGCGGATAGCGTTCGGCGTGGTCCTCGTCCAGGCCGACCTGGCGCAGCAGCGCGTGGATGCGCGGCAGCCGCGCGGCCCCCTGGTGCAGGCCGTGGGTGTCCAGGGCCTCGCCGATGATCTGGCGGATGCGCAGGCGCGGGTTCAGGCTGGCATAGGGGTCCTGGAAGATCATCTGGATGCGGGCGCGCAGCGGCCGGTACCGGCGCAGGCTGATGGCGGCCAGGTCCACCGGCGCGTCGCCGCCGCGATACAGCACGCGGCCTGCGCTGGGCTCGGTCAGGCGCGTCAGCATGCGGCCGATGGTGGTCTTGCCCGAACCGGATTCGCCCACCAGGCCGACGGTCTCGCCGCGCGCGATGGTGAAACCCACGTCCACCACGGCGCGCACCGGCGCGGACGGCGGGCCGAACTGCTTGCACAGGCCGGCGATCTCGACCAGCGGACCGGGCGCGGCGGCGGGGGCGGCGGAAGAAGCGGCGGAGGCGACCGGCATGGCGGACGCAGCGGAGGCGTCAGGGGCTGCGGATGCGGCAGATGCGGCGCGGCTCATGGCTCGATCTCCCCGATGCGCTCGATCTCCCCGATGCGGATGCAGCGCGCCTCCTGGCGCCCGTCGATCCGGACCATCGGCGGCACGGCCAGGTCGCAGGCCGGCACGGCCAGCGGGCAGCGCGGCCGGAAGGCGCAGCCCGGCGGCATGTCGAAGGGGCTGGAGACCTGGCCCTCGATGGCGGCCAGGCGCGGGCGGCCGTCGGCGCGGACAGCGCCGCGCCGACGCGCCATGGCGGGCAGGCAGTTCAGCAGGGCGCGGGTGTAGGGATGCGCGGGCCGGTCGAACAGGCGGCGCACGTCGCCGCGCTCGACGATGCGGCCGGCGTACATGACGGCGATCTCGTCGGCGTACTGCGCCACCACGCCCAGGTTGTGCGTCACGAACAGCACGCTCATGCCGGTTTCCTTCTGCAGGCGCCCGATCAGCGCCAGGATCTGCGCCTGGATCGTCACGTCCAGCGCGGTGGTGGGCTCGTCGGCGATCAGCAGCGTCGGCGAACAGGCCATGGCGATGGCGATCATCACGCGCTGGCGCATGCCGCCGGAGAGCTGGTGCGGATATTCGCGCAGGCGCCGCGCCGCCGCCGGGATCTCGACCAGCTCCAGCATGCGCTGCGCCTGGGCCAGGGCGGCGGCGCGGCCCAGCCCCTGGTGCAGGCGCACGGATTCGGCGATCTGCTCGCCCACGGCGAGCAGCGGATTCAGGCTGGTCATGGGCTCCTGGAACACCATGGCGATCTCGTTGCCGCGCAGCGTGCGGAACACCGGCTCGGCCAGGCCGATCAGCTCGACCGTCTCGCCGTTGCGGCGCAGGAAGCGCGCGCTGCCGCCGACGCGCGGCTGCGCGCTGCGCGCGTGCAGGTTCATCAGGCTGAGGTTGCTGACGGACTTGCCCGAGCCCGATTCGCCCACCAGGGCCAGGGTGCGGCCCACCGGCACGGTGAAGGACACGTCGGCCACGCTCTGGACGCGCCCCCGCTCCGTCATGAAGGAGGTGGACAGGTTCTCGACCCGCAGCCGCGGGGTCCCGGCGGCGGCGGCCAGCGGCGCATCGGCGGCGGCCTGCGCGTATGCGCTGCTCATGTGTTCTTCCTCAGCTTGGGGTCCAGGGAATCGCGGATGCCGTCGCCCACGATCTGCAGCGACAGCGAGGTGAGGACGATGGCCAGGCCGGGATAGACGATGGTCCAGAACGCCTTGTCCATGTAGCTCAGGCTGCCGGCGATCATGGTGCCCCAGGTGGGGATCGCCGGCGGCACCCCCACGCCCAGGAACGACAGGCCGGCCTCGGCGAGGATGGCGTAGGCGAAGATGAAGGTGAGCTGCACCAGCACCGGCGACACCAGCCCGGGCAGCACGTGCATCCACAGGATGCGCCAGGTGGGCGTGCCCAGGGCGCGGGCGGCGTCCACGTACAGCAGGTCGCGCAGCACCAGGGTGGATGCGCGCGCCACCCGGGCCACGCGCGGAGTGTAGACGATGACCAGGGCCAGCACCACGTTCCACAGCGAGGGCCCCAGGACGGCGACCAGGGCGATGCCCAGCAGGATGTCCGGGAAGGCCATCATGGCGTCGACCACGCGCATGACCGGCCCGTCGAGCCAGCGGAAATAGCCGGCCAGCATGCCCAGCAGGGTGCCGAGCACGACCGCGCCGATGGCCGTGGCAAAGCCGATCATCAGCGAATAGCGCCCGCCGTAGGCCACGCGCAGCATGACGTCGCGCCCCAGCTGGTCGGTACCGCCCCAGAACTCCCAGGACGGCGCGCGCAGGCGCCGGGCGATGGCGATGGCGTTCGGGTCCACCGCCGAGACCCAGGAGACGGCCAGCGCCAGCGCCACGACGGCGAGCAGCGCCAGCGCCGCCAGGGCCACCACGCGGCGGGCGAACAGGCGGCGCGCGAAGACCCGCCAGGGATGGGCGGCGCGCGCCGTCGATCCGGCCCACGCCGCGCGGGCGCCGGCGCCGCCGGCCGCGGGCCGGGCGCTCACCGCGCCTCCCGGATGCGCGGGTCGATCACGGTGTAGAGGAAATCGATCATGAAATTGATGAGCACGTAGATGAAGGCGACCACCAGCAGCGTGCCCTGGATGACCGGATAGTCGCGCCGCAGCACGGCGCGCACCACCAGCCCGCCCACCCCGGGCAGGTTGAACACGGTCTCGGTGACCACGGTGCCGCCGATCATCAGGGCCATGGTCAGGCCGATGACCGTGACGATGGGGATCAGGGCGTTCCTGAGCACGTGGCGCACGATCACGGCCGGCTCGGACAGGCCCTTGGCCCGCGCCGTGCGCACGTAGTCCTCGCCCAGCGTGTCGAGCATCGACGCGCGGGTGAAGCGGATGATGAGGGCGGAATTCAGGATGCCCAGCACCGCCGAGGGCAGGATCATGTGGCGCAGCTTTTCCAGCAGGCCCGCGTCGGGCGGCCCGTAGCCCGAGGCGGGCAGCCAGCCCAGCTGCACGGCGAAGATGCGGATCAGGATCAGCCCCATCCAGAAGCTGGGCACGCTGGCCGCGCACATGGCCACGGCGCTGAGCGCCTGGTCGGTGCGCGAGCCGCGCCAGACCGCCGCCAGCACCCCGCAGGGCACGCCGATCAGGGTGGCGATCAGCACCGACAGCGTCGCCAGCATCAGGGTGGGCTCGGCGCGGCTCCAGAGCACCTCGGCCACCGGCTGCTGCATGAAGATCGACATGCCCAGGTTGCCCTGCACGACCTGCCCCATCCAGAGGAAGAACTGCGTCGCCAGGGGGCGGTCCAGGCCGTACTGCGCGCGGACCTGGGCGATGTCGGCGGCGGTGGCCTGGTCGCCCAGCAGCACGGCGATCGGATCGCCGGAGGCCAGGTGCACCAGCGAGAACACCATCACCGCCACGATCAGCAGCACCACGCAGCCTCCCAGCAGCCGGGAGGCGAGGACCTTCAGAGCCGCGCGCATCGTGTCCCCGTCAGGCCAGCTTCACGTTCCAGAAGGCGGGCCAGGCGCTGGGCGTGTAGCCCTGCAGCCGGGCGGAGCGCGCCGACAGGCTGTTGAACTTGCCCAGCTCGATGAAGGGCACCTGCTCGTAGATCAGCGCCTGCACCGCGCCCCACAGCGGCCCGCGCCTGGCCAGATCGACTTCCTGGTTGAAGGCGTCGAGCGCGGCCTTCTTTTCCGGGCTTTCCCACCAGCCCGGCGCGTTCGCGCCCAGTTGCGGCGGCGACAGCATGGGCTCCGGGAACAGGCCGGAGTGCGTGATGTAGATGTCCCAGAGCGCGGGATCGTTGCGGCGCTGCAGCAGCGTGGCCCAGTCCACCACCTGCAGGTCGGTCTCCAGCCCGGCGCGCTTGAACTGCTCCGCCAGCACCAGCGCCAGGTTGTAGTGGAATTCGTACTGGCGGCTGGCCAGGATGCGGATCGGCTTGCCCGCGTAGCCGGCCTTCTTCGCCAGATCGGCGGCGAGCTTGGGGTCGTTGACGTTGTAATGCTGCGCGCCGGCCAGCGAATAGTACGGCGTGCCCTGCGGGAAGAAATTGGCGCCGATGCTGAAGAACTTGGGGTCGCCGAAGGCGGCGGCCATCAGTTCCTCGGCGCCGATGGCGGCCTGGGCGGCCTGGCGCAGCGCGGCCGTGGCCAGCGTGCCCTTGGTGTTGAACACCAGATAGGGAAAGCCGAAGTTCTTGCCGATCAGGGGCACGACCTGGTCGCCGCCCTTTTCCAGCCGGCCGGCGGCGTCCACGGGCAGCAGGTCGGCGTAGGCGAACTGGCCCGAGAGCACGCCCTCGACCCGCGTGTTGGCGTCCGGCACGGGGATGAAGCGCAGTTCGCGGATGTGGGCGATGCGGCGGCCGCCGTAGCCGTCGGGCGCCTCGGTGCGCGCGGCGTACCGGTCGAATTTTTCCAGCAGGGTGTACTGGTCCGGGCGGCGTTCCTTCAGGCGGTACGGGCCGGTGCCGACGAATTCCGTCATCTGCGCGGCGATGGTGCGCTCGGGCATGATGGCGGCCATGCTGGTGGGCAGCGCGAGCTGCGCCGGCAGCGGCGCGTAGGGCGCCTTCATCCGCAGCGTCAGGACGGTGTCGGACGCGGCCTCGATGGCCTCGACCTCGGCCGCCACGGACTTGCCGCGCGGCGACACCGCCATCCAGCGCTTCAGCGAGGCCAGCACGTCGCTCATCTTCATCGGCTGGCCGTCGTGGAACGTCACCCCCTGGCGGACCGGGATATCGACCCGGCGGCCGCCGTCCTGCATCGCCGGCATGCCCGCCGCCAGCATCGGTACGATGCGCCAGTGCGAATCGAAGGTGTACAGGGGTTCGTAGACGTGCTGCATGAGGGTGCCCACCAGGTCGGCGGTGGTGAGCATGGGATCGAGCGTCTGCGGCTCGCCGATCATGGCCAGGGCGACCGACTGGCCGGCCGCGGCGAAGGCCCGGCCGCCCATCAGGCCCAGGGCCGGCAGGCCGAAGACCCCGGCCAGCAGCACCTGGCGCCGCCGGGGGTCGGAAGGCTGGCCGGAACAGGTCCGGGCCGGAAAAGTACGTGATTGCATGTGTCTCCCCGTTAGTAATAAAATTACATTTACGTGCTATTTTCAGCCTGAATCCCTGTCAACGAATCCATGTTCAGGGTTTTCCCTGTAAATTTATTACATAGGAGACGCCATGCCTTCCGTGCAGCTGCTGGGCGGCCAGCCCCAGGCTTCCGACCGCGGGATCCGCCCCTTCTCCCCCGCCGTGCGCGCCGGGGATTTCGTCTTCGTCTCGGGCCAGGTGCCGGTCGACGAACGCGGCGAGCTGGTGGCGGGCGGCATCGAGGCCCAGACCCGCCAGGTCTTCGAGAATCTGCGCCGCGCCCTGGCCCTGGCCGGCTGCACGCTGGACGACGTGTGCAAGGTCGGCGTCTGGCTGGACGACGCGCGCGACTTCGGCGCCTTCAACCGCGTCTACATGGAATGCTTCGGCGCGCACCGGCCGGCCCGCTCCACCGTCGAGTCGCGCCTGATGATCGACGCCCGGGTCGAGATGGACGTGACGGCATACCGGCCGCCGGCGGCTGCCTGAGCCCGGCCCGGCCCGCCGTCCTCCTCCCGGCGGGCCGGGCGATCCGGGGAAAATCCGCGTTCCGCGGCACAGGAAAACCCCCCTCGTTTTTAGGGTGATTACGGAGTGGAGCGCGCGGCGACCCTTGCTACCATGCAGGTTCGCACCCCATCGCAACTGAAGAGGAACCCACCATGCCCATCAAGAAATGGCTGGCCGCGTGCGCCGTGGCGGTCACCGCCGCCATCGCCGCCGCTCCCGCTCAGGCGGACACCAAGTTCATCAACATCCTGACCGGCGGCCAGAGCGGCGTCTACTATCCCCTGGGCGTGGCCCTGTCCCAGATCTACAACAAGCACATCCCCGACGCCAAATCCACCGCCCAGGTCTCCAAGGCCTCGGCCGAAAACATGAACCTGCTGCAGGCCGGCCGCGGCGAACTCGCGTTCGCGCTGGCCGACACCGTGTCCGACGCCTACACCGGCAACGCCGAGGCCGGCTTCAAGGCGCCGCTGAAGAACCTGCGCGGCATGACGGCCACCTACAACAACTACATCCAGATCGTCGCCAACGGCGATTCCGGCATCAAGACGCTGGCCGACCTCAAAGGCAAGCGCATTTCCGTGGGCGCCGCCCGCTCCGGCACGGAACTCAACGCCCGCGCCGTCCTCAAGGCCGCCGGCCTGAGCTACGGCGACTTCTCCAAGGTCGAATACCTGCCCTTCGGCGAATCGGTCGAGTTGATGAAGAACCGCCAGCTGGACGTGACCCTGCAGTCGGCCGGCCTGGGCGTGTCCTCCATCCGCGACCTGGCGACCTCGGTGAAGATCGTGGTCGTGCCCATCCCGGCCGACGTCATCGCCAAGATCGGCAACGCGGCCTACCAGCCGGCCACCATCCCGGCCGGCACCTACGAGGGCCAGGCCGAAGACACGCCCACGGCGGCGGTGCCGAACTTCCTGGTGACCGCCTCGACGGTGCCCGACGACCTGGTCTACCAGATGACCAAGGTGTTCTACGAGCAGCTCGACACCCTCAAGTCCGCCCACAACGCCGCCAAGGTCATCCAGCGCGACAACGCGCTCAAGGGCATGCCGGTGCCGCTGCATCCCGGCGCCGAGCGCTACTACAAGGAAGTCGGCCTGATCAAATGATCCGCCCCCGGCTGCCGCGCGGCAGCCGGGCGCGCCCGGGCGGCGCCACGCGCGCACCTTCCTCCTCCGGGCGGTTCCGACCAGTGTCTGAACCGCCTTTTCAGTCTCCGGATCCCCGCTCATGAGCTCTCCCCACGACATCGCCGCGCAGCCCCTGCCGCGCGCCATCTTCTGGATCGCCGTCGTCTTTTCCTGCTTCCAGATCTGGACCGCCGCCTACAGCCCGCTGTCCAGCCAGGTGGTGCGCTGCGTCCACGTCGGCTTCGTGCTGCTGATGGTCTTTTCCCTGTATTCCGGCGGCGGGCGCGCGTCCAGGACGCTGGGCTGGGGCCTGGGCATCCTCGGCTTCGTCCTCAGCCTGTACCACTGGGTCTACGAATCCGACCTGACGGCGCGCGCCGGGCAGATGACCGACGCCGACATGGTGGTGGGCATCGCCACCGTCCTGCTGGTCTTCGAGGCCACCCGCCGCATGATGGGCTGGGCCCTGCCCATCATCTGCGGCCTGTTCCTGGCCTATGGCCTGTTCGGCCAGTACATGCCCGGCCCCTTCGTGCACCGGGGCTACGGCTTCGACCAGATCGTCGGCACCCTGGGCTTCGGGGTCGAGGGCATCTACGGCACGCCGACCTACGTATCGTCCACCTACATCTATCTGTTCATCCTGTTCGGCGCGTTCCTGGAACAGGCGGGCATGATCCAGCTGTTCAGCGACTTCTCCATGGGCATGGTCGGCCACACGCGCGGCGGGCCGGCCAAGGTCTCCGTGGTCAGTTCCGGCCTGATGGGCACCATCAATGGCTCGGGCGTGGCCAACGTCGTCACCACCGGCCAGTTCACCATCCCGCTGATGAAGCGCTTCGGCTATTCCCCCGCCTTCGCCGGCGGGGTCGAAGCCACCTCCAGCATGGGCGGGCAGATCATGCCGCCGGTGATGGGGGCGGTGGCTTTCATCATGGCCGAGACGCTCAACATCCCCTACGTGGAAGTGGTCAAGGCCGCCCTCATCCCGGCCATCCTGTACTTCACCACCGCCTTCATCTCCGTCCACCTGGAGGCCGGCCGGCGCGGCCTGCACGGCCTGGCCAAGGAAGACTGCCCCGACCCCTGGAAGGCCGTGCGCGCGCGCTGGTATCTGCTGCTGCCCCTGATCGGCCTGGTGGCGCTGCTGTTCTCCGGCTACACGCCGCTGTTCTCCGGCACCATCGGCCTGGGCCTGACGGTGATCCTGATCTTCGGCGCCGCCGTCATCCAGGGGGCCTCGCAACCCGTCCTGCGCTACGTCTTCTGGCTGCTGCTGGGCATCGCCTGCGCGGGCTTCATCCAGTTCGGCGTCACGGACTTCTTCGTCATCATCGCCATTCTGGGCCTGGCGCTGCTGGCGCGCAGGCACGGGCGCGACACGCTGCGGCTGGCGCTCGATTCCCTGGCCGAGGGCGCGCGCAACGCCCTGTCGGTCGCGGCGGCCTGCGCGCTGGTGGGCGTCATCATCGGCATCATCAACCTCACCGGCGTGGCCGCCGAATTCGGCGGCCAGGTGATCGCCATCGGCGAGGACAACCTGTTCCTGGCGCTGTTCCTCACCATGATCACCTGCCTGGTGCTGGGCATGGGCATCCCGACGATCCCGAACTACATCATCACCAGTTCGCTGGCCGCGCCCATCCTGCTGAAGCTGGGCGTGCCGCTGATCATCTCGCACATGTTCGTGTTCTATTTCGGCATCATGGCCGACCTGACCCCGCCGGTGGCGCTGGCGGCCTTCGCCGCCGCGCCCATCGCGCGGGAAAACGGCCTGAAGATCAGCATCCAGGCGCTGCGCGTGGCCGTGGCGGGCTTCGTGGTCCCCTACATGGCGGTCTATTCGCCGGCCCTGATGCTGCAGGGCGGCGGCACGCTGGACGTGGCCTACATCGTCTTCAAGGCGCTGGTCGCCATCACGCTGTGGGCGGCCGGCATCACCGGCTTCCTGCTCACGCCGATCAGCTGGTTCGAGCGGCTCTACGCCATCGCGGCGGCCATCCTGCTGGTGGCGGCCATCCCGCTCACCGACGACATCGGCTTCGCGGCCACGGCGCTGTTCCTGGCCTGGCACGTGGCGCGCACCCGCCGCGCCCGCGCGGCGCAGACGGCCGCCTGATGCTGGGCGCCCTGGGGGTCTGCCTGAGCCTGGCGGCGGCGCCCGGGGTGCCGCCGCGCTTCGTGCCGGTGCGCGCCTTCACGCTGGCCTGGACCCACTCGATCGAGAAGATCCGCTGGGAAGAGGACTACACGGTCCGGTCCGGTCCGGACGGCCGCCCGGTCCTGGTCCCCGGCCAGGCGCGCATCCTGGGCTCCGGCGCGGGCATGGAGCCGCCGCCCGACGCCACGCTGCGCCCCGACGGCTGGTACGTCTACCAGCCCCGTACCGGCCCGCTGGACGAACTGCGCCTGTCGCGCTCGCCCTACACCGCCGACTACGACTGGTGCGCCGGTGGGCGCTGCGAGCCCATGCGAGGCCTCATGCCGACCGACGGCGACGTCACGCTGCTGCGGCCCTGCCGGGCGCCCTAGTCCCGCGCCGGCGCGGGCGCCGCGCGTGTCTTCAGCCGCCGGCCCGGCACCGGTCCGGTTTGCGTTCCCGGCCCCGGCCTCATTTTCCGCCCTGGTCCGCGGCCCGGCCCCCGGACTCGGGCACGTAGACCACGCTGCCGTCCTTCATGCGGTAGGCCACGCCGGCCTTGGTGCCCTCGCCCTGGCCCGCCTGGCCGGTGGACTTGAAGCGCTCGATGCGCTCGCCCTGCTTGACGATCATCTCCATGGTCGGCTTGCCGGCGTCCGTGACCACCGTCACGTCCTGCCGCGTCATGGCCTGCATGACCGGATTGCTGGCCATGCCGATCAGCAGCGCCGCGATCACCACCAGGAAGATGTCGATCAGGTTGACGACCGAGAGGATGGGGTCGTCGGCCTCGGTTTCCGCCAGGAACTTCATGCGACCGCCCTGCCCGCCGCCGGGGTCTCGTCCCATTCCCGCTCCTCCCGGGCCGCGGGCCCGGCCGGGCCCGGCGCGGGCGCGGGCGCGGAGGCGGCCAGCGGCGCGCGCGACTGCAGCCAGGCCAGTTCCTCGGCCAGCCAGCGGCGGCGCACCGACACGATCCAGAACGTGATCGAGGCCGTGATCAGGGCCACGATCACGGCGGAGAACGCCACCGACAGGCTGCCCGACATGGCCGAGAGATCGCCGGCGCCCAGGCCGCGCAGGGCGGGCCCCATCGGGATCATGGTCGCCACCAGGCCCATCATGGGCGCCACGCGGGACACGATGCGCGGCACCTCCAGCAGCCGGTGCGCGGCCACGTCCCACTCGTCGCCCTGGGCGGCGGGGTGCGCGGCGGCCCAGCGCAGCAGGTCGAAGCAGCGCAGGTCGTGCGTCTCGCGGCCCGGCGCGCGGCCGCGCCGCTGCCACCAGCAGACCAGGAAGCCGCCCAGCGCCTGGAGGGCGTAGAGGAACAGCAGGGCGATGATCACCAGCGTCGGGATCAGGAAGATCTGGCCGATCTGGTACATCAGGGTTTCAAGCAAGTGGCTCATGGGTGGGTTTCCTCGAAATGAAAGGGGGGACGCCGCCTCCGGTGCCTCGGCCGGGAGCGGCGGCCGGCTCCGGCCGGATCCAGCCGGAGCCGGCCGATCCGGGACGCGGGAACGCGGCTAGGACGGATGGGCCGGCATGCGGCCCGGGCCCGCCGGCCGGCGCGCCTGGCGCAGCGCCCCGGCGCCCAGGACGGCCAGCAGCAGGGCGGCGAGCGCCAGGCGCGCCAGATCCAGGGTGCGGTCGGCAGCGGCCGGGTCCGCGGCGTCGGGCGTGCGTTCCAGCTTCATGCCCTCGACGCGCTCGGTCGGCGTCTGCGGGGCCTCCTGCGCGGCGGGCGGGGCCGCGGGCTGCGTGGGCGCCTCGGGCGGCGCGGCGAAGGCGGTGTCGGCCGCCTGGCCGTCGGCCACGTATTCCAGGAACCGGGCGTTGTCGCTGCGCACGTCGAAGCGCGCGGCCAGATCGCGGTAGCGTTCCTTCAGCAGTTCGAGCGTCCCCGGCTCGGCCTGCCAGTAGCCCTGGCGCGCCGCCTCGATCATCCGCTCGATGGTCTGGGCCAGGGCGTGCGGGTTCTCCTTCTCGAACCAGGCCTTCAGGCCCAGGTCGTACTTGTCGCGCACGTAGACGTCGGCCATCTGCTCCCACTGGTCGTCGCGCACCACCTCGCGCGCCACCGCCGTCCAGCCCCACAGGTTGTTGGTCGCGTCCAGCACCTGCAGCGTGCCGGAATAGCCTTCGGCCATCAGCCCCTTGATGTAGCCGGGATGGAACTGGCGCGTGGCCAGCTCCTTGGAGAGGAATTGCGCCGCGCCTTCCACCCGTCCCGCGCCGCCGCCGCGCAGGTTGGAGATGTAGAGCTGCGGCGGCGCGCCGTCCAGGCGCCGCACCGCCAGGCCGATCCCGCCCAGGTACTGGAAGGGATCGTCCGTGGTCAGCATCCCGTAGATGTTCGAGGACCGCGACAGCACCGCGCCCTCGGTGCCGCGCAGCTGCTCGGCGTAGAGGTTGACGGCGGCGTTGCCCGCCGCGCCCGCCTGGCCCCAGGTGGCGGCGTCCGGGCCGTAGGCGTACTGCATCTTCGACAGGTACAGGTCGGCGAGCTTGCGGTCGCCTTCTTCCTTGCCCTCCCAGGTGTCGGTCGCCAGCGCGGCCTCGTCCAGGCCGGTCGCGTACTGCCCGGAAGCCGAGGAAAACAGCCGCGTCTCGGCCGCCGCGCGGGCCGCCGCCTCGGGCACCCCGCCGGCCTGCAGCTGCGCCTGGATGCGCCCGGTGTTGGCCGCCACGGCGTTGTCGGGTTCGCCGCCGGCCTGGGCGGCCAGCTGCACGGCGCGCGCGAGCTGCTTCATGGCGTTGGGGAAATGATCCCGGTACAGGCCGGTGGCCGACAGCACCACGTCCACGCGCGGGCGGCCCAGGGTCTCGCGCGGCACCAGCCGCACGTCGGTGACACGCCCGCCCTTGTCCCAGACCGGCTCCACGCCCATCAGCCACAGGGCCTGGGCTTCCAGCAGGCCCTGGTGGCGCATGGTCTCCACCGACCACAGCGAGAAGGTGATCTTCTTCGGCGCCGCGCCGGTCTGCTGCCGGTGGGCCGCGATCAGGTTCTCGGCGGCCTCCTTGCCGGCCTCCCAGGCCTGCGGCGTGGGCACACGCGAGGGATCGAAGCCGTACAGATTGCGGCCCGTGGGATAGGCCTCCGGATTCTTGATCGGATCGCCGCCGTAGGAAGTGGACACGTAGCGCCCGGCCAGCGCGGCCAGCAGCCCCGGCAGCTCGCCCTGGGCGCCGATGGCCTCGTACCAGGCGCGCCCCTGCTCCAGCTGGGCGCGCAGCTCGGGCGAGGCGTCCTCCGGCATCCGCCCTTCCACCAGCGCGGCGCGCAGCAGCGCGTAGGGCGCCGATTGCGCCAGTTTTTCGTAATCGACGGCCAGCGCCTCGTCCAGGTCCTTGGGCGCCGCGCCGGCCCGGGCCGCGGCGGCGTCCCAGAACGGCTGGCCCAGCATCATCAGGACCGTGGACAGGCGGTGGGCCTCCTGGGGCGCGCGGCCCAGCGCGTGCAGGCCCAGCGGCTGCGCGGTCCGCGCCAGTTCGTGCAGGTGCGCGTGCAGGGCGTCGAGGAAGGCCGGGAATTCCCGCTCCACCCGGTCCCCGGTCCAGCCCATGTCGCGCTCGACGTGCGCCTGGCGCACCTTTCCGATCAGGTCGGCGCGGATCCGCTCGCGCACGGCGCCCTCGTCCTGGTTCAGCCACTGGTGCAGCAGGTCGTGCATGGCCGTCAGTTCGTCGTGCATGCCGGCCGGCCGGAACGGCGGCGTCTGGTGGCTGACGATGACCGCGCGGCCGCGCCGGCGGGCGTGCAGGGCCTCGCCGATGTTGTCGGCGATGTAGGGATACACCACCGGCACGTCGCCCAGCGTCAGCATCGGATAGTCCTCCGTCGCCGACAGGCCGCGTTCCTTGCCGGGCAGCCATTCCTGCGAGCCGTGCGTGCCGAAATGCACGAAGGCGTCGCTCGCCTGGCGGGTCCGCGCCCACAGGTAGGCGGCCAGGTAGAAATGCGAAGGCAGGGACGTCGTGGAGTGGTAGAGCTCCCGTTCCCGGTCGCTGGAGCGCTCGCCGCGCGGCGGCTGCGGCAGGACCGCGACCTTGCCCAGCATCAGGCGGGGCACCACGAAGCAGGCTGTGCCGCCCTCGCGCAGCACCATGCCGGAAGACTCCGGCGGCCCCCATTGCGCATCCAGCGCCGCGCGCACCGCCGGCGGCAGCGTCTCCAGCCAGGCGCGATAGTCGGCCAGGGGCAGCCGCTCGGCCAGGCCGTCGGCCAGCAGGCCTTCCAGCCGGCCTTCGCGGTAGTAGGGCTCCAGCAGGGGCTGCAGTTGGGGCAGCAGCGCCTCCTGGGCGGGCGCCGAGGTGTCGTAGCCCGCGTCCTTCAGTGCCGCCAGCGTGGCCGACAGGCTTTCGGGCACGTTCAGAAACGAGGCCGACAGGTTCTTTTCCCCCGCGGGGTAGTTCCAGAAGAACACCGTCAGGCGCTTGTCGGCGTTCGGCATGCGCCGCAGCGCCGCCAGCCGCAGGGCCTTGCCCACCACGGTGTCGAGCTGCGCCTCGATGGGCACGAGCTGCTGCTCGGCCTCGTCCATGGCCGAGGCCACCTGGATGTCGGTGATCCCCGCGTATTCCGCCTGGGACAGGTAGAACGGCACGTCGATGAGCGCCACGCCCTGCGGATCGGCGCGCCACCTGGCCTCGCCGCCCTGGCGGTAGGGCATCGCCTGGATCACGGGGATTCCCAGCGTCTCGAAGGCGCGGCGCGGCGCGTTGGGCTCCAGCATGATGCGCGTGCTGATCGCCGTGTCCGCCAGCGCCCGCCCCTGGTCGCTCAGCAGCCGCTCGATCACCCCGTCGTCGGTCACCGGATGGTAGTAGGCCATGGGGATCGCGCCGCGCGACTCGACCCGCCGGATCAGCGCGTCGATCAGCCGGGTCTGCAGCGACGAGACGGCCTGCTCGTGGAAGGCGATGGCCACGACCGGCGGCCGGCGCGCCGGATCGTGGATCTGCGCGTCGCTCAGCCCCTTCCAGCGCAGGTAGGCGAGCGGATCGGTGAAGAAGGGATCCGGCGCGTCAGGGTGGTACAGCGCGGCGGTGGGGAAGACGACCGGGTCGGCGATGCCGTCGGTCGGCCGGCCCGCCAGCCAGGCGGCCACCGTGGCGAAGAAATGGTCGAAATTCGCCCGCCCGCCGTTGGAGTAGTACACGGCCAGCCGCCGGGCCAGCGGCGCCGGCATGTTGAGCGAGTCGGGCCGCTGGTCCCACAGCCAGGCGATGGGCAGCCGCGCGCCCGGCAGCGCGCCCGCCAGCCGGCCGCGCATGGCGTCCTGCAGGTAGGTGTCGATGAAGACCGCGTCGTAGTCCTTGAACAGGCCCTCGTCCGCGCCCTCGGGGATGTCCTTCATGAAGCGCGACTCGACGGTCACGCCGTGCGGCCGCGCGATTTCCGCCAGCGTGCGGAATTTCCCCGGCGGGACGTTGCCCGTCGCCAGGAACAGGACGGACGCGGCCTGGGCGGAGCCCGCCACGAAAAGCAGGCTCAGGCACAGCCATCCCCACACGCTCCACAGCCTGGATCTCACGGGATTTTCCTCCTCCGGATCGGATCAGCGGGGGATTCTATTATTAATGAGAACCATTATCAATCAATATTTCGGCGATCGGCAAGGGGCGGACATCCGGAATTGTCCGGACGCAAAAGACCGCCGGAACGGCACGCGCGGGGCTTGCCATCCAAAAGAAAAAGGATGATAATCATTCGCATGTATATTTGTGTATGCAACGCGATCAGCGAGCGCCAGGTCCAGGACGCCATCGCACAAGGCGCGTCGGATCTGGGCGATCTCCAGGCCCAGCTGGGCGTGGCGACCTGCTGCGGCCATTGCGCCGAGACCGCGACGGAATATCTGCCCGGCGGCCGCTACGCGGCCGACGTGGGCCCTGCCGCGGCCGGGCTGATCGGGCAGGTCGAAGTCACCGTCCTGTCGCGCACCGCCGTCCGCCGCGTCGCCTGAAGCCGTCCCTCTCCGGACCGCGCCGTCCTTTCCCGCCCCCGGTTTCCCGGGCGCGCGGGTCGTGCTAGCCTTGTCATTTCGACCTGTCCGATTCCGGCCGGGCCGCGCACCAAGGAGGCACAGGCCATGAAAGGCGACAAAACCGTCATCCGCTATCTGAACCAGCAGCTGAAAAACGAGCTTTCGGCCATCAACCAGTATTTCCTGCACGCGCGCATGCTGCGCCACTGGGGCTTCGAGGCGCTGGGCGAGCACGAATACAAGGAATCCATCGGCGAGATGAAGCACGCCGACCTGCTGATCGAACGCATCTTCATGCTCGAAGGACTGCCCAATCTGCAGGACCTGCACAAGCTGCTGGTGGGCGAGAACGTGCCCGAGATCCTGGCCTGCGACCTGAAACTCGAAACCGCCGCCCAGGCCACGGTCAAGGAAGCCATGGCCTACTGTGAATCCGTGCAGGACTTCGCCTCGCGGGACCTGTTCCTGACCATCCTGAACGACACCGAGGAACACATCGACTGGCTGGAGACGCAGATCGGCCTGGTCGAGCAGCTCGGCCTGCAGAACTACCTGCAATCGCAGATGTGACGGCCACGGCGGCCCCATGGGGCCGCCGCCGGACGGGTCCGGGCCGCGCCCCGGCTGCGTTCAGAAACCCGATTTCTTCGCCGGGCAGTCGGCGACGCGGCCCCAGGCATCGTGGGGCTCGCAGTACTTGTTGCGCGCCGCCCAGGCGCACGAAGGCCGTGAAAAGAAGCCCAGCGCCTCGCAGGCCTTGAGTTCGGCCTGGAAGGCGGCCTGCCACTGGCCGTCGGCCGCGGCGGCCTGGGCCGGCGGCGGCGGAGGCGGCGTGGTGACGTCGATGGGCTGCACCACCTGGCTGGCGCCCAGGCCGCCGAACTGCGCGATGCCCTGCAGGCCGTCGCCCAGCTGGTTCTGGGAAGCCAGGGCGATGGCCTCGTCCATGGAAATCGTGGTGGTCGCCAGGGCGATCGGCCGGCCGTCGTCCATCAGGGAATCCGGCTGCACCTTCCAGTCGACGGGCGGCGCCAGTTCGGGCACCCCCAGGCGGCCGTCGGGCAGCACCTGCGGAGCGGAGGCGACGTAGGGCTTGCCGTTGGCGTCCAGCACGGCGGCCTGGTTCAGCTCGGGATGCGGCTTGGGAATCTGGATCTGGGCCGGTCCGTGAGCGATCAGCCAGTCGCCCAGCTGCAGGCCGCCCCAGGCGGACGCGCCCGCAGCCAGCAGCAGAAAAGCGAAAATCAGACGCCAGGACATGGACGGATCGCCTCGTCGATCAATGCGATTTCTGCATTGTATAGGATGCGATCGGAGTGGCCGGGGGCCCCTCGCGTCCCCGCCGGGGACCGCGCCCCCTGGAGGCGCCGTCCTCCCCGGAGCGTCCCGGCGGCGGGAAGGCTATGCAAAAACCCGCCCCGCATGCTCGCGCATGGTGTGGAATTCGATGTCCGGATAGCGCTCCTGCGCGACCCGCAGCTGGGCGGGCGAGCTGGCCAGGAAGGCGACCGCGTCCACCACGTCGTGGGCGATGTTGGCGGCGTTGGCGTCCATGAATTTCTTCAGCGCCTTGGGATCGGGGCTGGTGATCCAGCGCGCCAGGCTGTAGCGCGAGGGCATCAGGCGGGCGTCCACGCCGTATTCGGTCTTCAGGCGGTGGGCGACCACCTCGAACTGGAGCTGGCCCACCGCCCCCAGCAGCAGCGCGCCGCCGGCGGCCTCGGGGCGGAACACCTGGATGGCGCCTTCCTCGCCCAGCTGCGTCAGGCCGGTGCGCAGCTGCTTGGTGCGCAGGGGATCCTTGACCTCGACCGCCTGGAACAGTTCCGGCGCGAAGAACGGCAGGCCCGTGAAGGTCAGCGATTCGCCTTCGGTCAGCACGTCGCCCAGCTGCAGGATGCCGTGGTTGGGGATGCCGATGATGTCCCCGGCGTAGGCTTCCTCGACGATCTCGCGCCGCTGCGACAGGAAGGACACGACGTTGTTGGGGCGGATTTCCTTGCCGTTGCGGGCGACCTTCAGGCGCATGCCGCGCTCGAACTTGCCCGAACTGACGCGCACGAAGGCCACGCGGTCGCGGTGCGCCGGGTCCATGTTGGCCTGGACCTTGAACACCACGCCGGTGAACTTGGGCTCGGCCGGCAGCACGCTGCGCTCCAGCGCGGCGCGCGGACCGGGCGCGGGCGCCAGTTCCACCAGGGCGTCCAGGACCTCGCGCACGCCGAAGTTGTTGATCGCCGAACCGAAGAACACGGGCGTCTGGCGGCCCGCCAGGAAGGCTTCGGGGTCGAAGGCCGGCATGGCGCCGGTGATCAGCTCGATTTCCTCGGCGGCCTTGGCGTGGGCGTCGCCGAAGCGCGCCGCCAGTTCCGGATTGTCCAGCCCTTCGATGGTCTCGTCGTCGTCGCGGTGGCGCTCCGAGCCCGGGCGGAAGACCCGCATCCGGTCGTGGCGCAGGTCGAACACCCCGCCGAAGTGGCGCCCCATGCCCACCGGCCAGGAAAACGGGATCGCGTCCATGCCCAGGTGGCCCTCGATCTCGGAGAGCAGGTCCAGCGGCTCGCGCACCTCGCGGTCGAGCTTGTTGATGAAGGTGATGATGGGCGTGTTGCGCGCGCGGCAGACCTGCAGCAGGCGGATGGTCTGGGGCTCGACGCCGTTGGCCGCGTCGATCACCATCAGCGCGGCGTCCACGGCGGTCAGCACCCGGTAGGTGTCTTCCGAGAAGTCCTGGTGGCCCGGGGTGTCCAGCAGGTTGATGACGCAGTCGCGGTATTCCATCTGCATCACCGAGGACGCCACAGAAATGCCGCGCTGCTTTTCGATCTCCATCCAGTCGGACGCCGCATGGCGGCTGGCCTTGCGTGCCTTGACGCTGCCGGCGATCTGGATGGCGCCCGCGAACAGCAGCAGCTTTTCGGTCAGGGTCGTCTTCCCGGCGTCGGGGTGGGAAATGATGGCGAAAGTGCGTCGGCGGGCGACTTCTTCGGTCAGGCTCATGGAAAGTTCGGGTGGGGCTTCGGTGCGTGAAGCACTTCAGTGCTTGTGGCTGAAGGAGGCCAGGACGGTGCCGGCCAGGATGAACATCGAACCGAACCCTCGGTTCAGCCAGCGGATGTGGCCCGGCTTGCGCAGCATCCGGAGGATCCGCGAAGCCAGCGAAGTATAGCAACTCATGGCCACCAGGTCGGTGAAGCACAGCGTGGCGCCGATCAGGAAATACTGCAGCGGCAGCGGCCGGCCCAGGTCCAGGAACTGCGGCACCACGGCCAGCAGGAACATGGTGCCCTTGGGGTTGGTGATGTTCACCAGGTAGCCGCGCAGGATCTGGTCGCGCACCGGGTGCGCGCTTTTGGGCGGGCGCGCCTCGACCGCCACCGGCGCCGCGTCGGTGCGGAACTGCCGCACCCCCAGGTACACCAGGTAGACGGCGCCGATCCACTTGACGACCGTGAAGGCCAGCTCGGACGTGGCCAGCAGGGCGCCCACGCCCAGCGCCACGATGACCAGCTGGCAGACGATGCCGGCCTGCAGGCCGAAGATGGTCCAGGCGCCGTGGCGGAAACCGTACTTCAGCCCCGAGGCCATGGCGCAGATGGCGCCGGGGCCGGGCGAGAACGAAATCGCCCAGGCTGCCGCGAAGAAAGCCAACCAGGTGGACAGGGCCATGCGGGGTCTCCAGTGCTTCGGTGCGCCGGTGCGCCGGCGGCCCGGATCAGTCGGCCTTGTGCAGCAGCGCGGGACGCCCGGACGAGGCCGGACGCGCCTCGCGGCGCGGGGCCTGGGGCGCGCCGCCTTCGCGGGCCGGCCGGCCGCCCGGGGCGCGGCCGGCTGGCCTCTGGCGGGCTGCAGCTATTGCGCCGCGCAGGCCAGCCTGCAGAGCGTCCTGCGGCAGTTCGCGGGCGGTTTCAGCCTGGCCCTGGAACTGGCGCCCGGCGTGACCGGCAC
>OFIS01000395.1_pt1 | contig 27213 bp, 29 predicted proteins | sample 1775071 | NCBI WGS metagenome assembly OFIS01 (sample SAMN08195774, study PRJEB24354) | sludge metagenome | isolation source: sludge from phenol fed wastewater aerobic bioreactor C | place: India: Nagpur | collected 2016-09-17
ATACGAGATAACCGTTCGTGACTGGAGTTCAGACGTGTGCTCTTCCGATCTTCTCGACATTGAATCGGTTCTCTATCTTTTCAGACTCCACAAACAGGGAGGAGCTACGGCCCCAGCTCCGCAGAAGGCGGCCGCGGTCGTAATGGGCTTCTGTATTGACACAAAGCATACCCCCATTCCCTGCACAGTTGATGATATGAGAACCATAAAAACTGGTGGTGCTCATATCGGTAAACCTTCCCGAGGAGGCACCGCCTATTTCGGCTCCCAGGGTGTCGGCGCTGTCTTCCAGTACAAAAAGGTTGTGTTTGTCTGCAATATCGCGGAGCTTTTTCCAGTCAGGGAGGTTGCCAATAAGGTTGGGGATGATCATCGCCTTTGTTTTCGGTGTGATCATTTCTTCCACCTTGTCCGCATCAATGTTGTAGGTACCTTCTTCCACATCTACAAATGCAGGCACCCAGCCGCGTTTTACCTGCGGCGCCACGGTGGTGGAAAAAGTAAGAGCAGGCGTGATAATTTCCGTGCCCTCAGGATAGTTCAGGAGGTCTGCGGCCAGGTACAATGCTGAGGAGCCACTATTGACCATAATGCCGTACTGCTTGTTGTAGAGTGCGGCCACACGCTCTTCCATTTCGCGCACGTGGCGGCCCATTTGTGTGGTGGTGCGCAGTACATTTACTACAGCTTGTATTTCTTCTTCGCCATGTACGGTTGTACCGTAGGGCACTTTGATGTAATCTGTCTGAATCATTAGGAAAGATTAGATTGCGAATGTAATAGTAATGATGGAATAAAAAAGGCTAAGACATTCCGCAAAAGCCTTTATGAAGGCAAAGGAAAAGTTAATGTCTCATGACATCCTTTACACTGCTGATCCTGTCCACGTAAAAGTATTTTTCCCCTCCGTCCGGAAGGCTTAGGTTTATGCTTTTCAGGTGGCTCCCTTCATAATTTAGGCGCGCCTGTATCTTTTTCTTATCGGTCGATTTATACAGGTAGGGCTGACCGTCTATAGTAACGGTTTTTGAGGTGATAAAGGCAATCCCGGATTCTTCCAGCTTACTGATTTGCTCCGTACCGTCCACCCGATAGGTTATCGTCATGGTTCTGGTATAGGCATAAGCCTTTTCTGATTGTCCAAGCATCTTGTAAAGCAACACGCCCAGAACGATGATAACTAGGATAAAAATTATTGGCATGGACACCGCACACAGAGAGTTAAAAAATGCTTCGATTTGACTGTGCTAAAGGTACTATCTAAAGATTTTCTGTACAATAGAGCCACATTTTTTCGCAAGGAAAAATCTATGACCTGCATAGCGCTGCCGTTGTCGCTGACCATCTTCCCCCTATCAACGGAGGGTTTTTTATGCCGGCAGAAATTTATGGAAAAAAAAAGCGCGAATCGGATCGCGCTCTTCTGGAAATATTAATTGGTTTTGTAAATGTCAATATGCCCTCGCATAAAATGGGGTTTACCCAACGCGGAAAACGAATAGTACATACGGTAGTAATTATTGGCTTCCATACCGAGTCCGGTATAGTTGAGCCGTATTTCCTGCTGACCGTTGTACATTCGGATAGATTGAGCCAGATATACTTTCTTAAACTGATCAATGATCACAATTTTCAGGTTGACCGGCTGTGTGGCAAAAGCACGTATCGTTTGTGAATTGCCGCAGGGGTTGGGGTAGAGTTTTTCAATATTAACCTCGCTCCAGTTGTACCCGTCAAGGTTTGCAGTGTCTAAGGGTGTGAACAGGCCATAAACCCAGTCGGGCCATTCTTCCATCCTATAGTCGTCGGATGCATCACCCATACTGCCCAGACGCTGTGCATTGATGTCGTATTGCTGATAGCTGGTAAAGTTGGTACTCGAAGAGCTATTGTCGTCGTTCGTTTTTTTACAGCCTCCAAATATTATCCCTAACAGTATGACTGTTACAAGTCGCTTCATGAGACGAAATTTACCGCAATATATAATTTCTGCTTTCTTTTTGGAAGCATTGTTCTACAATTTTTCAAGCTTGATATAATACATCGTCAAATTGCCGGCTTCGCTCAAACAGCGCCTGAGCAAACGGGCACATGGGCCATACCTTTTTCCCCCCGGCACGGGCCCACTGCACTAAGGCTTCCACCAGGGCACTACCCATGCCCCGACCCTCAAGGCGCTCGTCCACACCGGTGTGGTCGATCACCACGATGTTTTCGGTCCTAAAATGATAGGTAAGCTCCGCCCATCCATTCTCTGTAAAAAATCTTCCCCGGTGATGCTCTTGTTCCTGTTTAATTTCCATGTTTTCGTATCTTTTGCTAAGGACCCTTGGCAGGATTTTGTGAGCTTAAAGGTATTACGGGCCGTACAATTATTATGATGATGAACAAATTCATTTTTACACTCGTCCTGCTGGCATTGTCGCCTGTGTTTCTGGGAAGCTCCTGCAATCACAAGGAGGCCGGAAGCAAGGGCTGTCCGCCCGATGTAGTGTGCACCATGATGTATGCCATGATCACTGTAGCAATAACCGATGAAGCGGGTAAGCCTGTGGTGCTCGACGAATATTATACGCTTCGCCCCTCCGTAGGTGATACCCTGAGGCCGCCGCAATCCATGGAAGGAACTTATGTGGTGCTCGATGACAGTTATCAAAAGAAATTGCAGCAGCAACAGGATGAATTCTTCTTTGTGGGGTACAAAGACGGTCGGCAGGTGGTGAACGAACCTTATACTCTTGGGGCCGACTGCTGCCATGTGAAAAAGCTAAAGGGAAGAGACCAGATACCCTTGTAGCTCTTCGGCTTTCTATGGTACAATTATTTTGCGGTACCTGGCATGGAAGCAGTCTCTACAGAATCGCGTACACACACCCACCCATTGCTCATGCGCTTCTTGCACATCCGGAAACGAAGCGTAGAACTATGCTCGGCGTTGAAGACAGAAGATTTTGTCTGCCAGCCGGTGGCCTGGGTAAGCCCGCCCAAATGGCACTTGGCCCATACCACCTGGTTTTTTGAGGCCTTTATACTTACCCGCTTCCTTCCTGATTACCAACTGTTCCACAAGGACTATAATTTTCTTTTCAACAGCTATTATGAAACCATCGGCGAAAGAGTGCAGCGCAACCACAGAGGTATGTTGTTTCGCCCGCCGCTCGAGGACATTTTTGCTTATCGCAGGTATGTGGAAGAGCACATGGCCCATTTGCTGAAAGAAAACGCTGACCCCTTAGTGAGCGAACTTGTGGAGCTGGGACTACAGCATGAGCAGCAGCATCAGGAGTTGTTGATTACAGACACCAAATACATTTTTACTCAAAACCCTCTGCTGCCGGTATGGGATGCGAAAGCCACGCTGGAGACACTCCGACAAGCCGCGGCCCTTCAGTGGCTCTCGGTGGAAGAAGGTGTCTATGAGATTGGATATGAAGGAACCGGTTTTTGTTTTGATAACGAATGGGGCAGACATAAACAGTATCTGCGTAACTTTTCTATTATGAACCGCCCGGTCACCAACGGAGAATATCTGGAGTTTTTGGAAGCCGGAGGTTACCAGAATTTCCGTTATTGGCTTTCGGAGGGTTGGGAATGGGTGAAGGAAAATGATATTGTTCATCCCATGTATTGGTACAAAATAGAGGAACAGTGGTGGAGCTATCATCTTGACGGACTAAATCCGCTCGACCCGGCACTTCCGCTCATGCACATCAGCTATTTTGAGGCCGATGCTTATGCCCGATGGAAGGGACAGCGATTGCCCACCGAATTTGAATGGGAAACTGCGGCGCGCCTCTATCCTGCATGCTTTAAGAATGAAGTTTGGGAATGGACACAAAGTGCTTATCTGGCTTACCCCGGGTTTCGGATAGCAGAGGGCGCTACCGGCGAATACAACGGGAAGTTTATGATCAATCAAATGGTACTGCGGGGCGGATCTCTGGCCACGGCACCGGGCCATTCGCGGGTGAGTTACCGCAACTTTTTTCATCCGCATCTTCAATGGCAATTCTCGGGTGTACGGCTGGTGAATGATGCGTAAACTGACGGAATGCCCGAGGCTGGCTCGGTTTTATTTTCCACTAAACCGGAAAAAATCGAAAACAGTATGACACAGATCGCCCGGCAGGTTTCGCAGTTTGCACAAGATGTAAAAAAAGGATTGACAGCTACACCCAAATACCTTCCCTCAAAGTACCTCTATGATGTAAATGGCGATCGCCTTTTTCAGAGGATCATGGCTTTGCCGGAATACTATGTGACCAGAGCAGAATATGAAGTATTCAAATTTCAATCTACACAGATCATCCGGCAGGCCGTAGGCCGCGAACCTTTACAACTGATAGAACTCGGCGCGGGTGACGGTATGAAAACACAGTTGTTGCTTACGGAGCTGCTCAAACGAAAAGTAGATTTCAGCTACTATCCCATTGATATTTCTTCAAACGCTTTGAAGATGCTCAGCCAGAGTGTGCGACGGCTCATCCCGCAGGATTTTCCCATGCTTCCCTTGCAAGGCGACTATTTTGAGGCTTTGAATTCCCCGCAATTGAAGTCGGACGGCCAGAAGCTTATCCTGTTTTTGGGCAGCACAATCGGTAATTTTTCGGCGCCGGAAGCTGCTGCTTTTTTGGCCAGGCTCAGCAGCATGATGGAACGTGGAGATAAATTGCTGGTGGGATTCGACCTGAAAAAGCATCCGCAAACCATCCTCAATGCCTACAATGATAAGCAAGGAGTAACCCGCGACTTTAACCTTAACCTGCTCACTCGGATGAATAAAGAACTCGGCGCTAATTTCGATCTCAGCCAGTTTGCACACTTCCCGGTGTACGATCCGGTGCAGGGAGCCGCCAAAAGCTATCTCGTAAGTCTTAAAGAACAGGAAGTGTATTGCTCTGCCCTTCGCCAGCGTATTTTCTTCAAAGCGTGGGAGAGCATCTTCATGGAGGTTTCCCAAAAGTTCGACATGGCAATGATTCAGGATTTTGCGCATCAGTCACAGCTCCGTATCGTACGTAGCTTCACCGACAGCCGCATGATGTATGCAGATGTTCTTTTTGAAAAATCATAGATCGTCGCGATTGAGGAAGATGATGTTCGGCGGTCGTACAAAGTTGGACTTGTAACGGTATCTGAGGTCGGAGGAAAGCTGCACCCGGAACTGCGGCACATTCTGAATCGTGCGTGGAAAATACACGAACTTTAATTCAATGGTCCCGAAGATCAGATTTTCATTTCGGGTACGCAGTCCGCCACCAATACCTGTATAGATATCTGCTTTTTTAAAGGGCTGCTGTTCGAAGGCGATCAGAGAGAAATCCGAAAAAAGAAAAGGAGCGAAACGGAAACCGAACAGCTTTTTATACAGGTAAAGTATGGACTCGCCATACAAACTGATCCTTCGGTTGCCATTAATGCTGTCGGTACTGAATTCATTCAGACCATAGGTATTGTTGATGCGCAAGGGTTCGTAGGTCACCCGGTTGTTCAGTTCTGTATAGCTGCATTTTACAAACTCCCGCAGCTTCCATTTTTTTAATTCAAAGAGCCGGGTGAAAAAGTTTACGCTCGCCAGCGTACTGGCATCTTCAATAGAGCCATTGCGAAGAAATCCCCCGATTTTAAAACTGGCATTCACAAAGCCTCCTCGCGGGGTGACCAGATAGTGCTCCAGTTGGAAGCCGCCGTAAGGTCGCTCCAGCGACAGTTGCTTATGCCAACCCGCAGTCAAAGAGATGTTATAGCCAGTCGGCACGTCTTCTGTAGTACCAAATCCATAGATGTAGTTGAGCCGGTAGAAGTCTTGCTTAAAGACCGACAACTGACCAAGCGCCACCTCATGACTGTTGTAGATTGGGTCGAAGCGTTCGCCGATCTGTGTCGGTGATTTTTCAAAGTCGGACTGATAATACCGGGCGGCCAGGAAAAAACGATTACGGTTGTGAGAATAGTTCGCATAATCCGAAAAGCGCCGGGTGCCAAGGTTATAGCCTATCCATCCATCGTAGAAAGTATAGCGATAGGCATAAAACTGGCTGTCGGGTTTGTTATAGACATTCTGCGATTCATTGACGCTATACTCGGCACCGCCCGCTATGTGGCTGAAAGGCGATACCAGCGGACGCTCCAGCCTTATGAGAAAGGCGTTTTCATTTTCCGTGCCATCGCTCCTGCCTCCGTCTATCTGCGAGAAGGCTATGGTGCCATTCACAAAGCTACCTCCGATATTGTTTTTGCTGTATAGCAGTTCATAGCCGCTGGTAGGGTTGCGGCGGCGCTCCCAAAGAGCTGTTCCTTCCACGGTTTGGGCCATGCCGGCAAGGTTGCCTTCCGAAAGTCGAACCTTCACTTCGTTGGCGTCGGTCACATCTACCACAGCTTTTAGTGAGAACAGATCTTTAGTGATCACAACTACATCGACCGAGTCTTTACTGCCCGGCACAGGCGTCAGAAAGATGCGGGCGTCCTGTATGAAATTCAGTGTACGGAGATAACGCTCGTTGTCTGCCAGTTCCCAGGCATTGATGCGGGTATTTTCTTTGATAAAGAGGTTTTGACGGATAACGAAGCTACGGGTGTCTGTATGTAAAGCGTTCAGCAGTCTTGTGCCGAAGTAGGTGATGCGGTTGGAAGTATCTACAAATGTGCGCTCGAAACCAAAGCGCTCAATGTAAATGTAACGGATGACCAGTCCTTCAAAACGTTTGAATCTTTCTTCACTTTTTTCCAGCAATACCCTGATATTGTTTGAACTGTCCGTTGGTGAAGCCCGTAGCGAGCTTAACGCGTCGTTAAACACGTTGTTGATCAGCCGGTTGCGGGAATTGATCATTAGTTTTTCGATCAGGTCTGTAGAGTCACTGCTCCGGTTTACCTGAGCTGCCGCGGGCAAAACCATCATACAGCAGCACAACCCAATCGCTATTTTTCTCAGTAAAAGACCCATCACATTCAACGATGCTGCAAACGGTTTAACGGTTTGTCTTCAAAAATCGTACGAAACCGGAGGCGTAAATATATCCTGTTTGGATAAAGTTTCAGACTTTTTGACGAAAGTGACGCCCAACGAAAGGACTTTACCTAAACCTAACGACTCCGCAACAATTATGCATCAAATGAGTAAATAATTCTTCAACCTTGCAATTGTAAGGGGTAGCATCTCAGGATGATTAACACGATGATTATCTTGATTTTACAGCCATAAGCATTTACTGGCTATACATTGGAATGATTTTTATAACCACTGTAGCATCATCATTGCAACTATGGCTTCATTATTCTCAATTCATATTCCGTTTTGTGTACTGTCCGGTAAATCTATTGTGCAGGGCAATGTCAATGGCAGTGTGTTATTACCATATCAGGTGTACGAGGTCTGCCTGTCGGATGGTACGATCTTCAATCTTGAGGCAATACCTTTTGGAAAAGGCTTTCATTGGTATAGCATAGACGAGAAAGAGCTGGCACCAGTTATTGGCAAGGAAATAGAAAACTACTTCAGCGCCCTGAAAAACCGGCACCACGAGGCATTTGCGCTTAATTAGATGAGGTTGAGGTCCAGAAAATAGAATCCGGTCTCGTCTTCCGGTTGGTATCGTTTATACACCACTTCGCCGGGCGTTACGGATAGCGCATGGCTGAAAAAGGGTGCATAGGTTACAAAGCTGTGATATTCCCCGTTTTCACCGCAGGGGTCCACTCCCTCAGGCAAATCTCTAAGCAGGTCTCTGTTGATTTTTCTTCCTAAGAATGTCGGTGATAATTTTCGTTCGTCCACACATACAATAACGGCTTCAATTCCCGCCTCTTCATTCTCCGCAATAAGGTTTCCTGTATCCTTTCCCCACAGCGGAAAGAGCACATCCAGACCTGTGTGCTGTAGCTGTTGTAGCCGGTATTGTTTTAGGTCTTCCAGAAATATATCACCAAAAGCAACGGCTTGCACAGCCTGAGTCTTTAGTTGGGTCATAGCGCGGTGCATGGCAGTAGCATAAGTCTGGTTATCCGGCAAGGCGGGCAGTTCAACAAGGGTAAGCGGCAAGTGCATAGCCTGGGCCTGCGCCTCCAGCAACAACCGTCTCACCCCGTGCATCACCACCCGGTCGGTAGCTTCGCTGCAGGTTGTTAGCAAATGCGTGACCCTATAGCGATCTTGTTGCCTGAGGTAGTGAAAGGCAAGGGCGGCATCTTTACCACTGCTCCAGTTGAGTACAGTATTCATTCGGTCAGGTTCCTCGTGCAAATGAATGTAATTTGCAGCGGTTTAAAAAACAGGTTTTCTATGGCAAATGTGGTGGTTACCGGCGCTACTCAAGGTATTGGCCGAGCAATAGCGGAAAAATTCTTGAAGCAGGGAAATGCAGTGGCCATCTGCGCCCGTACCGCCAGCGATTTGGATTCGGTTGTAGCGGAGTGGCGGGAGCTTTATCCCAAAGCGGACATCTTTGCGCAGCCCGCTGACCTCGCCCATGCGCAGGAGGTAAAGGATTTTGCCCGTGCGGTAGCAGATCGCTGGTCGCAGGTGGATGTGCTGGTCAACAATGCAGGTCTGTTTTTTCCCGGGCAACTGGCCACGGAGCCGGAGGGCCAACTGGAACATCTGATGGCGGTGAATCTCTACAGTGCCTATCATCTTACCAGGGCGCTTTTACCCGTCATGAAACGTCATAGTGGCGCACATATCTTTAATCTTTGTTCTGTCGCCAGCCTGCGAGCCTATGATGCCGGCGGGGCCTACAGCATTACCAAGTATGCACTATCAGGATTCTCAGAAAACCTCCGGCACGAGCTGATGGCTGAGGGTATAAAAGTGACGGCCCTGATGCCCGGCGCCACCTGGAGCAGATCGTGGCAGCAGAGCGGACTTCCGCAGGAACGACTGATGACCGCGAACGATGTTGCGGATATGGTGTGGGCTGCATGGCAGTTGTCGCCGCAGGCCAATGTAGAGACCATTGTGATGCGCCCGCTGGAAGGAGATATTTAAAAATCTGATTTAACTAGACTTTAACCGAAGCGCTTTATACACAAGGGCTTTGCAGGTTATTTTTGTGTCACTCCTTATGGCTCGGTTATCCTACATGTGGCGCATCAGTATTTTCTGCCTGCTTACCCTTATCGGTTGCAGGGCATGGGCTCAGAATGTAGTATTTTCTGCCCATGCGAGCGCAGCTAAAATGGGTGTGCAGGATCGCATTCAGGTCGATTACCGTATAGAGAATGTATCCAACCTGCGGTCTATCTCCAAGCCCGATTTTAAAGATTTCAATGTTGTGGGTGGTCCGTTCAGCAGTCAGAGCACCAGTATCTCTATGGTAGGAAATCAAATGGTGCAGTCGCAAAGTGTCACTTATTCTTACCTGCTGCAACCCAAAAAGACAGGTGCTTTGTCTATTCCACCCGCCGTAGCCCGAGATGCCTCAGGAAATACCTATGAGAGCAATGGGCTGGCCGTGCAGGTGGTCAACGGTTCTCTGGCTACCCGTCAGCAGCGTCCGGCCGATCCGTCGGACGATCCTTTTGGTGATCCGTTTGCAGCCGCTATGGCGCAACGCCGGCAGATGCTGCAAGCCATGCGTCAGCGTAATATGGGCCAGCAAAGGGCGCAGGAACCTCCCGAGCAACCCGCTAATATCGAAGATGTTTATAAGAATTTGTTCATCAAAGTTTCTGTGGACAAAACCAAAGCTTACGTGGGCGAACAGATCACCGCGAGTTATAAGCTGTATGCCAGGGTGCCCATGAATGTTGCCATATCCAAGCTGCCTTCTTTAAATGGCTTTTGGACGCAAGACTTCGTACTGCCGTCGAAGGATGGGATAAAGCCTGAAGAAGAAATTGTGGATGGAAAGAAGTATCAGGTTTTTTTGTTGAAGAAGTCAGCATTGTTTCCGCAACAGGAAGGTACTTTGACGCTCGATCCCGCGGAAGCCGAAGGCCAGGCGCGGATCGTGATGCAAACACGCCAGCGAAATCCGTTTGCCGACATGTTCGACAACGATCCGTTCATGCAGCAGTTTGGCAGCCTCATGATGAGCGATCCTTTTTTTAATGATGATTTCTTTAGCGGTGCCGCTTACCGGGATGTCCCCGTGAAGCTTAAGAGTACACCTGTAAAAATACAAGTGCTGCCCCTGCCGGCAGAAGGAAAGCCGGACGGGTTTGGTAATGCAGTCGGCAACTTTACGGTTACGGCGTCGGCCGACAAGAGCCATTTGACAACCGACGATGCGCTTACTTATACTCTTCGCATCAGCGGTACGGGCAATCTGAAGTTGATACAGCCACCCGCTTTGCAGCTACCCAATGGTCTTTCTACATACGATCCGCAGGTAGTGGATACCATCACGGGACGGACAACTACCATCACGGGGTCTAAAATCATTACCTACACCATTTCTCCCAATGTGCCGGGCGATTATGAAATCCCCGCCACACCTTTTTCTTACTACGACCCGCAGTTGGGAAAATATGTTACGCTGGCCACACAACCCATAAGTGTGCATGTGGACAAAGGAAATCAATATAAACCTGCTTTGGCCAATACAGCGACACTTTCCGACATCCACCCGATAGAGGCCGCACCGTTACAATCGCTTTCGCCTCAGCATAAGCCTTTGTTTTTTACCAGCACGTACTGGGCCATGTATGCACTTCCGTTGCTTGCTTTCTCCGGTATTCTGGTATGGAAACGGCGCGATGAGGAGCTGTCGAAGGATGCGGTGAAATTGCGCAACCGTCGGGCCAACAAGATTGCGTTAAAACGTCTGAAGACCGCACGGCAGTTCCTGCAGCAGCAAAAGAAATCAGGATTTTACGAGGAAGTCTCCAAGGCCATATGGTTATATCTCTCCGACAAGCTGAATATTCCGCTCGCTTCATTGTCTCGCGAAAAGGCGCATGAGGTGCTACGCAACCGACAGGTAAAGCCGGAAATGCTGGGGCAAATAGACCAGGTGATCAATGAATGCGAAACCGCACTCTACGCACCCTCCTCTGGTACTACCGAGATGCAGCGCACCTATACCGCGGCAGTAAGGGTAATTAGTAAACTGGAAGAAACGATCTGACCATTCAATGAAATTGCGCTACAAGATTTGTTGCCTGCTCTTTAGTCTTATTGTCGCAGCACCCTTGGTGAGGGCGGCCGAGGCCTATAATGCAATCTGGGGCAAAGCCAATCGCTATTATCAGGCCAGGAATTACGACAGTGCTGCCATTCTTTATGAACGGCTCGCTCAGGACGAACCTGCAAATGCTCAACTGTATTACAATCTGGGTAACACTTATTACCGGTTAAATCAGATCGGAAGATCGGTACTCAACTACGAGCGTGCCTTAAAGTTTGATCCGGATTACCGTCTGGCAAAGGACAATCTGGCATTGGCCCAAAGCCGGATTCCGAACAGCATACGCCAGACAAAAGACATATTTTTTGTAAGCTGGTGGAAGCAAGCCACCGCGGCCAGCCGTGCGGGTTTGTGGTCCGTCGTTGCGCTGATATTTTTTGTTTTCTCGCTGAGCATTTGGGCACTAAGGCGCTTTGGTAAAGCCGCTGCGTGGATGTTGCCTCAGGTGGCTACGGGTGCTCTTGTTCTTTCTATAGGCGTCATGATACTTGCCTATGTATCTTCTATGCGCGCATCAGGGCATGATAGGGCGGTGGTGATGGATTCGGACCTGCAATTGCTGGAAGCGCAAAGCAAAGGGGCACACCCGGTATTGCTACCTGAGGGCACGGTTGTCACTATTGACGAGCAACAAAACGAACGTGTGCATGTGCGCCTGCCGGACGGAAGAAGCGGATGGGTGAGGGCCGCGGGCATCGAAAAAATTTAGTCCCTAACTTTTCTTTTTTTTGTTGGTTTGTAGTCTATGCGTCCGTATTGGGTAAAGACACCACGCTGGCTTCCGAAGCTTTTTCCAAAAGAGCTGGTATGGTCTATGCCCATAGAGGAGCAGCCCGCAGTCTATCTTACCTTCGACGACGGACCGCATCCCGAGGCGACTACATTTGTCCTGGACCAGTTGAAACAGCACAATGCACGGGCTACTTTTTTCTGCATTGGTAAAAATGTGCAGGCACATCCGCATCTATACCGCAGAATATTGGAAGAAGGACATGCAACGGGCAACCATACACAGAACCATCTGAACGGGTGGAAATGCGATAACTACAGCTATCTGAACAATATTTTTCTCGCATCAAAGCATATTGAAAAGCGCATCTTTCGTCCGCCCTACGGCCGTATCAAAATGAGTCAGGCCAAAAGGTTGTCGAAAGGAAGGCAGCCCTGGAAGATTTATATGTGGGACGTTTTGAGTGGTGATTTTGACGTACAGCTTTCGCCGGAAGCATGCCTGGCCCACGTGATCGATCATATAGAACCCGGCTCTATTGTAGTTTTTCATGACAGTCAGAAAGCCCTGCCGAGGCTGATGTATGCTTTGCCCGCTGTTCTCGAATTTTGTAAACAAAACAACTGGGCGCTAAAAGCACTGCCATAACCATGAATAACTTTATTGATACCCATACGCATCTCTACGACGAACAGTTTGCAACAGATCTTGAGGCTATGGTGGAACGGGCCATCCACGCGGGAGTAAACCGAATGTATATGCCCAACTGCGATAGCAATACCATCGGCCCTATGCTGGCCATAGCCGATAAATGGCCGCAGCACTGTTTTCCGATGATGGGACTACATCCGGTGTATGTGAAAGAAAACTATCAGGATGAGCTGGCGCTGGTGAGTGAGTGGCTGGGTAAGAGTGAATTTTACGCGGTAGGAGAAATCGGGCTGGACAAATACTGGGATCAGAGCTTTTTGCCGCAGCAGGTTGAAGCTTTTTCCACGCAGATAGACTGGGCACTGCACCATAACCTTCCCATTGTGATCCATAGCCGGGAGGCTACCCGCGATTGCATTGATATTGTAAAAGGCAAGCAGGACGGCAACCTTCGCGGCATTTTTCATTGTTTCAGCGGATCGGTGGAGGAGGCCAAAGCAGTGGTGGATTGCGGTTTGAAGCTGGGCATAGGCGGGGTAGTCACGTTTAAAAAATCGAATTTGCCGGAGGTGATTACTGCCGTGGGTATAGAGCATCTGGTACTGGAAACCGACGCGCCCTACCTGGCCCCCGTGCCTTACCGTGGCAAGCGTAATGAAAGCAGTTATATCCCCATCATTGCATCGCAGGTAGCCGGCATCCTGCAAGTGGATGTAGAAGCGGTAGCCATGCACACCGCGGCAAATGCTGAAATAATTTTCGGCAAGTCCCTGAAATAGTTATTTTTGCTGCCCTTTAAGCAAGACATTCAACCGCATATCTGTTTTACCAAAGAGAGGTGTCCGAGTGGTTGAAGGAGCTACCCTGGAAAGGTAGTATACGGGCAACCGTATCGAGGGTTCGAATCCCTTCCTCTCTGCCAGAATAAAAGTAAAAGCGCTGCAAGTACTGCGGCGTTTTTCATTATTGAAGTGGTCACGTGCATTTTTTCGTGAAGCTATGTCACTATTTCCCCTCTGGTTTAAGTCTTGCGCAGCAGACTTAAACCCCAAATAAAAGCAGGTCTGCGACCGGCAATCAGATAACTGAGCGGGTTGGTTCGATTCTGCCGTCTTGCTCAAGTATCCAATGACAGGAGTGTTCGCATAGCGGTTTTCATATCTATTTGAAATGAAGAAGCTGAGAATTATCTTCATTAGCACAAAGCCATGCAGACGATGACTGAGGAAACAGAGAAAGCTCATTATCGCTGACTAAACTGTAGCACGCCATGATGCAGGAGCGCTTCGAATTCCGGTCTGGAGACCGGCAGATAACATAAACAGGTTTTTGCAAAGCTTCCTTCCCTACCGCGCACAAAAAAAGCCCGGTGGGTCCGGGCTGCTTTTTGATCAGATCATCGTTTTAATTCTGGTCTTTTTTTACCAACTCGTTACGATCAATAGTAGTGTATTGCGGCTTATTGACTGATGCCATCCGTATTTACGTCTTTGGAAATTTTCTTTACCAGGCCCTGCAGCACGTTGCCGGGACCTACTTCTGTAAAATGTGTTGCCCCGTTTTCCACCATCTTCTGAATGGTTTGTGTCCAGCGCACCGGTGCCGTAAGTTGGTTGATCAGATTTTGTTTGATCATTCCCGGGTCAATGTAGGGATGTGCATCTACGTTTTGATATACCGGACAGGTAGGGTTGTTGAAATGGGTAGCCATGATGGCCTCCTGCAGTTCGTCTTTGGCTGGTGCCATCAGCGGCGAATGGAAAGCCCCGCCTACCTGTAGTACCAGGGCACGTTTGGCCCCGGCCGCTTTTAGTTTTTCACAGGCCGTCTGTATTCCGGCCGTGCTTCCGCTGATGACGAGTTGGCCCGGACTGTTATAGTTCGCCGCCACTACCACTTCGTCTTGTATCCCTGCCAGCACTTCTTCGATCACCGCATCTTCGAGGCCGAGTACCGCAGCCATGGTAGAAGGGTTGATCTCGCAGGCTTTCTGCATAGCCGCAGCGCGCCGGGCCACCAGCTTCAATCCGTCTTCGAAGCTAAGCACGCGGTTGGCCACCAATGCACTAAACTCTCCCAGAGAATGCCCGGCAACCATGTCTGGCTTCAGGCCCGGCGTGGTTTCAAAAAGGATAACAGAATGAAGGAACACGGCGGGTTGGGTCACCCGGGTTTGTTTCAAATCCTCGTCCGTGCCACCAAACATGGTATCGGTGATCCGGAAGCCCAGCAACTCATTGGCTTGTTCAAAATATTCTTTGGCAAGGCTGTTGGTTTCGTAAAGTGCTTTGCCCATGCCCGAAAATTGCGCCCCCTGGCCGGGAAATATATATGCATGTTTCATAAACTACGCAGGTTTTAAGGCGAAAATAAAGCCATTTGTCACAAAGCGCAAAGAACTGGCGGTTGCAAGGTGCTTAAGATCACCGCGGCACGAAATTTTGCCCACGTAATTTTGCAACTTATGAATTGGGAACAGCTTACAGACGAAACACAATTGCAGCAGATCATAGAACAAAGCCGACACCAGCCGGTAGTGATCTTCAAGCACAGCACCCGGTGCTCCATTTCGGCAATGGCACTCAACCGCCTTGAACGCAGCACAGCACCTGAGGGCATAACATTTTACTACCTCGACCTGATACGCTACCGCTCGGTATCTAACAAAATTGCCGAAATGTTTCAGGTCTATCATGAATCGCCGCAGGTATTGCTCATCAAAGACGGCGAGTGTGTTTACGACGAAAGCCACAATGGCATCAACATGGAGGAGATAGTAGAGCAGGCGGCAGCCTGAAGTTTTTTACGGTTTCAGATCACTTTGCCTTTCCATTTTCCGCTGCGCAAATACACTGCCGAGCAAGCCAGTAAAACGGTCCAATACACAAACTCGGATCCCCAGGCCCATGCCAGCGGCAAGCGAAGGCGCTCAATTACTACGTAGCAGTAAATGAGGTAAATAAGCACGGAGGATATTTCGATACTGAGATTGATGACCGTATTGCCCGTGCCTACCACAGCATTGAATGCCACGGTGGACAACGCCATGAACAAAGAGGCAATGACGATGACGACGAGACTGGGCCGGGCAAAGGCTATCAGCGCGGGGTCATCCCGATACAGCGACAAAAACTGATCGGAAAAAACGATGAGTAGCAGCGAGGTACAGCAAGCATAGATCAGGCTCAGCCGGGCCACTTTTTTCGTGAGGTTCAGCACCTGCTCCTGCCGGCCCTGTCCGATGATGTTGCTCACCATAGTGTTGCAGGTAGCGGCAAGAGCCCAGGTGCCCGTGCCTACGATGCCAAAGATGCTACGCAGAATCTGTGATGCGGCTAACTCGCGTGTGCCCAGATGTTCTACAAAGATGTAAAATACCTGCCAGCCGCCTATACTGAATAGAAACTGCACGATCAGCGGTGCAGACACTTTCAGCGACCGGGCTGAGCGTTTGTTGTCAAAATGCAAATGCTGACGAATGGGGTAAAGACGTTGGAATTTTTTGACATAAAAGCTGCCGGCCATCACGATACAATTGGCCGCCTCGCCGAGTATCGATGCCACGGCAGCGCCGGCAAGTCCCATCTCCGGAAAACCCAGATGGCCGAAAATGAGAAGGTAGTCAAATAGAATATTCGTAAGCGTAGCCGCCAGAGAACCGTATATCAGAAAGCGGGACCGGTGCGTGGCGATGAAGAAAGCACTGGCCTGTTGCGCCAGCAGCAGAAAGGGAAGACCCCATACCCGGACAAAAATATAATCGATGCTCATCACAGAATTGCCCGCATCTCTAAGTCCCAGCCCGAAGATGAGCGGCACAAGCAACAAAGAAAGCAGCATGAGCAACAAGGAGCCGAGCAAAGAGAGTAAAATACCATTGGCAAAAGTGCGCGTCAACCCGTCCTGGTCGTGTTCGCCTTCCCGCCGCGCCAGTTGTATCTGCACACCGCTGGCCAGGCCGTAGCCAATCATAGACAAAGTGAGATAGAAAATGCCTGCTACGCCATTGACGCCCAGTTCTCGCTCGCCGTATCGGCCAAGGAAGGCCGTGTTGGCCAGAAAGCTGATCTGCGGTATGGCTAGCGACAGCGAAATGGGCAGGGCCAGCCGGAGAATATGCTTATGGTTAGTAGAGACTTGCACAGAAATGATGACTCAGGATGGTATCGAATGCCTGATATCACTCACTGCATACCCTGATTCTCGCAAATTTATTCTATAATTGTGTGGTTTCTATGTCGGAGATTTCTAACAGTGCGATTAACTACCATGCCTACAATGTGCATGAGGGTGATACTTTGATGAACCAGGTTGCGAAGGTGATTTGTGTGTTGTTGCATCGGGGTCTGATGGTGGCGGGTTTTAGTGAACATGGCGATCTGTTGATGATACGGTACGGCGATTATAGCCGCACACTACCTACCTGGATTCTTGACTTTTACGAACACCGCTTTATTGACGAACCGTTGCTGCAGCGTCCGGAAAACGTGATCGCTACCTTTGTAGCCAGCGAAAAGTATATGGTCATTCCTGAGCCGCTGTATGATGAGGCAGAGGCCGTGAAATGGCTGAACAAAACCTATTTTGTAGAAGGGAATGAAGTGCTTTCGGTACACCGGCTGCATGAGGATAAGGCGAAATATATGTATGCCTATCCCGGCACGATGAAGAGCCTTGTGGGTCGCTATTTTATCAATTCAAAATTGCTGCCGCTTGCTACCTACCAGTTTTACAAACCTTATAAGTCCGAAAGTGCCTTGCAATGCGCCCTCACGCAGGAGCATGTTTATGCAACCCTCTACAAAAACCGTCTGCTGCACTGGCATCAGGTGTTCGAGTATGAATCCGGAGAAGACATTGCCTATAGGTTGAAGCTTATGTGCAAGCAACTGAGGGTTGATGCCGACTCGCTCGATATTCAGTTTACCGTGGCCTACAGAGGCCTCAATCCTGTGCTCCACGACGTGTCGCAGTATTTTCCTAACATCCGCGAGACGGAGGTAGGTGCCGCAGCCAACAGCAGGCAGTGGGCCGGAGCAGTAAGTTTACTACAACAGTTGTACGCATGCGCATTGTAGGCGGTGAGTTTAGTGGCAGAAGGTTCAATCCGCCATCTGGTATTCCTGCGCGACCCACTACCGATGTGGCTAAAGAAGGTCTGTTCAATACCCTCGAAAATATGATGGACCTTGAGGGCATCAAGACCTGCGATATCTTCGGTGGCACAGGCAGCATCAGCTACGAGCTGGCAAGCCGCGGAGCAGCGGAACTTACCTTGATTGAACGCGATGCGGTAAGTATTCAGTTTATTAAAAAGACCGCTCAGACATTAGGTATAGAGGATAAGATGCACATCATCAAAGGCGATGTGTTCAGGTTTATGAAACAGAGCCGCGATCAGTATGACTTTATTTTTGCAGGACCGCCCTATGCACTCCAGAATATTGATGATCTTCCGCTGCTTGTCTTTGAAAAGGCAATGCTGAAACCCAATGGCGTTTTTGTGCTGGAGCATACCCCGCGCAACGATTATCAGCAGCACCCTCATTTTCAGCGGATGAAAAACTACGGCACTACGGTTTTTAGTTTCTTTGTACAACCAAGCGTATAAACGATGCAACGAATTTGTTTGTTTCCAGGCACCTTCGATCCCATTACCAGAGGGCATGTGGATGTAATGAAGCGCGCCGTTTCATTATTCGACAAACTGATCATCGGCATCGGTATCAATTCCTCCAAAGAGCCCATGTTTTCGGTAGAGCAGCGCTGCAATTGGGTAAAAGAAATTTTTAGAAACGACACCCGGATAGAAGCGGTGGGGTACACCGGACTGACCGTTGATTTTTGTCGCCAGATCGGAGCGCAATATATTCTTCGCGGCATACGCTATGTTAGCGATTTTGAATACGAAAAGGCAATTGCCGATATGAACCGTATGCTCGCGCCCGATATTGAAACCCTTTTTCTTACCTGCTCGCCCGAGTATTCCACCATATCTTCCACACTGGTACGCGATGTAATTCGCAACAAAGGCAATGTGAGCCTTTTTGTGCCGGAAGAAGTGCGTTTGTGAACTGTTGATTTGTGCATTTGCTCATCGTGAAGTTACTTGTAGCAAGTAGTTTGATTTTTGGAATGTGCTAGACTCTCCCGCATCAGAACGCAAATTCGTAACTTAAACCTTGGCTGTTCGCAGACCCTTTTGAAAGCATGAGCATCGGACCAGCTGGCTTAGCTATCTGCTTGCCGGTCAGAGACCTGCTTTATTTTGGGTTTAAGTCTGCTGCGCAAGACTTAAACCAGTGGGGTTGCCTTATTCTGCGTCAAAGTAGTCCGTGTCCATTTTCTTAATCTCGTATGTGATTTGTGTTGTCACGCCAAGATTGTAGTCAATCATAAGTTGGGCTAATTGCTCGCCGTCAATTAGAACAATTTTTGTTTCGTTCCGTGGTACATAAGAAGCAGCATCAGGTGTATAACGTGAGGTCGTGATGAAAATTCCCTTTTTTGCTCCTTGTCCTGCTAATGCGCCAACAAACTTTTGAATTTCGGGTCTGCCAACACTTCCTTCCCAGCGTTTTGCCTGAACATAAATTACGTCAAGCCCAAGTTTGTCTTCCTTAATTATTCCGTCAATTCCTTCGTCACCGCTTTTGCCGATTGCTTTCCCTGCGTCTTTTAATGAACCACCATATCCCATTTTTACAAGCAGCTCAACTACCAAGTTTTCAAAGAACAACGGACTACAAGCTTTTATTTTTGATAGCAAGTCCTGTGCTAAAGTCCGTCGGATATTTAAATAACCAGTTTCTAATACTTCTTCTGGTGTTTTTGCTTCGGCGCTTTCCATGTCACTAATTGCCGTCTCTGTTGCACTGCTTTTCCAACCTTCTGCTGTCTCTATGTATTCTGGAAGTTGTCGTAAAAATTTCAGATTGATAGTAGAAGGTTTTTGTTTTAATACATCAAGTCCGTTAGCGGTAATTCTGAAACCCCCACGTTTGAGGTTTTCAATAAGAGCAGCCATTTTCAAATGAGCCTTTGCCCATGTCACCCGATTATAAAAAACGGTTTGATTTCTACTCGGCAACATTTCCTGCAATTGTTCTTCAGTTAAATGAAATTGGTTAGCTAAGTAGTTTAATGCCTCCTTTGTTGTATGCTCTTTTCCGTCAGCCACAAAGGTCAGGAAAGGAAGCATGAGGCTTTGAAAATCTGGTATTGTCATAATGATTTGTCAGTTCTGGTGTCGGTCAAAGGTGATGCCCAACGTTCGGGGCTTGCCGCAGGGCTGGAATTGTTGCTGTGTCAGCCCGGCAACTGAAGCCGATTAAAAAACTGAAGCTGAAGTTAACAACTAAAAGCCAAATAGAATTCGGTCAAGCCCTATATTAGCTGATAGTAGTACAACTGACGATTGTTATTCCGTCCGCCAGCCTTGAGGCAAACCTTTTGTTACCGGCTGGGCTTATGGATTTGTTATTCTTAATCTTGAAAGCTGTTTGTTCCAGCATTATATGTAAGGCTGTCTAAATATCCTAAAATGTTAAGCATCCTACTCGTCCTCGTTTGCAACGAGGATGAAGTGGCATTGCGTCTGCGACGCAAGTAAACACCATTACCATAGCACAGTGGTTTGAACCATCACCTTCTTGCTGCCTGCATACACACTGGCGCTACTAAACAAATACTCTTCTGCTGTGGAAACAATCATTGCCCTCACCGGATTGTTGTGGATGTACTCAATTTTCTGTTGTAACATGCTGCCCTCCACTTGCACTGCATGATTGTCATCCCGCCACAATTTGAAGTCTTTAGCTCTGCCTGTTGCTTTTGCGTGATATTCAAACTTGTGTAACAACCATTCTCTTCTGCTTTCCGGCAGTTCACCAATAGCCGCCACGAGCTTCTTGGAGGTGAATTTTTTGAAATCGCGAATCACGTCTGACATTCGGAAGGGCGGATGCGAACGCGCTATCAGGTGCAGATGATTCGTCATCAATACCCATGCAAAGATTTCGAGTGCTTTGTGGCTGGCGCAATAGTTCAAAGCGTCGGTGATGATCAGCTTGTAATCCGGGCGGGTGAAGACGTCTATCCAATCAACTACGGTGAAGGTGAGAAAGTATATCGCATGCTGGTCTGTGATGAAGTATCTGTCGCCGGACATAAAGACTAAGATAAGAACTGTTTACGCGCGTTGCAAACGCGAACCGGACCATCCTCGTTGCAAACGAGGACGAGATGGGTTGTTATTTAAAATGTCAGCAGAATTTAATTGTCAAAAGTTTTTTAGAATGTCACCAAAGCTTGCAGCCAACCTTCGAGGCTTGCCGCAGGGCTGTAATTGTTGCTGTGTCAGCCCGGCAACTGAAGCCGATTAAAATACTGATGATGAAGTTAATAACTAAAAGCCAAATAGAATTCGGTCAAGCCCGATGTTAGCTGATAGTATTACAACTGCCGATTGTTATTACGTCCGCCAGCCTTGCGGCAAACCTTTTGTTGCCTGCTGGCTTTATTCATGGTCTATATAAAGTTGAAAGTGTCCGTTTAGATTAGTAAGTCTGAAAGTCGTATTTTCTATTTTCCAACTACGCCCTACCCAATTATCTTTTGCGAACTCTTCCTCTTTGACGTCGCCCAAGCCATCGATGTCGTTACCTAATATTTTTGTAATGTCCTTAGCTAATTTTGTAATTTCCAATATATATGTAGTGCCATTTGTAGGTTTAATTCTACTCAGTAAAAGAATTGGGGGTTCTTCATTTTCAGGTAGTAGAAGCATCAGTTTAGTAAAGAATCCAAAAATAAAAAACGGGAAGTAATATGTTCTAAGCATAGCACCACTTTCAAGTTTCTCTTCATAAAACTCACCATTTTGGAGAAGCTGAAATGGAATACTTATGTTGAGGCTTGGGTCTTTAAAATCCAGATAGTCTTTGTAGTATTTTACAAACTCATCAGGTTTTAAAACAATTGTATTTATTTGAAGTTTCTCATAAACCTGTTTTGTCTTCTTAAAAGATTTCTCATCGTTTATAACATAAAAATTACAAGTCGAAGCAAAAGCTGCATGAAAAGCGTCTTCCGTTGTATTTTTAAATGTTTCTTTTCTTCCTTTTACCACATTAACATTATCTTCTTGATATCCATGCATGTCCAGAAGTATATATTCATTTGAAATTTCGTTAAACCATTTGGGTGCATTTTTATCGTTGCTTACTTGTTGGGCTTTGTCTTGACCTAATAGTTTATACTGGCTTTGTATTAAACTGTAAGGAGATTTATTATCAAAAATTTTATCTCTATTTATTCCAAGCCCTGTTTGAACAATTTTTCTTAAGTCTTTATATTTTTCATCTTCATTTAATCCCTTAAGCATTGCACTAAAACTTTGGAAAAAACCTTCCATAGTTGGATTTTCTTTTAACCCTGGGAACAATGTTTCCATTTGTTCGGCACTTTGGGGATTTTCAAATGTTTCTTTAAATATGTCGTCTAATGGAATTGCTTTTAATAGATTCAGATAGGGTTTAACCAAGTCTCTTGTCAATTCATCGTCTTCCAAATGTTTAAAGAGCCCATCAATACTGATGTCTTTAAATTGGTCTTTTTCTTCTACTAATTGAGTGAAATATTCTCTTGGCGGTGCAAAATCTATTATTATGTCTTTGCCATTATTAAAAAGAAAAGTGTCATTTGTCAATTCGCTGATAAAATCCAAGTCTCTGTTTATTAATTCACCTTGTATATCGTTTTCTTTAAAACTTGAGAATATGTCGCTGATATGAGAAGTCGAATATGGCTTAAACAAATTGTCATCTTGGAAGGCTATTTCTTTTAATTCAGGATGCAGACCATTTTTCATTTGCGCCATAACATTCCAGTCAAAATATACTTTAATCATTTGGAAAGTGTCTTGAATTGCAGGGTGTCAAATAAGCTTGCAGGCAACCCTCAAATATACGCATGTTCCCTTCTACGTAAACGCTGAATTGAAAAAGATAATAACTCTCGATTTCACTCAATTTCCGTACTGAAAAATATACTGAATACGCATTTCGCATTCTGTATATTTTCGCCCAAAAAGTCCTTTAAAATATACAAAATACGCAATTCGTGTCTCGCTATACTCTGCTGCATAGACTTACTGTCGATGAACGGTGCCATCGCCACTGTCGCCGGATAGTAGCTATTTGCTGACGCCCCAGTTCGTCGTAATCTGAAGTTATGGTTTTGTGCAGCCGACTACGTCGCGGTGGCTGGCAGTCTCTGACTGCGTTCAACGACCTCCGCCTTGGTTCGTGTCCGCACGAACTGGAGACTCGCGCAGGACGGATAAAACCGGATTTTAAATCCGCTTCATCCCTGGGTTCGACATGCGCTGCGCTAACAAGTCGAACAACTAGGTTGATTTGTTTTTTTGTTGATTTGTGAATTTGTAAAGTTGTGAAATTGTAAAGCTCTGAAGTCGTGAAGTTGGTTATTGACCGGCGTTCAACCTCTCCCTCTATTGGCTAATCGGCTAATTAGCTCATTGGCTAATTGTCTTCAAATCTTCAATTCACATCACTTCATTCTGCGCTCCATAGCCTTGTGGCGATTGAAGCGTTGCGTCTCGTTTTGCAGTCGTTTGATGAGCAGGTAAAAGACAAAACCATCGTCCACCCAGCCTACAACGGGTATCCAGTCAAAATCGAAGGGAGAAATAATATAAATGAGCCCCAACACCACTGCTACATTGGTCCACAAAGACATCCGGTAACGGCCGTGAAAAACTTCACGGAGCATTTGAAACAAGGTCTTTCTGTTTTGAAAAAGTTGGGTAGTATGGCGAAGGTTGCGGGCAGCTTTCACAGAGGTAAATTTCATCATCACACGCTCAGATTTTATCCTGTAAAATTAGCCGCGCTTCTGTTAGTGTAATGCTAAAGGAAACCCAAGAAAATGCTACCATTTCAGCCCCGCCGCCAACAACACTTCGCGCACCGCTTCGTACGATTTCAATACGATCGGACCCAGGTCCGGCTCAGGTACCCAACGGGCTTCCAGAATGTTTTCTTCTTTCTGCGGCACCAGCAGTTCCTTATGGGTTCCATGCATCCGGTACCAGGCCGTATGCTTCAGGAGGTTCTCGCGGTTTTGTGTATATACGTGGTAGGTATCGCAAATCTTTTCACCAAGGCTTATGTTCTGCAGCCCGGTTTCTTCCTGCACTTCACGCAGGGCACAGGCGGCAATGTCTTCGCCATCGTCTCGTTTTCCTTTGGGCAGGTCCCATTTTCCTCTTCTATAAATCATCAGCACCTTGCCCTCTTCATTCATTACCACACCGCCCCCTGCGTCCACTGGCTCATACAAGTCGTAGAGTTCTTCCCACAGCGAGCGTTCGGAAATGTCTTCAATCATGGCGCCGAGCGAGGCGAGTTTGGAAAGATGCTCTACCGCAAGCCGGAAACTTCTCGGAAAAGCACCCGTGAAGGAAAGATAACCTTCAGCAATCGGATGCTCCCGGACATAGCTTTGACGGTCGTTGGTGAGTATGAGCGGCTTATTGTTGAAATATACTTTCCGGGCGAAAAACATCGGGGGCGCTTTTGTAAAAATTGCTGATTTGGCGTAGGTTTGAGCGATGAGTACGCAAAAACATTTCGCTGAAAAACTCTTGCAAATTAAGGCTTTGCAGATCAACCTGCAAAAGCCTTATGTATGGGCGTCAGGCTGGCAGTCGCCTGTGTACTGCGACAACCGTAAGGTGCTTTCTTACCCGCATGTGCGGGATTTTGTAAAGAGCGAACTGGCGAATATGGTACTCGAACATTTTCCGGATGCGGAGGTGATCGCCGGAGTAGCTACTGCGGGTATTCCTCATGGAGTGATGGCCGCAGATCTGCTGAAGCTTCCCTTCATCTATGTGCGATCGAAGCCGAAAGAACATGGCATGGGCAATCAGATAGAGGGCGTGTTGGAAAAGGGGCAGAAAGTTGTTGTAATTGAAGACCTGATCTCCACCGGCAAAAGCAGTCTGCAGGTGGTGGACGTGCTGCGGGCCGAGGGTGCCGAGGTGGTTGGGATGTGCGGTTTGTTTACTTACGGATTTCCCGTGGCTGACGAAGCCTTCGAAAAGGCTATGGTTCCCCTGCATACCATTAGCAACTACGCCGCCCTGATGGAAGTGGCGGAAGATATGAAGCTGGTGCAGCCCGAGCATCAACCGGTGCTGCAGGGTTGGCGTCTCGACCCCGGCAACTGGAAGCCGCCGTTCCCCGCAGAAAATCATTCTCTGAAAAACAGTTTGTAAAAAGAAAATGAAAGCCCGGCGCAGGCCGGGTTCTTTTTTGCTGCTTATCTTGCGGCCTGTAGCTTATGGCCTGGTTAAAACTCATTCGCTGGAACAATCTGATCATCATTCTGCTCACCCAATTATTGGTTTGGGCCTGTGTGATCGCTCCTATTGGAAGAATGAGCGAAGTGCCTTTTCTGCTCGATGCCGGTAATCTTCTTCTATTGTCATTATCCACCGTGCTGATAGCTGCGGCGGGTTATATCATCAACGACTACTTTGATGTTCGCATTGACAACATCAACAAGCCGGACAAGATGGTGCTGGAGAAGATCATACCCCGGCGGCTGGCCATCATCATGCATACGGTGATGAACATAGTGGCCCTGCTGTGTGCGGCTGCAGTAGCCCGAAAGGGTGGGCACTATAGCTGGTTATTCATTCAGTTTGGCTGCAGCTTATTGCTTTGGTTTTATTCCACACATTTCAAAAGGCAATTCATCACAGGCAATCTTGTAGTGGCCTTGCTTACTGCGCTCACTATCGTTGTCTTGCTGGTGTACGAGCCGGGGCTTTATAGTTATTTCCATTCCACGGCCTTTGTGCTTCAGGGAGAAAAGGTGCTGGCCAATCCTGTGTGGGTGCTGGGCATCTATAGCTATTTTGCTTTTGTGCTCACCTGGATGAGGGAAATCGTCAAGGATATGGAAGACTACCGCGGCGACGAAGCAGAGGGTTGCGTGACCATGCCGATAAAATGGGGCCTGAAAAAAGCCGGTGATTTTGCGCGAGTGCTGGGTGTGTTTGCTCTTCTTCCGCTGGTGATCGCTGCGGGCACTCTGCTGCTGCACCACGATTGGGGCCTTGGGCTCTATGTGGCCGCCGCATTGGTAATCCCCATCTTACTATGGTTGTTTTTTTTACCCCGACGGGCTACCACGGCGCACTACGGACAGGCCAGCCGATATCTTAAATTGATCATGGTGTCGGGCATAGGTTCGCTTATTATTTATTATCTGGAAGCAAATGCATAAAATAATACTAGCCTCACAATCGCCAAGAAGAAAACAACTGATGGAAGCTGCCGAACTGGATTTTGAGGTGGTGGTAGCCGATGTTGATGAAACAAATCCTCCCGGTATGGCGGGTCATCTTGTACCTGAATTTTTAGCGAAAAAGAAGGCCATGGCTATTGAGCAGGATTTTCCGGAAGCGATCATCATTGCAGCCGATACGGTAGTATTGATCGACGATGAAATATTGGGTAAGCCCGAAGATGAAGAACACGCCCGCAACATATTGACGCGGCTCTCGGGTCGTAAACACGAGGTAGTGACCGGAGTATGCATGCAGCGAGGAACCAGGCAAATATCATTTTCGGTAATGACCGAAGTGCACTTCCGGCCCCTTACCGCTGCACAGATCGGGCATTATGTAGCGCACTATCGGCCATTCGACAAAGCTGGTGCCTATGCCATTCAGGAATGGATCGGAATGATCGGTATAGAACGCATTGACGGCGACTACTACAATGTAATGGGCCTGCCTGTGGGCGAGGTGGTGCGGAGGCTTCCCGCTCTGTATGTTACAGAATGATGCGCTATTTTTTTAACGAGTTCTGTAAGAACATTCTTTAACGCTATCCACTATATTGCAGGAGCATGCATTTTTTGTATTGGTTTTTGGCCGCGGCAGCTTCTGTGGCGGCAGGCGTAGTAGTGTACCGGGCAGATGTCAGGCGGTCGGTTCCGCAGCCCTGGCTTACGGCCTTGTTGCGCAGCCTGCTGGTGTTCCTGACCCTGTTGCTGATACTGGCCCCTTCTCTTAAAGTCACCCACAACGATACCGTGAAGCCGGTGATCGTTTTTTTGCAGGATAATTCACAGTCGGTGAGGCCCGCCCTCGGCGGTGATTCTGCCGCCTATATCAGCCAGAGGGAAGCGCTTCTGGAGCGATTAGGTAAAACATACCGTGTGGTTCGCTGGGGCTTCGGTGATCATATTCAGCCAGACACACTATCGCCCTTTACTCTGTCGGCTACCGACATCAGTAAGGCGCTCCTACAGGCCACCGAACGCTTTGGGCAACAAAACCTTTCCGCCATCATTCTCGCTACCGACGGACGGTACAATCAGGGGGCCGATCCTCTATACATGGATCTGCCTTTTCAGGGTTCGATGTATACAGTGGCTATCGGCGATACTGCGGCTCAAAAAGATGTACGGATCGGCAGGGTATATGCCAATAAAGTGGTGACCCGAAACAGTCAGTTTGAGGTGCGCGCCGACCTGATAGCTCAGCGCTGCGCAGGATACAAGGGCAGTGTTCGCTTGCGTGAGGACGTTGCCGAGGTGGCAGCATCCGTACCGCTTTCGGTAGTGTCCGATCATTATGACCGGTCAGTAACCTTTACT
>OFIS01000396.1_pt1 | contig 27208 bp, 23 predicted proteins | sample 1775071 | NCBI WGS metagenome assembly OFIS01 (sample SAMN08195774, study PRJEB24354) | sludge metagenome | isolation source: sludge from phenol fed wastewater aerobic bioreactor C | place: India: Nagpur | collected 2016-09-17
GTATCTCGGCGGCCCCGGCGCCCGCATCCTGCCGGTTCCGATGATGAACATCATCAACGGCGGCGTCCACGCCGACAACCCGATCGACTTCCAGGAATTCATGATCATGCCGGCCGGCGCCAAGACCTTCGCCGAAGGCCTGCGCATGGGCGCGGAAGTGTTCCACACCCTCAAGGGCGAGCTGAAGAAGGCCGGCCACAACACCAACGTCGGCGACGAGGGCGGCTTCGCCCCGAACCTCGCCTCGGCGGAAGCCGCGCTCGACTTCGTCGTCCAGGCGATCGAGAAGGCCGGCTTCTCGGTCGGCTCCGACATCTATCTGGCGCTCGACTGCGCCTCGACCGAGTTCTTCCGCAACGGCAATTACGTCTACGAGGGCGAGGGCAAGGTCCGCACCCCCGACGAGCAGGCGGCCTATCTGGCGCATCTGTGCGCCCAGTACCCGATCATCTCGATCGAGGACGGCATGTCGGAGGACGACTGGGCCGGCTGGAAGGCCGTGACCGATCTGATCGGCAAGAAGGTCCAGCTGGTCGGCGACGATCTCTTCGTCACCAACACCAAGCGCCTGAAGACCGGCATCGAGCAGGGCACGGCCAACTCGATCCTGGTCAAGGTGAACCAGATCGGCTCGCTGACCGAGACGCTCGAGGCGGTCGACATGGCACATCGCGCCGGCTACACGGCGGTGATGTCGCATCGCTCGGGCGAGACCGAGGACGCGACGATCGCCGATCTGGCGGTGGCGACCAACTGCGGTCAGATCAAGACCGGATCGCTGGCCCGGTCCGACCGGCTCGCCAAGTACAACCAGCTGCTGCGCATCGAGGAGAGCCTCGGCGAGACCGCCCGCTACGCCGGCACCTCGATCCTCAAGGCGTGATCGCTCCGCGATCCGCGCGAACGAACCTGCGAACGGCGGTCCTCGGGCCGCCGTTTTCGTGTTCGGGGGCGGGCGGATCGGCGAGGGTCACGACGCCGGCAACGGCCGGCCGTAGATCTTGGGGAAGAGCCGCGCGGCGAGCCCTCGGGCGGTCTCCCGGTCCTCCGGCGTCAGCGCCTGATCGCAGTCGATGCGGATGTTGTCGGCGTCGCTGGCGTCGGAGCGCGGGCTCTTGGCGGCGAAGATCACCATCCGCCACGCGCACGCCTTGACGTCGTCGATCGGCTCGACCCCGGTGCAGCCGTCGACGTAGCACCAGGCGATGTTGCGCTGGCTCTGATAGTCGCCGGTCATCGCCTTCGCCTCTTCGGCGCGATAGGCGGCGACCTGCTCGCGGCTGGGATTGACCACCCGTTGCGGCAGATCCTCCGCCAACATCGGCGCCGGCAGAAAGGCGCTGCGGCGGCCCGGGGCGAGCGGTTGATCGCAGAGGGCGGCGGCGGTCGGCGAGAAGGCGAGGAGGCCGGGACGGGCGCCGCCACCGGCGAGATAGCGCGCCTCCGGTTCGATCTCGCCGGTGAGCGTCGAGACCGCCGACTTGAGTTCGACCGTGAGGGCGATGTGGACGCCCCATCCGAACCGCCGCGCCTGGGTCGATCCCTCGTCGGAGACGACCGCGCGGATCCGGTCCACGTCCGGCGCATGGGTGGAGAACAGCGGCCGGCAGACGTTGCGGATCTGGTCGAGGGCGCGATCGACGTCGACGCGGGTGACCGCCCCCGTCTCGATCTCGACTTCGACGTCCGCCGGCGCGCGGCCGCAGGCCGCAAGGCCGAGGAGAAGCAGGCCTAGAGTCGGAAGGCAGCGGAGCATGGTCGCCTCGTCCGATGGGGCACCCGAAGGGTGATCGTGACATGCAACCATGAACGGAGCGTTGGCGTCGATCCCCGATTTTTCGTGCCCGGGGCGGCCTCGCAAGGCGATGTTAACCACGCCCTGATGCAATGGACGAACCCGGTCACGACCGGGCTCGATCCGGACCACATCTCGGGGCGTAGCCTTTCCCATGTCCACTCGCCAGCGTCGCAAGTCCTATGTCCGCCCGCTCATCGTGCCGATGATCGCGCTCGCCTTCTCCGGTTACTTCGCCTGGCACGCCTGGCACGGGTCCTTCGGCATCGAGGCGCGGCGGCAACTGGCGGTGGAGGCGATCCACCTCGACGACGAGCTGACCCGGATCCGCAAGGAACGCAACGTGCTCGAGCATCGCGTCGGCCTGCTGCGCTCCTCGAGCCTCGAGAGCGACATGCTCGACGAGCGCGCGAGAGAGATTCTCGGCTTCGCCAACGCCAACGAGATCGCCGTCGTCGCGAGTGCACCGCAACATGTCACGATCAACCGATGATCGGTTGATTCGCTCGAATGAACCGAAATCAAGTTCATTGAACTTTTCTTGTTGCAAAGCAATATTTTATTGAGCCGGCAACCCGCGTTTCCGCGCTCTTGCATCCCTCCCGCATCGCTCTATCCTCCGACCCCGGTTCAATGGCGAAACGCCTTTCGGGAGGATGCGATGGCTGCCCCCAAGTCTGCGAAGTCCAAGGCGCCGGTCGAGACCGGCCCGGCGCCCTTCACCAGGGATGAAGAGCTCTCCGCCTACCGAACGATGCTGCTGATCCGCCGCTTCGAGGAGAAGGCGGGCCAGATGTACGGCATGGGTCTGATCGGCGGCTTCTGCCACCTCTACATCGGCCAGGAGGCCGTCGTGGTGGGCATGCAGATGGCGATGAACCAGGGCGACCAGTTCATCACCGGCTACCGCGACCACGGCCACATGCTGGCCTGCGGCATGAGCGCCAACGGCGTCATGGCCGAGCTGACCGGCCGGCGCGGCGGTTATTCCAAGGGCAAGGGCGGCTCGATGCACATGTTCAGCGTCGAGAAGCACTTCTACGGCGGCCACGGCATCGTCGGCGCCCAGGTGTCGCTCGGCACCGGCCTCGGCTTCGCCAACAAGTACCGCAAGAACGGCAACGTCAGCCTCGCCTTCTTCGGCGACGGCGCGGCCAACCAGGGCCAAGTCTACGAGAGCTTCAACATGGCGGAGCTGTGGAAGCTCCCCGTGGTCTACGTGATCGAGAACAACCGCTACGCCATGGGCACGGCGGTGTCGCGCTCGTCCTCGCAGACGGACTTCTCCAAGCGCGGCGTCTCCTTCAACATCCCCGGCGAGCAGGTCGACGGCATGGACGTCCGCGCGGTGCGCGACGCCTCGGTGCGCGCGCTCGAGTTCGCCCGCGCCGGCAACGGCCCCTACATCCTGGAGATGCAGACCTATCGCTATCGCGGCCACTCCATGTCCGACCCGGCCAAGTATCGGTCGAAGGAGGAGGTCCAGAAGATGCGCAACGAGCACGATCCGATCGAGCAGGTGCGCGCCCGTCTCCTCGCCTCCGGCATGGCGACCGAGGACGAACTGAAGGCGATCGACGCCGAGGTTCGCGCCGTCGTCCAGGAGGCGGCCGAATTCGCTCAGAACGATCCCGAGCCGGATGCCGCCGAGCTCTGGACCGACATCGTACGCTGAGGGGACCCGCGACAATGGCCATCGAAATTCTCATGCCCGCGCTCTCCCCGACGATGGAAGAGGGCAAGCTCGCCAAATGGCTCAAGGCCGTCGGCGACACCGTGAAGTCCGGCGACGTGATCGCCGAGATCGAGACCGACAAGGCGACCATGGAAGTGGAGGCCGTCGACGAGGGCGTCCTCTCCGCGATCCTGGTTCCCGCCGGCACCGACGCGGTCAAGGTCAACACGCCGATCGCCGTGATCGGCGCCGACGCCTCCGACACCGCCACCGGCGCCGCTCCGGCGCCCGCGCCGGCCGCCGCTGCTCCGGCTCCGGCTCCCGCCGCTCCCGCGGTCGTCGCCGCCGCCGCGCCGGTCGCCACCGCGCCGGCCGAGGAGGACTATCCCGCCGGCACCACCTTCGTGCACCAGACCGTGCGCGAGGCGCTGCGCGACGCCATGGCCGAGGAGATGCGCGCCGACGCCGAGGTCTTCGTCATGGGCGAGGAGGTCGCCGAATACCAGGGCGCCTACAAGATCACCCAAGGGTTGCTGCAGGAGTTCGGCGCCGAGCGCGTCATCGATACGCCGATCACCGAGCACGGCTTCGCCGGCCTCGGCGTCGGCGCGGCGCTCGCCGGTCTGAAGCCGATCGTCGAGTTCATGACCTTCAACTTCGCCATGCAGGCGATCGACCACATCATCAATTCCGCCGCCAAGACGCTCTACATGTCCGGCGGTCAGATGGGCTGTCCGATCGTCTTCCGCGGCCCGAACGGCGCCGCCGCCCGCGTCGGCGCTCAGCACTCCCAGGACTATTCCTCCTGGTACAGCCACGTCCCCGGCCTGACGGTGATCCAGCCGTGGTGCGCCGCCGACGCCAAGGGCCTCCTGAAGGCGGCGATCCGCTCGCCGAACCCGGTCGTCTTCCTCGAGAACGAGATCCTCTACGGCCAGTCCTTCGACGTGCCGGTCGGCGATTTCGTCACCCCGATCGGCAAGGCCAAGGTGGTCAAGTCCGGCAAGGACGTGACGCTGGTCTCCTTCGGCATCGGCATGACCTACACGATGAAGGCCGCCGCCGAGCTGGAAGCCATGGGCATCTCTGTCGAAGTGGTCGACCTGCGCACCCTCCGTCCACTCGACATGGCGACGGTGGTGGCCTCGGTCCAGAAGACCGGCCGCTGCGTCACCGTGGAAGAGGGCTGGCCGCAGTGCTCGATCGGCTCGGAAGTCGCCTCGCGACTGGTCACCGAGGCCTTCGACTATCTCGACGCCCCCGTCCTCAAGGTCACCGGCAAGGACGTGCCGATGCCCTATGCCGCCAACCTCGAGAAGCTCGCTCTGCCCAACGTGGCCGAGGTGATCGAGGCCGTGCGCGCGGTGACCTACCGCTGATCCCCCGAGATCACGGGGGGCGCGCGCCGCGTTCCGTGATCTCGCTCGCCCGTCCGGCCGCGCCGGACCTCAGATCGAGACGCCATCTTCGGGGGGACCCATGCCCACCAACATCCTCATGCCCGCCCTGTCGCCGACCATGGAGAAGGGCAATCTCGCCAAGTGGCTGAAGGCCGTCGGCGACACCGTGAAGTCCGGCGACGTCCTCGCCGAGATCGAGACCGACAAGGCGACCATGGAGGTCGAGGCGGTCGACGAGGGCATCCTCGCCGCCATCCTCGTGCCCGCCGGCACCCAGGACGTCGCGGTCAACACGCCGATCGCCGTCATCGCCGCCGAGGGTGAGGACGCCTCCGCCGCCGCCGCGCCCGCTCCGAAGGCCGCTCCGGCGCCCGCCGCCGCTCCGGCCGCCGCGCCCGCGCCCGTCGCGGCTGCTCCGGCCCTTGCCACCGCGCCCGTCGCCGCCGCTCCGGCGCCCGTGGCCGCTTCCGACGAGCGCCTCTTCGCCTCGCCGCTCGCGCGCCGCGTCGCCAAGGAGAAGGGCCTCGACCTCTCCAAGATCGCCGGCTCCGGCCCGCGCGGCCGCATCGTCCTGAAGGACGTCGAGAGCGCCGCCACCGCCGGCACCGCCAAGGCCGGCGCTCCGGCGCCCACGCCCGCCGCCGCGCCCGCGCCGGCCGCGAGCGCCCCCAAGGCCCCGGCGGCCCTGCCGACCGGCCCCTCCGACGAGACCATCCTCAAGATGTTCGAGCCGGGCAGCTACGAGGTCGTCCCGCACGACGGCATGCGCAAGACCATCGCCAAACGGCTGATGGAATCGAAGCTCACCGTGCCGCACTTCTACCTGACGGTCGATTGCGAGCTCGACGCGCTCTTGGCGTTGCGCGAGCAGATCAACGCCGCCGCCCCGGTGAAGGACGGCAAGCCGGCCTTCAAGGTGTCGGTCAACGACTTCATCATCAAGGGGCTGGCGCTGGCGCTCCAGCGCGTGCCGGACGCCAACGTCACCTGGACCGGCGAGGCGATGCTGAAGCACAAGCAGTCCGACGTCGGCGTCGCCGTGTCGATCCCCGGCGGCCTGATCACGCCCGTCGTGCGTCGCGCCGAGATCAAGACGCTGTCGGCGATCTCGATCGAGATGAAGGACTTCGCCGCCCGCGCCAAGGCCCGCAAGCTGAAGCCGGAAGAGTATCAGGGCGGCTCCACCGCCGTCTCGAACCTCGGCATGTTCGGCATCAAGGACTTCGCCGCGATCATCAACCCGCCGCATGCGACGATCCTGGCGGTCGGCGCGGGCGAGAAGCGGGTCGTGGTCAAGGACAGCGCGCCGGCCGTGGTGACCGCCATGACGGTGACGCTCTCGACCGACCATCGCGCCGTCGACGGCGCGCTCGGTGCCGAGTTCCTGGCGGCCTTCAAGTCGCTGATCGAGAGCCCGATGGGAATGCTGGTCTGAGGACCACGCGCCTTCGCGGAACGCCCGCCCGACGCGGCCGGCGTTCCGCTTCTCGACAACGATCGATCTCAGCGAGCGTCGAGCGGCGGTGACGCCGTCACCGACCCGACGACGGGGAGCACTCCATGTCTCAATACGACGTCATCGTCATCGGCTCCGGCCCCGGCGGCTATGTGACCGCGATCCGCGCCGCTCAGCTCGGCTTCAAGACGGCGATCGTCGAGGCCAAGCACCTCGGCGGCATCTGCCTCAACTGGGGCTGCATCCCGACCAAGGCGCTGCTGCGCTCGGCCGAGATCTATCAGTTCATGAAGCACGCCGCCGCCTTCGGCCTCAAGGTCGACAACGCGAGCTTCGATCTCGAGGCGATCGTCAAGCGCTCGCGCGGCGTCTCCGGCCAGCTCAACACCGGCGTCGGCTTCCTCCTGAAGAAGAACAAGGTCGACGTGATCTGGGGCCGCGCCATCCTGACCGCGCCCGGCAAGATCGTCGTCACCGGCACCGACGGCGCGCCCAAGGGCGCCTTCGGCGGCGGCGAATACGCGGCGAAGCACATCATCATGGCGACCGGCGCCCGTCCGCGCGTCGTGCCGGGCCTCGAGCCCGACGGCAAGCTCGTCTGGACCTATTTCGACGCCCTCATGCCGAAGTCCCTGCCGAAGACCATGCTGGTCGTCGGCTCGGGCGCGATCGGCATCGAATTCGCGAGCTTCTACAATGCGCTCGGCGTCGACGTGACGGTGGTCGAGGTGATGGACCGGGTGCTTCCGGTCGAGGATGCCGAGATCTCCGCCTTCGCCAAGAAGAGCTTCGAGAAGCTCGGGCTGAAGATCCACTGCGGCACCAAGGTGCTCGGTCTGGTGCGCCACGCCGACAGCGTCACCGCGACCCTCGAGGACAAGGCCGGCGTCAAGCGTGAGATCATCGTCGACCGCGTCATCTCCGCCGTCGGCGTGGTCGGCAACGTCGAGAACCTCGGCCTCGAGAAGCTCGGCGTGAAGACCGATCGCGGCTGCATCGTCATCGACGAATTCGGCCGCTCCAACGTCCCCGGCATCTATGCGATCGGCGACGTCGCCGGCCCGCCGATGCTCGCGCACAAGGGCGAGCACGAGGGCATCATCTGCATCGAGGCCATCGCGGGCAAGCACCCGCATCCGATGGACAAGACGAAGATCCCCGCCTGCACCTATTCCCAGCCGCAGGTCTCCTCGGTCGGCTACACCGAGGCCAAGGCCAAGGAGGCCGGGTTCGAGGTCAAGGTCGGCCGCTTCCCCTTCGTCGGCAACGGCAAGGCCATCGCCATGGGCGAGTCCGAGGGCCTGATCAAGGTCGTCTTCGACAAGAAGACCGGCCGTCTCCTCGGCGCCCACATGATCGGCGCGGACGTGACCGAGCTGATCCAGGGCTATACCGTGGCGATGAACCTCGAGACCACCGAGGAAGAGCTGATCCACACCGTGTTCCCGCATCCGACCCTGTCGGAAATGATGCACGAGGCGGTGCTGGACAGCGAAGGCCGCGCCATCCACGTCTGAGCCACCGGCTCGACCCCATCGAGGTCCGTCGACCCAGAGAGAGCGATTCGTGCGCGGCCCGCACGGATCGCTCTCGCGTTTCGGGTGATCCTCAGGGAAGCTCTACGAGCGCGCGCAGGTGTATGTAAGTAGATGTACTCACATGACGCGACTCCCCTCGACCATTCCTGCGGAAAATTTGAGCATCACTTCGAAATGCCCCGTATCGGTCGGCGGATTAACAGTGGATTAAGAGAACCCTTCGAAATTGCCGTGACGTAAGCAACGACAACGTCCGAACGATGCGGGTCTCGAGAATGTCGACGACGGGGAATGAGGCGGTTGCGTCTCTGGACGGAATTCTCGAGCGGTCGAACGCGGCCAAGGATCTGACCGAACAGAAGGTCGGCGAGATCCGGGCGATCACCAAGCGCATGAAGATCCTGGCGCTCAATGCGCTGATCGAGGCGGCGCGGGCGGGCGACGCCGGGCGCGGCTTCGCCGTCGTCTCGCAGGAGGTGCGCGGCATCTCCGACGAGGTCGACGCCCTGGCGCGTGGCCTCGATGCCGAGCTCGGCGGCGAGATCGAGCGCCTCGCCCATCTCGCCCGTGTCATGGCCGAGACCGCCCACGGCGCCCGCATGGTCGACCTCGCACTCAACGCCGTCGAACTGATCGACCGCAATCTCTATGAGCGCTCCTGCGACGTGCGCTGGTGGGCGACCGACGCCGCCGTCGTCGCGGCCGCCGCCACGCCCGACGCCGCGACCTGCGATCACGCCGGCGGCCGGCTCGCCATCATCCTGCGCGCCTATACGGTCTATCTCGACCTGTGGCTGATCGATCCGACCGGACGGGTGATCTCGAGCGGTCGTGGCGATCGCTTCCCCGTCGCCGGCCAGTCAGTCGCCGAACGCCCCTGGTTCCGCACCGCGTTGTCCCTGCGCAGCGGCGACGACTTCCACGCCGAGGACGTCGCGGTCGAACCGCTGCTCGGCAGCGCCCAGGTCGCCACCTTCGCCACCACGGTGCGTGAGGGCGGCAGCCCTCACGGCCGCGCGCTCGGTGTCCTCGCCGTCCATTTCGATTGGGAACCGCAGGCCCGCACCATCGTCGAGAGCGTGCGCCTCGGCGATCACGAGGGCGACGCGCGGGTGCTGCTGATCGATCGATCGCGCCGCGTCATCGCCGCCTCGGACGGTCGCGGCATCCTCACCGAACGCCTCGCCTATGACCCGAAGGGCCGCGACAACGGTTACGAGACGCTTCCCGACGGCACGCTCGTCGCCTTCCACGCGACGCCCGGCTACGAGACCTATGCCGGCCTCGGCTGGTACGGCGTGATCGTCGAGGCGGGACGTGGCGCCCCCGGCGCCGGCCGCGGTTCGCGCTGATCCGCCGCCTCGACGATCTCGCTGGCATCGATCCGCGCATCGGTTAGGATCGGCCGGCACCGGCGAGGAGGGAACATGGCGGGCGAAACCACACCTGCGGACGAAACGAGACGCCGACGCGGTCGCCGTCTCCTGCTGATCCTCGGACTGTTCGCCCTCGTCGCCGTGGCCGGCCCTTGGCTGGTCCGCGCCTGGATCTCCCGCGATCTGTGCCCGACCGTGGTGACCAGGTCCGGCGACGCCGACGGCACCCGTTGGGAGGTCGCGCGCTCCGATTGTGGCGACGGCCGCATCGTCCATCAGCTGCGGATCGTCCCGCCCAAGGGCTACTCGACCCTCGTCTACGAGACCGAGGGCGGGTCGCTCCCCGTCGGCTGGACGCAGTCCGGCTTCGTCGGCAAGCTCGAGCTCGATCATCCGCTGGTCGGGGAATCCGACGTCGTCCTCGACGTGCCGCTCGACCCCAAGGGACGCCCCAAGACGGTGTTGCACGTGCGCGCCGGCAAACGGGTCACGACCCCCTAGAGTCCTGCGGATCTGCCCCGCGCGGACCCGCGCGCGCTTGCCCGACGCGGCGCGCGCCTATATCAGAATTCGACACCCGCCGCCGCCCGCGCCAGAGGCGCATCGGACAATCCGTGCCGGCGGCCTTCTGGAGTTTTCCGCCCATGGTCACCGTGGTCGACACCCTCGACGGCAAGCGCCCCGCTCCCTCGGAGAAGCCCGCGGCCGAGAAGCTGCGCCATCCCGAGAAGGCGCATCGCCCCGACAAGCCGGTCGCCCGCAAGCCCGCCTGGATCCGCGTCAAGGCGCCGGGCTCGCCGGTCTATTCGGAGACGCAGAAGATCGTCCGCGACAACAAGCTCGTGACGGTGTGCGAGGAGGCCGGCTGCCCCAACATCGGCGAATGCTGGTCGAAGAAGCACTCGACCTTCATGATCATGGGCGACACCTGCACCCGCGCCTGCGCCTTCTGCAACGTCGCGACCGGCAAGCCCTTGCCGCTCGACCCCGACGAGCCGGAGAACGTGGCGATCGCGGTCGAAAAGCTCGGCCTGCTCCATGTGGTCGTGACCTCGGTCGACCGTGACGATCTCGACGACGGCGGCGCCGCCCATATCGCCGCGACCATCCGCGCGATCCGGGCGAAGTCGCCCGCCACCACCATCGAGGTGCTGACGCCGGACTTCCTGAAGAAGGAGGGCGCGCTCGAGATCGTCGTCGCCGCCAAGCCGGACGTCTTCAACCACAATCTCGAGACCGTGCCCGGCAACTATCTGACCGTCCGCCCCGGCGCGCGCTATTTCCATTCGCTGCGCCTGCTGCAGCGGGTCAAGGAGCTCGACCCCGAGATCTTCACCAAGTCCGGCATCATGGTCGGCCTCGGCGAGGAGCGCAACGAAGTGCTCCAGCTGATGGACGACCTGCGCTCGGCCGACGTCGACTTCATCACCATCGGCCAATATCTCCAGCCGACCAAGAAGCATCACGAGGTGACGCATTTCGTCACGCCGGAGGAGTTCAAGTCCTTCGAGACGATCGCCTACACCAAGGGCTTCCTGATGGTCTCGTCGAGCCCGCTGACGCGCTCCTCGCACCATGCCGGCGAGGACTTCGCCCGGCTGAGGGCGGCCCGCGCCGCCAAAATCGGCCGGGTCTGATGCCGTCCTTCTCGACCACGCGTCGTGTCGCCCACACCGCGACGAACATGTTCGATCTGGTCGCCGACGCGGAGAACTATCCGAAGTTCCTGCCGCTCTGCGAGGCGCTGCGCATCCGCGGGCGCCAGGAGACGGGCGAGGGCAGGGCGATCCTCGTCGCCGACATGACGGTCGGCTACAAGGCGGTGCGCGAGACCTTCACCAGCCGCGTCCTGCTCGACCGCCCGGCGATGACGATCCGCGTCTCCTATCTCGACGGCCCCTTCGAGCACCTCGACAACGTCTGGCGCTTCGTCGACACCGGCGAGAAGGCCTGCGACGTCCATTTCTCGATCGACTACGCCTTCAAGAACCGCATCCTCGGCGCCCTCATGGGCACGATGTTCGACAAGGCGTTCCGCAAGTTCGCGGAAGCCTTCGAGAAGCGGGCGGACGCGGTCTATGGGCGCTGAACCGTCCGCGAGGCGGGGACAAGTCTCGACATCTACTCAATTATAGAGATTGAAATCGCACGGTACAACCTGTGGCGACGGATCCGGCCGATCCGGGTCGCCACGGTCCTTCGATCGGGACGGGAGCCCATCTCCTTGCCCGATCGCCTCGCCGGGCGGCCTCACCGCTCGGCCCATCGGCCTCGATGGCGATCCGTCCTGTCTCGAACGGAAGGGAACGCCATGTCCACGCGCTTCGACCCCAAACATCTCGTCAATCCACCGATCGAACGGCTGCGCATCGAGGGCCGCGATTTCGTCGACCCCAGCGGTGAGCGGATGCGCTTCTGGGGCGTCAACGTCGTCGCGTTCTATCCCGATCGCGACACCGCCATCGCCTTCGCCCGCAACCTCGCCTCGATGGGCGTCAATCTGGTGCGTCTGCACCACCTGCTGCGCCACAGTCTCGACTGGAACCCGACCTCCGGCATCGTCGGGCTGACCTCCTATGCCGACGATCGCTCGCGCGCAGAACCCGGCGGCCGCGATGCCGTCGCCTGGGAACGGCTCGACTTCCTGGTCGCCGAGCTCCACCGCAACGGCATCTACGTGATGCTCAGCGCCGATTTCTCGCGCAGCTATCGCGCCGGCGACGTCTCGATCCTGTCGACGACCGGCGCCGACGCCACCGCCTGGGCGGCCGCCATGAGCGACATGACCGCCTGGAGCAACGCCGAATGGTGGGCCACGATCGACAAGTGGCGGATGCTCTCGGCGATCGACGAGCGCTGCGCCCTCGTCCAGGAGGAGTTCGTCGGTCAGCTGCTGGGCCGCACCAACCCCTATCTCGGCGTCTCCTATGCCGAGAACCCGCAGATCATGGGCATGGAGATCCTGAACGAGTTCTCGTCCTTCTACACGATCGTCAACGGCAATCGCTACGAGAACACCACCTGGCCGCTGGTCTCCTACTTCCGCGACGAGCTGATCGCCAAGTGGAACGCCTATCTGGCCGGGCAGGGCATTTCCCCGAGCTTCGATCTCTATGCGCCGTCGAACGACGATCAGCATCTCCATCGCCAGCTCTTCCTGAACGGGCTGGACGCGGCGCTCCGGGACCGGATCGTCGCCAAGGCCGCCTCGACGGGATGCGAGTTCCCGATCGTCTTCTCCAACCTGTGGCGCAGCGAATCCGACATCCAGCAGCGCGACCGCCTCGATCCTTATTCGGAGGATCATTCCTACGGCCCCGCCGACATCACGGTGCGCTCGCCCTATGGTCAGATCTGGTCGGCCGGCGGTCCCGAGGCCGACGCGGAGGACTATCTCTACGCCGCCAGCGTCCACGCCGCGCTCGCCGACAAGCCCTTCGTGGTGGGTGAGCTGAACTACGACGTGAACCAGACCGGCGACGACGCCGAGAAGCGGGCGATGATGGTCCTCGCCTCGGCCGCCTATGGCGCGTTCCAGGGATGGTCCGGCCTGGTCTGGTTCGCCTGGAACCACGGCGAGACCACCGTCGGAGCCGACGGCTGGAGCCCGCTCGAGGGAACCTCGCTGACCGCCTCCCAGCTCGGCGGCACCCTGATCGCCGACAGCGTCCGCATCGATCACTTCCGCACCGCCGCGATGCTCTATCGCAACGGCTACGTCGACGAATCCGTCGATCCGCTGACCGTCTGGGTCGACGACCCCGTGTGGAACAGCTACGGCTGGCCGCCGGCAGCCAAGGAGCTGATCAAGCCGGGCTGGCACAGCCGCAACGCCATCCGCAAGGCCTATGGTCCCAAGCCCGCCGGCCAGGACACCTCGCCGATGAACACGCTGGTGCTGCCGGATCCGATCGTCTCCGACACCCGCCAGATCGCCAAGAACCGCGCCCGGCGTCAGCTGAGCGTCGCCACGCCGAAGGCGGAGGCCTTCTCCGGCCAGCTCGACGGCTCCATGCCGGATCTCCTCGACGTGCTGGTGCCGGATCGGGCGAGCGGCTTCGCGACGGTGTTCGTGGTGTCGGCCGACGGCGAGGATCTGACCGCCTCCAAGCGCCTGCTGCTCTCGCGCAACGCCTATGCCGACGGCGCCTTCGATCGCGGCCCGCAGCTGAAGCTGCGCCATCTTCTGGCGCCGTCGGGCAGCGAGACCTGGTTCCTGCGCGCGACGCGCCCCCGCGCCAACGAGGCGGGGCGCTGGTGGCGCTGGCTGACCTTCGACGGCGAGGGCAACATCGTGCTGCCGGTGTCCGACGATTGGACCGAGGCCGAACTCTATTACGGCGTCGATCCGAACGGCGTGGGGGTGGCGAAGCCGCCGATCCTCGCGGCGGTCGTCAAGGGCACCAGCCTCGTCGAACTGTCGTGGCGCGATCCCTCGGTCTCCGAGGTCGGCTATCTGGTCGAACGCGCTCCGGCGCCGGGAACCGCTTGGCAGACCGTCGCGCTGCTGCGACCCAACACCTTCACCTTCACCGACGGCGGCCTTTCCGCTGACACCGTCTATCACTACCGGATCCGGTCCGGGAACTGGGGCGGCGGGTCCGAGCCGACCGATCCGGTGTCGGTGCGCACCGACCGTACGCCGGTCCTGCCGGCGGCACCCGCCGCGCCGACCGCGCCGACGATCATCGACGTACGCCGCACCAACGTCGACTTCGGCTGGACCGACGCCTCGTCGAACGAGAACGGGTTCCTGGTCGAGCGCGCCGTCGGGTCGGGTCCGTTCGAGCTGCGCGCCCTCGTCGACATCGGCACCAACGTGCTGTGGGATTGGGAGGTCGCGCCCTCGACCACCTATCACTACCGGGTCTCGTCGGCCAATGCCGGCGGCGTCTCCGCCCCCACCGCGGTCGTGACCGCCACCACTCCGGCCTGAGCGCCGGGGCGAGAACCGACGAAGACGCCGCCCGGGCCCCGCGCCCGGGCGGCGCTCGCCGTCCGGCTTGACAATCGCCGACATCTCCCCTAATCCCCGCGCCATTCCACACGCGTGGGCAGGGCGCTCGGTTCCGAGAGGATGTCTCGGGATCGCCAAGCGTCCATCCGGTGTTTCCGAAATCCTTCGGTCACATGACGCCCGCGCGGAGGTTCAACCGGAAAAGGATTCGATTCCATGGCTCTGCCCGATTTCACCATGCGTCAGCTGCTCGAGGCCGGCGTCCACTTCGGCCACCAGAAGCATCGCTGGAACCCGAAGATGGCTCCCTACATCTTCGGCGCCCGCAACAACATCCACATCATCGACCTCGCCCAGACCGTGCCGCTGCTGCACCAGGCGCTGAAGGCCGTGTCCGACACCGTCGCCAAGGGCGGCCGCGTGCTCGTGGTCGGCACCAAGCGTCAGGCCCAGGAGCCGGTCGCCGACGCGGCGCGTCGTTCGGCCCAGTATTTCGTCAACGCCCGTTGGCTCGGCGGCATGCTGACCAACTGGAAGACCATCTCCAACTCGATCCAGCGCCTGCGCAAGATCGAGACCATGCTCGCCGGCGAGGCCCAGGGCCTCACCAAGAAGGAGCGGCTGAACATGGACCGCGATCGGGTCAAGCTCGATCGCTCCCTCGGCGGCATCAAGGACATGGGCGGCCTGCCGGATCTGGTCTTCATCATCGACACCAACCGTGAGGCCCTGGCGATCCAGGAAGCCAAGCGTCTGGGCATCCCGGTCGCCGCGATCCTCGACAGCAACTGCGATCCGGACGGCATCACCTATCCGATCCCGGGCAACGACGACGCCGGCCGCGCCATCGCCCTCTACACCGACCTGATCGCTCGCGCCGCCATCGACGGCCTGTCGCGCGCTCAGGGCGACATGGGCGTCGACATGGGTGAGGCCGAAGTCCTCGCCGAGGAACCCGGCCTCGTCGAAGAGTCCGTCGCTCAGTGATGTTTCACCGGCCCGGGCCTCGCGCCCGGGCCGGTCGTCACGGGCCTGTCGCCGAACGCCGGTTCGATGACGCCCGACCCCGGCCGATCGAATCGCCGGCGTCCCTGCGTCCGAACCGCTCGCGCGACCCACGGACGGGTCGATCCCGATCCGCTCCCGACAATCTGTTCTGAAGACCATTCAGAGGCGAACATGACCATTTCGGCTTCCCAGGTGAAGGAACTCCGCGACAAGACCGGCGCGGGCATGATGGACTGCAAGGCGGCGCTCAAGGAGACCGCCGGCGACATGGAGCAGGCGATCGACTGGCTCCGTAAGAAGGGCCTCTCCAAGGCCGCCAAGAAGTCCGGCCGCACCGCCGCCGAGGGCCTCGTCGGCGTCGCCACCGAGGGCACCAAGGGCGCCGTGGTCGAGGTCAACTCCGAGACCGACTTCGTCGCGCGCAACGAGGGCTTCCAGGGCATCGTCAAGGGCATCGCCACCGTCGCCCTGACCACGGCCGGCGACGTCGCCGCGCTCGCCGCCGCGACCCTGCCGTCGACCGGCAAGTCCGTCGCCGACAGCCTGACCGACGCCGTCGCCACCATCGGCGAGAACATGCAGCTGCGCCGCACCGCCTGCCTCTCGGTCGAGAACGGCGTGGTCGCCTCCTACGTCCACAATCAGGTCGCCGACGGCCTCGGCAAGATCGGCGTGCTGGTCGCGCTCGAGTCGACCGCCGACGTGGCCGAACTCGCCAAGCTCGGCAAGCAGATCGCCATGCACGTCGCCGCCCACGATCCCACCCCGGCCGCCGTGCGCACCGAGGAGATCGACCCGGCGCTGGTCGAGCACGAGCGCAAGTTCTTCTCCGAGCAGGCGCTCGAGTCGGGCAAGCCCGCCGCCGTCGTCGAGAAGATGGTCGAGGGCCGCATCCGCAAGTTCTACGAGGAGGTCACCCTCCTGAAGCAGAACTTCGTGATGAACCCCGAGCTGACCGTCGAGGCGCTCGTCGCCCAGGCGTCGAAGGACCTCGGCGCGCCGGTCGCGGTCAAGGCCTTCGTGCGCATGGTCATCGGCGAGGGCATCGAGAAGGAAGTCTCCGACTTCGCCGCGGAAGTCGCCGCGCAGGCCGGTCTCTGAGCCGAAGCTCCGGCGGGGGCGGGTCCCTCGCGAACGGATCCATGATCGCCGCACACCGCACCCCGGTGTGCGGCGATCGTCGTTTCCGGCCCGAACCACGGAGGCCGCCCATGTCGGAATACGGAAGGTCCGGGATCCGCAAGGCGAGGCTCGACGACCTCGCCGAGATCGAGCGCCTCGTCGCCACAGCCTTCGCGCCCTACGTGCCGCGCATGGGCCGTCGCCCGGCGCCGATGGACGACGACTATCGCGCCCGTATCGAGGCCGGCGAGGTCGACGTCTTCGTCGACGCCGAGGGGATCGGCGGGGTGGTCGTCCTCGAGACCGATCACGACCCGTCCGTGCTCGAGACCATCGCCGTCGCCGAGCGTCTGCGCGGCCGGGGCCTCGGCCGCGTCCTCGTCGCCCATGCGGAGGCGGCGAGCCGCGCCGCCGGATGCCGCACCCTCTCGCTCTTCACCCACGAGAAGATGACCGAGAACCGGGCGATCTACCCCCGCCTCGGCTTCGTCGAGACCCACCGCGCCCACCAGAACGGCTTCGACCGCGTCTTCTTCGCCAAGTCGCTCGATCCGGCCCCCGGGTCGAACGACGGCGAACCTCGCGGAGGGTGACGCGAGGACGGCCTTCGTGTATCTCGCCAGTCGCGACGGCCCGATCCCGAGTCCGCCGCCCGACGAACCCGCCGACGAGGAGACGACGATGGCCGAGACGCTCACCTGGAAACGGGTTCTCCTGAAGCTCTCGGGCGAGGCTCTCGCCGGCGGCGCGCCGCTCGGCATCGACAGCGCCGTGGTCGGCCGCATCGCCGACGACATCGTCGCCGCCCGCGCGCTCGGCGCCGAGATCGGCATCGTCATCGGCGGCGGCAATCTCTTTCGCGGCGCCTGGCTCCAGAAGCAGGGCACGGACCGCGTCACCGGCGACCACATGGGCATGATGGCGACGGTGATGAACGCGCTCGCCATGCGCGAGGCGCTGCGCGCGCGCGGGATCGAGGCGCCGGTCTTCTCCGGCCTGCCGATGCCGACCGTCTGCGACACCTTCACCCAGCGCGACGCGGCGAAGGCGCTGCGCGAGACCGGCGTCGCGCTCTTCGCCGGCGGCCTCGGTTCGCCGTTCCTGACGACCGACACCACGGCGGCGATGCGCGCCTCGGAGATGCGCTGCGACGCCATCCTCAAGGCGACCAACGTCGACGGAATCTACACCGCCGACCCCAAGAAGGACCCGACGGCGACCCGTTTCGACCGCATCACCTTCGACGAAGCGATCGGTCGCGACCTCAAGGTGCTCGATACCGCGGCTTTCGCACTTGCCCGCGACAACGCGATTCCGATAATCGTGTTCTCTCTCGGTGAGCCCGGCGCGTTGATCGACGTGCTGAAGGGGGCCGGCCGCGCCACGGTGGTCGCGGGTCGCGCCGACTGATCGGGGGCGACGACCCCGGCCGTGAGGTCGGGCACGATCCACGCGTCGCGTGGACGTCAATCATCGATGCCGAGGGTCGACCTCAGGCGTCCGGGATCGACGGGGCGAAGCACCGGCTCGCCGTCTCGATCCCACCAGAGGAAGTGTTCCGAGGTAGTCTCATGGCCAGCAAATTCGACATCGACGACATCAAGCGGCGCATGACCCAGGCGGTCTCCGTCTACAAGGAGGAACTCGCGGGTCTCAGAACCGGGCGCGCCTCCATCCATCTCCTGGAGCCGGTGACGGTCGAGGTCTACGGCGCCCGCATGGCGCTGAACCAGGTGGCGACGGTGTCGGTGCCGGAGCCGCGCATGCTGCTGGTCTCGGTGTGGGATCGCGGCATGGCCGGAGCGGTGGAGAAGGCGATCCGCGAGGCCAATCTCGGCCTCAACCCGATCGGTGAGGGCGCCACCCTGCGCGTGCCGATCCCCGAGCTCAACGCCGAGCGCCGCAAGGAGCTGGTCAAGGTCGCCCACAAATACGCCGAGGCCGCCCGCATCGCGGTGCGCCACGTCCGTCGCGACGGCATCGACACGCTGAAGAAGGCGGTCAAGGACGGCATGAGCGAGGACGAGGAGACCCGTCTCGCCGATCGCGTCCAGAAGCTGACCGACGAGACCATCTCCGAGATCGACAAGCTTCTCGCCGCCAAGGAACAGGACATCACCAAGGTCTGATCCGAACGGACGGGCGGAACGAAGGCGAACGGCCATGACCACGGCCTCGGACGGACGGGACGATCGCGACGCCGGCGGCGAGACCGCCGGCGTGCCCGCCCACGTCGCCGTGATCATGGACGGCAACGGCCGTTGGGCCAAGGCGCGCGGTCTGCCGCGCACCGAGGGTCACCGGCGCGGCATGGAGACGGTGCGGCGGATCATCCGCCACGCCTCGCGCCGCGGCATCGGCCATCTGACGCTCTATTCGTTCTCCTCGGAGAACTGGCGCCGGCCGGCGGAGGAAGTGGGGTTCCTGATGGGGCTCCTCAAATACTTCATCCGCCGCGACCTCGCCGAACTCCACACCGAGAACGTCCACATCACCGTGATCGGCGAGCGCGCCGATCTCACCCCAGACATCGCCGCGCTGCTGGCGGAAGCCGAGGCACTGACCCGCGACAACACCGGGCTCCACCTCGTCATCGCCTTCAACTACGGTTCGCGCGACGAGATCGTGCGGGCGGCGCGGATCCTCGCCGAGCGGGTCGCGCGCGGCGAGATCGCCCCCGAGGCGATCGACCGCGACATGGTCTCCGCCGCGCTCTTCACCGGCGGCATTCCCGATCCGGATCTCGTCATCCGCACCTCGGGCGAGCAGCGCCTGTCGAACTTCCTGATGTGGCAGGCGGCCTATTCGGAACTGGTCTTCTCGAGCGTGCTCTGGCCGGATTTCGACGAGGCCGCCTTCGACGCCGCGATCGACGAATACAACGGTCGGGAGCGCCGTTTCGGCGGCGTCGACGCGGTCCAGGGGGCGAAATGAGCGGAACGCAGGGCGTCGACAAGTCGCGTGAACTGAAGCTGCGCATCGTCTCCGCCCTGATCGGCGCACCGATCGTCCTGGCGATCACCTGGTACGGCGGCGCGCCCTTCGCCGCTCTCGTCGTCCTCTGCGGCATGGTTATGGCGAGCGAATGGGCGACCATCGTCCTCGGCCGCGCCTGGACGCCGCTGCGGATCGCCCAATTGGCGCTGGTCGGGCTCGCCGTCGCCGCCTTCGCCTGGAACCTCTCGGCGATCGCCGCCTTCGGCCTCGTCGTCGCGGCCGTCGTCGTCGCCGGTCTCGAGGCGCGCGGCCGCGCCGAGCCGGCGCCGCTGCGCTGGGCCCCGTGGGGGCCGGTCTACGCGGCGCTGCCGAGCATGGCGCTCGACGCGATCCGCGGCGCGCCGAACGGCCTCGCCCTGGTGATCTTCCTCTTCGCCGTCGTCTGGTCGACCGACATCGCCGCCTTCTTCACCGGGCGCGCGCTCGGCGGCCCGAAGCTGTGGCCGGCGGTCTCGCCCAAGAAGACGTGGTCGGGCGCCCTCGGCGGCCTCGTCGCCGCCGCGCTCGCCGGCGTCGTCGTCGCCCATTTCGCCGGCTCCGGGCGTCTCTGGCCGGTGTTCCTGGTCGGCGCGGTGCTGTCGATCGCGTCGCAGGCCGGCGACCTCTTCGAATCGAGCCTCAAGCGCCACTTCGGCGTCAAGGATTCCGGCTGGATCATTCCCGGACACGGCGGCCTTCTCGACCGGGTCGACGGCCTCGTCGCCGCCGCGCTCGCCGCCGCGCTGGTTGCGGCGCTCAACGGCGGGCTCGCCGCGCCGGGCGCCGGCCTTCTCGACTGGTGAGGCGGCCATCGGCCGAAAAGCGCCACGAAGCCGTGAGATGGTTCGGTAACCAATCGCGTGGCAAAGTAGAAAACGAACCGAGGGGACGTCTCGGGAGCCGAGGGTGGTGATGGAAATTCTGAATGAGGCGGTCTCGCTCGTCGGGTACGTGCCGCCGTTCCTGTTCGTGCTGACCATCGTGGTGTTCTTCCACGAACTGGGCCATTTTCTGGTCGGCCGTGCCTGCGGCGTCGGCGTCGTCACCTTCTCGATCGGCTTCGGCCCCGAACTCTTCGGCTGGAACGATCGCCACGGCACCCGTTGGCGCGTCTCGCTGATCCCGCTCGGCGGCTACGTGAAGTTCGTCGGCGACGAGGGCGCCGCCAGCACCCCGGACCGTGACGGACTGGCCGCTCTCTCCCCGGCCGACCGCGACCGCGCCTTCCAGACCAAGTCGGTCGGCCGCCGCGCCGCGATCGTCGCCGCCGGCCCCATCGCCAACTTCATTCTCGCCGTGGTGATCTTCTCCGGCCTCTTCATGGTCACCGGCCGGGTCGATCTCGCCGCCAAGGTCGGCGACGTCACCGCCGACGGTGTCGCCGCCGAGGCCGGCATCCGCGCGGGCGATCTGATCGTCGCCATCGACGGTCATGCGATCGAGACCTTCATGGACGTGATGCGACTCGTCTCCGAGCGCGCCGGCGAGAAGACGGATTTCGTCGTCGAACGCGACGGCGCCCGCATCGAGACCTCACTGACCCCGCGTCTGGTCGAGGAGAAGAGCCGTTTCGGCGTGCAACGCCGCGGCCTCGTCGGCATCCGCGCCTCCAACGACCCGGCCGATCGCCGCCTGCGCCGCTTCTCGCCGCCCGAGGCGGTCGTCGAGGGCACCAAGGAGACGTGGTTCGTGGTGGCGCGCACCGCCTCCTATCTCGGCGGCATCTTCACCGGACGCGAATCGATCGACCAGCTCGGCGGACCGCTCCGGGTCGCGCAGATCTCCGGTGAGGTCGCGGGCATGGGCATGGCGGCGCTGATCAATCTGGCGGCGGTCCTGTCGGTGTCGATCGGCCTTCTCAATCTCTTCCCGGTGCCGATGCTCGACGGCGGCCACCTCGTCTTCTACGCGGCCGAGGCCGTGCGGGGACGGCCGCTCTCGGATCGCGCGCAGGACATCGGCTTCCGGATCGGCATGGCGCTGATCCTGATGCTGATGCTGGTCTCATCCTGGAACGACATCGCCCATCTGGCGTCGCTGCGGCGCGGCGGATAGGCGGAACGCGAGGCGAGGGGAGTGCGTTTTTCTTCCCCTTCGAGGTGACGAGTATGGTCGAAACGCGAAACGTCGAACACGTGGCGATCGGGCAACGGTCGTCCACAAACCCGATGTCCGGGGGTGGGGCTCGGCTTGCACCGACGCCAAAAGCCTGTACAAAGCACGGGACGGACGAAGAGATTCAGGTCCTCGCCAGGACGGATGTGCGCGCCTGCGAAGGGCCAGATCGACCCATGGTGACGACGGAAACGAGACGGGGCCGAAATACGATGAGTTCCTTCACGACCACGATGAAGAAGACGGCACTGGCCGCAGTCCTCCTGACGGTGGCGCCGGTCGTGGGTGGTGGGGCCGACGTGTTCGGTCTCTCCGTCGCCAAGGCGGACGTGATCGTGCGCGGCAACAAGCGCATCGAGACCGAGACCATTCGCTCCTACGTCCTGCAGAACGCCAAGGGTGGCGACACCGACGCCGTTCTGAAGGCGCTCTACGCGACCGATCTGTTCTCCGACGTGCAGGTGTCCCGCGAGGGTGGCAACACCGTCGTCGTCGTGACCGAGAGCCCCCAGGTCAACAAGATCGCCTTCGAAGGCAACAAGCGCCTCAGCGACGAGCAGCTGAAGTCGGTCATTCAGATCAAGCCGCGCGCCTTCATGTCGAAGAACGACGTGCAGTCCGACGTGCAGCGTCTGCTCGAGACCTACCGCCGCAACGGCCGCTATCGCGCGCAGGTCGAGGCCAAGGTCATCTCCCTGCCGGACAACCGCGTCAATCTCGTCTACGAGATCGACGAGGGCGACAAGACCGCGGTCACCCGCATCAGCTTCTCCGGCAACCATGCCTATTCGTCGGGCCGTCTGCGCGACGTGATCAAGACCCGCGAGACCGGCCTGCTCGGCTGGCTGCGCACGACCGACACCTATGATCCGGATCGTCTGCAGACCGACCAGGAAGGCCTGCGCAAGTTCTACATGAAGAACGGCTACGCCGACTTCCGCGTGGTCTCCGCCACCGCCGATCTCGATCGCGAGCGCAACGTCTTCTTCGTCGCCTTCACGGTCGACGAGGGCGATCAGTACAGCTTCGGCGAAGTCGACGTGCAGAGCTCGCTCTCCGGCATCGATTCCAAGGCGCTGTTCTCCTCGGTCGGCACCCGTTCGGGCGACGTCTACTCGTCCGAGGCGGTCGAGAAGACCATGGAAGAGCTGACGATGGCCGCGACCCGCGCCGGCTATCCCTTCGCCCAGGTCCGTCCGCGCGCCACCCGCGACTACGCCAATCACACCATCTCGATCACCTACTATGTCGAGGAAGGTCAGCGGGTCTACGTCGAGCGCCTCAACATTCGCGGCAACGATCGCACCCGCGACTACGTGGTGCGTCGCGAATTCGACATGGCCGAGGGCGACGCCTACAACAAGGCGCTGGTCTCCAAGGCCGAACGCCGCCTCAACCGTCTCGGCCTGTTCAAGACCGTCAAGGTCAACACCGATCCGGGCTCGGCCCCCGACAAGGTCATCGTGAACGTCGATGTCGAAGAGCAGGCCACCGGCGAGATCGGCTTCGGTGCCGGTTACTCGACCGCCGACGGCGTGATCGGCGACGTGTCGTTCTCCGAGAAGAACTTCCTCGGTCGCGGCCAGTACATCAAGGCTTCGCTCCAGTACGGCCAGAACACCCGCGGCGGTCAGTTCTCGTTCACCGAGCCCTACTTCCTCGGCTATCGCATTTCCGCCGGCTTCGACGTCTACCGCAAGGAGAACAAGACGTCGTCCTACCGGAACTACGAAGAGAACAACACCGGCGGCACGATCCGCTTCGGCCTTCCGATCACCGAGAACCTGACCTTCGGCGTGAACTACACGCTGAACCAGCAGGAGATCCGTCTGATCGGCACCCAGGCCAACGGCATCCTGACCGACGGCGAGGCCTCGCTCGCCTACAAGACCTTCATCTGCGGCGCGACCGCCACGGCTCCCGGCAGCTGCAACGCGATCGGCGTGCTCTCGCGCACCCGCATCGCCTCGATCCCGGGCTTCAGCCTCGTCTACAACACGCTCGACAACGTGCAGTTCCCCCGCGACGGCATCTACGCCAAGTGGACGGAAGAGTTCGCGGGCGCCGGCGGCGACGCCAAGTTCGTCCGCTCGACCTTCGACGCGCGCTACTACCGCGAGGTCTGGGCCGATTGGGGCGTGATCGCCATGGCCCGCGTCCGCGCCGGCAACATCGCCGGCTGGGGCAAGAAGCTCGAGATCTTCGACAACTTCTACCAGGGCGGCGAGACCATCCGCGGCTTCGCCTCGCAGGGCTACGGCCCGCGCGACACGATCAGCAACGAGTCGCTCGGCGGCCGCAACTACTGGGCGGCGACCCTCGAGGCGTCGATGCCGATGCCGGGCACGCCCGACGAGTTCGGCCTCTATGTCTCGGCCTTCGCCGACGCCGGCCAGCTCTGGAGCGTCGACAAGCGCGCGCTGCCGGTCTCCGACGGCACCACGTTCAACCTGGTCGACGACAACAAGCTGCGCTCGTCGGTCGGTGTCGGCATCATGTGGCGCTCGCCCTTCGGCCCGCTGCGCGCCGACTTCGCGGTGCCCACCTCGAAGTCGAAGTACGACCAGACCCAGGTGTTCCGCTTCTCCGGCGGCACCACCTTCTGAGGTCTCGAGACCGCGATTCCGGGGCCGCCGCTTCACCTGCGGCGGCCTTTTTCTTTGATGGGGCAACCCGTCGACCCACGAAGGCCGTCCCCGATGAGCGATCCCACCTTCTTCCCCGCACCCAAGCCCGCGACCATCGCCGAGATCTGCGGCTGGACCGGCGCGACCTGCGCGGACGAGAACGCGCTCGCCACCGTCGTTCGCGGCGTCGGCCCGCTCGATACGGCCGGTCGCGGCGAGGTGACCTTCCTCGACAACAAGAAATACGTGCCGCAGCTGGCGACCACCCACGCCAGCGCCTGCCTGATCGCCGAACGGTTCGCCAAGGATCTGCCGGAGGGCGTCGTCGCCCTGATCACCCGCGATCCCTATGCCGCCTTCGCCACCGTGGTCGGCCGCTTCTATCCGGCGGCGCTGCGCCTCGAGGGGAGCCACGGCGGCGACGCCGGCATCGCCCCCGGCGCCCATGTCCACCCGACCGCCCGCCTCGAGCCCGGCGTCACCGTCGAGCCCGGCGCCGTGATCGGCGCCCGCGCCGAGATCGGCTCGGGCACGGTGATCGGCGCCAACGCGGTGATCGGTCACGACGTCCGCATCGGCCGCAACGGCTACGTCGGCCCGTCGGCGACGCTGATCCACTGCCTGATCGGCAACCGCGTCGTCATCCATTCCGGCGTCCGCGTCGGCCAGGACGGTTTCGGCTTCGCGATGGGCCCGAACGGCCACAAGAAGGTGCCGCAGATCGGCCGCGTCGTGATCCAGGACGACGTCGAGATCGGCGCCAACACCACGATCGATCGCGGCGCCAACCGCGACACCGTGATCGGGGAAGGCACCAAGATCGACAATCTGGTCCAGATCGGACACAACGTGGAAATCGGACGCCACTGCGTGATCGTCTCCTATGTCGGCATCAGCGGCTCGACCAAGCTCGGCGATTTCGTCGTGCTCGCCGGTCAGGTCGGCGTCGCCGGCCATCTGACGATCGGCTCGGGCGCGCAGATCGGCGCGCGCGCCGGCGTCATGAACGACGTGCCGGCCGGCGCGCGCTGGGTCGGAGCTCCGGCCAAGCCGTTCCGCGAGGCGGCGCGCGAGGTCGCGGCGCTGGCGCGGCTCGCGGCGCGGCCGGGCGGCGTCCCCGAGGAATGAGAGTGTCCGGCTCCAGGGCCGGAAAGGAAGGGCGACGAGGTCCGTCGCCCGCGTCGAGATCGCAGGAAGGACCGAGGGCGCGATGACCGATCAACCGACCACCACGCTCGACTCCGTCGACATTCAGGGGCTGCTGGAACTCCTGCCGCATCGCTATCCGTTCCTGATGATCGACAAGATCGTCGACATCGACGGTGACGACAGCGGCATCGGCATCAAGAACGTCACGTTCAACGAGCCGCAGTTCCAGGGGCATTTCCCCGACAAGCCGGTCTTCCCCGGCGTGCTCCTGATCGAGGCGATGGCCCAGACCGCCGGTGCCATGTGCGTCTTGAAGACCAAGAAGGCGGGCGGCGCCGGCAAGCCCTCGGTGGTCTATTTCATGACCGTCGACAAGGTGAAGTTCCGCAAGCCCGTCGTCCCCGGCGACACCGTCGAGTTCCACGTCGCCAAGCTCAAGCAGCGCGCCAACATGTGGTGGTTCCGCGGCGAGGCCAAGGTCGCCGGCAAGATCGTCGCCGAGGGCGAAGTCAGCGCCATGTTGGTGAGCTGAGCCGCGCTCGGCTCCGTCACATTCCGACATGGAAATTGATTTCGGTTTCGAGCCCGGGGTCGGCTAGACCTCTGGCGCGAAATCGAATTGTGAGGAATCGGTTCCCATGGCGAAGATTCACCCTTCCGCGATCGTCGAGGACGGCGCGGTGCTCGGCGCCGACGTGATCGTCGGCCCCTTCTGCGTGGTCGGCCCCGAGGTGGTGCTCGGCGACGGAGTCGAGCTGGTGAGCCACGTCAGCGTCGCCGGCAAGACCGAGGTCGGCGAGGGCTGCAAGATCTATCCCTTCGCCTCGGTCGGACATCCGCCGCAGGATCTGAAGTACCACGGCGAACTGAGCCGCCTGGTGATCGGCGCGCACACCACCATCCGCGAGCAGGTGACGATCAATCCCGGCACCGAGGGCGGCGGCATGGTGACCACCGTCGGCGACCATTGCCTGCTGATGGTCGGCGCCCATGTCGCCCACGACTGCCGCATCGGCAATCACGTCATCCTGGTCAACAACGCCACCGTCGCCGGCCATGTGGTGATCGGCGATCACGCCATCCTCGGCGGCCTGTCGGCGGTGCACCAGTTCGTGCGCATCGGCCCGCATGCCTTCCTCGGCGGCCTCTCCGGCCTCGAGAACGACCTCATCCCCTACGGCTCGGCGATCGGCGATCGCGCCCGCCTCGGCGGCCTCAACATCGTCGGCCTCAAGCGGCGCGGCTTCGAGCGCGACCGGATCCACAAGCTGCGCGCCGCCTATCGCATGCTCTTCTCCGAGGAGGGCACGCTGCTCGAGCGCGTCGAGGACGTCGCCGCGATGTTCGCCGACGAACCTCTGGTGGCCGAGGTGGTCGGCTTCATCCGCGAGGGTGGCGACCGCCGCATCTGCATGCCGCGCGGCGGCCGCGAGGCGTGAGGTGACCATGACCGCCACCACCGGCACGAGGAGCGACGCGGAGGGACCGCTGGTCATCCTGGCCGGCGGCGGACGCCTGCCGCTCCTGGTCGCCGAGGGCGCGGCGGCGCGCGGGCGCCGGGTCACCATCGCCGGCATTCTCGGCGAGGCCGATCCGGCGATCTCGGCCCATGATCACGTCTGGATCGGGCGCGGCCATCTCTCCCGCCTCATCCGCCTCGCCCGCGCGCGCGGTGCCCGCGATCTCGTCATCATCGGCGGCATGAAGGAGCGGCGGATGCCCCGTCTCTCCGAATTCGATCTCGCCGATCTCTTCGAGCTGATCCGCAACTGGCGTCTCCTCACCCATGGCGAGGACGGCATCCTGCGCCGCCTCGCGCGCCTGTTCGAGGCGCGCGGCCTGCGCGTCGTCGGCGCCGGCGAGGTCGTGCCGGAGCTCCTGATGCCGGCCGGGCCGCTCGGGGCCGTGCGGCCGAGCGCCCCCCACCTCCAGACCATCGCCTTCGGCATCGGCGCCGCGCGCGGCCACGGCCTCGGCGACGTCGGCCAGGGGGTCATCGTCACCGGCCGCTCCG
>OFIS01000399.1_pt1 | contig 26980 bp, 27 predicted proteins | sample 1775071 | NCBI WGS metagenome assembly OFIS01 (sample SAMN08195774, study PRJEB24354) | sludge metagenome | isolation source: sludge from phenol fed wastewater aerobic bioreactor C | place: India: Nagpur | collected 2016-09-17
CCGCCTTGGCGATGCCCCAGGCGATCGAGCGGTTGTTGGCAACGCCCATCACGAGGCCACGCTTGCCTGCCATCAGGCCCTTGGTGTCGGCCATGGATCTCGTCCTTCGACTTCTCGTTACGATTTGGCGGGTTCTATGACACGGGAGCCCATGGGGCCGCAAGCGGCGCCATGGGCCCGCGGACCCCGCGACGGCGCCCCGCGGGCCCGCCGGAAACTGTTCAGAAGAGATCCATCTGCCCGCCGCCGCCGCGCGGCTCGCGCGACCGGGGCGCGCGGGCCGGCGCGGGGCCGGGCGAGGCGGGACGCGGCGGGCGCGGCGCGGGCGCCACCTCGAGCGCCTCGAAGAGATCGTCGGGCGCCGGGGCGAGGAGGCGGCGGACCGCCTTCGGGTCGGTCGCCGGGTCGAGCCATTCGGCGTAGCGCTCCGGCGGGATCACCGCCGGCATGCGATCGTGGATCGCGCCCACCACCGCATTGGCGTCGACCGTGAGGATCGCGGCGGTGTCGACCTCGGAGCCGTCGGGCGCCGACCAGGTCTCGGTGAGACCGGCGAAGGCGACGATCCCGCCCGCCCGGGGCACGATGCGGAAGGGCGTGCGGATCCGGCCGTCGCGGCGCCACTCGACGAAGCCGGTCGCCGGCACCAGACAGCGGCCGTTGCGCATCGCGGCGCGGAAGGAGGGCTTCTCGGCCGCCGTCTCGGCGCGGGCGTTGATCAGCAGCGTGAAGGTGCTCGGATCCTTCAGCCACCCCGGCCAGAAGCCCCAGCGGACCAACCGGAAGCGCCGCTCGCCCGACGCCCGCACGACGACGCCGATCGGCTCGGTCGGCCGAATGTCCTCGCGCGGCGGAAAGTTCGGCCGGTCGACGTAGTCGAGGGCGTCCCGCACCTCCTCGGGCGTCGCCGTCAGCATGAAGCGGCCACACATCCGGTATCATCCTCTCCGTGGACTCTGCTCGCCTTGGTTTCGTAAGCGAAATGGTAACGGCTACCGCTTACCGTTGGAACCGATCGACCGGACGGGATGGGTGGAAGGATGGCGCGCGCGACCAGGGAAGAGGCTTCGCAGGACCGTTTGAGTCCCGAGGTGCTGGCCGCCGCCAACATCAACCCCAACACCCGTCTCGCCACCGACTATCTCAATCACTTCAACGACGTCGTCATGATGCTGGAGCTGGTTCCGGACATGCCGGACTGCGCCGAGGACGTGGTCGGTTGGACGCCCCTCGCCTATGAGGATTATTTTCGCAACTCGCATTTCCGCGAGCGCGATCTGGCGGTCCTCGCCTGGAAGGCGGCCGATCCGGCGATCCGCTCGGAATTCGAGGCGACCATCACCCATCTCGACTGCGCCATGGCCGAGGCGATCGCGCTGGTCGACGGCTGGGACGGGCGCGATCCGGCCGGGGGCCATCGTCTGCGCGCCTTCGTCGGCGACCGGCTGAAGCCGCTGATCGCCACCGCCAGCGGCATCATCAACGGCCCGCCGAGCATGCATGCCGCGCCCGCCGATTCGCTCGAGTCGGAGGCGCAGGCCGCCGTCGACGAACTGTTTCCCTGATCCCCCTCCCCTCCCGCACGCGCTCCGGACGCCATGCCCCCACGTCGCGCCGCCGTCTCGGTCGTCGTCTTCCGCGACGACACGGTCCTCCTGGTCCGGCGCGGGCGCGAGCCGGCACGCGGGCTGTGGGCGCCGGTCGGCGGGCGGATCGAGGCGGACGAGACGGCGGAGGCAGCCGCGCTGCGCGAGGTGCGCGAGGAGACCGGCGTCACCGCGCGTCTCCTCGGCCTCTGCGACCGGCGCGAGGTTCCGAGCACCGCCGAGGACGGCACCGCGATGACCTGGGACATCGCCGTCTTCGCCGCCGTGTGGGTCGACGGCGAGCCGGTCGCCGGTGACGACGCCGCCGAGGCGGCGTTCGTGGCGCCGGCCCGTCTCTCGAGCCTGCCGTTCGTGCGCGGCGGGCTCGACGCCGTCGCCGCCGCCCGTCGCCTCTTCGATGGATCTCCCTCCCGGGACGGGTTAAGACAACCGTGACCGGCACGAACCCCCGCGCCGGGTCGATCGGGCGAGACATCGGGCGAGACGTGGGACGGATGACGAGACGGGTCGATTTCGCGCGGAAGGGCCTCGCCGGCGGGCGCATCCCGGCCGTCGCGGCGATGGCGCTCGCTCTCGCGCTCGTCGCGGCCCCGCCGTCGCGCGCCGCCGACGAGGCGCCCTACGACGACACGCTCGCCAAATTGGCCGAGGTGCTCGGGGCGCTGCACCATCTGCGCCCCCTGTGCGGGGCGCCGGAGGCGCAGACCTGGCGCGATCAGATGCAGACGATCCTCGACGCGGAGCAGCCGAGCCGGGAGCGGCGGCAGCGCATCGTCGATCGCTTCAACCAGTCCTATCGCAGTCTGGCGGCGGTCCATCGTAGCTGCACGCCGGCGGCGCGCGCCCTCGCCGAGACCTATCGGCTGCGCGGCGAGGCGCTCGGCCACGATCTGGTGACGCGCTGGGGGCATCCCTGACCCGTCGCATTCGGCTCGAATGTCACCGGCCGCGTTAACCATTGGAACATGAATTTTAACGCTCGTTAACAATAGGCCCCCTGGAGGCGGGACCGGCGGCCTCGCTCGTGCTATCCCTTTCGGAGGGACGAGGGTGCGCGAAACGCGGCACCCCGAGGGATCGCACGAGATCGGAATGCTCGACGAGACGATTGTGAGCGACGTCGAACCGACGCTCGCCGACAAGAAGCGCGCCGCCTACGAACTGGTCGCCGACGCCATGGCCGAGGCGGAAGCGGAGGGAATCGAACGCGACATCGTCACCCAGGCGGCGCTGTTCGCCGTGGTCAGCGACCTCGTCGCGACCTGGGGCGAAGTCGCCGTCGCCGATTTCGTCGAGCGCCTGACCGACCGCGTGCTGGCCGGCGAATTCACCATCGATCGCCCCTTGCAGTGAGAAAGGCCGAGGCGCGCCTCAGATCGGAAAGACCGATCCGCCGAAGGGCAGACGCGCCAGCACGGCCACGCCGAACGACACCAGCAGCGCCCCGGCGACCAGATTGATCCGTGCCAGGGTGCGATCGGTCATGCGATCGCGCAGCGCCGCCACCGCCGTCGCGACGATCAGCCACCACGACGATCCCCCCGCCACCACGCCGACCACGAACATGCCGGCAGCGAGCCAATCGCCCGGTTTCGGCGCCCAATCGCCGAGCGAGCCGAAGAGCGCCAGGAAGCCCAGCACCGTCGCGGGATTGGTGATGGTCATGCCGAAGGTGGCGAAGGCGGTGCGCGACAGGGAGGCGACCTCGTCGGCGCTGGCGTCGAGATGGGGATGGGCACGGGCGGTGCGGATGCCGAAGGCGATCAGCAGCACCCCGCCGATCACCTGCAGCCACACCGAATGGCCCTCGATGAAGCCGGAGACGGCGGTGATGCCGAAGGCGGCGACGGCGGCGAAGAGGCCGTCGGCCATGACCGCGCCGAGCCCGGCCGCCAGACCGGAGAAGAAGCCGGAGCGGAAGGCGCGCTGGACGCACAGGATGTTGACGGGGCCGACCGGCGCGGAAAAGACCACGCCGACACCGAGGCCGGTCAGAAGCATCGGCAGGCTCGACACGGGGGGCGCGCCTCCTCTTCTCGTCCGTTGCGGTCCCGCGTTCCGAACGCGGAAGGCCCTTCCATCGGCGCGGCGCATCGCTAACATGCCGCGCGGCGCGTCGGGCGCCGAACCGATCGACGGGATCGAACGCCCGAGCCGATGGTTAAGCGGGTGGACCGGCGCATGGCAAGTCTGAAAGAACTCTCGGTGCGATCGGCGATCCGTGGCCTCGCCCTGATCGCCCTCCTCGCGGCGAGCGCGGTCCCGGCCGCGACGCAGGAGACGAACGCCTCCAAGAAGGTGGGGACGGAGCGAATCGTCGTCACCCCGCCGACCGCCGCCAAGCCCGACGCCGCGCCGACCCCGGAAGAAGCGGCGGAGCGCGCGCCGCGACCGGCGCCGCCACCGGCCGTCGCCCCGTCGATCCCCTCCTCGTCGCCGCCCGAGGTCCACAAGGGCGAGACCGATCTGCCGCCGGCGGTCGCCAAGATGCGCAAGCGCCTGCTCGACGCCGCCTATGCCGGCGACATGCAGAAGCTCAAGATCGCCATTCAGTCGAACGAGATGCCGCCGGTGTTCTCGGTCAACGAGGTGAGCGATCCGATCGACTATCTGAAGGCCCAGTCGGGCGACGGTCAGGGCATGGAGATCCTGGCGATCCTGACCGACGTGCTCGAATCGAGCTGGGCCCGGGTCTCGCCGGGCACGCCGCAGGAGATGTACGTCTGGCCGGCCTATGCGGCGCTGCCGATCGACAAGCTCGAGCCGCCGCAACTGGTCGAGCTCTACAAGATCGTCACCTCGGCCGATTTCGAGGAGATGAAGTCGGTCGGCCGCTACACGTTCTATTCGGTCGGCATCGGCCCGGACGGCACCTGGCACTGGTTCCGGCCGGCCGACTGATCGGGCGGCCTGCCCGACATTTCCTCTCGCGCTCGCGCCGCCCTCGGGCGATGCTCGCGAGCGACGAACCCTGATGGGAGAGACGACGGATGACCACGACGACCATCGCTCGACGTCCCGATCGCGGCGTCGTCGCCGTCATGGGCGAGGACGCGGCGACCTTTCTGCACGGCGTCGTCACCAACACGATCAAGACGCTCGCGCCCGGCGAGGCGCGGCTCGGCGCGCTCCTGACGCCGCAGGGCAAGGTTCTCTTCGACTTCCTGGCGACGCCGGTCGAGGGCGGGTTCCTGTTCGAGATGGCGCGCGGCGAGGCGGCCGCCTTCGCCAAGCGGCTCGGCTTCTACAAGCTGCGCGCCAAGGTGACGGTCGCCGACCGTTCCGACGATTTCGCCGTCTTCCTCGCCTGGGGCGGGCCGGCCCCGACGATCGAGGGCGCGGTCGCCTTCGCCGATCCGCGCCTCGCCGTCCTCGGCACGCATCTCCTCGTGCCGGCGGCGGTCGCCGACACGGTGGCGGCGACGGCGAGCCCGGCCGATTGGCACGCGCTCCGGATCGAGCACGGCGTGCCGGAGAGCGGGCTCGACTTCGCCCTCGGCGACGTCTTCCCGCACGACGTCGACATGGACGATCTCGACGGGGTCGACTTCAAGAAGGGCTGTTTCGTCGGTCAGGAGGTCGTGTCGCGGATGAAGCATCGCGGCACGGCGCGCAAGCGCGTGGTGATCGCCCGGGCGCTCGAGGCGCGGCCGGCGTGGCCCGATCTCGGCACCGAGATCACCTGCGGCGACAAGACGATCGGCGCGATCGGCTCGTCGCATGCCGGTCTGGCGCTGGCGCTGGTGCGCACCGACCGGGCCAAGGCGGCGATCGATTCGGGCGACGCGATCGAGGTCGGCGGCGTGACGATCGGGCTCGACCTGCCGGAATTCGCCTCGTTCGACTGGCCGCACGACACGGCCGAGTGAGTTCGGTCTTGGCGGAGCGTGGTCGCGCGGTCTAAGGAACGGGCGACCTCCTCTTCCGATCCTTCGCGCGAGCCGCCGATGCCGCCCCGTTCCACCCCTCCCCGTGCCTGGCAACGGATGCTGTCCGGGCGCCGGCTCGACCTGCTCGACCCCTCCCCGCTCGACGTGGAGATCGACGACATCGCCCATGGGCTCGCGCGGGTGGCGCGGTGGAACGGGCAGACCCACGGCGAGAACGCCTTTTCCGTCGCCCAGCATTGCGTGTTGGTGGAGGAACTGGCGCTGCGGCTCGAACCCGCGCTCGACCCCAAGTTCCGCCTCGTGGTGCTGCTGCACGACGGGCCGGAATATGTGATCGGCGACATGATCTCGCCGTTCAAGGCGGTGGTCGGCGGCGGGTACAAGGCGGTCGAGCATCGGCTCGAGGCGGCGATCCACATCCGCTTCGGCCTGCCGGCGACAGTGCCGGCGGCGATCCGGACGCTGACCAAGCGCGCCGACCACGTCTCGGCCTATTTCGAGGCGGTGGAGCTCGCGGGGTTCTCGGCGGAGGAGGCGGCGCGGCTCTTCGGCCGGCCCAAGGGGTTCCCGGAGCGGTTGGGCCTGACGCCGTGGCCGATCGGCGAGGCGCAGGCGCGGTTCCTCGAGCGGTTCCACCAGCTCGACCGGCTCGCCCATCCGACCGACGCGTGACGCGAAAGTCTTCGTTCCTCGTCCTTTCCGCGTCATGATCGCCGTCTATCGACGGGCACGACGAATCATCCCGGTCGGAGATGCTCATGCCGAGCCTGCACGTCTGTTCCCTGTCGCGTCTCGAGGCCACCGTCGCGGCGAGTGGGGCCAGTCACGTCGCGACGCTGATCAACGCCGGCACCCCGGTGCCGCGCCCGTCGACGATTCCCGCCGACAATCACCTCTTCCTCGGCTTCAACGACATCGTCGAGCCGACCGCCGGGATGATCACGGTCGGCGAGGCGGAGGTGCTGCGGCTGTTCGACTTCGTCGACGCGTGGTCGCGGGAGCGGCCGATGGTGATCCATTGCTGGGCCGGGATCTCGCGCTCGACGGCGGGGGCCTTCGTCACCGCCTGCCGGCTGATGCCGGAGCGCGCCGAGGACGACATCGCCCGCGAGTTGCGCGTCAAGTCGCCGTCGGCGACGCCCAACTTGCGGCTGGTGCGGATCGCCGACGCCCTGATGGGGCGCGGCGGGCGGATGGCGAAGGCGATCGAGGCGATCGGACGCGGCCGGGACGCCTTCGAGGGCGTGCCCTTCGTGCTGCCGATCGAGCGGGCGGCGCCATGATCGACCCTCCGATCGCGACCGGCGCGGAGATCGACGCGACGGCCGGGACGGCCGGCGGCCTCGAGATCGGCCTCAACGCGGCGATCGTCGCGGTGGTCGACGAGGAACCGGCGATCCTGACGATCGGCCGGGGCGAGGGCCGCGACCGGGACGGCGCCGACGCGCTGCCCTTCGGCCCCTTCGACCCCTTGCGCCACCGCACGCTGGAACTCGGTCTGCGCGCCTGGGTGCAGGCGCAGACGGCGCTGCATCTCGGCCACGTCGAGCAGCTCTACACCTTCGGCGATCGCGGCCGCCTCGCCCGGCCGGGCGACACCGGACCGCACGTGGTCTCGGTCGGCTATCTGGCGCTGACCCGGATCGAGGGCGCCGGCGGCGGCGGCGCCTCGCGCTCGGCGCTCGCCGCGACCGGGGCCGACTTCCGGCCGTGGTACGACTATTTCCCCTGGGAGGACTGGCGCGAGGGCCGGCCGCCGGTGCTCGACGAGGCGATCCTGCCGGCGATGCGGGCGTGGCGGGCGGAGGCGCCCGATCAACGCGATCTCGGCCGGGCGCTCGGGCGGGCGGAGCGGATGCGGCTCTTCTTCGGCGAGGACGGCAGCCCGTGGGACGAGGAGAAGGTCTTGGAGCGCTACGAGACGCTCTACGAGGCCGGGCTCGTCGCCGAGGCGCGGCGCGACGGGCGCCCCTGCCGCGGCCACGAGGGGCCGGCGCTCGGACGGGCGATGTCGTTCGACCACCGCCGGATCCTGGCGACGGCGATCTCGCGGCTGCGCGCCAAGCTCAAATACCGGCCGGTGGTGTTCGAGTTGATGCCGGAGAGCTTCACCCTGACCGAGCTGCAGAAGACCGTCGAGGCGATCTCGGGGCGGCATCTGCACAAGCAGAACTTCCGCCGGCTGGTGGAGACCGCCGCCCTGGTCGAGGCGACCGGCGAGACGTCGCTCGTCACCGGCGGGCGGCCGGCGAGCCTCTATCGCTTCCGCCGCGACGTGCTGCGCGAGCGCCCGGCGCCGGGCTTCCGGCTGGGATCACGGGGCTGAGGGCGGCTCACGGGGCCGAGGGCGGCGCGGGGGCGACCGGCGCGGCCGGCTCGCCCCACAGGTCCTTCAGGATCTTGGTGACGGCGATGGCGCCGAAGAGATCGGTGTTGGTGTGGTGCCAGGCGTCGGGGACGACGGCGGGCGGGGCCTCGCGGCGCGCCGCGAAGTCGACCACCATGTCCCAGCGGCCGATCACCTCGGTGACGTGGGTGCAGGCGCGCGGCATCTTCACCCGCGCCGAGAAGCAGACGATGCGCAGCCGCTCGCACAGCGCCTCCGAACGGGCACGGTCCTCGCGCTGGAGCGCGTGGAGCGCGTCGGCGATCACCAGATTGCCCTTGGAGTGACCGACCAGCGTCGCGACGGTGATGCGGGGATCGCGCAGCAGGGCGAGCAGGACTTCGCCGTCGCGATGGGCGTGCACCGGCTTCTCGCCGCGGGCGTTGGCCTCCATCGTGCGGATCCAGTCGAGATTGTGGTCGAGGCGCTCCCACAATTTGTAGAGCCCGTCGAGCCCGGCCGCCCAGGCGATGCCGCCGGAGGCCTCGGTGACGAGATCGGCGAGGCCGTAGCCGGAGACGACCGCCGCGACCGGACGGCCGAGCGCGTCGGCGACGTTGCGGGCGAAGGCGGCGGTGCCGAGCGCGGAAGAGCCGACCCCGGCGACGGCGATCGTGTCGAGCTCGGCGCCACCGGCGGCGAAGAAGGCGGCGGGATCGGCGCAGACCGTCAGTTTGGCGCCGCCGGAGGGGGGCACCACCAGGATCGCGCCTTCGCCGGCGACCCAGGGCGCGAGATCCACCGCCTCTTCGTGGCGTACCACCTTCACGTCGTAGAACAAGGCATCGAGGAGGATGTTGCGCTGGCGGAAGCCCTCGAGGAGCGCCGCGCTCGACGGGCGCCCGAACAGGCGCCAGGGCAACGTCACGGCATGGGTCCATTGGGCGATGCCGGTGGTGAAGGGATTGTCGGCCATGGTCTCGCTCGCAGCTCCCGTTGCGAGATCACCATAGACCCATGCGCGAGCGCCCACCACCCGCAGGCGGCGGGCGTCCCCCGTTCGTCACGACGCCGACGAGGCGCGGCCGGCCGTCCCGCGCGCGGGCGATCTCACTCGGCCGGCGCCGGCATCGCCATGGGGACGCGGTCGACGGAGCGTTCGCGGATCGGCAGATGGACGATGCCGGCGAAGACGCCGAGGGCGACGCCCATCCACCAGACCGGGTCGTAGCTCTGGTTCAGGTCGTAGAGCCAGCCGCCGAGCCAGACGCCGAGGAACGAGCCGATCTGATGGGAGAAGAACACCAGACCGCCGAGCATGGCGAGGTAGCGCGTGCCGAACATCACCGCCACCAGCGCGTTGGTCGGCGGCACCGTGGAGAGCCACAGCACGCCCATCACGCTGGCGAAGAGCACCACACTGACCGGCGAGGCCGGGACCAGCAGGAAGATGGTGAAGACCACCGCGCGGGCGAAATAGATGAAGCTGAGGATCCAACGCTTCGGCACGCGCATGCCGAGGAGGCCCGAGCCGAGCGAGCCGACGACGTTGAAGGCGCCGATCAGCATCAAGGAGATCACCCCCCATTTCGGCTCCAGCCCGACGTCGCGCAGATAGGCCGGGAAATGGGTGGTGATGAAGGCGACCTGGAAACCGCAGACGAAGAAGCCGGCGGTCAACAGCAGGAAGCTGCGATGGCCGAGCGCCTCCTTGAAGGCCTCGCCGATCGACTGATCGTGGCCATGGACGATCTTGGCCGAGGGCTTGCCCTGGAGCGGGATCGCCAAGAGCGGGATCAGACCCATGATCGCGGCGAGAATGGTCAGGCTGTCGTGCCAGCCGAAGGTGACGATCAGGCCCTGCGTCACCGGCGAGAACAGGAATTGCCCGAAGGAACCGGCGGCGGTGGCGAAGCCGAAGACGAGGCTGCGCTTCTCCGCCGTCACGGCGCGGCCGAAGGCGGCCATGACGATGCCGAAGGCGGAGCCGGCGACGCCGAGCCCGACCAGGACGCCGGCACCGTGGAAGGCGAGCGGCGTCGGCGCCCAGCCCATCGCGAGGATGCCGAGCGCATAGATCGCGGCGCCGATCGCCAGCGTCTTGGCGGTGCCGAAGCGGTCGGCGAAGGCGCCGAAGAAGGTCGCGCCGGCGCCCCACAACAGGTTCTGCCAGGCCATGGCGAGCGAGAAGGTCTCGCGGCTCCAGCCGCGCTCCATCGTGATCGGCGTCAGGTAGAAGCCCATCGACGAGCGCGGGCCGAAGTTGATCGCGGCGATCAGACAGCCGCAGACGACGATCGCCCACAGCGGGAAACGCGCGGTCTCGGCGGAGCTCTCGGGGCGCGACGACATGGCGATCTCTCTCGAACCGGGAGCCCGCCGCCGCGACGCGATCGCGTCACCCCTCTCCGGCCGCCCCTCGATCGGTACTACTACGTGGGCGAACCGATTTGGAAAAGTCAAAAGGCGTGGTGACTTCCATCGACGGCGTTGACGAGTCGTCTCGACACGGCGACGATTTTCATGACGTTTGGACGACAATGGGTCTGTTCAAGCGGTGACCGGGCCCTTATATTCCCCGGGTCCGCGAGGTGCGGGCGTCGACGCCGGGTGTTTGCCGGTGTTTTTTCGGGCTCCATATATGCTCATATTGAGCATAAGGCTCTCGAGGAGAAACGGAATGACGCAAGTGGTCGACGCGACCCGGGAGTTTTCCAGCGACGAGGCGGTTCCGGGCGGGGTGCCCGCGACGGCGCCGATGCGCAGCGCGGCGGAGCGGTTCGGCGTGTTGCCGCGCCCCTCGCTCGACTACACGCCCGAGGTGGCGGAGGCGACGGCGCCTCTCTACGAGCGGGTGAAGCATGTCGTTCCGGCCATCGAGTGGCCGTTCCACGCGCCCTACGTCCACGCCATCAACGAGCTGAAGAAGACCCGCAACGCGGTGATCCTGGCGCACAACTACATGACGCCGGAGATCTACCACTGCGTGGCCGACTTCGTCGGCGACAGCCTGCAGCTGGCGCGCCTCGCGGCGAAGACCGACGCGGAGGTGATCGTCCAGGGCGGCGTCCACTTCATGGCCGAGACCTCCAAGGTGCTGGCGCCGGAGAAGACCGTGCTGATCCCCGACGGCAAGGCGGGCTGCTCGCTCGCCGCCTCGATCACCGCGGAGGACATTCGTCTGCTGCGCCGCCGCTATCCCGGCGTGCCGATCGTCGCCTACGTCAACACCTCGGCCGAGGTGAAGGCGGAGGTCGACATGACCTGCACCTCGTCCAACGCGATCGAGGTCGTCGAGAGTTTCGGCGCGCCGCGCGTGATCTGCCTGCCGGACCAGTATCTGGCGCGCTGGGTCGCCGCCAACACGAGCGTGAAGATCCTGACCTGGAAGGGGTCGTGCGAGGTGCACGAGCGCTTCACCGGGGCCGAGCTCTCCGCCTATCGCGACGACGATCCGGGCGTGACCATCATCGCCCATCCGGAGTGCCCGCCCGACGTGATCGGCGCCTCCGACTTCGCCGGCTCGACCGCCAAGATGATCGACTACGTCAAGGCGCTGCCGCAGGGCTCGCGCGTCGTGCTGGTCACCGAATGCTCGATGGCCGACAACGTCGCGGTGGAGGCGCCGCAGGTCGACTTCGTGCGGCCCTGCAATCTCTGCCCGCACATGAAGCGGATCACCCTGCCGAAGATCCTCGACGCCCTGCTCGAGATGAAGGAAGAGGTGCTGGTCGACCCGGCCGTGGGCCTCCGCGCCAAGGCCGCCGTCGAGCGGATGATCCATCTGAAGAACTGACCTCGATCCCGAGGCCGTCGGGAAGGGACGTCCCGCCCCTCCCCGTCCTCCGGTCGCGTCCCCACGCGACCATTGCTGCGATCGGCCGCACGCGGCCGGGATCGGAGGCCGTTCGTGCCCAAGTCCATCTCCCATGATCTCGCCACCCCGCGCACCCGGGACGGCATCGACGACGTCGTCATCCTCGGCGGCGGGCTGGCGGGGATCTTCTGCGCGCTCTCGCTGGCGCCGCGTCCGGTTACGGTTCTGACCGCCGCGCCGCTCGGCGGCGGCGGCTCGTCCTATTGGGCGCAGGGCGGCATGGCGGCGGCGATCGCCGAGGGCGATCACCCCGACAAGCATCTCGCCGACACGATCGCCGCCGGCGCCGGCACGGTCGACGCCAAGATCGCCCGGCTGATGACCCGCGAGGCGCGCGCCCGGATCGAGGATCTCCTCGCCTACGGCGTGCCCTTCGATCGCGACACCGAGGGCCGGCTCGCCGTCGGCCGCGAGGCGGCGCATTCGGAGCGGCGCATCGTCCACGTGCGCGGCGACAGCGCCGGGCGCGAGATCATGGCGGCGTTGATCGAGCGCGCCAAGGCGACGCCGTCGATCCGCATCCTCGAGGGCTTCGTCGGCGAGACGCTGACCCGCGACGGCCGCGCCATTCGCGGCGTGATCGCCCGCGCCGACGAGGGCCGGGCGCTGACGACCGTCGAGTTTCCGGCCCATGCGGTGGTGCTCGCCTCCGGCGGCATCGGCCATCTCTACCGGGTCACCACCAACCCGCCCCAGGCGAACGGCCACGGGCTCGCCATGGCGGCGCGGGCCGGCGCGATCATCGCCGATCCGGAATTCGTGCAGTTCCATCCGACCGCGATCGACATCGGCCGCGATCCGGCGCCGCTCGCCACCGAGGCGCTGCGTGGCGAGGGCGCGATCCTGATCGACCGTGACGGCCGGCGCTTCATGCCGGGCTACCACATCGACGGGGAACTGGCGCCGCGCGACATCGTCGCCCGCGCCATCCACGCCGAGCGCATGGCCGGGCGCGGCGCCTTCCTCGACGCGCGCGAGGCCGTCGGCGCCGCCTTCCCGACCAAGTTCCCGACCGTGTGGGAGACCTGCCTCTCGGCCGGGATCGATCCGCGCGTCGCCCCGATCCCGGTGGCGCCGGCCCAGCACTACCACATGGGCGGCGTGCTCACCGACGCCAACGGCCGCACCTCGATCGACGGCCTGTGGGCCTGCGGCGAGGTCGCCTCGACGGGCGTCCACGGCGCCAATCGGCTCGCCTCGAACTCGCTGCTCGAGGCGGTGGTCTTCGCCGCGCGCATCGCCCGCGACATCCAGGGCCTGCTGCCGTCGCCGCGCGTCGCCGGCTGGTCGGTCGATCGCGGCGAGGCGGAGGCCGAGCTGCCGGGCGCGTCGGATGCCGCCGCCATGGAGACGGTGCGCGACGTGATGGCGAACCACGTCGGGGTGATCCGCGACGGCGCCGGGCTCGCCCGGGCGCTCGCCACCCTCGACGCGCTGGAGCGGCGCACCCGCGACACCGCGATGCTCAACACGCTGACGGCGGCGCGGCTGGTGACGGCGGCGGCGCTCGCCCGCACCGAGAGCCGCGGCGGCCACTGGCGCGCCGACTTCCCCGAAACCGACCCGGCGCAGGCCCGCCGCACCTATCTCACCCTCGACAAGGCGCGGGCGATCTCCGCCCATGTCGCCGCCCCGGAGGCGCTCAGCGCATGACCGTATCGTCCCTCGCCCCCGTGTCGGCGGCTCCGTCGACCACCGCCTATCTGCCGGAACTGCCGCGTCTCCTGGTCGATCGCGCCGTCGAGGCGGCGCTCCTCGAGGATCTCGGCCGGGCCGGCGACATCACCGCCCAGGCGACGATCCCGCCGAGCGCGCGGGCGATCGCCACCTTCGTGACGCGCAAGACCGGCGTCGTCGCCGGCATCGACTTCGCCCGGCGCGCCATGGCGATGATGGATCCGGCGATCCGCTTCTCCGAGCTGATCGGCGACGGCGTCCGCGTCGCGCCCGGCGACGTGATCGCCCGGGTCGAGGGCTCGGCGCGCGCGGTGCTGTCGGCGGAGCGGGTGGCGCTCAACTTTCTCGGCCGGCTCTCCGGCGTCGCCTCGGCGACGCGGATGTTCGCCGACCGCATCGCGCATACGAAGACGAAGATCGTCTGCACCCGCAAGACGACGCCGGGCCTCCGGGCCTTCGAGAAATACGCCGTGCGCTGCGGCGGCGGCGCCAATCACCGCTTCGGCCTCGACGACGCGATCCTGATCAAGGACAACCACATCGCCGTCTGCGGCTCGGTCGCCCAGGCGATCCGGCAGGCGCGTGCCTTCGCCGGGCATCTGGTCAAGATCGAGGTGGAGGTCGACCGCCTCGATCAGCTCGTCGAGGCGATGGGCGAGCGGCCGGACGCGGTGCTGCTCGACAACATGGGGCCGGAGACCTTGCGCGAGGCGGTGGCGATCGTCGCGGGACGCGCGATCACCGAGGCCTCCGGCGGGGTCGGACCGGACACGGTCGCGGCGATCGCGGAGAGCGGCGTCGATCTGATCTCGACCGGCTGGATCACCCATTCGGCGCCGGTGCTGGACATCGGTCTCGACATCGACGTCGCCTGAGCCGTGTGGCGCAGGCGACGCGACCGAGCGGCGTCAGCGCTTCATTTCGATCTCGACGAAGGCGAGATGGGTCGTGCCGGCGTTCTTGACGTCGTGCTCGACGCCGGTGAGGCGGCTGTAGCTCTGGCCGGCCTCGACCGCGAGCTCGGTGACGACGCCGTCGACCTCCCAGGCCATGACCGCGTCGGTGAGGATCACCACGACGTAGTCCATGCCGTGCCGGTGCCAGCCGGTGGTGGCGCCGGGCTCGAAATCCCAGCGGGTGACGGTGACGCGATCGTCGTCGACGAGCTGGGTGGGAACGGCCGAGACGGTGCAGGCGAAGGGCATGGCGGCTCCGAGAGCGAGAGGGTGAGGAGGCGCGGGCCGAACCTCGGTTCGGTCCCACGGCTCACTTTGTCGCACGAGACGCCGGCGCCGGCTCGCCGCGACGCGCGGGGAAGCCATGCTCGCGGCGGATCGGCGAACCCGTGACCCCTGCGGCGGAAACGACGAAGGCCGCCCCGCGCTCTGCGCACGGGCGGCTTCGCCGCGGTCTTCCAGGGGAGAAGACGTCGCGGATCCTCGCGGCGGCCGCGCTCACGGCGGCAGCTGATCGTCCGGGTTGGTGCTCGGGGTCGCGGTCTCCTCGTCGCCGAGCAGCGCCTTGAAGCGATATTCGACGTCGTTGGTGCGGGTGTAGCCCATCACCGGCACGTCGGGCTGAGCCCAGACGCGGGAGCGCGGCGGCAGCGTGGCGACCTGCGCCTCCGGCACCGGCGGCAGCACGACGCGGCCCTTGGCGCGGTGACGGTCGCCGTCGAGGCCGGCGATCACCGACTGGGTGACGACCCGGCCGGGGCCGGAGCGCACCAGCGCGACGACGACCGGCTCGGCGCCGGCGTCGGGGGCGGGACCCCAGGCGAGGCGCGGCATGGTCTTCTCGCCGAGCGGGGTGGTGAGCGAGGCGAGCGTGACGACCGGCGGCCAACCGTCCTGCGACGGCGGAACCACGGCCAGCGTCGGCTTGACGAAGATCTCCTGTTCGGTCGAGCGGCCGAGCGGCGCGGGGGCGAACAGGCGATCGGTCTTGCCGGTGCGGTTGATGGTCGGGTGGACGCGGACGGGCTCGCGCCGCTCGCCGGTGTCGACCCGGGAGGGGACCGATCCGGTGGTGACGGGTTCCTCGACCGCGAGCGGCACCTGCTTCGGCACGTCGCGCGGCACGAGATCGGCCTCGGCGACGACGATCGGCTTGATGTCGACCACCACCGGCCGGGCGGCGACGACGATCGGCTTCTCGGCCTCGGCCTTGACGGCGGCGACCAGCGGCGCGCCGTCGAGGCTGAGGGGCAATTGGTTGGCCTCACGGTGGACGGCGGCCGCGGCGGCGGCGAGGCGCACGTCGCGCACGCCGTCCCAATCGTTCATCCAGGAGGTGTCCTCGCGCATCGTCCAATGGATCGGCGGCTCGCCCGAGGGCGTCTGCCCCAGGACGGCGGCGGCGAAGAGACCGAGGAGGAGGACGGGCGCCGTCCGCAGACGCGGGAAGGCTCTCCGTCGGGCCGCACGGCGGCGGTGACGATCATTCGGCATACGCGATACCAGCTCCGAACAGGATCGGCCGGCGCTCCGCCCGTTGCCGAATGGCCACGGTCCACGGAATTGCCTCCCGATCGATGCGATCATCGCTCGGTAACCTCGAGAAATCGTTAAACGCGCCGAAATTCCGCGAGACACCTCGCGGAAGGTTCAGGCCGGCCGGGCGAGGCGCGCGGCGAGGTCCGCGTCGAGGCGGCGGATCGCGCCGAAGGGCCCCTCGCCGCTGCGGGCGAGATCGGCGGCGACGGCGGCGAGGCCGCGCGCGCCGAAGCGCACCCGGACCGCGTCCTCGACCCAATGCCGGGCCTGGGCGGCGCGGCGGCCGGCGCGGCGTCCGCCGGCGGCGAGCCAGGCGCCGTGAGCGGCGAGCGCGGCAGCGAGATCGTCGAGGCCGGTGCCGGCGGTCGAGGAGACCAGCACCACCGGCGCGAGCCAATCCTCGGCGCCGTGGCTCGCCAGCGTCAGGGCGCCGGCGACGTCGGCATGGGCCCGGCGCGCGGCCGCCCCCATGTCGGCCTTGGTGACGCAGACGACGTCCGGCAGTTCCATGACGCCGGCCTTCATGAACTGGAGGCTGTCGCCGGATCCCGGTTGGATGCACAGGAGCACGGTGTCGGCGACGAAGGCGATGTCGCCCTCCGACTGGCCGATGCCGACGCTCTCGACCACGACGAGGTCGTAGACCGCGCGCATCAGCACGATCGCCGCGACCGCGTGATCGGAGAGGCCGCCGAGGCGGTCGCGCGCGGCCATCGAGCGGACGAAGACGCCCCGATCCTCCGGATCGGTCCGAAGCCGCGTGCGGTCGCCGAGGAGCGCGCCGCCGGTGAAGCGCGACGACGGATCGACCGCGACCACGCCGACGGTGCGGCCGGCGGCCCGCGCCTCGGTCAGGATCGCGTTGGTGAGGGTCGACTTGCCGACGCCGGGCGGGCCGGTGAGGCCGAGGACGTCGCCCTTCGGGTTCGCCGTCGCCTCGTCGAGGAGCCGCGCCAGACCTTCCGAGCCGTGGGCGGTCTCGATCAGGGTCAGTGCCCGGGCGACCGCCGGCTTGCCACCGGCGCGGATGGCGTCGAGCGTCGGGATCGGGGGCGTGCGCGAGGGGGCGGTCACATGTCCTGTCATGGGGCCTGTCATGGCGCGGGCGAGCGATTCCGTAAAGAGGCGGTTGGTCGTAGGCCGGCGCGCGGGCGTCGACGTGGACGCCGGCCATGATAGTGTCGGCCGAGACGGGAATCGCACGAGGAAACGACGATGCGCATCGGTCGAGGATCAGCCGGCCTCTTCGCGGCCGCTCTGCTGTTGGCGGGGATGCTCGCGGGCGCCGCCGCGCAAGAGGCGGCCGGCCCGGCCAAGGCGCCGCCGGCGATCGCCGCCTTCGGCGACGCCATCCAGCCGGGGCCGGCCTCGCTCACCGGGCTGCACGGACGCACCTATGTGCCGGTCTATTCGAGCGTGATGGCGATCGGCGGCAGCACCCGCATCGACTTCTCGGTGACCCTGTCGATCCACAACGGCTCGTCGACCCGGCCGATCACCATCGAGCGGATCGACTATTACGACACCGCCGGCAAGCTGGTGGAGGAACATCTCCCCGAGCCGGTGGCGATCCGCCCCTACGGCACGATCCAGGTCGTGGTCGGCCAGCCCGACACGCGCGGCGGGCTCGGCGCCAACTTCATCGTCGACTGGACCTCGCCGACCGCCTCGATCGAACCGATCATCGAGGCGGTGATGCTGTCCTCGCACGGCACCCAGGGCTACAGTTTCTCCTCCGTCGGCCGCAAGGTCGAACGCTGAGGGCGGGATCGCGTGGGCGGCGTCACGCGTTGGCGGCGAAGCCCGTCTCGGCGCGGGCCGGGATCAGGAGGCGCGGCTCGGCGACGCCGGTGACCTCGCCGGAGATCCAGCGCAGCGCGATCACCCGGAGCAACGAGGCGAAATTGCCGACCTCGCCCCGGATCTCCACCACCTCGTCGTGAAGGGTGGAGAGAAAGCGCCCGGTCGACATCTCCGAGGAGCGGGCGATTTCGTCGATGATGCGCCAGAAGGCGCCCTCGAGGCGCAGGCTGGTGACGACGCCGGCGACGCGCACCGAGCGCGTCACCGGCTCGAACAGGTCGGGATCGGTGGACGCGAAGACGTGACACATGGTTCTTCCTCCCCGTGGCGCGTCTCCTCGTCCCTCTCGCGGGGCCGCGTCGAGACGCATCGGCCCCGACGCGCCGGCCTCAGCCGTGGGTGATCCGCGTGCCGAGGACGGCGAGGAACTGCGCCATCCAAGCGGGATGGGCAGGCCAGGCCGGAGCCGTCACGAGATTACCATCGGTATGGGCGCCGTCGATGGGGATCTCGGCATAGGTCGCGCCGGCGAGGCGAACCTCGGGCGCGCAAGCCGGATAGGCGGAGACGCCGCGCCCCCGGATCACGTCGGCGGCGGCGAGGATCTGGGCGCCGTGGCAGATCGCGGCGATCGGCTTTCCCGCCGCGTCGAAGGCCTTGACGAGGGCGACGACGGCGGGGTCGAGCCGCAGATATTCCGGCGCCCGGCCGCCGGGGATGACGAGGGCGTCATAGGCGGAGGCGTCGGCCGGGAATTCGGCGGTGATCGCGAAATTGTGGCCGGGCTTTTCGGAATAGGTCTGGGCGCCCTCGAAATCGTGGATCGCGGTGGCGACGTGATCGCCCGGCGCCTTGCCGGGGCAGACGGTGGCGACGGAATGGCCGACCGCCAGCAGGATCTGGTAGGGCACCATCGCCTCGTAGTCCTCGACGTAGTCGCCGACGAGCATCAGGATCTTCTTCGCCATCGTCTCTCTCCCGGTGAGCGCCCGGCATACGGCCGGGACGCGGTGTCGAACCCCTCGTGCGGGGGCTTGAGGAGAGCATCGGGGAAAACGGGGCGGGAAGGGTAACAGGGGGATACTACGGAGGGGAATGACGATCGCGGGCGTCGGCGGAGGGGGCGCGGAGGGATCGCCCGAGGTCGCCGCTTCAGGGTCGCGGCCGGACGGGGGGCTTTCGTTGGTCGCCGTCGGACGGGGCTCGCCGACTACGAAGGCCGTCATCCCCGGCGAGGGAGCGCGAGCGACCGAGGGAAGGGGATCCAGGCACGGCCTCGCCCGACGGCGAGGCGCCACGTTCCTCGGACCGCCGTCTGGATCCCCTTCCCGCGCCTACGGCGCGCCGGGCATGACGGCGGGAGGTTGCGAACGGAACTGCACATTCAGGGCTAGAGGAAGCGGTACGCCGCCCGATCGCCAGAGGCGGCGATCAGAGCGGGGGCCATGGTGATGGCTGGAACGAGGGCAGTCATCGCACGACATCTTCCCGATTTGCCGCAATGAACCGCCGAAGCTTCACGCGATCCTTAGGCTCGATGAGGACGCCGAGAGACGGGTAGTCCGGCTGGATGACCCGCCGAATACGCCCCTCCGGAAAAAATCGAAGCAGGTATTGGAACGCGGGATTGAACCGCCGCCGCTCCCACCCCGTGGCCTGGTGCAACGTCGGTGCGTCACCAGACTTGAGCTCCAACATGAGCCCGGCAACCAATACGGCATCTCCGACCGTAGCCCACCCCATGATCTGGTGGTCCAGTTGTTCGTAGGCTTCTGGGCTGAGGGAAGCGAACCAACCAGAAAGGTGGTGCCGCACATTTGCCAAACCGAAAAACTCAAGTTCGGCCACAGCTTCATCAATGGCCTCTTCGTCGGCTTCGGGGAACTGCGCCATCAAGTCGCCCGGATCAATGCATTTGTCCCCCAGCCCGTCCGGACACTCTTCGATCATCCACTTCGCGATGGCCGCAGGCAGGCCGGTCAAGGTTTCAGTCGGTGCCAACGCCCGCTCATGCTCTTCGAGCAAGCGGCCGTGCTCGTTGGTTCGTTCGGAAATCGCGCCCTGCCACGCCTCTCGTTCCTGATCGGCCTTCGGTGGGTGCGTCACCTGATAGAGCTTGGTGAACGCCGATCCACCCGGCACCAGTTCGGCGGCAGCCTCCACAGCAGCCCGCGTCAGCTCCCGGCCGACGCTCCTTGACGGCGGCTCTATTGGCTTCTTCTCATCGTTGCCCATGGCACCTCCATATATCTGATAAAGGACATTATCAGCCATACCGCGCTTAACACTCAAAAATTGCATCAACCTCGCAATTCCTTTATTGGATGAATATTATTCAATCAGTGGGCACTCCCCGTCCAGCAAAACACCCCCGACAACTTCTCCGGCCGCCTCACCGAGTGCATCACCTTCGAAACCTCGGGCACGTCCGGCCCGATAGGGGATGTCGGCGAAGACCCGTCGCGTGTCCCGGTGACACGACCGACCCGACCCAGCGCCGACTGTTCCGCCAGCACCCTTCACGGCCGAGACGATCCGCGCCACTACGCGGGCGGCGGCCTGCGGATCGTCGCGCCGATCCGCACCAACTCACACCAACCCCAAATAGACCAGCACCGCTCGATCGATCGCGCGCATGGTCTCCTCATCGGCACGTCCGATGACACCGCCGACCTTCGCCACGGCGACGGTGGTGATCTTGTCGACGGCGATCTGCGACGGCTCTCGTAAGCCCGTCGCCTCGCCGGGTAGAACGTCGATGCGAAGGTCGGGAACGTCGGCGCGCAGGGCCGTCGTCAGCGGACAGCCGGTGAGCGAGGGCAGGTCCTCGAAGTGATCACTGCGGATCACCAGAGCCGGCCGAGGTTTCGTAGTCGCCCGAAATGACGACGAGAACGAAGTCGCCGCGGTGGACGGTCACGCGGGCCAGTCCCGCGTCGCCTCGATAAAGGCGTCCAACTCTTCCGCTGCCGGATCGGCCTCGGCGATGGCGCGCGCCTGTCGACGGGCATCGGCCAGGAAATCGGGACTGGACGTGTCGGGCACGAGCAAGCGAACCTCGCGCCAACCCATCCGCCGAACACCCCGGGAATTCGGAGCCTCGGGCGGTCCGACCGCAACGTGCTTCTCATTTGCGGGCATGGCTCGGTCCTCGAACGACGGCCATAGGATAACGCATTTCCGGGAACGAAGTAGCTCGCAACGAAAAAGGGCGCCCGGAGGCGCCCCTGATCTCGTCGTTCGGTCGGCCGAAGCCTCACTTCTTCTTCTGCTCGAGCGCCGCCTGGGCGGCCGCCAGTCGCGCGATCGGCACGCGGAAGGGCGAGCAGGAGACGTAGTCGAGGCCGACCGTCTCGCAGAACTTCACCGAGGCCGGGTCGCCGCCGTGCTCGCCGCAGATGCCGAGCTTGATGTTCGGGCGGGTCTTGCGGCCGCGCTCGGCGGCCAGCTCGATCATCGAACCGACGCCCTCCTTGTCGATGGTGACGAAGGGGTCGTGCTCGAGGATGCCGCCCTTGAGGTAGTAGTTCAGGAACTTCGACGCGTCGTCGCGCGACAGGCCGAAAGTGGTCTGGGTCAGGTCGTTGGTGCCGAAGGAGAAGAACTCCGCCGTGTCGGCGATCTTGTCGGCGGTGATCGCCGCGCGCGGCAGCTCGATCATCGTGCCGACGTGATAGTCGAGCGTCACGCCGGTCTTGTCGGCCACTTCCTTGGCGACCGCGTCGATGCGGGTCTTGACGAAGTCGAGCTCGGCCTTGATGCCGACCAGCGGCACCATGATCTCGGGCACGACGTGCTCGCCGGTCTCCTTGGCGGCCTGGATCGCCGCCTCGAAGATGGCGCGGACCTGCATCTCGTAGATCTCGGGGAAGGAGATGGCGAGACGCACGCCGCGATGGCCGAGCATCGGGTTGAATTCGTGCAGGGCCTCGGCGCGGTCCTTCAGCTTGGCGGCCGGCACACCCATGGCGGCGGAAACCTCGGCGATCTCCGCCTCGGTCTTGGGCAGGAACTCGTGCAGCGGCGGGTCGAGCAGGCGGATCGTCACCGGCAGGCCGTGCATGATCTCGAAGAGATCGACGAAGTCCTTGCGCTGCATCGGCAAGAGCTTGGCGAGCGCCTCGCGGCGTTCGGCCTCGGTGTCGGCGAGGATCATCTCGCGCACGGCGACGATGCGGCCCTCGTCGAAGAACATGTGCTCGGTGCGGCAGAGGCCGATGCCCTCGGCGCCGAAGGAGCGGGCGACCTTGGCGTCGGCCGGGGTCTCGGCGTTGGCGCGCACCTTCATGCGGCGGACCTCGTCGGCCCAGCCCATCAGCTGGGCGAAGTCGCCGGAGAGCTCGGGACGCTGCATCGGCACGGCGCCGATCAGCACCTGACCGGCCGAGCCGTCGATGGTGATCTTGTCGCCGCGCTTCAGGGTCACGCCCTCGGCGGTCATGGTGCCGGCGGCGTAGTCGATGCGGATGGCGCCGGCGCCGGAGACGCAGGGCTTGCCCATGCCGCGCGCCACCACCGCCGCGTGGGAGGTCATGCCGCCACGGGTGGTGAGGATGCCCTCGGAGGCGTGCATGCCGTGGATGTCCTCCGGGCTCGTCTCGACGCGCACCAGGACCACCTTGCGGCCGGCCTGGGTCGCCGCCTCGGCCTCCTCGGAGGTGAAGACGATCTCGCCGCAGGCCGCGCCCGGCGAGGCGGGCAGACCGTGGGCGAACTGCTTGCGCTCGGCCTTGGGGTCGATGGTCGGGTGGAGGAGCTGGTCGAGGCCGGCGGGGTCGATCCGGCCGATCGCCTCGGTGGAGGTGATCAGGCCTTCGGCGACCATGTCGACCGCCATCTTCAGCGCCGCCTTGGTGGTGCGCTTGCCGATGCGGCACTGGAGCATCCACAGCTTGCCGCGCTCGACGGTGAACTCGACGTCCTGCATGTCGCGGTAATGCTTCTCGAGACGCTCGCAGATCGACACGAATTCCGTGTAGGCGGCGGGCATCACCGTCTCGAGGCTGGGCTTGTCGGATCCCGCCTGGATGCGGGCCGCCTCGGTCAGGTTCTGCGGCGTGCGGATGCCGGCGACGACGTCCTCGCCCTGGGCGTTGACCAGGAACTCGCCGTAGAGCGCCTTGTCGCCGGTCGAGGGATTGCGGGAGAAGGCGACGCCGGTGGCCGAGGTCTCGCCCATGTTGCCGAAGACCATGGCCTGGACGTTGACCGCCGTGCCCCAGCTCGCGGGAATGTCGTGCAGACGGCGATAGGTGACGGCGCGGGCGTTCATCCACGAGCCGAACACGGCGCCGATCGAGCCCCACAGTTGCTGACGCGGATCCTGCGGGAAGGGCTTGCCGAGGGCGCGCTCGACCAGCGCCTTGTAGGAGACGATGATCGCCTTCCAGTCCGCCGCGGTCAGGTCGGTGTCGAGGACGTAGCCGTGGTGCTCCTTGTATTCCTCGAGGATCTCCTCGAAGTCGTGATGCTCGAGATCGAGCACGACGTTGGAATACATCTGAATGAAGCGGCGATAGCTGTCGTAGGCGAAGCGCTCGTCGCCGGCGACCTTGGCCAGCGCCTCGACGGTGACGTCGTTGAGGCCGAGGTTGAGGACGGTGTCCATCATGCCCGGCATCGAGGCGCGGGCGCCGGAGCGCACCGAGACCAGAAGCGGATCGGTCTCGTCGCCGAAGTTCTTGCCGGTGATGCGGCTCATCTCGGCCAGCGCGTCGTCGACCTGGGAGGCGAGCTCGGCCGGATAGGCGCGTTCGTTGGCGTAGAAGGCGGTGCACACCTCGGTGGTGATCGTGAAGCCGGGAGGCACGGGAATTCCGAGGTTCGACATCTCGGCGAGGTTCGCACCCTTGCCACCGAGCAGCGCCTTCATTTCGGCGGCGCCTTCCGCGGCACCGTCACCGAAGGTGTAGACCCATTTCGTCATCGAACGTCTCCCATGTCGTTCACTGCGGCCGGCCGCACCCTCGAGGGGCACCCGACCACCGGGCTTCGACCCTGCTTTGCATCCCGCCCGGTGCCGTTGCAAGTCGTTTCTGACACGGATGACCATGAGCCGCGGCGGATCGTCGCGACGGGACGACGGAAAATATCGAAATTTCTTCGCCACTCCGGGGCCTCCGCGCGGAGCGGGAAACACGCTTCACTTTCCGGCACGAACAGGCCATTCTCGCGCCGTCCGCCGGATGCGATCGCCACCGCCCGAGCCCGCCCGGCGGGAGGGAACGGACGGGCCGGATCGACGGCTCGCCCGCCTTTCGGCGGCCACATCCGCGGACCAGTGTGGGACGGTTCCCGCGATCGCCGCGCCGGGGCGCGCGCGGCCGGATCGGTCCGGCCGGGACATCGTCCGACGTTCTACCGCCGGCGGGCCTGTTCGCCCGTCGCGATCATCGAAAGAGTTTCATGCGCATGTCGTCTGGTCGTCCCTCGCCCGCCCTCGTCCCGCCGCCGCGCGGCCTCCTCGCCGGCGCCGGCCGGACCCTCCGGACGGGCCTCGCCGCGCTCGTGATCCTGGCTCCCGGGGTCGCCGGCGCCAAGACCGGGGACGCGATGCAGGCGTTCACGGCGCCGCCGACGCTGGCGGGCGCCTATCTGGCCGGGCGCTTCGCCGGTCAATCGCGCGACGTCGCCGCCGCCGCCACCTATTTCGAGACCGCGCTGGCGCTCGATCCCGGCAACGCGGTCCTGGCGGAGCGCACCTTCCAGCTGCTCGTCGCCGACGGGCGCATTCCCGAGGCGGTCCGGCTCGCCGACGAGTTGGTGCGGCGCAATCGCGGTCATGCGCTGGCGCGTCTGGTGCTCGGCGCCGACGCGCTCAAGAAGGGGCGGTTCGAGCGGGCCCGCACCCAGCTCTCGCAGATCCAGCCGCGCCCCCTCTCCGATCTCACCGTCGCCATCCTGCTCGGTTGGGCCGACGCCGGACGCGGCGACACCACCGGGGCGATCCGCACGATCGACAAGGTCGGCGGTCTCGACTGGTACTCGGTCTTCAAGAACTACCACACCGGCCTGATCGCCGAGCGCGCCGGGCGCACCGCCGAGGCGACCAAGCGGCTCGAGGCGGCCTACAAGTCCGACGGCAACGCGCTGCGGATCGTCGAGGCGTGGGTGCGCCATCTCGCCCGCGCCGGCCGCGGCGAGGAGGCGCTGAAGGTTCTCGCCGACTTCGAGAAGCAGGTTCCCGATCATCCGGTGATGACCGCTCTCGGCGAGGAGATCCGGGCGGGCAAGAAGCCGGCGCCGATGGTCGCCAGCGCCCAGGCGGGCGCGGCCGAATTCCTCTACGGCATCGGCTCGGCGCTCGGCCGCGACGGCGGCGAGGACATCGCGGCGATGTATCTGCAGCTGGCGCTGTGGCTCGATCCCAAGGCCGAGCTGCCGCTGGTGTCGCTGGCCGGGCTCCAGGGCCAGATGAAGCAATACGACAAGGCGATCGCGCTGCTGTCGCGGATCCCGACCTCGTCGAAGCTGCGTCCGCTCGCCGACATCCAGGTCGGCCGCTTCTATACGATGGTGCAGAACTACGGCGAGGCCTCCAAGCACCTCGAGGCGGTGATCGAGCGCACGCCGAAGGACCTCGACGCGATCGTCGCGCTCGGCGACGTGCTGCGCGCCGACAAGAACTTCGCCGAGGCGGCCAAGGTCTATACCCGCGCGATCGATCAGATCGAGAAGCCGGCCAAGACCGACTGGTCGTTCTTCTATTATCGCGGCATCGCCTACGAGCGGACCAAGCAGTGGCCGAAGGCGGAGGCCGACTTCTTCAAGGCGCTCGAGCTGATGCCGAACGAGCCGCACGTGCTCAACTATCTCGGCTATTCGTGGATCGACATGGGGATCAACCTCGACAAGGGGTTGGATCTGGTGAAGAAGGCGGTCGAGCTGAAGTCGGACGACGGCTACATCGTCGACAGTCTCGCCTGGGCCTATTTCAAGCTCGGCCGTTACGAGGAGGCGGTGACCGAGCTCGAGCGGGCGATCCTGCTGAAGCCCGACGATCCCGTGATCAACGATCATCTCGGCGACGCCTATTGGAAGGTCGGGCGCAAGCTCGAGGCGATGTTCCAGTGGCGTCACGCGCTCGACTTCAAGCCCGACCCCGAGGACGTCCAGAAGATTCAGAAGAAGCTCGAGGACGAACAGAAGGCGATGGCGGTGGCGAAGCAGAACGCCGCCGCCGAGGCGGGCGCCGTCGCGGCCCAGAAGGCCGCCGCCGATGCCGCCGCCGAAGCCGCGAAGGCGGTCGCCGCCGATCCGGCGCTGACGCCCGCGCCGGCCGCCCCGAGCGAGACGAAGCCGGAGACCACACCGGCCACCCCGAGCGAAGCGAAGCCCGAGGCCACGCCGGCCGCGCCGAGCGAGGCGAAGCCGGAGGCCACCCCGGCGGCTCCGGCCGAGGCGAAGCCCGAGGCCGCTCCGGCGGCTCCGGCGACTCCGGCCGAGACGCCTTCGGCTCCGGCGGGCGCCGCCGCGCCGAAGGCGCCGTGATCGACCTCGGTCCCGGTGCGCTCGCGACGGCGGCCGATGCCGCCGCCGTCGATGCCGAGATCGCGCCGGCCAAGATCAATCTGGCCCTGCACGTCACCGGACGGCGGGCCGACGGCTATCATCTCCTCGACACGCTGGTGACGCACGGCGGCAGCGCCGACCGGGTCTCGGTCCGCCGGCTCGACGCCGTGGCCCCGGCCGGGGAGCCGCTGCCGATCACCCTGGCGATCGTCGCGCCGGCCGCCGCCGAGCTCGAGGCGGACGCCGACAATCTGGTCCTGCGCGCCGCGCGTCTCCTGGACGTGGAGGCGCGGCGTCTCGGCCGGGCGATCTTCCCCGTCGCGCTCACACTCGAAAAGCATCTGCCGATCGCCTCGGGCATCGGCGGCGGCTCGTCGGACGCGGCGGCGACGCTGCGGCTGCTCGACCGGGTCTGGGGGCTCGATCTCGGCCGGGCGCGGCTCGCCGAACTCTCGCTGCCGCTCGGCGCCGATCTGCCGATGTGCGTGTGGGGGGAGCCGCTGCGGGCGCGCGGCATCGGCGAGGCGATCGAGATCCTGCCGCCGCTGCCCCGGTTCCGTCTGGTGCTCGCCAACCCCGGCGTGGCGGTCGCGACCCCGGCGGTGTTCCGGGCACTGACCACCCGCGACAATCCGCCGATGCCGGAGGTGCCCGAACGCTTCGCCGACGTCGCAGCGCTGGTCGACTGGCTCGCCGCCACCCGCAACGATCTCGAGGCGGCGGCGATCACGGTCGCCCCGGCGATCGCCGAAACGCTCGCCGAGATGCGCTCACGTCCGGGGTGCCTGCTGGCG